>Ga0189278_10139_pt1 | contig 80105 bp, 86 predicted proteins | sample N26A9minimetaG_FD_130326 | JGI IMG/M metagenome (GOLD analysis project Ga0189278, IMG submission 130326) | Marine microbial communities from the Costa Rica Dome - N26 A9 mini metaG | ecosystem: Environmental > Aquatic > Marine > Oceanic > Photic zone | place: Costa Rica: the Eastern Pacific...
AAAACACCTCGGCATAGGCAGATCAACAGCTTACAAGGTGATCAGAAACACCACGCCATAAGCCATGTTTATGCTTCGTTCTTCCTTAGCGTGGTTCTACGAAGAAACCTTCCGATGGGGCCAATTGATCAATAAGTCAGGTCCAAAATAATGAAAATTCATATCCTTATGGGCGCTTCTGCGCTTCTGCTTGGGGCATGCGCCTCCGAGCCCACACCGCTTCCGAGCGTTGCCAGCCAACAGGCTACGGTCAATGGCACCATCTCGTCTCCATTGTCTTACAGAAATCCTCTGGCCGGGTACACGTATCGCGGCCCAACTGGCCCGCGCGATTGGCGCGAGGTCAACGAAGAGCAATCGGAGGCAAACTGATGGTTATGACGAGACTTGCACTTGCGCTTGGTCTGCCGCTGACACTGGCAGCGTGCGCGACGGCTATTCCAGATGCCTACACGGATCAGAAGGCAGGGTTCGCAAACGTGTCGAGCCAGACTGCAGCAGCGATAGGTAAAAGAACGGCCTTCGCACAGACCCAAGCGGAGAACGCGGAACTGAAAAAGCAGGTTCATGCGATGATCCATCAACGTACGATTTCTGCAGACACCGCGGTGCAGGTCGCGCTCTTGAACAACAAAGGGTTGCAAGCGTCCTATGCCAATGTCGGGCTCTCGGCGGCCGAGGCCTGGCAGGAGGCGACGCCGGAAAACCCGGTCGTGTCGATCGGAGTGTTGGGTATCGGGGCGGCGGAATTGGGGGCCTACCGGGCGATCGAAGGGTTGTTTCGCGCGAACATCCTAGACGCGCAGACGCGCAAGCAACGCGTCGCGCTGGCCGACGTCAATTTTCGGACAGCGCAGATGAACGCTGTAAACGACACACTTGCGCTTGCCAACCAGACCCGAACCGCGTGGATCAACGCCGTGGCTGCGTTCGAGACGGTCACGTATCTCAAGCGTGCCAAGGCCACATCGGACGCCGGATCGGAACTTGCGGCCCGGTTGGGCGAGACCGGTGCGCTTAACAAGGCCGGGCAAGCCCGGGAACAGGCGTTCAACGCTGAACTGGCAGGGCAGCTGGCACAGGCGCGCCTCAACGCAGCCGTAGCCAAGGAAGAGTTGACCCGGCTGATGGGGCTGTGGGGCACCGAAGTGAATTATTACGTGCCCGATGTCCTGCCGACCCTGCCACGGTCGGTTGGACCGATCACGAACCTGGAGGGCAAAGCCCTTCGAAACCGGTTCGACTTGCGGGTCGCTAAACTGGGGCTTGAAGCGCAGGCGGCGGCATTCGGGCTGACCGATCAAACGCGGCTTGTGACCGATCTCGAGCTCATCGCTGGTTTCGAAGCAGAGCGGGAAAGAGAGGACGGCAACCTTGAAACTGAAACCACCCCGCAGATTGAGCTGGAGTTCGCCATTCCGATTTATGACACTGGCAAGGCGCGGATGCGCAAAGCCGAGCTGATGTATCTTCAGGCAGCAAATGTTCTGGCTGAGCGCGCGGTCAATGTGCGGTCCGAAGCACGTTCTGCCGAGACCGCTTATCACGCATCTTACAAGATTGCGCGTCACTACCGCGACGTTCTCGTGCCGCTGCGCAAGACCATCGAGGAAGAAGGTCTGCTGTCCTACAACGGCATGATTACCAACACCTTCGAATTGCTCACGGATGTGCGCGAAAAACTTGGTTCCTCGCTTGAGGCGGCCAATGCCAAGCGTGACTTCTACCTGGCCCAGGCGAACTTGACTGCCGCCATATACGGCGGCGGCGCAGGCGGAATGGGCGATGGAGAGGGCGTATCACTTGCCGCCGGTGGCGGCGCAGGACACTGAAAGGAATATGACATGATCAATCGACGTCAATTACTTGGGGCCGGCGCCGCAGGAGCGGCACTCGTCTCCTCTCAAGCCTGGGGTAAGACCACAAACATGGGTTTGCCAGAAGCGGCCCAAATGGACAGCGCAGCAACGGCGATTACTCCGCGACCCTCGTCGGGGCCGGATTACAATCCTGTCGTGACGCTCAACGGCTGGACCTTGCCGCACCGCATGAATGGTGGCGTGAAGGAATTCCACCTTGTGGCCGAACCTGTTGAGCGCGAGCTTGCCGACGGGATGACCGCACATTTGTGGGGTTACAATGGTCAGTCTACGGGGCCGACGATTGAGGCCGTCGAAGGCGACAGGGTGCGGATCTACGTGACCAACAAGCTGCCGGAAGCGACTTCAGTTCACTGGCACGGCATGATTCTTCCATCTGGTATGGACGGTGTCGTCGGCTTGAGTCATCCGGGTATTCCGCCCGGTAAAACATACGTGTACGAGTTTGATCTGATCAAGTCGGGCACCTTCATGTATCACCCGCATGCTGATGAAATGACCCAAATGGCAATGGGCATGATGGGGATGTTCGTGGTCCACCCCAAGGACCCGACCTTCATGCCGGTAGACCGCGATTTTCTGATCATGCTGAACGCCTTCGACATAGATCCGGGGACATATGTGCCGCGCATCATGACGATGACGGATTTCAATCTGTGGACCTGGAATAGCCGGATCTTTCCAGACATCGATCCGCTAGTTGTAAACCGGGGCGATAAGGTTCGTGTGCGGGTAGGTAATCTCACGATGACGAACCACCCCATTCACATGCACGGCTATGACTTCAAGGTGACCTGCACCGATGGAGGGTGGGTGCCAGAATCGGCGCAATGGCCGGAGGTGTCCATCGACATTCCCGTTGGCGCGATGCGGGCATACGAATTCGTGGCGGACCACTTGGGCGATTGGGCGATCCACTGCCACAAGTCGCATCACACAATGAACGCGATGGGCCACGACGTGCCCACGTTCATTGGCGTGAACAAGGGGCCGCTGACCCAGAAGATCCGCCAGTTCCAGCCGGAATATATGCCAATGGGCACCGCGGGCATGGGGGATATGGGCAAGATGACCATGGAACTGCCAGATAACACCATTCCAATGATGAATGGCTGGGGCCCGCATGGCCCGCTCGAGATGGGCGGCATGTTCTCGGTCGTAAAGGTCCGCGAAGGCATTGGCACAGACGACTATTCCGATCCGGGCTGGTACGAGAACCCCCCCGGCGAACAGGCATATGAATGGACCGGGGAGTTGCCGGAGTTTGCGACCAACAATAGTCCCAGAACCATCCTGACGCCGAAAACGACTTCGAAGGGCTAAGACAACCCTTCGTTTCCCAAATCAACCAAAACCACAGGAAAAAACAATGAAAAACATTCTTCTGACAACAGCGATGGCCTTCGCCATGACAACTCCAGCCTTCGCGGCTGGCACCCATTCGGGTGGTCACGGCCATGACGAGGCGGAAGTGGGTCACGGTCACGCCGAAATGGCGGCAGGCACGCCAGGCAATGCGGAGGGCGTGACCCGTACCATCGACGTGACCATGCGCGAGACCGACGAAGGCGCAATGATCTTCGAACCCGCTAGTTTCGAATTCGAGAGGGGTGAGACCATCCGCTTCAACGTCAGGAATATGGGCGAGATCGAGCATGAGTTCGTGATCGATGATGTCGAGGGCAACGCCAAGCACAAGGAAATGATGGCGGCCATGGATATGGAGCACGACGATCCCAACTCCGTACGCCTCGACGAGGGTAAATCCGGGGAGGTCATCTGGACCTTCTCAAAGGCGGGCACATTCGAATTCGCGTGCCTGATCCCGGGACATTATGAATCCGGCATGCATGGCCCGATCACCGTGAGTGAAACGTCCGCCCAAGAGGAAGTGATCCAGGCACAGGCCGAGATCGAATACACCCAAGGGACTATCAAGAAGGTCGATGCCGACGGCGGAAAGGTGACCATCAGCCACGGGCCGCTGGTCAACCTCGACATGCCCTCGATGACGATGGTGTTTCGTGCCAACCCTGAGATGATCGCGCGCATGTCCGAAGGTCAGGATATCGAGTTCGTCGCCGAGCCGGTGAAGGGAAAGCTCACCGTAACTCAGATGAGATAGCGCATCTAAACGTTCGGGTGGCGCTGTAGCCACCCGAACGCTGCTACCACCCGAGCGCGAAGGCCTTGATTGGCATCCAGATGCCCATAAGCATCATCATCAGGTTCTCGGTCAGCGAGATGAAGCCGAGCGGCACGTTGCTGTTGCCGCCGACGCAGGCGCATTTAAGCTCGCGCTTGTCGACATAGACCGCCTTGAAAACGCTGACCGCGCCCACCGTTCCGATGAACAGCGCGACCGGTGCCGAAAGCCAAGTGAGCACACCGGCAAGCATGAGGATACCAGCAAAGGCTTCCCCAAACGGGTAGAGATATCCGTAACGGACCCAGCGGCGGGCCAGTAGGTCGTAGTTCAGGAACATGGTCGAGAAGCTCTCGACATCCTGAAGCTTCTGGACCGCCAAGAAGCACATCGAGATCGCGATGAACCATTCTGCGCTCCGCAGCGTCACGATCGAGCCGAACATCGCCCAGCTTAGCCCAAGGGCCATCAAGAACGCGACCACGAAGATGGCGATCACGGGCTGGTAGCTGGTTTTATCCGGATCCTGCGCCTCCTTGCCGAAATGCTCTCGCAATTCGTCGTAGCCTCCGACCCGTTCCTCTCCGATCCAGATTTGCGGCGTGGTCTCGACGCCATGCCTTTCCATGAAGGCATCCGTTTCCTCGCGGGTGGTCAGGTGGTTGTCCTCAACTTCGTAGCCCTGCCTTTCCAGAAAATCTTTGGACTTCAGGCCGTAAGGGCAGAGGTGGTCCGACATAACCATGCGATAGAGCGTCGCCGTTTCTGTGTTTGCTTGCTCGTTCATGTCAGGCCCCGCAATTGTAGAAGCCGCGGTATCCGGCGGAGAGACCGGCATCAAGCTCCAGCGTCATTGTTGCCTCGACCGGTTCGGTTCCGGCGGCTTCAAGTGCCTCACCCTCCTCGGCGGTAGCGAGACGGAGCGCCAAGCCTTTGGTGATCAGTTCACCGGGCGCATTCTGGTCGATGCGGACAAGATCACCACTCAGCTTCACGAGACCGACGGTGTCGCCATCCACTTCGCCCAAGGCCAAAGAAGCCGGACTGCCGGTAGTGTAGTTAAAGGTGCAGGCCACGCCTTCCGGCAACAGCTGCCTGATCTCGTCCTCGGTCAGGAACCCGGGGTCGAGCACAGGTATGTTCGCGGTCGACAGGGCCTCGTCGATGCTAACGATGCGGGGGCTTGCGGGCTTCTCGGGCTCAGACGCGTCACCCGATGCCTCGATTTCGTTGACGAGATAGCGCATCTCGGCAATTTCTTTGTCCTGCGCATAGATGATCTCGTCAGCCAGCTTGCGTACACGGCGGTCGGAAATATTGGCGCGGCTGGAGGTCATAATCGCGATCGAATGGTGTGGGATCATTGCGCGCATGAAGCTGGTGTCCCCGACCGTGGCCTGGCTGCGCACCAGCCAGAGAGACCCGGCGAATGCGATGGCAGCACCTGCGAAGATCGCGGTATTGATCGCCTTGCTGGAATACATTGAGAGCATGAAGCTCAGCATGATGATCGCCATAGCCGCACCCATCAGAAGTGCCATGTAGGCCCGTGTTTCAGACCAGAATATATGCGAAATCAAATAAGTGTTCAGATACATCAGCCCGAACATCACAACCGTGGAGGTCGCGATCATTGCGGCAAATCTCCAATATGACATGTCATACTCCTTTTGCTTTGGCCGTCGCCCGACACGATAAATCGACGGCTTTCTAGCAAGCCAACGACCTTCCAGCGCTGGAATGTTCCAATTTTCGCACGCGAGAATGCAGCGTTCCTATTCTTTCGCTCTCGTAACCACGAGAAAGATGGTGGAGGCCGAGCAACTAATTAGGAGAAAGCCGTTCAGGGCCTCGACACCGGCCAGAAAACGCAGATGGTCCGTAGGATAGATATCGCCAAGGCCGAGGGACGAATAGTTGACCAAGGAAAAGTAGAAAACGTCCATGAACGTGTCGACGTTCTCCTGTTCAAAGCCGCCGATACCCATCAATTCACCAACACTGAAACCGAGGGCGTAAACGCCGACTTCGACTATGTGGGCGGTCGCAAGGGAATAGAGGGCAAACAAAAAACGCACGGGCTTTGCGAACGGCGCGTGCCCGGTACCATTCATCACTAAGGTCATCGCGCGAACATGCACGAGCCCGCTCAGGCCGAAAAGGATGATCGCCAGAAGAAGAGCCCAAGCCAAGGCTGCTGATCCGATTACGCCGATTTCCGGCGCATGTCTTCGTCGCGCCGTTTCATGGACAGATCGGCCAGGATCGGACAATCCGGGCGATGATCTCCGGCACATTCCTCGACAAGATGGGCGAGCGTTGCGCGCATTTCCTTCAACTCTTTGATCTTGCCGTCGATTCGCTCAAGATGTTGCTTGGCGATCTCCTTTACCTCGGCGCTGGCACGCTCTTCGTCTTCGTAGAGCGCAAGAAGATTGCGGCAATCTTCAATTGTGAAACCGAGCGCACGGGCGCGTCCCAGAAACGCGAGCTTGTGCGCGTCACTTTCACGGAACGTGCGATAACCGTTCGAACTGCGCAAGGGCTTGACCAGCCCGATATCCTCGTAATAGCGGATCGTCTTGGCTGGCAGGCCCGAAAGGGTGGCGACATCTCCGATATTCATGTCATGATCCTCCTTATTGAGCGGCGACAGGGGCAGGGGACAGAGAACCCGCCCCTTCAGATTTCAAGCTGCTGGCTTCATCCATGGCTGGGCGGACCCGGCGCAAGCGCAGCGCGTTCGTCAGTACGAAGACCGAGCTCAGCGCCATTGCCCCGGCGGCCAGCACCGGCGACAGCAAAAGCCCGAAGGCCGGGTAGAGCACACCTGCCGCCACCGGGATCAGCGCGACATTGTAGCCGAAGGCCCAGAACAGGTTCTGGCGGATGTTGCGCATGGTCCGCCCGGACACATTGAGCGCGTTCACTACGCCGCGCAAATCACCCGACATCAGCACGACATCGGCAGATTCGATGGCAACATCGGTGCCGGTGCCAATGGCGATGCCCACATCCGCATGCGCCAGCGCGGGCGCGTCGTTGATGCCGTCCCCAACGAAGGCGATCTGTTGGCCGCCTTGCCGCAGTTCATCCAGCGCCGCCACCTTGCCATCGGGCAGGACGCCCGCGATCACGTGGTCGATGCCGATCTCCCGCGCGATGGCCTCGGCCGTTTCGCGCTTGTCGCCGGTGATCATCGCGACCTTCAGCCCGAGACCATGCAGCGCCTCGATGGCGGCGGCGCTGGCGGGCTTCACCGGGTCGGCCACGCCGATGACCGCCGCGACCTTTCCATCTACGGCCGCGAAAAGGGCCGTCCGGCCCTGCTCCGCGAGCCGGCGCTCGGTATCGGCCAGCGCCTCGATGCTCAGTTCCTCGAGGGTCATCAGGCGATCCGCGCCGACAAGCACGTCGTGACCCGCGACCTTGGCGCGCACGCCGTAGCCGGTGATCGAGTCGAAGCTTTCGACGTCACGCCGTGCCGCGCCCTCGGCCTGAGCCGCGCGCATGATCGCCTCGGCAATGGGATGTTCGGACTGCGCCTCGACAGCCGCGACTAGCGCCAGAACCTCGGCCCGCTCAAATCCGTCGGCCAGAACGAGGTCGGTTAGTTCGGGGCGGCCCTCGGTCACGGTGCCGGTCTTGTCGAGCGCGACCATGTCCACGCCAGTCAGCTGTTGCAAAGCGTCGCCCTTGCGGAAGAGCACGCCCATTTCCGCGGCGCGCCCGGTGCCGACCATGATCGAAGTGGGCGTGGCCAGCCCCATCGCGCAGGGGCAGGCGATGATCAGCACCGACACGCCCGCCACCAGAGCGTAGGACAGCGCGGGCGACGGCCCCAACAGCAGCCAGACCAGCACAGCCAAGGCCGCCAAAGCCATGACCGCCGGCACGAACCAGAGCGTGATCCGGTCCACCATGCCCTGGATCGGCAGCTTGGCGCCCTGGGCTTGCTCGACCAAGCGGATGATCTGAGCCAGCGTCGTGTCCGCCCCCACGCGGGTCGCGCGGAAGTGGAAGCTGCCGGTGCCGTTCACCGTGCCGCCGGTCACCGGATCGCCCTCAGCCTTGGCCACAGGGACCGGCTCACCGGTGATCATGCTCTCGTCGACATGCGCGCGGCCTTGCGTCACCTCGCCATCCACCGCGATGCGCTCACCCGGCCGCACGACGAGGGTGTCGCCCACGCGGATGCGCTCGATGGCCACGTCCTGCGTCTCGCCGTCCACCAGCACCCGCGCCGTGCGGGCCTGAAGGCCCAACAGCTTCTGGATCGCGGCCCCTGTGCGCCCCTTGGCGCGCGCCTCCATCCAGCGGCCCAACAGGATCAGCACCACAATGACCGCAGCAGCCTCGAAATAAACGGCGCGAGCCGCCTCGGGCAGTACGGACGGCGCGAAAAGCGCGGTGATAGAATAGACATACGCAGCCCCGGTCCCCACCGCGACAAGGCTGTTCATGTCGGGCGCGCCTTTCACCAGAGCGGGGAACCCCTTGGTGTAAAAGTGGCGGCCGGGCCAGAAAAGCACGATGGTCGTCAGCACGAACTGGATCATCCAGCTGGCCTGATGGCCGATCGTGCGGCCGATCATCTCGTGCATTCCCGGCACGAGATGCGCCCCCATCTCAAGCAGGAACACGGGCAAGGCCAGCGCCGCTGCGAAAGCGGTCCGGCGGGCGAGCGCACGGGCCTCGCCTTCCTCGCGCGCGCCGCGATCCTCCGCGATGCCGTCGTCGGCCAATTCGGCCGGATAGCCCGCCGCCTCGGCGGCCTTCAGAAGTTCGACCGGGCCGGTCGCGCCCTCGACATAGGTGACGGTCGCGGTTTCCAACGCGAGGTTGACATTGACTTCGCTCACCCCTGCCACTGCCGCGAGCGCCTTGTCGACGCGACCGACACAGGAGGCGCAGGACATGGAAGAGACGTTCAGGCGCGCCGTCTGCGTTCGGGCGGGATAGCCGGCATGCTCCAGCGCCCCGATCACCTCGGGGATCCGGGCATCCGAGTCGATCCGGGCCTGCGCCGTCTCGGAGGCGAGGTTCACATTCACCTCGTCGACCCCGGGCAACGCCGAAAGCGCACGCTCGACTCGGCCGACGCAGGACGCGCAAGACATGTTCTGAATAGAAAAACGCAAATCTCTTGAGCCCGGCATGAACGTCTCCTTCATCTCCTGAAAGATATCTAAGGGCTCCCCCCGCTGGAAGGTCAACAACGTCGGGACATTTTTTCGCCCTTGACCTTCCCATGCGGGAAGCAGGCATCTAATGCCGAGAACTGGAGGAAACAGATATGCGCAGCTTCAAGGTTCCGGATATGAGTTGCGGCCATTGCACCGCAACGATCGAAAAGGCGATCAAGGCGATAGACCCAACAGCGTCCGTGACCTGCGATACGGGTACGCGGCAAGTCGAGGTTGATAGCGTGCTGAACGAGCACGCCCTGACGGAGGCGATCCGAAATGCCGGTTACGGTGTCACGGCTGCTTCGACGACCTGAAGATAATCGGTGCCGGGCAATTCCGGCGCCAGTTCTCCATCGTCGCATGAGGTTCATTCCTTTTCGCGGGCCTCATCGACCAAGGCTTCCAGTTGGTCTTGTTCGACCAAACCGGGAACCAGGTTGTCGCCGATCACGAATGACGGTGTGCCGCTGAAACCCAACGCCTGCGCCAGCCGCATCGATTCGTCGATGTGCGCCTGGACCTCCGGCGCCTCCATGTCCGAAAGCAGCTGGTCCACGTCAAGGCCGATTTCTTCTGCGATCCGCAGGACAGAGGCCTCTTGCGCACGTTCCTCCATGCCCATCAACGCCCAGTGGAATTCCTCATACTTGTCCTGATTGCGTGCCGCCAGGGCTGCCTTCGCCGCAAAGACCGACCCGTCGCCGAGTATCGGCCATTCGCGAAAGACGAACCGCACATTCGGGTCGGCCTCGATCAAACCTTCCACCTCCAACATGGCCCTGCGGCAATAGGGACAGTTGTAGTCGAAAAACTCCACAACAGTGACGTCGCCGTCAGGATTGCCCAGCACCGGCACGTTCGGGTCCTGTTCCAAGAGCTGGCGTTGTTCCTTGAGCACGTCCGCCGTGGCCTCGGCCTGCGCAGTCGCTTCCTGCTGTTCGAGAAGCTGCACCGCTTCCATGATGATCTGGGGGTTTTCAAGAATCGCTTCCAGGGCCAGTTCCTTGACGCGTTCCTCGCTCAGCTCCTGTGCGAACGCGGAAAGCGGCAACAGGATGCTCACGGCGAGCACTGCCAATCGAAGCGATTTCATTTTTAGTCTCCTCTTTTCTGCTGTTCCGCTTCGCTGCGGGCGGCCTGGACCTCCCGCTGACGGTCGGGCCATGTGGATTTGATGAAGGCGAGGATGTTCCATATCTGCGCGTCGGTCAGTTCATCACCGAAACCGGGCATGCCGCTTTGGAAATCAACGCCTTGCTTCGCGAGGGTCTTCTTTCCGCCAAGCTTGGTATAGTAGAACAGAACACTATCAGGATGATGCCAGGTGTGACCGGTTTCGTCATGCGGGGGGGCGGGCAGGATGCCATCCTCTCCGGCCGAGCGCCATCCGGCCTGTCCCTCGAGATCGGATCCGTGGCAAGAGGCGCAATACTCCTGATAGAGTTCTTTGCCCTCGGCGAGATCGACAGACTGCGGCGGTTCCAGCGTGGCGGATGTGCCGGATGTCCCTCCCGCCATCATCCAGGCGCCGACTCCAGCCGCGCCGGCCATGAGCAGAAAGAGGATCAGCCAGCGTCGCATCATGTCACCTTCATCCAGGTCATCATGCCCGAGGCCGCGTGGCTGAGCATGTGGCAGTGAAACAGCCAATCGCCGGGATTGTCGGCCACGAAACCGATCGTGCGGGTCTGGCCGCCGAACATCAGGATCGTATCGCGCAAGGGACCGAGCCCGCCATCCTCGTCGATCTCGCGGAAATGCATCCCGTGGAGGTGCATCGCGTGAGGAAAGGAAGTGTCGTTGTAGATCTGCAACTTGACCGTTTCCCCTTTCGCGACATCGACGAGCGGCGCATCGGTCATGCCAATCGTCCCATTGAAAGACCAGAACTGGTTGACGTTCACCAACTCGCGAAAGCTTTTCTTCTCGCCATTCAGGATCGCGCTGTCGAGCCTGCCCATTGCGCCGCCCTGCATGTCGAGCCGCACGGTCCTTGCGTCATTGAGCCCGGTCACGTCCATCCCCGGATTGGGCGGCAGCGCGTCCGGGGCATCCCGGAACATGGCCGAGGCTTTTCCTGTCACGGGGAAAGCCACCTGCGAGGCAGCCTCCTGATCCTCAAGGCGAACGAGATGGGCGGATTCCTCCTGCGCGGCGGTCACGTCGACGATCAGATCGGCTCGCTGGCCGGGGCCGAGGATCAGCACCTCGGCCAACGGCTCGGGCCATGGCAGCGGCATGCCGTCCAGCGCAATCGTCCAGCCCTCCATGCCCTTGAGTGCCAGCACGAAAATCCGGGCATTGGCGGCGTTCACAAGGCGCAGACGCAAACGTTCGTGCTGGCGCACATCCAAGGAAAGATCATGCAGGCCGTTAGTGGCGACAAAATTGCCGCGGCGCCCGGCATGGCTGCGATCATGGCGCGAGGTGAAGTCCGGATCGATCTGCGCCGTTTCGGGGTTGAGCAACCAGTCATCGAGGATCAGCACCTCTTCCCGATCCACGTCCGGCGGCTCAAATTCCTCGACGATCAAAGCGCCATAGAGGCCGCGCGCCACTTGTTCGGTCGAGCGGTTATGCGCGTGATACCAGTAGGTTCCGGCATCCGGCGCGATGAAATCATAGTCGAAGCTCTGGCCCGGCTCGACCGCGGGCTGGGTCAGCCCCGCAACGCCATCCATCGCATTGTCTATGCGAACCCCGTGCCAGTGCACCGTGCTTGCCTGGGGTAGGTCGTTCATGAAGCGGCGTTGTAGCCGCGCGCCCTGCTGCAGACGCAGTTGAGGGCCAGGCATCGCGCCGCCATAGCCCCAGATTTCGGTCTTGGGATAGCCTTGCGGCGCCAATTGAACGCTGGCCGTGCGGGCGTCGAGGGACTGGAGTTCTGACGTCGCGGCATAAAGCCGCTTTGGAAAGGTAAGGCCCGCAGTGGCAGCCGCCCCCTGCATGAGAAAATTGCGTCGCGTCGGCATGGAGAGTCCTGTGTATTAATCGCGGCGATCGCGGTGTCGGCAATCGGGTTCGAAGATCTGGGAAACAGGCCGGAAAGCGACAGTATGCGCCCGGAACCTGCCCAAGGCTCAGTTGATCCCGTTTTCCCTCTGCAGTTCACGCACATAGCGGGCGATCAGCTTGACGTCGCCATCGGTCAACCCTTCAACCGGTGGCATGTTTCCAAATTTCCAGTGATGCGCGCGCACGCCATTTTTCGCGGCCATCACGAACGCCATGTCCGAATGGTGGTTCGGTTCGTAGATCTTGTGAACGAGCGGCGGTGCAACCCCGTTTTGGCCTGCGGCGTTCTTGCCGTGACATTCCGCACATTTCGCCTCGTAGGCCCGCTTACCCATCTGCGCCTGGTCCGAAAGCTCCGCCGGCAGCGAAACTTCGACGATAGGTGCGCCCGATTCCAGATCGCTGGTGTCGGGCGGTACCATCGAATGGCCCATCCTCTGCTGGGGTTGCTGCGCGATGTTCCAGTAGACGACTGCGCCACCGAACACGAAGAAGGCCAGAATGGCCAGAACTGTCTTGTTCATTTGATCCTTACTTTAGATAAGTTTGACTTGGGTGCCGATTGGCGTCCTGTCGAAAACTTCGATGATATGCTCGTTGTAGAGACCGATGCAGCCACTGGAGGATCTGCGACCGATCTTGCGCGTGTCACCGGTGCCATGGATGCGGTAGTACTGCCAGGTCAGATGCATGGCACGGACGCCGAGCGGGTTCTCGGGGCCGGGGGCGACATAGGACGGCAAGGATGGATCGCGCTCGCGCATGGACGGGGTAGGCACCCAATCCGGCGCATCGTCCTTGTAGACGATCTCGCTATAGCCGCGGCGTGTCAACTCATCGCTCATCGGCACTGATGTTGGGTAAATGCGCATCTCCCCGTCCGCAGTCCAGTGCTGAAGAACCCGCGTCGTGGTATCCGACAGCAGAATGCCTTTGCCCAGGGAATCGAAATGATCCTGCCAGTCATGCAACCGGAACGACGAAATGTTCCGACGAACCGGCGCAGCCTCCTGAGCGCGCAGCACGGTTGGTGCCCCGAGCGACACCAGCCCGCTGGCCGAAGCGAACAGAAAAGCCCGCCGACTCACTGCCTTACAAGGCATATCGCCCATGGTCTGCCTCCGTGATTCTGGTTATATAATTGAATGGCTTTAACCACCTTCCCCCACTGGAGGGTCAAGGATGGTTAGGATGACAAGAGCGTGAAGTTCGTATCGGTTTGTAATGTTGACCTTCCCGTTGGGGAAGCCTTTAGCAAGGACAAAACAACCGAGAGTCGGAACCATGAAGAACACTGAAAGGCCGGATTTATACGAAACCACCGGCAAGTTAATGAAATACGGGATGTGGGCTTGCTGCGCGATCATGTTGGCACCCATCGTGCTCTATCTTGCGGCGGGTGGCCTTTCGAGCGATCTGACGAACAACGCAATCTTGTTCGCGCCGCTGGTTGTCTGCCTAGGAGCCCATTTCGCGATGCATCGTGTCTTGGGCAAATCCTGCCATGGTGACGAGAAGAAAAACACCTCCGAGGCCGCGGACAAGCATGCGGCGATTGGCCGGACGATTGCTCCCGAGTAGGCACCTGCAGATGTTCGCCGTTCGCGCCGCGGCACTCGTCTCATTGCTTGCGCTCGGGGCCTGTTCGGAGGCGCTCGGTGCGTGTCGGCAAGATGGTTCAGCGGTGCTGGCAACCCAGGACTTCCAAGCCCATCTTCCAAATGGGTGCACGCTGAACAGATCGCGCCCTGATGGCGTTGCGGCGATTACCTGTTCCGATGGCCGCGAAGGGTTTCTGGTCGTGCCACCAGAGGGCAACTGACACGCCTATGGCGCGGCGCGATAGACGAAAGCATTGGCGAGGGCGGGATACAATATGATGAAAGCGTGCCATACTGTGTGGCTGTTCGGGGGCGTATTGCTGGCCTTGGCAATACTTCTCGTGCTGCCGTCGCAATACGGATTCGCAGCAAGTTCCGATGAATTTTCCAGCACATCCGTCACCGCACGTCTGATCTCGGCCGAGAACGGGGTCAGCCCGGATACCCGTTCGATCTCGGCGGGGCTGCACTTGGAATTGTCGAAGGGCTGGAAAACCTACTGGCGCTCGCCCGGTGAGGTGGGCATCCCGCCGTCGATCGACTGGGCGGGATCGGAGAACATCGAGAATGTCGAGTTTCTGTGGCCCGCGCCGGAGCGCTTTACCGCCTTCGGGATCGAGAATTTCGGCTACTCCGATGAGGTGGTCTTTCCGCTGCGGATAACACTTGCAGACCCTGGCGCCCCGGTCCGGTTGAAGGCCGGCGTGAACGTCCTGACATGTTCGACCGTTTGCGTCCCGGAGGATTTCGAACTGCAGTTGGCGCTACCAAGGGCCAGCGGAATCGATGCCGACGCCGCAACCCTGATTTCGGCCTATGCGGGCCGCGTGCCCGACGAGGGCGCGGCGAGTAGCATTTCTGTCGAAACCGCGTATCTGGACGGTGAGATGTCCGCGCTAACCTTAACCGCCCGCAGCGACCGCCCCTTCGGCGAGCCCGACGTGTTTCCCGAATTGGGCAAGGGCACGGCTTTCGGTAAGCCGGACATTCGTTTGGGCGAGGGAGGCCGATTACTATGGGCCCGTCTGCCAATCCTCTCCGCCGCCGATGACCCGCCACCACTCGATGTGACGGTGACGGATGGAGACCGCGCCGCAACCTGGATGCCCGCCCTGAGCGATAAGGCCGCAGCGCCGCCCTTCACCCTCGATCGCGTTTTGCCGGGGTTGGCCGATCTTGCCTGGATTGCGGCGATTGCCTTTCTCGGCGGCCTCATCCTGAACGTGATGCCCTGCGTGCTGCCGGTGCTGTCGATCAAGCTCTCCTCGGCCATGAAGGCCCACGGTCAGTCGCGGCAACGGGTTCGGGCTGGATTTGCCGTTTCGGCCTTCGGTGTTCTGGCCTTCATGTGGGTTATCGCTGCCGGAACGCTGGCGGCGCGGGGAATCGGGATGACGGTCGGCTGGGGGCTGCAGTTCCAAAACCCGGTCTTTCTTGCACTGATGGCCGTCATTCTGGTGGTCTTTTCGGCAAACCTTTTCGGGCTGTTCGAAATTTCTTTGCCGTCCGCGGCGCACACCCGGCTGGCGAAAGCGGGCGGCGGGCGCGGCTATGTTGGAGATTTCGCAACAGGGGCCTTCGCGGCCGTTCTTGCCACGCCCTGTTCCGCCCCGTTTCTCGGCACGGCCGTGGCGTTCGCGCTGGCTGGCCGCCCGATCGACATCGTCGTGGTTTTCACTGCCCTTGGCCTGGGGCTGGCCTTGCCTTATCTGATCGTGGCGGCTTTTCCGGGCATGGTGGTCCGGATGCCGCGGGCGGGACGGTGGATGATCTGGCTCAAGATCGTCCTTGGGCTGGCCCTGCTGGCGACCGCAGCTTGGCTTTTCTGGGTGCTCGGTGGCGTCGCCGGGACACGGTCGGTCTGGGCGGTTGCCGCGACGAGCGGCGGCATTGTCGCCATTCTGAGCTTGCCGCGCATGTCTTCTGTCCTGCGCGGGTCTGCCGCCTTGGCCCTGACAATCGTTGCTCTTACCCTTTCCGGTCTCCTGTCGCAAAGTGACGAGCCGACAGACCGTGTCGCCGCGAATTGGACCGCATTCGAACGCGCGGCGATCGCCCGGCACGTTTCGCAAGGGGATGTTGTGTTTGTGGACGTCACCGCCGACTGGTGTCTGACCTGCAAGGCCAACAAGACCCTCGTGCTGGACCGCGAACCGGTGGCGTCAGCCTTGCGTGCGCCCGTCGTTATCCCAATGCAGGCGGACTGGACGCGGCCCGACGAGACCATCTCACGCTATCTGGAAAGCTTCGACCGCTACGGCATACCGTTTAACGTGGTCTACGGCCCGGAAGCCCCCGATGGCATCGTTCTGCCCGAATTGCTTACAGCGCAAGTGGTCATGCAGGCACTGGAGGACGCTGCCAATACACGTGTGGCAGAGGATTGATGAGGTTAACAAGAAACCGCAACCTTACCCACTTTTCTGGCTTACGGGCGAATGGCGCGACGCAAGCAGGGGCCTGATGGCTCAACCTTGAAGTTGCTGCTTCCGACGCTGAAACTCGTCTTCGTCGATCTCACCGCGTGCAAAGCGTTCCTTGAGGATATCGATCGCGTCGCGGGTCTCGCCAACGCGGTTGCTGGTGAGCATACGGAAGACGAAGACGGCAACGGCGATAATCAGCCCCCAAAAAAGGATCATTCCCAAGCCTCCCCACCAACCGTGGGCACCTCCCCACATCATGTGCCCGAAGGTGTCATTGCCATTGCTGCCCGGATCCGCGAGCGCCGGAACTGTTCCCGCCAACAGAGCGGCCACGCTGGTTTTGACGGTCATATAGGTATTCATGATCTTGTCCTTTCTTGCTGGTTGGAACTTTGTGAGAACGGCAAATCGAGTCGCACAAGAAGCCCGCCGTCCGGGTGGTTCCGCAATGTGATGTCGCCACCATGCGATCGCAAGATGGTGCGTGCGATTGACAGGCCGAGACCGGTGCCACCTGTCTCGCGTGAGCGTGACGTCTCGACCCGGAAAAAAGGTTCGAAAACCTCTTCAAGCTGAGTATCAGGGATGCCGGGGCCATGATCGCGAACCCAGATCGAGGCTCTGTCGTACTCCCGGGTATAGGTGACCTCGACACCTTCGCCATAGCGCACTGCATTATCCACGATGTTCCGCAGAGCTCGGCGCATGGATTGAGGTCGAAGCCTTATCTGAAGCGGTGCGCCTGTTTCGAGTTGGAAGGCGTCCACCATGTCCCGTTTCAGCTCTGTGAGAAATTTTCCCAGCTCTACCGTTTCCGGGGATTCACTGATTGCCATGCCGCGAGCAAACGCCAGCGTGCGTTCGACCATATCCTGCATCTCCTCGATGGATTTCACCAAGGCGTCGCGCGTCTCCTCCTCATCAACCATTTCTGCGTGAACCCGCAAAGCGGTCAGTGGCGAACGCAGATCATGACCCAGAGCGGCCATTATACGCGTCTTGTCCGCAACCGTGCGCATCAGTCGTTCCTGCATGCGATTGAAGGTAGCCGTCAAATCTCTGACTTCGCTTGGACCAGCGACCGGAAGCGGTTCCCTTTCCTCACCACGACCCAGACTGTCGGCGGCTTGGGCTAAACGCCTGAGCGGCCACGTCAAGCGGGCAAGCAGGTACCAGCAAGCCACGCCAATTAGCAAGGCCGCCGTTAAGCCAAAGCTCACCGCAGAAAAGACCGGCCATTGCAACGGCGGGCGCTGAAAGCGCGTGTCGACATTCAGCCAGGTGCCATCTGCAAGTGCGATTGAGAGCGTTAGTTCAAGCCCCGAGATCTTGTCGTGCATCATCTGCTTGTGCTCGGCGACCATCTGCGGTGGCATCATCTTCATTGGCGGGAATGCGCGCTCTACCTCATGCAACTCCACGCGAATCTCGCGGCTGTCTTCGTCCCCCAGCAACGACCTTATACGCGCTTCAACCGCTCCTCTTGCACGGTGATCAAGATGATCAACACCTGCCTGCGGGTCGACCCGAAACCTTGCAAGCGGGGAGTCAGCGGCCCGGAGGATAGAAGCATGAAGGTTCGATGGTGCCCGTTCGAGGAGAAGCGCGACATTCGCAGCGCGTCCGGCCGCCTCTGCCCCGATCGCAGCGCGCACGGCGAGGCCGCGTTCATCCACGAAAAGCCACAGGCTCATTGTCTGCGCCACAAGAAGGCTGCCTATAATGAGCAGCAAAAGTTGGACACGCAAGCTATCCAGACGCTTGCGGATCACTGCTGCACCTCGACATCCGTTGCAAGGCAATAGCCGCCGTTTCGAACCGTGGTGATGATTCTTGGCCGCCCCGGGTTGTGCTCGATCTTTCGCCTCAGGCGGCTGATCTGATTGTCGATGGTCCGGTCAAAAGCGGCGGGAGTTCCGCCTATTGTCAGGTCAAAAAGCTGCTCGCGGCTCATCACGATGCGCGGACGTTCCAGCAGGATTGTCAGCAATTTAAACTCTGATGTTGTCAGCACGTCCTCTCGGCCGTCTGCCGCGACAAGGCGACGTGTGTCGGTTTCGAGCATCCAATCCGCGAACCTTACAAGGCTGCCTGTAAGACTTCCCGCCAAGACTTCCGGTTTCTGCGCCCGCCGCAGAATTGCCTTTATCCGCGCAAGCAACTCGCGCGGATTAAACGGTTTGGGCAAGTAGTCATCCGCACCGACCTCCAAGCCGATGATACGATCCATTTCCTCACCAAGCGCTGTCAACATCAGGATTGGTACCACCCCCTTGCCGGACAAGCGGCGACAGACCGATATCCCGTCTTCGCCAGGCATCATAACGTCCAGGACGATGAGGTCATAGCGGCCGACCTTCAGCAGGTCATCCATCTGGGCTGCATCGACCGCACTCGTGACGCGCATGTCGTTCTTTTCCAGATATCGCGCAACAGCTTTGCGAATTTCGACACTGTCATCGACCAACAGTATGTGGGGCGGGTTTCTCATGACCCTTATCTAAGCGCTCAAATGATCGTTGCCGAGAAAATTTGTCGCGAAACGTAACAAAGTCAGGCTTTGCGACAGATCGATACATATCCACCATCGATAGCTTCCGGTCGCCCACCTATGGTCTCACGATGCCAAACAAAAGGAACGAACCAATGGTTCAAACGACACGCACTGCTGGGAAAAGTTTTCTTATCCAGGGCTGTAGTTGCGAAATCTTCCGGCCAAGGGGCAGGGTGGCAAGTTTGATAGGAGCATGATCCAATTCGGTCGATGCTGGCACCCCACTTGATGTGGGACGCTTCCCCCAAGCGGCAGCGCCAAGTAGGACCGCCATTGTTTTACTCTCAGTTTGATAGGGTCGACCGCCGTGGTCATGGTACGGGACACTAGATTGCGTAAGTCGACCACAGCAAAGTGGGGTGTACTGTCTTGTTGGGTTGCTGTGATAATTTATGCGGCATCCAATTCCGTTGTGACCATGTTGGTGAGCATTGGAGATGCGAACCGCATCAACGGCCACAATGTGATCACTTTTGCAAACCTTTTGGTTCTAGGATCTTTGATCTCGCTCATCCCAATGCTCCTATTCTTTGGTAGGGACTGGAAGCTTGAAAAGCTTCGTGACCTTTCCTCCCGCGAATGGGTGCTTTTGACCTTATCCGCTGTGCTGTCCTCCGCCGTTACACCTGGGCTGTATTTTTTTGCCTTGGAAAACACCAGCGTAACGAACGTCGTCATAGCTAGCCGGATTGATCCTCCCATTTTCCTTATTCTTGCTGCAATCTTCTTGGGTGAGAGGATTGATGTCAAAGCGATGGCGGGAAACCTGATCATTCTATTAGGGGCAGTTGTCATCCTGGCTTTCAAAGATCGCGATATTGGATACGCGATTGGTGTGGGAGAGGTCGCAGCCGTCGCTGCTACCTTGTCGTTTACTCTTTCAACGATCATCACCAGGACAAGTCTCGAGACGGTTCCATTTGGAGTCTTCGCCATTTTCAGAACGGTATTGGGTACTTTAATCTACGTCAGCTTCCAGCTCACCTTTTCTGGTCACCACCATTTTAGCGAAATGTTCCAACCGATACTGCTCAAGTGGATATGGGTTTACGCAATTCTCATCATTATTATCGGACAGCTTGCGTGGAACTTCGGATTGAAACACTCGAAGGCAGGTGATGTTTCGTTGGCCACTTCCTTTTCACCACTGGCTGCTATTGCGATAGCGATGGTGATCTTAAATGAAGACCCTGGATCGGGTTTGATTCCAGGAGGGGTTTTGATGGTTTTTGGTATTTGGGTGGCCAGATCTGGACGAAAAAGCGCAGTTCGCAAAAGGGAAAGTGCCCGAAAGAAGTCCTTGGAACTCGAGAAAGATGTCAACTTTAAGGGCGTATAATTGTAGGCAAAAATGTGTTAACCGGATGAAGTTTGACCCATCGGCTGATCGGTGCGGTGGCAGGTACGTTTACGCCCGCCACCTTGGTTCGCTTCGTCTATGGCATAGGGACGAATTGATGCCCGGTGCTGTCCGTCTCGACAATCACGAGCAGATCAAGCGTTTTCGGATCGAGAACCCATAGCTCGTTCTTGACGGCGCTGCTCACCATAAGCGCGTCGCCGACGCGCGCCATATGATAGGGTTCAGGTCCGACTTTAACTTCAAGGCGTTCACCTGTGTTGCAATCAATGCGCACCACCCGGTCGCGTTCGCGTGCGCTTGACCAGATTGCGCCGTTGTCGGCCGCGACGCCATGAAGGTCGCCGCCAATTTCGAACGTATCAAGAGTTTCGCCATTGTCGGGATCGACTATGGAAACCCTGCCGGTATCAGACTCGCTGACAATCAGTTGACGGGCTTTTGCAAGCAGCAGCATGTGCTTGGGTGGGCCTTGCAATTTGAAGCTCCGAGTTACGATCCCGTCGTCTGGATCGAGTTCGCTGATTGTGTTGTTTCCCGCATTCGAAACGAAGAATCTCCCAGTCTCCGGATCCGCAACCACATATTCGGGGATCGGTCCCGTAGCGATTGTGCCCGTTACGTCGCCGCTGTCGAGGTCTATCAACGATACGGCATCAAGGCCGGGATGCGTCACTGCCGCAAAGCGCTCATCTATAGAAATGCCAACATGGTGAACAATGCCGGGCACTTCGGTGCGGCGCAGTATTTTGTGGCTGTCGGCATCGACCAAGGTGACCAGACTCGCCGCGGTTGGCTCAGCCATTTCTCCGCCGCCGTGATGGGCTTCGTGATCTTCCTCGGAAACTTGGGAGGGCTTGGCCATCTTATCGCCTCGGGTCTCCGAAAGACTGCCGGCCACCAGAATGCCCCGTTTTGGTGCGCCTGCCAGCCCGTGAACATTGTCAAGCCCTTCTATGCGGCCCGCCACCTCGTAATTTTCGTCCAGATGAAGAACCGTTCCGAGCTCTCCCTCAGGAATGTAGACATCGGCTATTGCAGCGCTGCTAGCCACTAATGCAGCCCCAATAGTCATGAGCGGAGTTCTCATAAGATCGTTTCCTCTTTCGGACTTAGCTTTTCTGTGTCGGCGTTGATCCCAGTATGCCGCTAAGACGGGCGCGCAGTGTTGATCGTGCGCCATTCGAACGGAGCCAATGCTTGGAAGACATCATGGTCATTATCCGCTCGATGTCGGCCCTGACTGCGGCGCATATCAAGCGCCGCAGCCATTTCCCACTTGCAGACACGATGGCTCTCGATTTTCAGCCAGAGCGGCTGTTCGGTAGCCTCATTGGCCTCTCTGCGGATTGCCAAAACGCTCTTCGAACATGCTCTTGAACTCTGATGCCGCCTCCATGTGCGCTTCCATTTCCGCGCGCGTGACCTTGCCGTCATCGTTCTGGTCTGCGTGATCGAAATGTCCGCGCATCGTGTCATTCATGTGAACATTGTTGTCGCGGTCGGGCAGTTCGTGATGCCCGGTTACATACCCCATGTCTGCGAGTGCGGCTCCGCCGAGCGCTGTGGAAAACAAGGTTGCGAGGATAAGTGTTGTGTTGCGTTTCATAGAATGCCTCCTTTTGGCTTTTTGCCTGACAAACATGGCAAATCGGATGTGCTATGCAACGGGCTCATGGAGTGGTCGTGTAACGTTCTGTCGCAAAACCCCAACTGGTTACATTTGGTGACAGATTTCCGCGGCAAGCGGCGCTTTATCCTGTAAATGCAGCTGAGGACGAAGGTGTTATTTTTTGACGTTGGGACTACCCATGACACCAGTTGCGACTTTGAAGATTGTCTTTGCCATGGTGCTTTGGGCGTTGTGTTTTCCCGTCATCGTGGCCGGACTCGAATACTCGCCCCACCTGACCTTCGCAGCTATGAGGGCGGCCCTGGCAGGCATTATTCTTACGCTTTTGGCGCTTGTCCTGGGTCGACCCTTTCCGCGCGGATGGCGGGTTTGGATGACGCTTTCAGGAGTTGGCCTAGGTGCGACAAGTCTCGGCTTTCTTGGGATGTTTCATGCGGCAGAGTTCGTCTCGCCCGGTCTTGCTACAGTGATAGCGAATACACAACCTCTCCTGGCAGCTGTTCTCGCGGCGCTTTGGCTGGGAGAAAAGTTGTCTATCCTAGGTAGCTCGGGTTTGTTCGCGGGCTTCGCGGGAATCGTGCTGATTGCGTTGCCAGATTTCCTTGCGGAACGAAACGAGAGTTATGCAATTGGCGTTCTCTACATCATTCTTGCAGCCGCGGGCGTTACGTTCAGCAACGTCATGATAAAATCCATTGCTGGAAAGGTTGATAGCCTTTCGGCGATGGGATTGCAGATGCTGTTGGGTAGCGTACCACTGGCCATTGCGGCTTTGGTCACGGAGGAGCCTACCACAATAAATTGGACGTTCACGTTTATAGCTTCACTTCTTGCCTTGGCCTTGGCAGGTTCCGCTCTTGTTTATTGGTTATGGTTTACGGCGCTTGAAACGGTTCCCTTGAACCGGGCCAACGCCTTCAGCTTTCTCATTCCAGTCTTCGGGTTGACCTTGGGTTTCGTGATCTATGGCGAGCGTTTATCGCCGTTGCAGATCATCGGGATCGTTATGATATTCTTGGGTATAGCGCTAGTTCACCGGCGGAAAGCGATGCTTGGAAATGAAGTTGATAGCGAGCGGCCAGCATCTCAATCAGGAGGCGGCGAAGTATGACGGGCACAGAAAATAATTCGTGCGGAGTCACGCATGACCACGACACAGCCAGAATGGCGCTTTCAGAAGGCAGGTAGGCTTTTGGGGGCTTTCTGATGTGCCGTTTGGGCAACAAAGCGGATGCCGAGGATGTTTTGCAGGAATTCTGCGTCCGCGTGCTTACGCGCAAGGAACACTTGCGCGATGTGGAGCGGGTGGGTTCTTGGCTCTACGCGATATTGCGTTCGACGATGAACGATCATTTCCGCAAGGCGGCACGTCGGGGGCGCCTGACCGAAGCATATGGCGGAGAACCCGAGGAACTAGCTCATGATGCCCCCGAACAGATGGCGCAATTTTGCCGTTGCGTGAACGGTCTGATATCCACCTTGCGCGATTCGGATGCCGATCTGATCCGTCGGATCGACTTCGGCGAGGAGGACCGCGCCGCTGTTGCCACCGACATAGGCCTTACGCGGAACGCGCTTGGAGTACGGCTTCACCGAGCCCGCATGGCCTTACGTGATGCGTTGACGGGCCATTGTGGAAAGTGCTGCAAGACAGGATGGGACGATTGCTACTGCCCTCCGATCGGATGTGAAAGCCCAGAAGACGAGATGCATTGTGCTCCAAGGGACTTAGCCAAATAGGCGAGTACTGACTCGACTACTTGTAATGGTTTACGTCAGGGAGCGTCCACTCCTGTGAAAAGCCCGTTTTCGGGCACCACGACGGGAGACCCCGAAATGATATACCGAGGGGGTATATGTCGGATCCGGCAACGCCCGAGCGTCTCGTCACCTGGGAGGAAATGCTTGGCCTTGTTCAGGGTTTGAGTCGCACATGCGCCGCGAGTTCGCGCCATGTCGATGCGCCGATTTCACAGGAACTGTTTCTGCGGGTAGGAGGCGAAGTCCGGACCTTGGTTGAAGCCGCGATGCTTCTGGGCCTCTGGTCCATAGACGGCGCGTATCTCTCTGCCGGATTACGTCGCGACATAGCGACCGAACTTGTGAGCTGCTGCTGAATTTCCAGACGTCGTAACAGAATTTTGCAGACCACAAGAGCGATTCAAAGCCGCCAGATTGACGCCTTGGCAGCTAAGAAACAGGGTCGCCACGAGGCCTCTGATTGTCGCGGAACCGACCAAAGGCAAGCGAAGGAGAGCACGATGCCCTTTTACAACAAACTGCTGACCGTGTAGAAGCTACCAACCGACGCGACTTTCTTTACTATACAACCGCAGCAGCAGGAACAGTTGCCGGAGGGGCCGCGGTCTGGCCATTGGTCGATTCCATGAACCCCTCGGCCGATGTGATCAGTCAGTCAACGATTGCCGTAGATTTGACCGGCGTACAATTGGGGACGCGGATAACCGTTAAATGGGCTGGCAAGCCAGTCTTCATTTGGCGTCGCACGCCTGAGACCGTCGCAAAGGCAAGGGCCACACTGCTTGATGATCTTCCTGATCCGATTGATGACAGCGAGGGGGATCCCAATATCAGTGAACCCTTGCCTGCCCTTGACGGGAACCGAGCGGCCGATGAAGCTGGCGAGTGGTTGATCGTGATAGGCATCTGCACGCACCTTGGCTGTGTGCCGATCGGTCAAGATGGGTCCAGCGTTGGAGAATTCGGCGGGTGGTTCTGTCCGTGTCACGGATCGCATTACGATCTATCAGGCCGAATTCGAAAAGGTCCCGCACCGCGCAACCTCGATTTTCCGCCTTATAGTCTCGGGTCCGATCTGCTGCTGAAGGTTGGAATTGCATGATCTAGCAGAAAATACGCGAAATCTACAGTTTTCCCTGTAATGGAAGGTCGTGGTGGGCGTCTCCGATCTGAAACCTTAATTGAAGGAGGCCTAAATGGACCAGAAAACCACCCAAAGCGAAAACTCTCAAACCGAAAGCCCAAAATCTGGCGGGTGCTGTGGCAGTAATTCCGTCACCTTGGCCGCCGATGTCAAGCCCGTGGCCCGGGCGACTGCTTCACGGTCCAAGGGATGCTGTTGCAGCAAAACCTGAAGCTAATCGCGAAGAAACCTTACATGGCGAGAAGGTCAGGCCAGTAATTCGGCAATGAAAGGAGATCACAGTCATGATTACGCTAAGCGCAATTGTAGGGCTCTCTACCCTGCTTCTAATCCACTCATCTCGCTCGCTGCGAAATAGCGAAATTGCCATCCCGATTTTCCTCGACCGGCATCCTAAAACGGCCGATTTCCTCGAGGGTTATTGCGACAAAACGATACAGAAAACCTCGTGACACTCGCGCGTCTGTGGGTGCATCCACCTCTATAACAGGATCGCTCCAAGTGGTTTGAAAGGAGAAATCATGTCGGATTTCGCATCTATTCGCATTGTTCCCATAGGCATGGCGCTTGGGACCCTGCTGGCGGTCAGCTTCCTGCTGTGCGTTGTCTTCGGCCTCGTGTTTCCCGGTGCCACAATGTATCAGGCTTGGCTACCGCTGCTGCCCGGCGTGACCTGGATCAGCTGGTCCAGCGCCGTTTTGGGCTTGGTCGAGAGCTTTGCCTATGGCTGGTATATCGCCGTGATCTTCGTGCCGACATTCAATTTCTTTTCGGCAAAGAAAGGAGCGTGAAGTGCCGATATTGTCCGACCCGCCCCGGCATCGACTGCAACCGAGGAACGGGGCGGCGCGGCAGATGGAAAAGCTGAAAGACACGCCTGTCTGAATACGGGTCAGCGAAGACACCTGATTTCCGCCGGGCGCCGGCACATTTTCGAGTTCTCGGTCCGGCGATAGACAGCATCTCGCCGGAACGGGACAGGAAAGGACGCAAGATGAACGACAGCAAAAGCCAACCAGCCAGGAAGACCGAAGGCCACGAAACCTTGGACACAGTTCCGGAAGGCTACGCCGGGACGGTCTACACCTGCCCGATGCACCCCGAGATACGCAGCACGGAAGAAGGTAGTTGCCCGAAATGTGGCATGTTCCTGGCCCCCGAGGGCGAGTCCATGGACCACGCCCACCACGGCCATGATCACTCCGGTCACAGTCACGCCCACGGGGCCGCGACCGTGGGGGTCAAGGGGGGTGAATACGACACCGTGCCCGAAGGCTACACCGGAACGATTTACACCTGCCCGATGCACGCCGAAGTCAGGCATCCCGGCCCTGGCTCCTGCCCGATCTGCGGTATGGGGCTGGAGCCCGCGACCGTCAGCGCAGAGGACGAAGGCCCGAACCCCGAACTGGTCGACTTCACCCGGCGGTTCTGGGTTGGTGCCGTCCTCACCATCCCGGTCCTGATCCTTGCGATGGGGCCGTTCGTCGGCTTCACCTTTTTCAAGGAACTGCTGGGGGAACGCACATCTCTCTGGCTGGAACTGGTAATGTCGACGCCGGTCATCCTGTGGTCGGGCTGGCCTTTCTTTGTGCGCGGCTACCATTCCTTCCGGACGATGAACCTGAACATGTTCAGCCTCATCGGCATGGGCGTGGGCGCGGCCTATGTGTTCAGTATCCTCGCGGTCGTCGCGCCCCAGATATTCCCCGAGGGCTTTCGCGACGAGAACGGTAATGTCGGAGTCTACTTCGAAGCCGCCGCCGTGATCGTAACGCTGGTTCTTCTGGGCCAGGTTATGGAACTGCGCGCCCGCGAAGGGACCGGAAAGGCGATCCGCGCCCTGCTCGACATGGCCGCGAAGACAGCGGTGGTGATCCGCCCCGATGGAACCGAGGAAGAGATCGAACTCGACCAGGTGCAACTGGGCGATCACCTGCGTGTCCGGCCCGGCGACAAGGTGCCGGTCGATGGGGTCGTTGTCGAAGGGCGCTCGTCGGTGGACGAGTCGATGATCACCGGCGAGCCCGTTCCCGTCGAGAAAGTCGCAGGCGAACCCGTCACCGGCGCGACGATCAACGGCACCGGCAGCCTCGTGATCGAGGCCACGCGCGTCGGCGCCGACACAATGCTCAGCCAGATCGTTCAAATGGTCGCCGATGCGCAGCGCAGCCGCGCGCCGATCCAGAAATATGCCGATCAGGTGGCAGGCATGTTCGTGCCGGCTGTCATAGCGATCGCCATCGTGTCTTTCGTTGCGTGGTCTATCTGGGGACCAGACCCGGCCATGGCCTATGGCCTTGTATCGGCCGTCGCGGTGCTCATCATAGCGTGCCCCTGCGCGCTTGGCCTTGCCACGCCAATGTCTATCATGACTGCGACGGGTAGGGGCGCGCAGTTGGGTGTGCTTATCAAGAACGCTGAAGCGCTGGAGCGATTCGAGAAGGTCGACACGCTGATCGTGGACAAGACGGGAACCCTGACCGAAGGCAAGCCAAGACTGGTCGCGGTGCTGCCCGAGGACGGCCATGACGAGGCTGAGGTGTTGCGCCTCGCCGCCTCGCTCGAACGCGGGTCGGAACACCCGCTGGCCGAGGCAATCGTGCGCGGCGCTGAGGAGCGCGGCGTGGATTTCGCCAAGGCCGAGGACTTCGAGGCCGTCACCGGCAAGGGAGTTAAGGGGCGGGTCGATGGCAAATCGGTCGCACTCGGCAATGCGGCTCTGATCCGCGACATGGGGCTGGACAGCGGTGCGCTGGTGGATGCCGCCAATGCGCGGCGTGACGAAGGTGAGACCGTCATGTTCATTGTGCTGGACGGTACGATCGCCGGGCTGGTCTGCGTGGCCGACCCGGTGAAGGAGACCACGCCCGCCGCACTCAAGGCGCTGCACGAACTGGGGTTCCGCATCATCATGGCCACCGGCGATAACGAGCGCACCGCGCAGGCCGTCGCGAACCGCCTTGGCATTGACGAAATCCGTGCCGATGTCCTTCCCGAGGACAAGGCCCGGATCATCAAGGAATTGCAGGAGCAGGGTCGGAAAGTCGCGATGGCGGGAGACGGGGTCAATGATGCCCCGGCGCTGGCACAGGCCGATGTCGGCATTGCCATGGGCACCGGCGCAGACGTCGCAATCGAGAGCGCGGGCTTCACCCTCGTCAAGGGCAATCTTGACGGCATCGTGCGCGCCCGGAAGCTGAGCCAGGCCACGATGCGCAACATCCGCCAAAACCTGTTCTTCGCGCTGATCTACAACGCCTCGGGCGTGCCGATCGCGGCCGGCGTGCTCTACCCATTCTTGGGTATCCTGATCGGACCGATCTTCGCCGCCTTTGCCATGAGCGCGTCTTCACTATCGGTCGTTGTGAACTCGCTTCGGCTGCGGCGACTGAAATTCTGAACCGCTTATCGCGGACAATTCCACCATTCAACCTGAGTAGGGCCAGACCAAATGACAGAGCAGCATCATGATCAGGACAATCATCACGACAATCGCGAAAAGGGTTTCTGGAAGTCCCGCACGGGCATCTACCTCTTGATTGCTCTCGGGATCGGTGCGGCCCTACTCGCGTTCGAACACCGTGTCCACATTTTCGGAGGCAACGGGTTTCTCGCGCTGCTCCTTCTGGGATGTGTTGTAATGCATGTTTTCATGCACGGTGGCCACGGTGGTCATGGTGGGGGTGACAAGTCATGATGCACGAACCTGGTTATGGGCTATGGTTTTTTGCCCTGCTGAATGCGGCCATTTTCATCATGTTTGCATTCAGCTTCTTCAAGCCGCAAACGGCGCGCGACTGGCGCAGTTTCGGGGCCTTCAGTGCGTTTCTAGTGGCGTTGTTTGCTGAGATGTACGGCTTCCCTCTCACGATTTTCCTGTTGTCCGGCTGGTTGCAAACGACCTACCCGGGAATTGACTGGTTTTCGCACGACGCCGGACATTTGCCGGAAATGCTCTTCGGTTGGCAGGCAAACCCGCATTTCGGCCCGTTTCACATCCTCAGTTTCGTCTTCATCGGTCTCGGCTTCTGGATGATCTCAGCCGCATGGCGCGTGCTCTATCATGCCCAAAGGAGCGGAAGGCTGGCCACCAGCGGTCCCTATGCGCGCGTGCGTCATCCGCAATATGTCGGCTTCGTTCTGGTTTTAACCGGCTTTCTGGTCCAGTGGCCCACACTGCTAACACTGGCAATGTATCCGGTGCTTATCTGGATGTATGTGCGGCTGGCCCGCGCGGAAGAGCGCGAGACACGGGCCGCGTTCGGAAAGGAATTCGACGCCTACGCAGCCAGTGTACCTGCCTTCGTTCCGGCACTGAGACCCACGCAAGACTCCACTCAATGAACACGGAGGGAGAAAACCGATGAGTGATCTGAACACCCATTCGAAGCCCGAGGCAGATGGCATGGCGGCACGGTTTCCCACCGCCTATTCCATCCTGTTCGGGCTCATCATTGTTGTCGCGGCGCTGACCTGGATTATCCCTGCGGGCCAGTATGACCGGGCCATGAACGAAGAGGTCGGACGCGAGATCGCGGTGCCGGGCACCTATCAGACGGTCGAGCCCAATCCGCAGGGTTTCGTCGATGTGATGCTTGCGCCCGTCGCCGGGTTCTACGATCCGGACAGCTATGCGGCCAATGCGATCGACGTTGCGTTGTTTGTGCTCCTGCTCGGCGGGTTTCTGGGTGTGGTGAACGCCACCAAAGCCATCGATACTGGTATCCAAACAGCCATGGGGCGCATGAAGGGGCGCGAGATCTGGATGATCCCGATCCTGATGTCACTGTTCGCCGTGGGCGGCACGACCTATGGTATGGCCGAGGAAACACTGGCTTTTTATGCGCTGCTGATCCCGGTAGTCATAGCCGCGGGATTTGACGCCGTTACCGGCGTCGCGATCATCCTGATCGGGGCGGGCATCGGCACCCTCGGCTCCACGATCAACCCGTTTGCAACCGTAATCGCATCTAACGCGGCGGGGATACCCTTTACCCAGGGCATGGCGTTGCGGCTGGTCATCCTGATCGGCGGGCTTCTGACATGCATCGCCTACGTGATGCGCTACGCCTCAAAGGTGAAGGCCGATCCGTCCCGCTCGGTGGTCGCCAAGCAGCACGATGCACATCGTCGGATATTTCTGGGCGCTGACGATGCCGAATTCACCGAACCGAAGCTGACAGGAACTCAGAAGCTGGTGCTGGTCCTTTTCTTCGCCACCTTCGCGGTGATGATCTGGGGAGTGTCGAGCCAGGGTTGGTGGATGGCACGGATGGGGGCGCTCTTCTTCGGCATGGCCATCGTCGTAGGCCTGGTCGCGCGGATGGGGGAGAAGAAACTGACCTCTGCTTTTGTGGACGGGGCGAAAGACCTGCTTGGCGTGGCGCTGGTGATCGGCTTGGCGCGCGGAATCGTTGTGATCATGGAACAGGGCCTGATCGCCGACACCATCCTCAACAGCGCTGCAGAAACGTTGGGTGGCCTATCCGAGATAGCCTTCATAAATCTGATGCTCTGGATCGAGATCGGGATGAGCTTTCTGGTGCCGTCCTCTTCGGGGCTCGCGGTCCTGTCGATGCCAATTCTGGCCCCGCTGGGGGATTTTGCCAGCGTCAGCCGTGATCTTGTGGTGACAGCATATCAATCGGCGAGCGGCCTTGTGAATCTGATCACGCCGACCTCGGCCGTCGTCATTGGCGGTCTGGCGATCGGCCGCGTATCCTTCGACCGCTGGGTGGTGTTCGTCTGGCCGCTTCTGCTGATGCTCGCGATTTTCATCATGGCCGCGCTCAGCGTTGCCGCGACCCTCTGATCCAAAGGAAAATATCAATGACAGATCATGCCCTTGGCGTAAATTCTGAAACCGGCAAGCTGCGGCAGGTTATCGTCTCGCCACCCGGCCTAGCCCATCGGCGCCTGACCCCAGACAATCGCGAGGAACTGCTGTTCGACGATGTGTTCTGGGTCAAGCAGGCGATCCGCGATCACGATGTCTTCGCGGCGATCATGCGCGAGAGGGGGGTCGAGGTTCTGGACGCCATGACCCTGCTGGCCGAGACTCTGGACGTCGAAGACGCGCGGGCCTGGATTTTGGACCACCGCATCACTCGTAACGATGTGGGGGTCGGCATGCGTGACGACCTGCGCGCCTGGATGGAAGAATTGCCCGGAGAAGAACTTGCTCGCTACCTCGTTGGCGGGTTCACGGTAGATGATCTACCCTTCACCCCTTCAGGCATGTTCGGTAGCTATCTAGGGCAGCACGGTTTTGTGCTCCCGCCACTACCGAATTTCATCTTCACACGCGACAACTCTGCCTGGGTCTATGGCGGCGTGTCACTGAACCCTATGCATTTCGCGGCACGCCGACCCGAGACGCTGCTCATGGCCGCCGTCTACCGGTTCCATCCGACATTCACGGATCGGGTGCGGGTCTGGTTCGGTGATCCGACGCGGGATTTCGGTGCGGCCACGCTGGAGGGCGGGGATATCATGCCGATCGGGCACGGCGTGGTCATGGTCGGTATGGGCGAACGCTCGACGCCCCAGGCTGTCGGACAGCTTGCCGAGGCATTATTCGCCAGCGGCGACGTGCAGCGCGTCATCGCCTGTCAGATGCCGCGGTCGCGCGCGGCGATGCATCTTGATACCGTTTTTACCCATTGCGGGGGGGATGTCGTGACCACGTTCAAGGAAGTGGCTGACGCGATCACCTGCTATGACCTGCGCCCCGGCGAAGGAAAGGCGCCGCTCGATATCCGGCGGGATGCCCGGCACCTGTTCGAGATCACGGCCGAAATCCTGGGCTTCAAGCGCCTGAACCTCGTTCCCACGGGCGGCAGCGACCTGGCCGAGCAGTCGCGCGAGCAGTGGAACGACGGCAACAACGTGCTGGCACTCTCGCCGGGGGTCGTCATCGGCTACGATCGCAACGACGATACCAATGCCGCACTCGAAAAGGCCGGCATCGAGGTGCTGGCCATTCCCGGGGCCGAGCTTGGCCGGGGGCGTGGCGGCAGCCACTGCATGAGTTGCCCCACCATTCGGGACCCTATCTGACGAAAGGAGACCCCATGTCCTACAATCTGCGAAACCGCCATTTCCTGACGCTGCGCGATTTCAGCTCTCAGGAGATCGCCTTTTTGCTGAAGCTCTCAGCCGATCTCAAGGCCGCCAAATACGGCGGCTACGAGGTCCCGCGCCTGACCGGCAAGGAAATCGCGCTCATCTTCGAAAAGGACAGCACCCGCACCCGCGTGGGCTTCGAGGTTGCGGCCCACGATCAGGGCGCGCATGTCACCTATCTTGGTCCTTCTGGGTCGCATCTGGGCAGGAAGGAAACCGTGAAGGATACCGCCCGCGTTCTGGGGCGGGTCTATGACGCGATCGAATATCGCGGTTTCGGCCAGCCCATTGTCGAGACACTCGCGAGATATGCCGGCGTGCCGGTCTACAACGGGCTGACGGACGAGTTCCACCCGACGCAGATCCTCGCGGATTTCCTGACCATGCAGGAGCACTCGGACAAGCCGCTGGGTCAGGTCGCCTTTGCCTTTCTGGGCGACGTGGGCAACAACATGGGCGACAGCCTGCTGATCGGTGCGGCCAAGATGGGCATGGATGTGCGTTTGTGTGCGCCGGAAAACCTCTGGCCAACGGAAGCAATACGCAGCGAGGCCACAGAAATTGCTGATCGAACCGGTGCTCGGCTAATGCTGACCGATGCGGTAGACGACGCTACGCAGGGCGTCGACTTCATTTACACTGATGTTTGGGTCTCAATGGGCGAACCAAAAGAAAAATGGGCTGAGCGAATAGAACTGCTCAAACCTTACCAGGTGACAAAGCAGGTAATGGCGCAAACCGGCAATCCGCACACCAAATTCATGCATTGCCTACCGGCGTTCCACAATGCCGAGACCGAGCTTGGTGCCGAAATCGCCAGCCAATTCGACATCACGGCGATGGAAGTCACCGAGGAGGTGTTCGAAAGCCCGGCCTCCATCGTCTTCGACCAGGCCGAGAACCGGCTCCACACCATCAAGGCAGTCCTCGTCGCCACGCTGGGAAACTAGCCCATGCTTGTCGTTGCAGCCCTCGGGGGAAATGCCCTTCTGCGCCGTGGCGAACCTCTGACCGCGGAGACCCAACGCACCAACGTCGCCACCGCGGCCGCATCGCTGGCACAGATCATCGAGGCCGGCCACCAACTGGTTGTCACTCATGGCAACGGGCCGCAAATCGGCCTGTTGGCACTTCAGGGTGCCGCCTACAAACCCGATGAGGTGTTCCCGCTGGATGTGCTGGGGGCGGAAACCGACGGCATGATCGGCTATCTCATAGAGCAGGAGCTCGAGAACGCCCTGGGCCATGACCGCCCGGTCGCGACACTGCTGACCCAGGTCGAGGTCGACCCCAAAGACCCTGCCTTCGCCAGACCGACCAAGTTCATCGGCCCGGTCTATGACAAGGCCGAAGCCGAACGGCTTGCGCAGGCGCGGAGTTGGAGCATCGCCGCGGATGGTGCGCACTGGCGGCGTGTCGTCCCCTCACCAATGCCGATGGACATTCCGGATTTGCGGGTGCTTCAGCTCCTGCTCGAGCAGGATGTGACGCTGATCTGTGCAGGTGGCGGCGGCATTCCGGTCGTCCGTCGGCCGGACGGATCGCTGATCGGGATCGAGGCGGTGATCGACAAGGATCACGCGACAGCCCTTCTGGCGCACAAGCTGAACGCCGACGCGCTGTTGCTGCTGACGGATGTCGAGGCCGTGTTTCGCGATTTCGGCACCGAGGCGCAATCGGCCATCGACAGGATAACGCCGGAAGACGCCGGGCATCTCGATCTGCCCGACGGGTCGATGGCACCCAAGGTGGCCGCCGCCGCGACTTTTGTCTCGGGCCGAAACCGTTTCGCCTGCGTCGGCCGCCTGGAGGATGCGCTTGCCATGCTGCAAGGCCGCGCAGGGACGATGATCGCCGAGGCGGACTGAGGGCGAACACAGCACCACCGGCGGGGTGGCGGGCGGCTGGGGCAGCCGCGCCCCGAGCCAACACCGACACCGGCCGACCGGAAGGTCAGGCGGTTCGGTCCACCCTCTGCGCGGCGTTCCGTGTCGGCGGTCTGAAAGCCCACCAGATCAGTCCCAACCCGATCAGGACCATCGGAAAAGACAACGCCTGCCCCATGGTCAGACCCCAGTCTCCGAAATGCAGAGCATGCCCAACTGGGTTTCCCACGCTCACGAACTGCATGTCCGGTTGCCTGAAGAACTCGACGAAGGCCCTGGACAGGCCGTAGGCGACAAGGAATATTCCCGTAAGGGCGCCGGGCCTTTTTAGCCAACCTTTTCGCCATGCCAGAACCAGCAGCAGGATGCCCAGCACCAAGCCTTCGAGAAGCGCCTCGTAGAGCTGTGAGGGATGCCTTGCGCACAGTCCTTCAACCCCCGGGCAGGCCTGGGCCATATCGCCGGGAAAGATCACGCCCCAGGGCATCTGCGTCGGACGTCCCCAAAGCTCGTTGTTGGTGAAATTGGCGAGGCGCCCGAGAAAGAGGCCCGGAGGTGTCGCAAGCGCAAGAAGGTCTGCCGTACCAAGCATCGGGCTCTTTTCCCGAATGCAGAATGCAATCGCCGCGATCGCTACGCCAAGAAAGCCGCCATGGAACGACATGCCGCCCTGCCAGACCATCAGGATTTCCAGGGGGTTTTGCAGGTAGTATTGCGGCTGGTATAACAGGACGAAGCCGAGGCGCCCGCCAAGAATCACCCCCAGTATCACCCATGTCAGAAAGTCTTCGAGCTGCTTCGCGGTCATTGGCGGTCCCGACTCCGGCCACAGCGCAGCCCGCCTGACCGCCCGGACGCAAAGCCGCCAACCGATGAGGATACCTACGATATAGGCCAACGCATACCAGCGCAGCGCGAGGTGAAAGCCACCGATATCGACCGAAAAAAGTTCGGTGCCGATATCCGGGAACGGGATAGCAGCGGTCAGCATGTCTTGTCCTTCTAGGTTTTAGCGTGAGAGTCATGGTGGGCATCGCCGTCCCGCAGGTGGCGCAGGTAGAACCGTTCAAAGGCGAAGACAGCTGCCATCAACACGAGGGAGATTACTACGATCAGCGGGTCGCTTTGCCATTTCAGCACCGCGAAGGCCGACAGCACGACGATATCCAGGGTGATCGCTGTCACCAGGACGGCCCCCGCGGCGCCGATCTCGTGCCGGAGATGGCGGAACACGCCCCAGTGAATGATGATGTCCATGACAAGGTAGAAGAACGCCCCCAGCGACGCGATCCGGCTTAGGTCGAAAAATACGGTCAGGAAGCCCGCGATCACCACCGTGTAGATAAGGGTGTGATCGCGGATCGCACCCTTCATTCCGAAATGGCTGTGAGGGATCAGCTTCATGTCCGTCAGCATGGCCAGCATGCGTGACACCGCGAAGATGCTCGCGATCAGACCCGAGGACGTGGCGACGATCGCCAGAAGAACCGTCAGGTAAAAGCCCGTCCGGCCCAAGGTCGGCCCTGCGGCCTCGGCCAGCGCATAGTCCTTGGCCGCGATGATCTCCTCCAGGGTCAGGCTGGAGCCGACGGCGAAGGCGACCAGAAGGTAGACGATCACACAGATGCCGATGGAGGCGATGATCGCCCGGCCGACATTGCGGTTTGGGTCGGTCACTTCCGCCCCGCTGTTGGTGATCGTGGTGAACCCCTTGAAGGCCAGGATCGACAGGGCTACGGAGGCGACGAAACCGCCGATCTGTGTCGATTGACCGTCCGTCGCCGCCTCGAACGAGACGCCACCCGCCCAGAGCGCGGCCGCGCCGAACAACGCGATGCCGCCGACCTTCAGGATGGCCATGACGATGGAGAACAGGCCAACGGATCGGTTGCCTGCCGCGTTGATGAAATAGGAAAAGACGATCAGCCCTACGCCGAGGGCCGGCACGGCCCATCCCGTTCGCTTGAGCCCCATGCCTTCCAGCAGGTAGGTGGCGAAGGTCCGTGCCACCAAGCTTTCGTTGATGACCATTGACAACGCCATCAGAAGCGCGGCGGCCGCGGCGATGGTCGTGGGGCCATAGGCCTTTTGCAGGATCATCGCAATGCCGCCGGCCGAGGGGTAGGCATTTGACATCTTGACATAGGTGTAGGCACTGAACGCGGTGACGAGCGCACCCGCGATGAACGACAGCGGAAAGAGCGGTCCGGCAAGCTGCGCGATCTGCCCGGTCAGCGCGAAGATGCCCGCTCCGATCATCACGCCCGTGCCCATCGCAATCGCGCCAGCCAGTGTGATGCTGTTCGCCTTGTATTCCGACTTCATTTCAATGCCTCCGCCTGATCATGGGTATCGCCGGATCGGGCCGACGGCCTCGCGCCGCGCGCGCGCCAGCACATGTCACAAACCGGATCACCGGCCGAGAGCGTCCTGGGCCTGCGGTAGTGTCCCCGCCGGCCGTCGCCGGCGATGATATCCGCGCCGGGCCAGTCATAGAGGCACCAGCTCTGTCGGAACGCCTCCAGCAGTTCGGGGTCCGCGCGGCGCGTCGCCACCTTGCGCGCGAAACTCTGCGGAGGACAATGGGTGAAATGCGTTTGCAGGTCGTCACCCTCCCGGAAGACGCGCGTTTCGTAGCCGGGTGCGCCGACCGGGCGGAACGGAAAAACCAGCAGGGTTCGAATCGTCCAGCGCAGCCTGCGTCCGGGATTGCGGCTGACGACCCGCGCAGGTAGCGATGACAGGCGCAGCATGCGGCTGTAGAGATCCCAACCGATATCGGCCACGACCGAATGCGCGCAATCCGTTCCGACCCCGTGCCGTCGCAGCGCCGCATCGGCGGCGAGGGTATAGACGGCGAGTTCGACCATCAGACGGCTTCCGCTGTTGGGGAGGGCGTGCAGCCCGGCGATCTCCCGCATCTCTTCAACGACCCGGTCCAAAGTCTCGAGAAACCTGTCCCTGTCCTGCCGCAGCCAGCGCATCGTGCCGCCGTCCTCGTCGTAAAGCGTCCGGTTCGCCAGATGCCAGCGACAGGTCCGGCGCAGTTCCCGCCTCAGGCACCAGCGCACCGTCCTCCAGTGGAACGGCGCGGGTTGCTGCGGTGATGTGCGCGGGTCAGTCATGCGCTGCCTCCTTACGGCGCTGCTCCCTGATTGCCACGACGACAAGCGGGGTCAGGGTCAGCACGCCCAGTCCGACGGCCGCCCAGGCGGCCCGCCCGGGCTCGCCGCTGACCGCTTCGTTGCCGAAATGGGCCAGGATGAAACTGGCCGGGATGATTCCGGCGAGGGTCGCGAGGGCGAACCGCCAGAAGTGGAGGCAGCTCAGCCCGGCGGCGTAGCTCACGATATCGAACGAGATGAAGGGCATCAGCCGACTGGCGAACACCGTGAACGTCAGCGCGTTCTGCGAGCCCAGCCACCCCCTGTCCACGCTGTCGCCGAGCCACCTGGTCAAAACGTCCCGGCCGAGGAGCCTCGCCAGCGCGAAAGCCACCATCGCGCCCAGCTCGGCCCCGATGACGATGTAAATGGTGCCGATCGTATGGCCATATGCCGCACCCGCCGCGAGGGCGATGGGGGCGCTCGGTATCGGCGTCGCGACGATGGCGACCGTCATCAGCAGGATGATGACGGTGGGCCCCCATGCACCTGCGGCATTCACCCAGGCCGAGACCCGTTCGCCGCTCAGGCTTTCGACGAGCCCGGAGAGTGGGCCGAGAAACAGCGCCGCGACGGCCGCAATTAGTACGGTCGCCACGGCGATCTTCACGATGGTTCGGACGGGGATGCCATGCGCCAACAAACGGGCCTCATTCCAGATAAAGTACAAGAAAGAACGCGGCGGCGAGCAGGTCGAAGACGACGCAGAAGGGGATGTACCATTTCGGCACGGGCGCGCCGAACGCCCCGTTGTGGTGCAGCAGGTCCCAGACGGCATGCGCCGCCAGCCCGAGCGGGGACCACAGCAAGCCGGCCAGCGCCATGATGGCGTAGAAGATGGCGACGCCAAGCTCCATCCAGAAGATCCGTGTGGCACCGTCGGACGCGCCGAAGCCGATATAGGTCCCCCCGATCAGGGCCAAGGTCAGGGCCGCGATCGCCACCGAGACGTCCTCGCTCACCAGCAGGTGCACCGGCGCGAAGGCGAGGAACAGCCCTGCCCCGACGGCGCTCGGCCCCAGCGTTCGGACAAGGGTCCAGGTCCGGGTTTCGTCGGTTGTCATCTTGCGGGTACCCCATTTTAACTGGTCGATTCGGCGGTTCCATTTAACCATAGGGATTCCAGCAGCTAGAAGGTCAAGGTCTGATGCCGACGCGCCGTCAGGCGGCGTTGACCACTGCTCGCATCATGTCACGAACTTTACCCGCGACCCCGTGCAGCGCATTGCTTTCGATGGCCTGCATGGATGCCACCGGGTCGATGGCACTGATCTCGGTGCCGCCTTCGACGTCTCGAAGGACGACATTGCAGGGCAGCATCGCGCCGACGCGCGGCTCGATTTCGATGGCCTTGTACGCCATGTCCGGGTTGCAGACCCCGAGGATGCGATAGGGCGCCATGTCGGCACCAATCTTGTTCTTCATCGTCGCCTTGACGTCGATTTCGGTCAGAACGCCAAAGCCTTGTTCGGCCAGCGCCTCACGGACTCGCGCTTCCGCTTCGTCGATATCGGCACCTTGCAGAGTGCGATCATAGGTATAACTCATTGCGATTGCCTTTTCGCTCACTTGGACAGGTATTTAACCAGTGCCAAGACCCCCAGCACAGCCAATACGAAGATGAGCAGCATTCACAGGCCGCCCATTCCAAAACCCATCATGTCGATTTCCTGTTTCGGGAGTGGCGACAGCACCGGCCCGGGGGCCGGCGCCGCTATCCTCAGTTGCTGCCGGTGCCGCCGGAATTGCCCATGCCGGAGCCCATGCCCTGGCCGCTGCCAGCTTGGCCCTGCTGCATCTGGCCCATGCCGGAACGCATCTTCTTCATGCGCTCCATCTTCTTGGCCGGGGCGGTCATTTCATCGCCGGTGATGGCGCCGTCTCCATCCGCGTCCAGATGCTGAAACCGGTCGACCATCTTCTCGCGGATCATCGCGCTGTGCAGCGCCTCGAACTCGGCGATGGACAGCGTGCCGTCACCATCGCTATCATATTCGGACAGTTTGGCCTGCAGCTGTTCCCGCATCTCCTGCGGCGTCACGTTGCCGTCACCATCGGCGTCGAGCATCGGCATCATGGCACCGCCCATCATGCCGCCGCCGTGGCCGCCCATCATGCCGCCATCCATCATGTCGCCATGCATGCGGTGCATCTTCATCATCATCTTCATCATGCCGGGCATGTCGCCCATCCCGGGCATATCGCCCATCATGCCGGAGCCGTCGCCCTGCATCATCATTCCACCTCCGGCGGGTTTGGGTTTGGAACCATGACCATGGTCGTTTTGCGCATAAGCGGCCCCACCGAGCGCGGTTGCAGCTACCACCGACAGGGCGAGAAATGAGTGTCGAAACATGGTGATCTCCTTTATTGCTGAATCACCACCCCGAGGTATGATTTACAAAGGCCCGTGTCAGCTGGTGCCTCCAGACTTTGGTGTAACGTTTTGTATCGAAATGCTGGGCAGAAGTTCCTCACACGGATTTGATTCGCGCTTCCAAAAACAACTCTGGCACTCGAATCCGAATGACCAAACTGGCTTTTCTTGAACCCCCACAATTGCCGGGCCTCGCCTTCACCGAGCGCCAGTGAGAACGTGCACAGCGGGCCAACATCACAGAGCTGACCAATCGCCTGCTTAAACGGCTTAGCGATCTGGTAGGTAGCGAGGGGCGTGGCAGCGGCCTTACTCGTCCAGCTCCACAGCGCGTGTCACTCTGCGCACTGACAGGGATGGGCCGCTATATCGGGCCGGTCACGGGTCATCATCCGCGTCAGCAGAAACCCGGCCAAAAGCAACAGCGCGCCACCATAGATCATGCCCTTGGCCGGGACCTCGGCAAAGACCAAAAAACCCAGTGTACTCGCGACGACAGGTGAGACGATGATGTCGACGAGGGAATAGACGTTCGCATTTAACGTCTTTAGGACGATAGAGATTCCGAAATAGGCAAATCCCGTAGATACCAACCCAAGCGCCAGCGCCCATACACCAGCTGGTACGATAATGCCCAGCCTCTTGTTTTCCGCCATGCCCAGCACATCTCCGGTGCCGTAGATCAACAGCGCCGGCGAGAGGACAATAGCCGCCGTCAGCATCGACCACGCGATATCGTTGCCCGTCTCTGACTTACCCTCGTATCGCATGTAGGTGATCATCGCCGCATAGATCGCGCCGTCGGTAAGCGCGACGAGATTGCCGATCATGTATCCACCTGAGAGGGGTTTGGCGAGCACGATGCCGACGATGGCGATACCGAAAACGAGAACGTGGCCGAAGCCTGCCTTCTCGCCGAGGAACATCGCCGAGAATATGAAGGTAAAGAAGGGTGCCACGCTCCAGAAAATGACGGCATTGGCAATCGGTACCAGCGTCATGGCGTAGTTGAAGACACTGATCTGCGTCGCGATAAGAACACCGATGACAATGGTGTCCTTCAAATTCCCCCAGGGCAGGCGGATCGGTCGACCGGTGGCGACTGGCAACGCGAGCATCAGGAAGGCGGCAGCTGTCAGGATCGCGTAGAAATTTAACGTCTGAATCGGGATTCTGCCGTCGGTCAGCTTAACGAAGACACCGATCGTCGCCTCGGACAAGGTGATCAGAAGGAGAAGCAATATAGTTTTCATATCCGGTTTCCGATCTGGCTAAGAGCATGGCTAGGCGACGCGCAAAGCGGCCCAATTAATCCAGGAATTTCGCAGCCCGGCAGTCATAGATGCGCATCGGGTGGGGTCAGGCCTGATTGTGGTTCGTGCCCGCAGTTATGTCGATGGCTTCTGCACCGCTTTCATCAATGCAACGGTCTTCGACCTGCAAGGTGACGAAGAAAAAGCCAAAGCGCTCCCGCAACATTTGATGGGCTGCCTTCAGTATCTCCCGCGGATGGCCGCCGTCGCGAATACGCAGGTGGGCTGAAAAGACATATTTGCCGCTGGTCAGCGCCCAGGCGTGGACGTGATGTGCATCAGCCACGCCATCGACGGTCTCCAGGTTCCGCGTGACCTCACCAAGGCTAACATCGTTCGGAGTACCCTCCATGAGCAAGTGCATGGAATCCCGCAGAATCCCCCAGCTTGCCCAAACCAGCACGAAGCCGAACGCCATGCCGAGAATAGGATCGATGAGGAGGAAACCAGTGAATTTTATGACCAGCGCAGTGATGATGATCAACAGACTCCCGACGAACGTCTGGATGATGTGCCAGAGCGCGCCCTTGACGTTCAGATCACTCTGGCTTTGCTTCCAGATCAGCCCGAGCGAGATGAACTCGGTCACAAGACCTCCAGCCGCTGCCCACAGCATTGGACCGGTCGGCAGATCGATAGGAGATCCCAGGCGCATTGCCGCCATCACGATCACCACGATCGCCATGGCAAGCAGGAACCCGCCATTGACCAGCGCGCCGATGATCTCCGCGCGATACCAACCAAAACTGCGATCCTCATCTGCCGGACGGCGGGCGAGTCGTGCTGCAATGATGGCCACAAGGACGCCTCCCACAGCGGAGAAGGTGTGGAACGCATCCGAGATCACCGCGATGGAGCCGGTCCAGAGGCCGATTGCCAGCTCGATGACGAAATAGACGCCCGTTAACCAAGCGGAAATTGCCATTCCGCGTCCGCTCTGCGGCATGTGACCCGCGTGTCCATCTCCATTCATCACGGCTTCCTTTCAGGTTTGGTTCTTAATCTTTAGCGCACCCTCTGGTCGTTCATGAAAGCAGCAGGTCGCCCCGACTTGCCGCCGGGACGACCTATTTTCAGAACATCAGACGCGTACCGATCACGATCGAGAATGCATCCGTATCGTCACCATTGGCGCGGAGAATATCCTTGGTATCGCCAAACGAGGCTTCATAGTTGACGCCGATATAGGGCGAAAACGCGCGGTCGATGACATCGTAGCTGAGGCGTGCGCCGATCTCGACTACCGCACCGCCCGCACCGCGTTCGCGCTCCAGATCATCCTTCAGCGGCAGGTCAACCTCGATGCTCGGCGTGAGAACCAGGCGATTGGTCAATAGCGCCTCATACTCTGCCTCGAAACGGAAGAAGGGGTGATCGGAGACAAAGAGATCAGCATCAATCTCGAACCACTGCGGTGCAAGACCCTTGACGCCCACCACGCCAGCGTAGCGGTCGGGAGCGCCATCAGGCGTGTCCGCATAGGCTCCCACCACGGCGTCGAAGAACGTCGAAATCGGAAACTGCAGACGCAGCTGATTCTCCAGTTTCTCGAAATCATCCGATGTGAGTCCAAGCTCCGCCTCGCTTCGCCAGACGAATTTCAGCTCATCCGACCCTGCCAGGGCGTCGAAATCCCAGACGAAGGCATCCTCGCCATCCATCGCGCGATATTCGAACTGCTCCGCTTGAAAACCCCAGATCAGCTGCTCGGCCTGTGCAACCTGAGCCAGGGGCAGAAGGAGACCGGTTAGTCCGGCCAGTTTGAAACATTTCATCTTGATTTTCCTTTATATTGAATGGCTCAGGCCGGGTGCCCTCTGACCACCACTTTGCGGAACATGCCACCGTCCGCGTGGTAGGAGAGGTGACAATGGAAAGCCCATTGTCCGGGGGCATCGACTTCAACTTCCATGTCGGTCGTTGTGCCGGGTTGGACGCTCACAGTATGCTTGATGGGATTGCGCGAGCCCTGACCGGTATCGACGATCGACCACATCCCGTGCAGGTGCATCGGATGTGCCATCATCGTTTCGTTGATGAACCGGATACGCACGCGTTCGCCATAATTGAGCACGATAGGATCGGCATCGTCGTATTTCACATCGTTGATCGACCAGATGTAACGCTCCATATTGCCCGTCAAACGGAGTTCAATGGTGCGTGACGGAGCACGGTTCCGATAGAGCGGCCGTGCGGCGCGCAAATCCTTGTAGGACAAGAACTTTCCACCATTATAGGCTTTGGGTGTCAGCCCGCTACCGGGTGCGTAGAACGGATCACCTCCGTCTGACATCGCCATGCCGGAATGATCCATCCCTTTCATCGCAGGTTGCGCCGACATCTCCATCTTGGAATGGTCCATGCCTTTCATGGTTGAATTGTCCATAGCCTGCGCTGCCGGGGCGGTCGCGGAACCCATGTTGGAGTGGTCCATGCCCTGCATGGCCGAATGGTCCATACCGGTCATGTCTTGCATGCCGCCCGCGTTCTGCATGACGTGGTCACCCATATCCATGCCGCCCATCATCCCGCTCATGTCGGCCATGGTGAGCAAAGGCTTGGGCCGGAGCGGTGGCACTGCCCCGGCATATCCCTCCTTTGGTGACAGCGTCCCGCGAACGAGGGCGGTGCGCCCCATTGACTCGGCAATGATGCTATAGACCTTGTTTTCCCGTGGCTGGACAATGACGTCATATGTTTCCGCCACGGCAACACGGAGCTCGTCCACCGTAACCGGTTTGACGTCGTTGCCGTCAGCCTGGACCACGGTCATCTTCAGGCCCGGGATACGCATGTCGAAGTAGGTCATGGCCGAAGAATTGACGATCCGCAGGCGGATCTTCTCACCGGGCCGGAACAGCCCTGTCCAGTTCTGCGATGTGCTCCGCCCGTTGATCAAAGCGGTAAATCCCTGCACATCCTCGATGTCCGTTGGCATCATCCGCATCCGCCCCCACATCCCACGATCCTTGAGTGCGGCTTTCAGACTGTCCTGACGCGAGTCCTCGATCAGTGTCTGCAAGGTGCGTTGTGAGCGGTTGTAGTAATCCGGCATCATCTTGAGGTTGCGCATGATCCGGCTGCCGGGATGCGGGTGCTTGTCGGCCAACTGCACGACATAATCGCGATCGGCTCGGACCCGCTCGCCGCCACGCGGCTCGATCACGATCGCCCCGTAGGCACCATCGGGTTCCTGAAAGCCAGAGTGGCTATGAAACCAGTAAGTGCCGGCCTGTTGGATCGGGAACCGGTAGGTGAAGGTTTCACCCGGAGCAATACCGCCAAAGCTGATGCCGGGGACGCCGTCCTGCCGGAAGGGCAGAATCAGTCCGTGCCAATGAATCGAGGTGCTCTCGCTGAGGTTGTTGGTCACACTGATGGTGACTTCCTCGCCCTCCTTGAACCGTAGGACTGTGGGAATCTGGCTTTTGTTGTAACCGACCCCCATTTTTCGAAAGTTCCCGGTATCGATGCGAACCCGATCGACAGTGATGTCATAGGTCCCTTTCGACGTGATCTTAGGTGATTGGTGCGCGCGCAGCGCCGCCGGCATGGCCAGTGCGGCCGCTGCGGTTAAACCGAACTGACGCCGGGACAGACCCCTTGCCAGATGCTCCGACGAGCTGAGCGCTGTATCTGAAAGCGCGCACTGTTTTGCTTTGAAGAGTCGCATACTCTTCTCCTTTGTGATGATTGAGTTGAGGATTCGCGTGACCAAGGTAGGCCTCGAGTAATTTCCGAGGAGTGATCTCGCGAGCACCAGAGGTGCTTCAGGAATTGCCCAACAGGGCAGCCCGTCACACGTTCACGTCGTTTCTTATTTGGACGAGACCGGAAACCGCAGCCGTAAGATGCTGGAATGGGAATCGAAGCGCGTTCAGACTCGGGGAGGGGGCGAAGATGCTTCCAGCTTCAGGCTCTCTGCGTCGATTGCGCGAGATCCATGATAAACATGCACGACAAGGAACTTCGGTTCGGGTAGCGCATGATCGACGTTAGAAAAAGTGACGCAATGCACCATCATGCCAAGGCAACCGGGAATTGTATCGTCCGACACATGATGTGTGCCACATTCACGAACGTCCATCGCGGCAACGTGGCTCCAATCTTCTTGCGGCAAATCGTCTTCAGACACGACAAACGTCATGGCCGCTAGCATCAAGACGATGAGCGACAAGATATGAGCCATCCGTGTCAGTCTGAAAAACCGCATACGTCCCGTATCCTTTCGTGACTTAAAAAAGCGCGATTGCCATCAAAGATCAAGGATACATTTCGTTACATTAATTAGGCTCCTAAGACGTTGATTTTTCTTGACCTTCGAGATCTAAAACGTAGCCTCCCTTCGAAAATTATGGGGTGTTTTGAGGTCGAATATGCGACATTCAACAATGGGTTTTCCTGAAAGGTCCCGGTTCCTTCCAACATCAAAGGTCAAGTGTGACGACGGTCACTGCCCCGTTTTGCAAGAGCCATTGATCGAGAAAATTGACCAGCTAATCCCATCCCATCGCGAAAGCTCTTCGTTCAAATATTGTGAGCTACGGAGCGTCGTCGATTCGGTTATTCCCGCCACCTTTAAAATGGTCGCTGCAACATGAGCAAACTTGGTTGGATCATCGCCGGAGTTCTGGTCGTCGGGAGCGGTGCGCTTCTATGGCAGGTCATGCGTCCTGCACCAAGTCAGACGGGGCATTCCATGACGCCGCCCGACATGTCGGGTATTGCTGAAGGTGCGCCCATCGTCGAGGTGAAACTGCCGGACAACTTGGCGTCCCTCGCACAAATGGGAGAGCGCGCCTTTAACGCGAAATGCGCAGTCTGCCACGGGGCCAATGCAGCGGGTCGTGAAGGGAAGGGACCGCCTCTGGTGCACAAGATTTACGAACCCAACCATCACTCGGATATGGCCTTCGTGATGGCGGCGAAGAATGGCGTCCGATCACATCACTGGCGCTTCGGAAACATGCCGCCGGTGGACGGCGTGACAGACGCCGACGTGAAAGCGATCACCGCCTATGTGCGCGCGCTTCAGAAGGAAAATGGGGTTTTCTGATGAACTTGACGCGACGCTCGGGCGTAATCCTTATCGCTTGCCTCACCATATTTGCGATCTCGGTCGTTCTTTCAGGCGGAACAGAAATGTCGCTTGGGACTACTGATTTCCAGCACGTGCAGATTGCATCAGAAGCCAACGCCTCGGCGCATCATGAATATGGCGAAACCGACCGATCAGAGGACTGTCATCCAGGCATGGCCTGTTCTTTAATGGCAATTGGCACCCAACAGAAAAATATCACCCGGACACGACGTGGCTTTGACGTGAAGCCGCTGACGTTTTCCTTGGTGGCGAACCGTTTCACGCCAGAGTTTGACCCGCCACCTCCGCGACGAGCGGTCTGATTTCAACCCAGAACTCTATACTCGACCAATACAAGGAAACTGAAATGCAACCTTATCTCAAAACGATCACAAGCGTCGTGTTCGCTCTAGCAACATCAGCGGCATTTGCCGGGGCAGGCCACGACGACGGTCACGGTGATGGACACGCAGCCATGATGGGACAACCCGGCGACCCGGCAAAGGCGGATCGCGTTGTCGAAGTCAGCATGACCGAGATGGCGTTCGACCCGTCGAACATTGAGATCATGGAAGGGGAAACCATCACTTTCGTGGTCAGCAACGACGGTGAATTCGTGCATGAGTTCAATCTCGGCACGGAAAAAATGTGGCAGGGCCACTTGGACGAGATGATGAAGATGATGGACACCGGCATGATGACGGTCGACAAAATCAACCACGACAAGATGATGCAGGCCGGCATGATGCATGACGATGCCAACAGCGTTCTTTTGGAGCCAGGTCAAACGGCCAAAGTAACCTGGACCTTCGGCGAAAAGACTGAATTGGGCTTTGCGTGCAACGTGCCCGGACACCGTGAATCCGGTATGGTCGGTGAAATCAGCTTTATGCAGCACTAAGTCATTGACTCGTCTCACAGCGATTGAGTCGACAGCAAAGTCTTCAGAGAAGGGCGCTCATGGCGCCCTTTTTTGTATTTTCAGTTCGCTAGACCAACATGATATCGCTTCATGGCCATCGCCCTAGCTTTGAGAACCGACCGCCCATTTTCAACGACCGGACAGTTTCGTCCACTAGGCCTCCTAGGTCTGCACGAGGTACCCGGTATCGTTCTGCCTGAAAACGACAATCCGGCCTTACGGCCCATTGCGTTTAACACGGCAGGGCGCAGTTGTGACTTTCGGATGCGCGCTGCTTATCTTGCTGGCTTGCTTCCTTGACGCGGTGCGCCCAGGTCACAAGCCCAATGCTTGAGAAAACAAGCACAAAGCCGACCAGGTGGATCGGGTAAAACTTATCCCCAAGCCAGAGGTATGACAGAGCCAGCGCAGACGCTGGCATCGCACTCATATAGCCCGACGCCGTGCTTGCAGACACCTGGCTCAACCCGCGAAACCAGATCAACGTTCCGATTGCGAGCGGGCCCATGCCCCAGACGACCAGCGCGATCCATGCGTTCAGCGAAGGTTCGGCAAAGTCGAAGCTCGTGGCCTGGTAGAGTCCAGGCCCGGCAAAGAGCAGCACGGCCACCCAGACGATGAGCGGCAAGGCGACGACGGGGCTCAATTCCCTGATCATCTGCTTTCCCAGAATCGAATAGAGCGTCTGGCTGGCCACTGCGCAGAAGACCAGCACGCTGCCGAGAACGAGAGTCCAACCCGATGCCTGGATCGACTGGCCGGACACGTTGATCACGAGCACACCGGCGACGGCCAGCGTAATGGCCAAGAGCTTGCGCCAACCCAGGCTGTCACCCATGAAAACCACCGCTGCTGTGGCCATCGCCGCCGGACTCAGGCTCATCACGACCGAACCGACCACACCGTTCACGCGTTGCATGCCGTAGAGCAGGAACAGCGTGAAAGCAACGATGCCCACGCCGCCGATCACAACGATCTTGATCCAGTTCTGCCGGGATATTTGGGGCAGTTGTTTCCGATAGATGAAGAGGAAGGGCGTCAATGCCAGAGCGGCTATTGTCAGACGGAGAAAGGGCCCAAGGAAGACGGGGAAGGCTTCTGACACGATCTTGGCGGACGGGGTGCCGGTGCCGAACAGCGCCATGCCGAAGAAGAGCTGGGCATAAACCAGCAACTGGCGTTTGAAACTCGCGTCCGTCATCTGTGCTCCTACACTCGCCGCAAAGGTTGGCTCCATGGACCATTTCGAAAATTCAGAGAATTCCCTTTAAGTATGGCCCGAGGGCTGCATTGGCCGAAATTGGCGCTCGTCAGGCCTTCCCCCACCAGACGAGCAAGGCAGCAAAAGCGGTCATCGCGAAAATATAAAAAGCAAATATTACAAATGCAAACAATACGGACCCAGATCGTCCCGGAAATGCCTTGGCAAGCTGGCCCAACCCCTCCGAATTCTCGACAGCCGTGACATAGAGCGGCAGCGCGCTCACCAGCGTGGCGTAGAGATAGACGCCCGAGATGTTCTCGAAAAGGAACGAACGCACCAGCGTCGGCGCAACGACTCGCAGGGCCGACGCACGGCTCCCCCCAAAGGATCCGAACCAATCAGCTGACAAGACATAGATCAAGGCATGCAGCCCGACAAAACCGAGCACACGCACGGGCAGGTCTGCAAGAACAATGAAACTGAGTTTGTAGCTGCGACCCGGAGTGGCAACAATCCACGCAAAGAGAAAGAAACTCACGTAGTTCAGCAAGAAGGCAACCGGAAGACCGTTCGTCACGACCTGCCGCAAGAACCTGCTCAGCGGCGGACCACCACCCAGCAGAAGAGTGCCGAAGCCGGGGGTCAGTATCACGTAAGCCAGAAGCACCGGGATCAGGCCGAGGAGGCTGAAAACGAGTGCATTTCGCGCGAAACGCAGGGCCGGCATGTTGATGGCGAAATGTTTCCGCATGAACCGCAATCTGACACGCTTGTTGAATGAAGGTCGATAGCACGATTGTGGTGTAGGAAATGGATGAGCAGCCAGCCTAATTAATGCTCGATGCTTTTTCGCCTTTGGGTCGAACAGGATAGATACCTGTGCGCCTAACGTGCCCCGGAAACAAACAAAATTTTGTGAACGTGTAGGAGCCTTAAGAGCTAGGGCCACAGACAAAGAATGGTGCTTTGGGGCGAGTCACCGATGACTACCCCATGCCGTCGGGTACGAACAAAAATGCGTTCGGGTTCTACTTGGCCCAACGTCCAATTTTTTGGGTTGCGAAACCCTGAACCAGATGGAGATGACGATGACCGACGAGAGAATGGCGCTTTTCGATCTGACCGAAAAGCAGGCCGACAGGGATCTGGTGCGCGAGATGCTGGCCTATGCGGCCGCCCGGATCATGGAGGTGGAAGTGGAACTGCGCACCGGCGCCGCGAAGGGCACGCGCTCACCGCTGCGCGAGGTTCAGTGCATTGGATGCCGGGAACGGGACAGGGGTGTGCTTGTCGGCACCGCGGCGTCAGGCAAAGAGTTCAGGGCACTCACGCGCGCATTTATTGGTCAGGATAATGTAGACCAGATGTAGTGTCGCCAGTCCCGCCAGCAGGCAGAAAAACGAAATGTATGCAAACTGCAGGAAGGCGATATCGACCACGATCACCGCCACCAGCGTCAGGGCGAAATGGCGCATGTGTTTGTAATGCGACAGCGCTGGCGGCAGGGTGATAAGGGTCACGTAGATCGTATTGGTCAGCCAGCGCGGCATCATGTAGTCAAGCCACATTGATTTTTCATAGGCCAGCGACTGGTTGTTGATCTCCACCACGACCATGCTGCTGTTCAGCCCGTGCGGAATGTAGAGCAACAGTCCGAAGGCCAGTCCGATCAACGCCATGAGGCGAAACAACCGCTTGCGGGGGCTGTCGTCCGGTTCCAGCACGTAGACCGAGAATGGCACCCAGATCGGCCACATGAACCAGGTGAAAAAGATGAACCCCATTGCCCCCCATAAAACCGTCAGGGGATCGCTTCCGTTCATGCCGACCCATACAAAACCCTCGGTAAACTGCTGCAGTCCGGCAAAAAGCGGCATCAGGGCAAGCGGGAGATAGCGTTTGTTGCGCCTCCACGCCACAATTGAAATGGCCGTGCCGCCGCCAACAAGAAAAACACTGGCGGCAAAGCTGACTTGCGCGGACAGGCACATTTGACTTCCCTCTGTCCCGTTTGTTCGGATCGTCAGTTATGCAACGCTAAATCACCGGCCACCCAATTGGAAGAAACCAATTGGTGACCTGTATTCTTGAAGTCCCAAGCCCGGATTTTTCGGAGAACTGTAATGATCCGCAGCTCAAAGCGTCTGTGCATAACGGCAGCTTGGGCGCTGGCATTGGCTTGATTGTGCCGCGCTGAGTAAACCCTTAACCTGATCGGGATGCGACAGCCTAAAGGAGTTGCTACAGATGAGCGAGCTTTCCCAATACGCGATCCTTTTCGGGCTGAGCGTCGGTGTGATCGGTTTCGTGCTCAGCCTGTTCGGGCTTGCCCGTGCCATCGGGCGCGCCCGCTCGGAACCTGGCAAGGACGTGCCTGCCACCGCCGGCACCCTGTCGCGCGATCCGGTCTGGGTGCGCTACCACGCGCGTTATGCCGGTTATGCTCTGCTGTTTCTGGCCTTCGATATGGAGATGGCCTTCATGTATCCGTGGGCGGTCGTCTATCGCGAAGAAGGGCTGATCGCCTTGCTCGACATGGGGGTGTTTTTGGCCATCCTGTTTCTCGGGCTGCTCTATGGCTGGAGCCAGGGCGCGTTGAGGCGGCAATGACCATTGCCGGGGCGCACGCGGGTGCGATGACAGGACTGAGAAGGCTGATTTCCACCGCCATGGCGCGCGATCTGACAGCCTTTGTGCTGCCCGGCGCGTCTGTCGCGCGGTCGATGGGGCTTGATCTGGCCGGGTCGCCCCTGCGGATCGTGGGTACCCCGCGCCATGCGAACCTGTTGATCGTCGTTGGCCCCTTGCCCCCCGGTCTGCGCGATGCCGCCGCCGTCACCTACGCGCAGATGCCGCGCCCCCGCGCGATCCTGGCACTGGGCGCAGGCGACATCGCCCCGTTGCCCGATGCGGACGTGTCGGCCCCGCTGACACGGGCCGGGCTGCGATCCGGGCTGGCCGATCTGCGCCGCGTGATCGCCGCGGGCGCGTTTCGCGCTGACAGCGGGGAGTTTAACGCCCCCGCTCTTGAGGTGCGCGTGGAATACACTTGCCCGATGCACCCCGAAATCGTCCGCGACGCCCCCGGAGACTGCCCCAAATGCGGCATGACGCTGGTGCCGCGCGAAACAGCGTCCGATGGACATGGTGGGCACGGTGGCCACGTAATGCCCCGGGAGGACAGGCCAAACCCCGCCGATCACGCACATGCGGGCCACGCTCAAGACGCGGGCGGGTCGGGGGCATACATTTGCCCGATGCACCCCGAGGTGATCAGCGACGCACCGGGCAAGTGCCCCAAATGCGGCATGAACCTGGCGAAGGCGGAGGAGGTGGAAAGCCACGGTCACGGGCATGGGCATGGGCACGCAAGCCACGCGCCCTCGGCGCATGGCGATCATGCCGGTCAAGACGACAAGGCGGGCGGGTCGGGGGCATATACTTGCCCGATGCACCCCGAGGTGATCAGCGATGCACCGGGCAAGTGCCCCAAATGCGGCATGAACCTGGTGAAGGCGGAGGAGGTGGAAAGCCACGGTCCCGGTCACGGTCACGGGCATGGCGATCACGGCGGTTATGGCAAACAGCAGGACCATTCCGGCCACGATGGGCATGCCGGACATGGCGGCCACTCCAAGGCCGCTATCGACGGGATCGAGCCGCATTTCATGTCGATGGTCGAGATGACCAAGGACCAGCCGCGCAGCAGCGACGGGTTACAGATGGACTGGATCAAGGTGCCGTTCGGGCCGTTCTTTCCCGGCCTGCCGGCTGGGCTGCGGCTGACGTTGACGCTGGATGGCGATACCGTTGCGGCCAGCGACGCCACGAGCCTTGTCGGCGCGACGGACTTGATGGATGGGCCGCAGATGAGGGTGGCCGATTTCGTCGAGCGTCTGGCCACCATGATGCCGCTCAGCCCCGTGTCCTATCGCGCGCTGGCTTGCGCTGCGATTGAGGTGGCCGCCGGCGTCGAGCCCGACCATGACGCGCGCCGTGGCCGCGCCGCCGCCGTGGAACGCGAGCGGATCGCCAGCCACCTGAACTGGCTGGCCGAGTTCGGCCTTCAGTCGGGTTTTTTGTGGCTCGCCGCGCGCGCTGGGGCATTGCAACTGGCCGTTCAAGGTGCCGACGTTGCCGGGATCGCCACGCAGGCTGGGGCGATCCGGCGGCTGTCGCGCCGGGTGCAGGCGGCCCCGCTGATGCGGATGCGGCTTAGACGCATCGCGCGCATCGGCAAGGACGCCCCGGCCAGCGGCCCGGTGGACCGGGCGCGAGGTGGCGGATCGGATGCCCGAACGGGTGATCCAACGCTGAAGGATCTCGGGTTCGAAATGCGCGTCCGCAACGGCGGCGATGCGCTGGCCCGACTGCGGCTGCGCTGCGACGAGATCGCCCAAAGTCTCGACGTGATCGCGGCCGCCGGGAGGATTGCTGTGCCGCAGGTGCCGGATGTGGACAGGGTGTCGGGCGAGGGCGAGGCTCGCATCGAAACACCGCGCGGCACGGCGTCGCTGCGCGTGAAGCTGGCCAATGGCAAGGTGGTCGAAGCCGATCTCGACACGCCGACAGACGTGAACATCGCCCTTGTCGAAACGGTGACGGCGCAGCAGGAACTGGGCGATGCCCTGAGCGCCGTCGCCTCGCTCGACCTGTCGCCCTGGGAGGTGCGTGGATGAGCATTCTTGTCGTTCTCCTGTCGCTCGCCGCCGGGGCCTATGCGCTGGCCGTCATCGAACGATGGGCCGTGCATGGGCACCTGAGCCTGACGGGTCCGGCCTGGGCCGCCCTGGCGCTTATGGGGCGGGAATCGCTGCTGGCGCACAAATCTGACCGGTTGTTCTTTGAGCTTGGGCCGGTGCTGCTGTTGGTGGCGGGGCTGATGGCGGTGGCGGTGATCCCGCTGGCGCCGGGGCTTATCATTACCGATCTGGCCACCGGGGCGCTGTTTTTGAACGCTGCGCTGGCCTATGTGCTGGTGGCGCTGATCATGGCGGGCTGGGGGCCGAACGGGGCCTACGCCATGATCGCGGGCTGGCGGTTCCTGGGCCAGTTCATTGCCTATGCCATGCTGATCGTGATGCCGATCACCGCCGTCGCCATGCGGGCGGAGTCGCTCTCGACGGTTGAGATCGTCGCCTCGCAGGCGCAGCTCTGGAACGTGCTGTACCAGCCGGTGGGGTTTGTCCTGTTCGTCGTGGCGGCGATGGGGCTGGCCTGGCTGCCGCCGCTGGACCTGCCCGATGCGACCGGCGAATTGGCCGGCGGGGTCGAGGCGGAATATACCGGCGTGCGGCTGGCGGTGCTGCGGCTGGCGCGGATGGTCATTATCCTGGCGCTGGCGGGGGCGACCGTGACCTTTTATCTGGGCGGCTGGCTGGGCCCGTGGCTGCCGCCCTGGGCCTGGAGCGCGATCAAGATCCTGGCCGTGGCTGCGTCTATGCTGAGTGTCGGGCGCTACATGCCGCGTATTCGCGAGGCGCGCTATCTGGCGCTGAGCTGGAAGCTGGGGATCTCGCTGGCGCTGGCCAATATCTTTGTCGTGGGCGTGATCGCCCTGGTGGTGCCGATATGACGGTTCAGATGATCTTTCTGGCGTTCTTCGGCGGCGCGGCGGTGTGGTTTGGCGTCGTGGTCTTTCGCACCCATTCAATGGTGCGCTCGGCGCTGGCGCTGCTGTTTTCGCAAACCGCGATCGGTGCGATGTTTCTGGTCATGCAGGCCGAGTTTCTGGGTGTGTTGCAGATCATGATGATGGCCACGGAAATGAGCGTGATGGCCATCTTCATGGTGATGTTCATGATGGATCCCGGCGGCATGGGCAAAATGGACATGACGCACCAGAAACGCTTGTCGCTCTGGGTTGGGGTCATCGGGCTACTGGCCGCCCTCCTGCTGGTCTGGCTGCCCGATTGGGGGCCTGTGGCCCAGTCGGTGCCAGGCGCGCATGAACAGGCCGCCGATTTGGGGCGCGAATTGCTGGGCCGGTCAATGTTGATCTTTCAGTCGGCGGGTCTGACGATTCTGACCGCCATGGTTGCGGCCACGATGGTGGCCATCGTCCCCAACGCGGAGCAGCGCAAATGATTCTGGAACTCATGATCGCCCTAAGCGTCGGCACGGGGCTGTTCGGTATCGGACTTTATGGCGCGCTGAGTCAGACCAATCTGGTGATGATCATCATGGGGGTCGAACTGATTTTGGCCGCGGCACTGGTCAATCTGGTGGCCTTCTGGCGCTACTTGCATCCCGATGAACCGGCCGGTCAGATGTTCGTGCTTATCGTGATGGCGGTGATGGCGGTCGAAATGGCGGTCGGCTTTGCCATCGCCATCGCGCGGTTCCGGGTGCGCGGATCGGTCGAGATGGAAGAAGCGCGGGAGTTGAAGGGATGACGATGCTCGCGCTCATCATCCTTGCGCCGCTGATGGCGGGCCTGGCGGCGCTCGTGCTGCGGCGCGCACCCGAAGCGATTGCGCTCGTCGGCGTCGGCATCGGGTTTCTGGCAGCGACGGGCACCCTTGCGGGGGCCGTCGCGGACGATGCGGTGCAACTGGTCCTGCCGGGCCTACCGCAGATGCCCCTGCGGCTGGTCGCGGCGCCGCTGACGGCGGTGTTTTCGGCCATGGTGGCGACGGTGGCGGCTTTTGTGGTGGTCTATGCCGTGGGTTACATGCGCAGCGACCCCGAAAGGCCGCGCTTTTTCGGCATCCTGCTGCTGTTTGTCGCGGCGATGCAGACGCTGGTGCTGGCGGGCGACTGGATCACCGTGCTGGCCGCGTGGGAATTGATCGGCTTTTCCAGCTATCTGCTGATCGGCTTCTGGCATCGCCACGACGGCGTGCCCAGTGCCGCGACACGGGCGTTTCTGTACACCCGCAGCGCCGATCTGGGCCTTTATCTGGGGATTTTTGTGCTGATCGGCTGGGCCGGCACCTCGGAAATCTCGGCTACATTGGCGATTAGCGGCACGCCCGCACTGGTCGCCGGGTTGCTGTTGCTGATCGGCGCGATGGGCAAGTCGGCGCAGGTGCCGTTGCAGGACTGGTTGCAGCGCGCCATGGCCGGCCCGACGCCGGTCTCCGCTTTGCTGCATTCCGCGACTCTGGTGGCGGCGGGGGCGATCCTGCTGATCCGCGTGACCCCGATGCTGCCCGCAGGCGCGCTGATTGCGGTCGGGCTGGTGGGCGGCGTCACCGCCGTCGTTGCCGGCCTGATCGCGCTGGCCGAGCGGGACCTGAAGCGGCTGCTGGCCGCCTCGACCTCCAGCCAGTACGGGCTGATGCTGCTGGCCATTGGCGCGGGGGTGCCGGTGGCGGCGCTGCTGCACCTTATCGCCCACGCGGCGATAAAGAGCACGCTTTTTCTGGGGGCGGGTGTGTTCCAGCATGATCGCGACAGCACCGACATGGATGCGGTCGCGGGCGCGGGCCGGGCACGACCGCTGGTGCTGGCCGCTTTCGGCATTGCTGCTTTGGCGCTGGCGGGGATCCCGCCGCTGGCCGGGTTCTTTTCCAAGGACGCGATCCTTGCCGCCGCGCTGGCGGCCCCCGGGGTCGTATGGCTCGCGCCGCTGGCGCTGGCAGGCACGGTGCTGACCGGGGCCTATATGGCGCGGGCGCTGCGGGTGCTGTGGCAGGGCGAGGCCCAGCCCGTTCTGGGCAAGGGGATGGGCTGGATGGGTGCGGGCATGGCGGTGCTGACGGCGCTGGCGGCGGGGCTTGGGTTCGCCTTCACGCCGCTGGAACATCTGCTTGAGGCCGAACTGCCGCCGGAAGGAACCGCGATGATCCTCGGGCTTTTGGCGGCGCTGAGCGGCCTGGTGCTGGGCTGGTTCATCCAACCTGCCCGCCTGATGGGGCCGGTTCTGCCGATGGCGCAGCGCGGCTTTGCCGTCGCGGGCGGTATGGACGGGCTGGTGCTGCGCCCGTCGCTGGCTTTTGCCGCCGCCTGTGAAGGTTTCGAACGGCGTCTGCTGGCGTCGCAACTTGGCCTTGTGCGGATCTTGAGCCTTGGCACCGCATCCAGTGCCGAGCGTTCAGACAACCGGCTTTATGCCGCGACCCTTCAGGTGGGCCGGATGAACCTGCGCCTTGGCGACGGCGCCGAAAACACCGACACCCATGGCATCGACGGGCTGATCTTCGGCCTTGTCGCCCGGACAATCGCCGCCGGCCGCCGCCTGCGCCTGCTGCAAAGCGGGCTGATCCACCGCGAACTCGCCCTGACAGTCATGGGCATTGCCGTCATCGCGGCGGTGCTGCTGATCTTACCGATGTCCTCCTGAAGAAAGACGACCCCGCCATGCCCCTTCTCTCGATCTCCGTCTTTCTGCCGCTTCTTGGTGGCGTGCTGCTGATGGCCCTGCCAAACAAGTCGGCGCGCATCGCCCATGGCGTTTCCATCGCCACCACCGGGCTGACCTTCGTGGTGACGCTGGCGATCTGGGCGCGGGGCACGCTACCGGGCGGTTTCGCGCAGGTCGAGGAAATCGCCTGGATCCCGGCCATTGGTGCCGCCTACCGGGTTGGCGTCGACGGGCTGAGCCTGCCGCTGATCCTGCTGACCTCGCTGCTGTTTTTCCTGTCGGCGATCTATGCGGCGCGGATCACCGACCGCCCGGCGGTCTTTGTCGCGCTGATGCTGATGCTGGAAACCGCGTCGATCGGCACCTTCGCGGCGCTGGACGCGCTCTTGTTCTACGTCTTCTTCGAAGTGTCGCTGGTCGGCATGTATTTCATGATCGTCGGCTGGGGCTATGAAGAGCGCCAGCGCGCCGGACTGATGTTCTTCATCTACACGTTGCTGGGATCGCTGCCGCTGTTGCTGGCGATCATCGGGCTGTATCTGGCTACGGGAAGTTTCGACATGCGCCTGTGGATCGAGACCCCGCCGCTGACCGGGCTGGCGGCGATGCTGGCGCTGATCGCGATGCTGTTCACCTTCGCGGTCAAGATCCCGTCCTTTCCGGTGCATACTTGGCTACCGGCCGCCCACGTGCAGGCCCCGACCGTGGGAAGCGTGATCCTGGCCGGCGTCATGCTGAAATTCGGCACCTATGGCCTTGTGCGTTTCGCATTGCAAATGACGCCCGACGCTTTTGCGCAGGCCGGTCGGGTGGTGCTGGCCTTTGGCGTATTCAGCGCCCTTTACGGTGCCTTCGTGGCGCTGGCGCAGTCAGATCTGAAGAAGATGATCGCCTATACGTCGGTGAACCACATGGGCTATGTGGTGATCGGCGTCGCGGTGGCGGCGCTGACGCTGGACCCTGACTTGCGGGCGGTCGCGCTCAATGGTGCGACCTTGCAGATGGTCAGCCACGGCATCGTCACCGGGGCGTTGTTCTTTCTCGTCGGCATGTTGCAGTCGCGCTCCCACGAACGCGAGATGACCGCGTTCGGCGGGCTGCTGGGGCAGGTGCCATGGCTGGGCTGGGCCTTCGTGCTGTCGGCCTTTGCCTCGCTCGGGCTGCCGGGGTTGGCGCATTTCCCGGCTGAATTTCAGATCTTCCTGGCCACACTGAATGCCCAGCCCTGGGCCATCGTGGCGATCATCGCCATCGTGGTGACGGCGGGGCTTTATCTGCGCGCGATCGCGGCGGTATTTCTGGGCGAGCGAAACGAGAAATGGGCGGCGATGCCCGATCTGGACCGGGGCGAGATGCTGGCCATCGTGCCGCTGCTTGTCCTCATCATCCTGATCGGGGTGGCGCCGTCTTGGTTGCTGAACATGATCGACGTGACGATGCGGGCGCTGCAACTCTGATGGCGCGCGACCTGTCCTTTCTGTTTCCCGAACTGATGTTGGCCTCGACGGTCGTGCTGATGCTGGTGGCCGAGATGCTGCGTGCGCCGCGTCTGGCACTGACATTCGGGCTGATCGGGCTGGGCCTGTCCACCGCGCTGACGTTGCCGCTGCTGGAGGCCGACACCAGCGTCTTTGGCGGCACCTACCGAGTCGATCTGCTGTCGGGCTGGGCCAAGCTGATCCTGCTGCCAGGCACCGCGCTGGCGCTTCTGATGACGCGGGCCGAGATTGCCGGGAAGGACCGCGAGGGAAGTGTCTATACGCTGCTTTGTCTTGTGACGCTTGGGGCGCTGATGCTGGCGGGCGATGGCGACATGATGCTGCTGGTGCTGGGCGTGGTGCTGACGGGTCTGGGCTCCTTCGCGATGGTAGCCTGGCCGCGCGACGATGCGGCGACCGAGGCGGCGATGAAATATCTGGTGTTCGGCGCCGTCACCGGATCGGTGATGATCTACGGGCTGACCTTCTGGTTCGGTGGTGCCGGATCGACGCTTTTTTCCGAGCTTGGTGCGCTTCAGGACAAGCCGCTGATCGCGCTGGCGGGGCTGGTCGCGGTGCTGATCGGGCTGGGCTACAAGGCGGCGCTGGTGCCGTTCCAGTTCTGGGCACCCGATGCCTATGACGGCGCGCCGGTATCGGTCGCGGCTTTTCTGTCGGTGATCACCAAGGTGGCGGCGATTTTTGCCTTTGCACAGGTGCTGCGCGATCTGCCTGTCGCTACCGGCTGGCCCGTCGTCGTCGCGCTGATCGCGGCGGTGACGATGTCATTCGGCTATCTGGCCGCCCTGGTGCAGAGCAATGTCGTGCGGCTGCTGGCCTATTCCTCGGTGGCGCAGGCGGGCTATTTCATGCTGGGGATTGTGGCGCTTGGCACCAGTCCGTTGGCCCTGCCTTCGGTGATCGTGTTCGGCGCGGCCTATGTGGCGATGAACCTTGGGGCCTTTGCCGTCATCATGATCGCGGGGCGCAATCTGGACGATTTCAAGGGCTTCGGTCGCGCGCGCCCGGTGGTCGGCGTGGCGATGGTCGTGTTCCTGCTGTCGCTCACCGGCATTCCTCCGCTCTTCGGCTTTGTCGGCAAGGTTCTGCTGTTCGGTGCCGCGATCGAGGCGGGCTATTTGTGGCTGGCGGTGATCGGTATCCTCAACAGTGTGCTGGCGCTGGCGGTCTATCTGCGCATCGTGGTGCCGATGTATCAGGCGCGCGATGGCGAAGCGGTTCGGGCAGAGGTCGCGCTGCCGTTGTTGGTTGTGCTAGGTGCGACCGCGTTGGTCACGGCGCTGATGGGGCTGTTCGCGGGAGTGTTTCCCGGGTGACTTAAGGCGCGGTTTTGTGCCAGTCGGTCAAAGTGGTGATATTGCTATCCTAGCCTGCCAGCGGCTCGGCCATTCGCTCCGCATTCCCGGAATTAAGCAGCGTCTCGATATCAACATAAGCGCGGCGGGTGGCCACGGCCCCAGCCGCGATACAGTGGCGCTTTAGACCGAATTCAAGTGTGCCGATCGACTGTCCGAATTCAGGCTGGATCACAAGGTCCGCCTGCGCGAACCGCAACCGTGCATGTTCATACTGGCAGACTTCAATGGATCGCAGCATCGCCTGCATGCCGTTTTTCGGGCCAATGGTGTTTTCGCTCTGGCTTGGGTCCACGGCGATCACGACCTTTGCGCCAGTTTCCCTTGCAACATCGACCGGCGCTATGTCGGCATAGGCCCCGTCCATCAGCACATGCGGACCATCGACAAGGGGTGGCAATATTCCGGCGAGCGCCGCGCTGGCATAAATGTAATCTGTGGCATTCCCCTTGCCGAAAACCACACGTTTCCCGGTCAGCATATCCGTCGCGCAGACAAAGATCGGGATGCGACCATTCTTAAGATTTTTACCTTGCGTCAGACTGGACAGGACGCTGCGGCCCCATGTCTCGGTAGGCGTGCCAACGCCCCAACCGAAGTACATGTCCCGCGCGGCAAGCAGAGCGGTCCGAAGGCCCCTCATCCTTGCGGCCAGACCTGGCAGTCGAAAGCCCGGGGTTGCCGGAAACCCGCTGGTGTCCATGGCGACCAATGCGTCGAACCAATCGTCATTCAGGGCATAGGTGGCACCCACGACCGCACCCATGGATACGCCCACAATTGCACTTGGAACATAGCCTCGGGATATGAGTGCGCGTAGCACACCGGCATGCGACAGGCCCCTTGCGCCGCCGCCACTGAGTACAAGGGCGAAGGATTTGTGGGTCTTGTCGCTCGGCTTTGCGAGCACCGTCAATGTCTTGTCTCCATTTCAATGTTTCTTTCAGAACTGACGCAGGACGAGACACATCGTTACGCAACTGGACTTGCCGCATACTTTCCAAACTGAAGCGGAGGACACGCCCAGCGGACGTGGCCCGGACAATTCCGCCGATGTGCCGATGTAATGTCTGAAGCCGAACCGCGTCTATCACACAAACACCCAATCGGTAATTCCTGATCGCGATTTATATGGACTGGAGCCAAGCATGAAATCATTGACCCTTGAGGTCCGCGGGCTGTTCGAGGAACTCGATCATCTCGCGGTCGAACGCCATTTGTCAGCTCTCGACGGAGTGCACAGAGCCGAAGCGAACCCGGCATCGGCAAGCGTGACAGTCCAATACGACGAGACGGCAGTGGGCGAGGAAGAGCTGCGCAACACGGTTGAGGCCTGCGGATTCCACTGCGCCGGGGAGCGGGTTCCGAACCATGTCTGCCATGCCGACCATCAAATGTCTGGCGCAGAGGCCCCGGCTGGCCACGACGCGATGGCGCACGAGATGGGCCACGGCGGTGGCATGGACATGGCCAGCATGGTCCGCGACATGCGCAACCGCTTCTGGGTGGCGCTGCTGTTCACCATCCCGATCTTCACTTATTCGCCAATGGGTGGCCTGTTCACGCCACCCGCGCCGCCCTTCGGGCTGGAACTGGATCTGTGGCTGTTCTTCCTGGGTAGTGCCGCGATTATCTGGCCAAGCTGGCCGTTCTTCGTCGCCGCCTGGCGCGCCTTGCGCAACGGCATCCTCAACATGGCGGTCCTGGTCGTGCTGTCGGTTGGCACCGGTTATGTGTTCAGCGTCGGGTCTACCTTCTTCTTTCCGGGCGTGCAATTCTACGAGGCGGTGGCGGTGCTGCTGGTGTTCATCCTGTTGGGTCACTGGCTGGAGATGCGCGCGCGGGCAGGGGCCTCGGCGGCGATCCGGGCGCTTCTCGATCTTGCGCCGCCAATGGCGACCGTTATCCGCGACGGGCAAGACGTCGAGGTGCCTACCTCCGAAGTACTTGAGGGCGAGATCGTGCTGATCCGGCCCGGCAACAAGATCCCTGTGGATGGCGAGGTTGTCGAAGGCGCATCACTGGTCGACGAATCCATGCTGACAGGCGAGTCCATGCCGGTCAACAAGGCCGTTGGCGACACCGTGATCGGCGCCACCATCAACAAGAGCGGCAGTTTCCGTTACCGCGCCACCAAGGTCGGGGCCGACACCGCGCTGGCGCAGATCGTCAAGCTGGTGCAGGAGGCGCAGAACTCCAAGGCACCCGCCCAGCTTCTGGCCGACAAAGCCTCACAATGGCTGGTGCTGATCGCCGTCGTGATCGGACTTGCAACCTTCGCGGTCTGGTTCTGGTGGATCGGCTCGCCGCTTCTCTTCGCGCTGACACTGACGATCACCGTTTTCGTAATCGCCTGTCCTGACGCGCTGGGGCTTGCGACGCCGATGGCGGTGATGGTCGGCACCGGGCTGGGGGCGCAGCACGGTATCCTATTCAAGAATGCCGGTGCGCTGGAAGACGCGACCAAGCTTGACGTGATCGTCTTCGACAAGACCGGCACGTTGACGATGGGCGAACCGCGCGTGGTCGAAGTCGTGGCTGCTGAGGACAGCACCGAAGATGACGCGCTGCGGGCTGCGGCGGCCGTCGATCGCGGCTCGGACCACCCGCTGGCGCTCGCCATTGTAGAACGCGCTGCGGACCTCGACGTCCCGCAGATGGCCGAGTTTCTCAACCTCGAAGGCCGCGGCGCGCGCGCCGAAGTCGCAGGCAAGACCGTGCTGGTAGGCAATCGGCGCCTGATGGACGAGGAGGGTATCGACGTCGGCACCCTGACGGCGGAGGCCGAGCGCCTGAAGGGCGAGGGCCGCACGGTTGTGCATGTGGCGCAGGGCGGACGGATGCTGGGCCTGATCGCCATTGCTGATGCGCCGCGTCCAAGTGCGATGGCCGCCGTGGCCAAGCTGCGCGAACGCGGCGTCGAGGTGGCGATGCTGACCGGCGACAACGAAGGCACGGCGCGCCGCATCGCGGGCGAGCTGGGCATCGACATGGTGCTGGCCGACGTGCTGCCGGGCCAGAAGGCCGAGAAGGTGAAAGAGCTTCAGGCCCAGGGCAAGAAGGTCGGCATGGTCGGCGACGGCGTCAACGACGCACCCGCGCTGACCCAGGCCGATGTCGGATTTGCCATCGGTGCGGGTACGGATGTGGCGATGGAAAGCGCCGATGTCGTGCTGATGAAAAGCGATCCCTACGATGTCGTGGGGGCCATCGAGCTGTCGCGCGCCACCTTGCGCAAGATGCACCAGAACCTGTTCTGGGCCGTGGCCTACAACGTGGTCGCCTTTCCGATGGCGGCAGGGGTGTTTTATCCGTTGATCATCAGCCCCGCCGTGGCAGCACTTGCCATGTCGGGCAGCTCCGCGCTGGTGGCGGTCAACGCGCTGCTGCTGAAACGAACGCGGCTGGAAGGTATTGGTGCGGGCAAGAGTGGGTCCGCCAGCGGCGGCGGTCAGGGCGATGCGCAGGCAGGCCAGGTGCCGCTTCACGCCGCACACTCGCAGAAATCACATTGAAGAAGGGGGACTTGAGATGTCTGACACATCATCGACCAAGACACCGGACGGGAAGGGCATGGCGGCGCGGTTTCCCACCGCGTATTCCATCCTGTTCGGCCTGATCATCTTTGTCGCGCCGCTGACCTGGATTATCCCTGCGGGCCAATAGTCAGCGATTGACGACGCGAGGATCTGGCTGAGCCAGCCACGCACGGCGCGCACATCGCGAAGCTGCCCGGAGCGGCCGATGGCCCGGAGCATGAACACTTGCAGGACTTCTTCGGCGGCGTCTGCGGCCTTGGCGGGTGTGTCGGGCCGATCTTCTGTGGAAGATCGGTGTTTTCGGTCCTCATTCATATCGCACCTCTGTGGAGTACAACGCCGAAGCACCGGAAACGTTACAGCGTCAGGGTGTTTCGCTTGCTCCGATTGCTTGCGGTTCTGTCATTGCATCGCCGGAGCTCGAAGAATCGGAGGCTCGGCCAGCGCCCTCTGGCCTTCCCAGTGTAAGATCTAGGCGGGCGCAACGTCTTTTTACTTCGCCCCTGAGTTGGCACATCGGACATTTTCTGCAATTCCTGCCGCTTCTGATCTAGATAAGGAAATTCGATGTCGCCGACCGTCATATCCAAGATCTTTCTGGCCATGTTCCTGTGGGCGGCGTGCTTTCCGCTGATCACCGCGGGGCTGCAATACGCGCCGCATCTGACCTTTGCGACGATGCGGGCGGTTTTGGCAGGCGCGGCTCTGGTGGGGTTGGCCGTGATCTTGCGTCGGCCATTTCCGCGCGGCGGGCGCATCTGGGTGACACTGGCTGTCGTCGGCCTTGGGGCGACCAGCCTGGGGTTTCTGGGCATGTTTCATGCGGCCGAGTTTGTGTCTCCCGGCATCGCCACCGTCATCGCCAACACGCAGCCCCTGCTTGCAGCGATGCTTGGCGTCGCGTGGCTTGGCGAGCGCCTGCCGATGATCGGCTGGATCGGCCTGTCGGTCGGCTTCGCGGGTGTCCTCGTGATCGCCCTGCCGCAACTGCTGGACAGGGGGCAGGACGGCTCGGCCATCGGCTTTGCCTATATCGTTCTGGCGGCGGTCGGCGTGACCATCAGCAACGTGGCGATCAAGTCCATCGCGGACAAGGTGGACGGGCTTTTCGGAATGGGGGTGCAACTGCTCATCGGCAGCGTGCCATTGGCCATCGCGGCCTTCGCAATGGAAGATCCAACCGCGGTTCAATGGAACGCGGTCTTCACGCTATCCTTGCTGGGGCTGGCCCTTTTCGGCTCGGCGCTGGTGTATTGGGTCTGGTTCTCGGTCTTGGAGGAGGTCGAGTTGAACCGGGCAATCGTGTTCAGCTTTCTGGTCCCGATCTTCGGTCTTACGATTGGCGCGCTGTTCTTCGGGGAACGTCTGTCCGGCATTCAGTTTTCCGGTATTGCGCTGGTCATTCTGGGGATCGTGTTCGTCAATCTCAAGGGCAGACCACAAGGGTAGTCGTACCGCGCCGAAGGGAAACCTGACGCCGGCAGGTTGCAGTGCGACATCCTGGCCATCCCGTCACCGCCGAAAGCCACCTTGCTGCAGACGGACAGAAACCCGATGTCTTTCACACCCGCGCAACGGGCAGCAACGCATTTGATCCATGTCAATGCCCGCCCGCATTGAAACTGCAAGATGCAACAGTCAGACCATCGTTGCATGACAGCGCAAGATACGCGGAAAGGGCAGGGACATCATGGCATCGCAAGACAGTCGCAAGCGGGAGGTGCCCGACACTTCGCCGGAACGCGCGCTGTTGGACGGGCGCGGCGCGTTCATGGGGTTCCTGGTCAAACGGCTCGGCAACCGCGCGGATGCCGAGGATGTGTTGCAAGAGTTCTGCATCCGGGTGCTGACCCGCAAGGATCAGCTCCGCGATGTCGACCGGATGGATGCGTGGCTCTACACGATCCTGCGCTCCACCCTGAACGACCACTACCGCAAGGGAACCCGGCGCAGCCGTCTGGCGGCAGCGGCGGCGCGCGAACCCGAAGACTGGATCGCCGATGCGCCCAGTCAGATGGCGCGGCTATGCACCTGCCATGAGGGGCTGATTTACGAACTGCGCCCGGCGGAGTCCGAACTGATCCGGCGCATAGATTTCGGCGAGGAGGATCGAGAGACCGTGGCGGCCGATCTCGGATTGACGCGCAATGCCCTCGGTGTCCGGCTTCACAGGGCGCGCAGCGCTTTGCGCGAGGCGCTGACGGCGCATTGCGGCTCATGCTGTCGGGAGGACCGCGAGGATTGCTCCTGTCCGCCCGAAGGCTGCGCGAGCGTCGAACACGAAACCGATTGCGAAGACATGGGACAGGCACACTGATCGCCCTGCCGACGGGTCTGTAACGATTTCCATCTTCCGGCGTCTTCTTCTGTGACCAAGCCCGAAGGCTCAACCACAGGAGTCGCCTAGCCATGCCACGCAAGACGATGGATCGTAAATCAGGGGAAACCCGTCACTCATCATCCGACGACGATGATCTTCGCATCTTGTTCTCGCGGATGACCTGTGCCTGTGCCGAGACCTTCGGGCATGCCGACGCCCCGATGGCGCGGGCGTTGTTCAACCGGGTCGAAATGATGAACCAGCCTCCGTCACTCGCGGCGTGCGCATTGGGCATCGAGCCCGGCGATGCGTCCTATCTCCTGACCGGTCTGCGCGAGGATGTTGCGGAGGATCTCGTGCTTGTGATGCTCGCTGGACGACCCTCCGGCACAGACCCCCAGTCAAGAGGAAACCGAACATGAACAAGAGCCTGCGCCTTGCGGTGGAGCCGCCTGAACACGCTCCTGCACCTGTCGCTGACGATGCGAGCACGGGCGCGCGGACGCCCTATGCCCAAGACGCCTTTGAACGCTGGATCCTGTTCCTCGATGCGCTGCGCGAACGCGCCGACAACATGATCGCGCATGAGCGGCAGGGCATGCCGCCGCTGCTGGATTTCGACTACGAGCTTTTGCTTGACGCCCGCAATTTCGAGCGGCCCGCCAACTACGCACTGCTCAGGATCACGCGGGTCGGAGAGGATTGCTGGGACGATTGCGTCGATGCGGCCAAGCCGCCGGTGATCGTGATCGACCCGCGCGCCGGGCACGGGCCGGGCATCGGCGGGTTCAAGCGCGACAGCGAGGTCGGCATGGCGATGCACGAGGGCCACCCGGTCTATTTCGTGATCTTCTTTCCCGAGCCGGTGCCGGGTCAGACCCTGGCGGATGTGCATTATGCCCTGCGCGATTTCGTCTCCGAGGTCGCGCGTCGCCGTCCGGACACGGCCCCCGTGCTCTACGGCAATTGCCAGGCCGGTTGGGCGGCAACGCTGCTGGCGGCGGATTGCGACGGTCTGACCGGTCCAATTGTGCTGAATGGCTCACCGCTCAGCTATTGGTCGGGCGAGGCGGCAAGCAGCCCGATGCGGATGATGGGCGCGCTCTCGGGAGGGGCCTGGTCCGCGCATATGATATCCGATCTGGGCGATGGCCGGTTCGATGGCGCCTGGCTGGCGCAGAATTTTGAGACCCTGCAACCGGAAAAGGCGATCTGGGACAAATACGCGACCCTCTTTGCCCATGCCGACACCGAACGCGAGCGGTTCCTTGAATTCGAACGCTGGTGGAATGGCTACTACACGCTCAGTCGCGAGGAAATCCTCGGCATTACGCAGAACCTGTTCATCGGCAACCGGCTGGAGCGGGGCGAGATGCAACTGGACGCGCATTGCACCATTGACCTCAAACGCATTCGCAACCCGCTGATCATCTTCGCCTCGGAAGGTGACAACATCACGCCGCCCGAACAGGCAATGGGGTGGATCGGCAAGCTCTATCCTGATACCGATGCACTCAAGGCAGCCGGGCAGCGCATCGTCTACATGACCCACCCGCGTGTCGGGCATCTGGGCATCTTCGTCTCCGGCTCCGTCGCGCGGCTCCAGCATCGTGCCATCCTGGAAAGCCTAGACGAGGTCGAGGCACTTGCCCTGGGGCTCTACGAGATGGTGATCGACAACCCGTCGGGCGACCCGGATTGCGAGAGCGGTGATTTCGCGGTGCGGTTCGAGCAACGCGAGGTCGGTGACTTGGGCATCGCCTCGGACGATGCGGCCTTGAAGCAGGTGGCGCAGATGTCGCGGATCAACGAGGCCGCCTATTCGACATTCGTCAGTCCTTGGATCCGTGCGGCCACCACCCCGGTCAGCGCCGAGATGCTGCGCGCCCTGCATCCCATGCGCTGGACCAGAACGATGTTTTCCGAACGGGTGAACCCGTGGATGGCGCTGGCAAAATTCACCGCTGAAACAATCCGCGAGACGCGCGACCCTTTGCCGGAAAACCACCCCGCGATTGTCACCGAGCGCGCGCTGGCGGTACGCACCGGCGAGGTTCTCGGCGCGTGGCGCAAAGGGCGCGATGCATGGATCACCCATGTCTTCGGCGCGATGTTCGGCACTTTCTCCGTCACCACGACACCTGCACAGGCGGACCATCCGGACGCGGCATCACACAAGGAGTGAACGAACATGGAATGGCTTATCGAAAACTGGGTTCTGGTTCTCGTCATCGGCGGAATGGCCGCGATGCACCTTTTCGGGCACGGTCATGGTGGACACAAACATGGCAAGTCAACCAAGCGTCATAGTGCGCGCGACGAGAAGACCAAAGCGACGGCCGATACCGAGGCGGCGTCGAAGGATGCCTGACTTCGACGAATGTTGCGATCCGGCCGAACTGCTTGATCTGTCCGGCCGGAAAGGTCTGGTTGTTGGTATAGCGAATGATCGCAGCCTGGCCTGGCCCGCCGCCCTGCATTTCCGTCAAGCGGGTGCTGAGCTTGCCGTCACCTATGTCGATGAGCGCACCAAACCCTTTGTCGCGCCATTGGCCGAACGGCTGGAGGCCCCGATCCTGCTACCCTGCAACGTGAATGCGCTACACGAACTCGACGCTGTTTTCGACGCCATCACCAAGCGCTGGGGAAAGCTGGACTTCATCTTGCATGCCGTGGGCAGCGTGCCGCCCGCTGACCTTCATGGCCGCCTGACAGACTGTTCGGCCGCAGGGTTTACCCATGCGATGCAGGTGTCCGTCCATTCGCTGATCCGCATGGCGCATCTGGCAGAACCCCTGATGAAGGGCGGCGGCAGCCTGATCACGCTGAGCTATCTCGGCGGCGAGCGCGTCGTGGAGAGCTACAACGTGATGGGGCCGGTCAAGGCGGCGCTTGAGGCCACGGTGCGCTATCTGGCCCACGAACTCGGGCCATCGAACATCCGCGTCAACGCCATTTCGGCGGGACCCGTGATGACCCGAGCGGCGTCCGGGTTGACCGGCTTTGCGGGTCTTCTGGACGCGACCGCGCGAGTTGCCCCCTTGCGGCGCAACGTCACGGCCGATGAGGTGGGCCGCGCCGCCTTATTGTTCGCCAGCGACTATACCGGGGGCATTACGGGCGAGGTGCTGCATGTCGATGCGGGTGTTCACGTCGAAAGCCCTGTCGCCGCAGCCGAGATGAACTCTAAATCGGAGAATTCACGATGATCAAAACCAGTGACAACCCCGGACAATCGCCCGCAACTGAGCGCCGCGATTTCCTGTATTATGCAACGGCCTCAACCGGCGCGGTTGCCGCAGGCGCGGCGGTCTGGCCTTTGATCAATTCGATGAACCCCTCGGCCGACGTGACCGCGTCCGGCACGGTCAGGGTCGATCTTTCCGGCGTCGAACCGGGCCAACGTATTACTGTGAAGTGGCAGGGGCGCCCGGTCTTCGTCTGGCGCAGGTCACCAGCCGCAATCGAGGCTGCACGGGCCGTCGATCTTAACCAGCTTCCCGATCCTGTTGACGAAGCGGGCGAGAATCCGAACGCAAGTGGCGAAGAGCAAGCACTGGATGAAAACCGCGCGGCGGGCGAGGATGGCGAGTGGCTGATCGTCATCGGTGTCTGCACCCATCTCGGGTGCATTCCACTAGGGCAGGATGGGTCGGCGGTGGGCGAGTTCGGCGGTTGGTTCTGCCCGTGCCACGGATCGCACTACGATACCTCAGGCCGGATCCGGAAAGGGCCGGCACCACGCAACCTTGACATCCCGCCCTATAATCTGGGCGACGACCTGCAACTCGTTATCGGCACCTGAAGTGCTGAACCGGCCAAAACTCAAGAAGGAGACTATGACATGCAAGCCAGGGATATCATGACGATATCGGTGATCTCGGTCCCGCTGGAGGGACAAATCGAGGGCGCGGTACGCTTGATGCTCGACCACAATATCAGCGCGCTGCCCGTCGTTGACGCAGAGGGCGATCTGAAGGGTCTTGTCAGCGAAGGCGACCTCATGCGGCGCGTCCGCGAAACAGATGGACCACGCCGGTCATGGTGGCTCGAGGTGCTGGGCGGATCGGGCGATGCTGCCAGGGATTTCGTGAAGCTCAAAAGCCACCGCGTCGAAGACGTGATGACAAGGGATGTGGTTTCGGTAGAAGAAGACACCAATGTCGCAGAGATCGCGCGTCTTCTGGAAAAGCACCGGATCAAGCGCGTGCCGGTGGTGAGTTCCGACAAAGTAGTCGGCATCGTAAGCCGGGCGAACCTGCTCCACGCCTTGTCGGCGCTTCAGGATGGGGCGCTGCCGGAGCCGTTGGAGGACGACCGCGTGCTGCGTGCAAAGATTGAAGAGGCTCTGAAAGAAGTGCCTGGTGCAGCGGTCAACCTCATCAACTACACCGTGCACAAGGGGAATGTCGCCGTCTGGGGTGTCGCCGACAGCGATTTCGAGGAGAATGCGATCCGGGTTGCCGTCGAAAACGTGCCCGGTGTCAGGACGGTTGAGGTCCATATGGGCCGCCTGCCGGCCTGGGCTTACGGGATCTGACTCACGTTGCGGAGATAAACCCGGCCTGTCAGGACGTCGATCGTATCGAGGAGGGTTCGTATGATGGCGCTAACGCCAGGTTCCGCCGACCCTGAAGACAATACGATTGAAATCGTCGGGGCTGGTCCCGCAGGTCTGGTCTGTGCAATCGTTTTAGCCAAGGCCAATCGTCGGGTCGTGGTGCGAGAGTGGCACGAAGATGTCGGCCATCGGTTCCACGACGACTTTCAAGGCCTTGAAAACTGGAGCGACGCGCAGAACGTTCTGGACGAACTGGCTGATGCCGGTGTTGTCGCCGATTTCGATCATCGCGGTGCAACCGAAGGCTTCGTCTTCGACAGCCATGCAAAGGCCCACAGAGTGCATGGATCGAAGCCCCTGTACTATCTTTTGCGCCGGGGCAACGCACCGGGAACGCTTTACCGGTTCTTGCTGGATCAGGCCCGCGCGGCCGGGGCCGAGGTGCGATTCAACGATCGCGTGAAAAAGACCACGACCAACATGGTCCTGGCAGGCGGACCACGGCGGGCCGATATCATCGCCGTGGGCTACGTCCTTGACACCTCTATGGCCGATGGTGCGTGGCTGGCCTTCGGGACCGAGCTTGCCCCGAAGGGCTACGCCTATCTGCTCGTGCACCGGGGGCGCGGCACGGTGGCCAGCTGCATGTTTTCAGGTTTTCGCGATCAAGCGAAATATCTCGCGGCAACCGTGGAATACTTCAAGCGTCACGCGGGCCTGGAGATGAAAACGCCGCGAGGCTTCGGCGGTTTCGGGAAAGTCCGATTGCCGCGCACGCGATGCAGGGTGGAAACCCGGTGATCGGCGAACACGCGGGTTTCCAGGACGCGCTGGCGGGATTCGGGCTGCGCTATGCGATGCGATCCGAGCCCCTGGCGGCCCAAAGCCTGATCAGCGGCGTCGACTACAGGAAAGCCTGGCGTGAGGCGCTGCAACCCGGCCTGCGCGGTGGTGTCGTCAATCGGTACCTGTTCAACCGGACGGGCGCCCGCGGGATCGACTACCTGATCGGAAAGCTGGGATCGACCGACACTGGCATTGCCTTGGGCGAGGCATATCGGCTTTCATTGCCCAAGCGACTGCTGCTGCCGCTCGCCCGTTTTCACTACCGCAACCCTTTGGAGGACCGCAGTTGCAGCCATGAGAACTGCGATTGTGTCGGGTGCCAGCACGGCGCCCATGAAACAGCGAACACCTGACGGATGTGCAGTCTTGCCTTTTCGCGCTGCAAGCATGGCTCCGACATCGTGACATCGATGTTGCGACCGAACCAGTGGGGCGGTAGGCCGCGATCATGAGCACCCCGCGCGCACCTCGCGAAAACTCCCTGACGATGCCACAGGCGCGGGCAGCGATGTGTGTGCCAAATCTGGGCGAAGGGTCGGGCGCTTTCCAGCTCTTTGTCGAGGGGGATGCCCTGTTCGATGCGATGATCACGGAGATCGAGGGCGCGACCGAAGCAATCTGGATGGAATCCTACATCTTTGCCACCGACGAAGTCGGCGCGCGTTTTGTCTCCGCCCTTGCAGCCAAGGCGCGAAGCGGGGTTGACGTTCGGTTGCATCTCGACGCTTTCGGTGCTGGCCAGCGGGATTTCGACAAGTTTCGGCGGGAATTGGAACGAAGCGGTGTGCGGTTTCGCTGGTTCCGCCCCTTCGATCTCCGACACCCGCTGCGATATTTCCAACGCAATCACCGCAAGCTTCTCGTCGTGGATGGCCGGGATGCCTTCCTGGGCGGTTTCAACATTCGCCGGTTAAACTCGCGTCGGCTTCATGGTGCAAGCCGCCAGCGCGATACCCATGTGCGTGTCCAGGGGCCGTTGGCGACGCTTGCCGCAAGTCATTTCATTCGACTCTGGCGGGAGGCCCGCCCGCTTCCGGCAAACGCAATTCCCGAAGAGGCCGACGGCATCGAAGGACTGCTGGTGCCTAGCTATTCGCGCAAGTGCCAGAAAAGGCTCGCCTGTCTGCATGCGGGACTGATCGGGATGGCACAATCCTGTGTCTATTTGACGTCGCCCTATTTCAGCCCGGGCACCGTGGTCGACCGGGCGCTTCAGGATGTCGCGCGTCGCGGCGTGGACGTCCGTCTGCTGGTGCCACGCAGAAGCGATCCCCTGGTCGCCGGCTGGGCGACGCGGGCGGCATATGCGCAGCTTCTCTCGGCGGGCGTGAGGGTCTACGAGTACTTGCCACGTCAACTGCATGCCAAGACTTCCGTCGTCGATAATGGCTGGTCGATCGTCGGATCGGCAAACCTCGATTACCGAAGCCTGTTCATCAATCAGGAGCTGGTCCTCTTTGCGCATGACCGCGTTTTGGCCGGGCAGTTGCAGGCGCAGTATCTGCGAGATATTTCAGATGCCCGTGAAATCACGCTTCGGACCTGGCGTTCGCGCGGCTGGCGCGCGCGTGGTTTCGAGTTGATCGGATGGGCTGCGCGACGGCTGCTGTAATCGGCAGCGATGTGGGAAAGGACTGCGCTCAGGTGCCTGTTCTCGGTGATCGCGGCGTGCGTGACGCGTTGTTGGTGTGGATCAAAGATGGAGCAGGGCAGGGCAACGCCGTTGTGCCGAATCTGAATGCGCCCGTCGGGAAACTCGTAGGTGTCGGCGTATTTGCCAACCAGACCGCGCGTTACGTCGTTGACTTCCAGACGTATGCGCTTGTGATCGTACTTCAGGGTCAGATCCTTGCTGACATAGCGCTTGTTGCGCAGACAGAAGTCTCGGCCGCGATCGTGCTCACCGGCACTTTCGCATTCAGCATGTCTTCGATTGCGCGTCGCTCACGCAAATCCAGCTCTGTATGGGCCATGTCCGTTCTCCTTGCTTTTCAGCAAGATAGGGGATTTGTCGCAACCCAGTTTAGAATGTGCCCAGCGTACAAGTTTTTGGCGCATAATTAGATTTATGTTAAGTATTAAATCCATATTGAATACACTAAGTCTTGCAATAATATATTTTCGTATGTATATTGAATGTGTCTTGCGGAGGTTTGTTTACCATGTATTTCCCGGCCAAGAAACATGTCCTTCTCTTTGTGACCGCCTTGGCTTTTGCGCATATTTTTCTTCCCAAAAGCAGCCGAGCGCAGAGCTATCCCATCGATTGCGCAATACTCCTCTGTCTGTCCGGGGGTTGGCCAGCATCTGTCCCTTGTTCTCGAGCGCGCGCGGAGTTCATCCGCCGGATCACGCCCTGGCCGGTCGAGCCGCCACTGCAGATCTGGCGCTGCCCGATGGGTGCGACTTACGAGATCGAACCTCGGCCGCGCAGAACTGACCGGATCTTCGATGCCTTGTCCCCAAAAGATGATAGTCGGCCGCGCCAGTCCTTTCCCGCGAGCCATCATACACCTGAAGCAATGACAGGAGCGGCCGTTTGGCGCTTTGACGAAACCTCAGACGAGCTCGTCCCAGTGGATTTTGCCCTGCACCTTGTCCAAGAGCGTGCAGACGTCGACATAAGCGGCCCGGAGTTCAATTTCGTGCGCTCTATCCGAGTTTTTGACGTCCGTTTCGCGTCACAGAGACTAGCCGGAGAGAACGATCAGTGCCGACGCCATGCACTGGTCTACCTCGGCACATACAGCACGCAGGGCGAATTTTCATGGGCATTATCTGCACCGGCGGCTCTACCCGACGCTCATATCGGGCTTGAAGGCTGGGGATCGGATTGTCCGAACATCACTAATCGCTCGGTGTTCGTGGACTGGCGCGACTACGCGGGCAACTATGGGTTTGAGCAGGTGAACTACTGACCGGTTAGGCGTGCCACACATCCGGTGCAAGCGCCGCAGGCGCGAGCGATCCAAGCCAACGTCATCGGTTTCTTGCGGCACTTGCGGGCCGGGGTGATATTGAGAAGCCAGCCGTTAATTGCCTAGGTGACGGCTCTCGAAATTCCGTAAGCGTCCGGCGTCACTGCTCTGCCGCACATAGAGGGTGATTGATAGTGTCCACCACGAGATAGTGGACACTATGGTGGCGTTATGGCGCGTCGGACGAAGCGGCTTTGGACGGACGAGGAGAAGCGTTCGATCTGTTTGCAGACGACGGCGCCGGGTGTGTCGGTTGCGCGTGTAGCACAGCGCTACGCGATGAACGCCAACCTGATCTTCAAGTGGCTGCGCGACCCGCGCTATGCGCCGGAGGTCCCGGCGGAGCCGGATGCGGCCTTTTTTCTTCCCGTCGAGATCGTCGAGCGACCCATGCACGAGAATAGCGAAGCCGCCGCAGGTCCGGTGTCCGCGGCAGGCGCGATCGAGATCGATACCGCGGGTGGCCACCGGCTGCGGATCAGCGGGACCTACGATCCCGAGGCGCTTGCCCGGCTGATCCGGGGCCTGTCCGGATGATCCCGGTACCGACGAACACGAAGGTCTGGCTGGCGGCAGGCGTGACGGACATGCGGCGCGGGTTCACCACGCTCGCGGCCCAGGCGGAGACGGTGCTGAAGCAGGACCCGTTCGCCGGGCACATGTTCGTCTTCCGCGGTCGGCGCGGTGATCTGATCAAGATCATCTGGTGGGATGGCCAGGGTGCATGCCTGTTCAGCAAGCGTCTGGAGAAGGGCCGGTTCGTGTGGCCGTCGGCGAAGGAGGGCAAGATCGCGCTGACGCCGGCGCAGCTGGCGATGCTGCTGGAGGGGATCGGCTGGCGTCTGCCGCAGCGCAGCTGGGCGCCGCTGAAGGCGGGATAAACCGAGCGCGACCGCACGTTTGGGATTCCTGTCTCAACCTTGTTTTGCTATGATTGGCCATGCTGGACGTGGCCAAATCCCTGCCCGAAGATCCCGAGGAACTACGACGGTTCACGACGCTTCTGCTTGCCGAGGTGAAGTCGCAGGCGATGCTGATAGAGAAGCTGCGTCACCAGCTGGCCGGTCACCGCAGCCATCGCTTTGGCACCTCGTCGGAGACGACCCAACAGCTTCAACTGGCTTTGGAAACCAGTGAGATCTCCGTCGCCAAGATGACCGCGAAGCTGCGGCTTCCGGACGAAGACGAGAAGGACAAGCCGAAGCGCCGTCCCCTCCCGGATCACATCCCGCGCCAGGAGATCGAGCTGACCACCGGCGACGAGGACTGTGCCCATTGCGGCGGCACGCTGCGACGCCTGGGCGAGGATGTGACCGAAGAGCTGGAGTATGTGCCAGGCCGGTTCATCGTAAACCGGATCGTCCGTCCCCGCATGGCCTGTTCCGGTTGCGAAGCCTTCACCCAGGCTGCTTTGCCATCGCGACCGATCGAGCGCGGTCGCCCCGGCCCTGGCCTGCTGGCCCATGTCCTGGTCTCCAAATATGCCGACCATCTGCCGCTCTATCGCCAGAGCCAGATCTTCGAGCGCGAGGGGCTCAACCTCGACCGTTCGACACTGGCCGATTGGGTCGGCAAGTCCACCGCACTGCTGGAACCGCTCGCCGATGCCATCGGGCGGCATGTGCTGGGCGGACAGGCGATCTTCGCGGATGACACCCCGGTCAAGATGCTGGCGCCCGGCACTGGCAAGACGGCGACAGCGCGTCTCTGGGCCTATGGTCGGGACGAGCGGCCCTGGAATGGCGATGATCCACCCGACAGCTGGTATTGCTTCTCGCCCGACCGGAAGGGAGAGCATCCGAAGGATCATCTGGCAGGCTATCAAGGCTGGATGCACGCCGACGGCTACGCCGGGTTCGAGAACATTTACCGGTCAGGCGACATCCACGAGGTCGCCTGCATGGCCCATGTCCGGCGCAAGTTCGTCGACGTCCACAGGGCCCAGGGATCGGCCATCGCCGACGAGGCCATTCGGCGCATCGCGCAGCTCTATGCCGTCGAGAAGGAGGCGCGGGGATTGCCGCCGGACCGGCGTGTCGAGATCCGCCAAGCAAGATCTGCGCCGATCTTCGACGGGTTGGAGAGCTGGCTGCACGACCAACTGCCAACGATCTCAGGCAAGTCGCCGCTGGCCATGGCGATCCGATATGGACTGACGCGCATGAAGCGGCTGCGGCCCTATCTGGACCACGGCTTCCTCGAACTGGACAACAACACGGCCGAGCGCGCCATGCGGTCAGTGGCCATCGGACGCAAGAACTACCTGTTCGTCGGATCGCAGACCGGCGGCCGCGCCGCCGCCATCGCCTACACCCTGATCGAGACCGCCAAGCTGAATGGTGTGGACCCGCAGAGATGGCTCGCCGATACGCTGGCCTGCATCCCCGACTACAAGATCACCCGCGTAGATGATCTCCTGCCTTGGCACTGGTCGAATAAGGCGGCCTGACCGGACGCTTACGAAATTCCGGTCGCTCACAAAGGATTAACAGGTTAGATGTGGACTTTGTGGACGTTCGCTGCTGCGGCGCCAATGACCGCGTCAGAACGTAGCCATTTTCACAACCAGATCGACGTGCGGGCTACAGTCCAGTTTTCCGTCGAGTACATCGGCAACGTCCCACCACCGCGCATCGCTCACATCGTCCTGCGCTATAAGATTGCCCGAGCAGTAGTCACAAAGAACCGCCGCCAGCAGAAAATGAAAGCGGATTGACCCATCTCTGTCCCGGTCAACTACGTCCACATTCGTCAGGTAGCGAACGGGATGGCTGGCCACGCCCGTCTCTTCGTATAGCTCACGCGCCGCCGCCTCCATCGCGGTTTCACCGAGTTCTACATGCCCCCCGGGAAAGCCCCAGAGACCGGCATCCGGCTCGTTACGCCGTTTGACGAGAAGCACCTGATCGTCTCTCAACAAGACCGCAAGAGCGGCGAGCTTTGGATACTGCGTCATGTGGCCCGCCTTTCCGCACCCGGAAGCGACAGGAACCCGGCCAGAACGATGACGACGATACCGGCCAGCGACAGGGCGTCCGGCAGTTCCGCAAAGAACAAGCTACCCCAGAACAGGCTGAACACGAGATAGCTGTAATCGAACGCAGCCACCGTCGCGGGCGGGCCGTTCTGGTAGGCGATGGCGGCACCCACACTGCCGATGAGGGTCACTGCCGAGAGTGCCGCGACGGTCCCGATAAGCGCGAAATCCAGGCTTTGCCACGGCCCGAAGATAAAAGAGCCCTCCTGCCCGGCGAAAAGGCCCAGACCGGCTCCGGCGACGATGAACGCGATGTTGAGCGCCAGCGCCAGCGCGAACGGATCGTCGTCACGGCACTTGAGCGAGGTCAGTACCATTGCACAGGCATAGAGAAACGCGGCCAGCACCGGCAGAAGGCCGGAGATTTGAAACCCGGAGGTGTCCGGGCGCAAAATCAGCACCACACCCGCAAAGCCCAGACAGACCGCCAATAAGACACGCAACGGAGGCTGCCGCCGGGCCAAAAGGGTTGTGAGAACGGTAATCAGGATGGGCGAGGTGTAGTAGGACGCCGCCGCCAGCGAGAGCGGCATGAGTGGCAGGGCGGAATAGTAGCAGAGCCACATCGCGACCAGCAGCGCACTCCGCACCACCACCCAGACCAACGAACCGACTGCGCGCGGGCCGCTCCGCCGGGCCAACAACCACAGGACCGGCAAGACCAGAGCCGACCGCAGGACATACATCTGCCAGAGCGGCAGCTCCAAAGATGTCGCTTTTATGATCGCATCGCCAAGTGACAGCGCCAGAACCGCGATGATGACGGCGATGACCGCAAAACCCGTGCGATAGACTGGTCCAATGTCCGTCATGTTCGCGCTGCCTTTCCATTAGAGCGCCTGGCCCCTCCATAGGCCGCGAAAACCGCGCCCGCGAAGTAGATCATGAGACCTGTCAGTGTCGCAGGAGCGTAGTCCACGCGACCTTCAACGATCTGGAACAGAAAGACAAACAGCGGCCCAAGCGCAGTGATCGCAGCCAGTGTCAGGGTGGACATCAGCGAGATCGCCTTTTGCATAGCAAAGACAGGAAAGGCCATGATCGCAAAGCCGATCAGCACGACAACAAACAGCCCGCCCGGATCGACCGGGCCTTTTTCATCGAGACCGAGCCATGCAGACACCAGAGCAACCACTACATAAAGCGGAAAGCGAAGCCCGTATTGCGCGACCGACGCGACGCCAAGACGGTCGAGCCGCTGGCTGTAGATCATCATGGCCGCAAGGCTGACCGCTGACACGCAGGTTAGAAGCAACCCGGCCAAAGCGACCGTCCAGCCGCCACGCACGAAGCCGGATTGCCCAAGCAGGGTGATCGCCGCGAGAAAGCCCATGCCGATCACGACCACGCCGAGGCCCAAGCCTTCGGTGCGGCTCCGCAACCGCGCGGCTTCTGGCACACCGAATGCCGCTGCGACGAGTATGGAAACCGGGATCAGGCCAGAGAAGATCGTAAAGACGATCGCCGGTTCGATCATTTGCAGCGCGAAGAAATAGGCGACCCAGACGAAAACCGTCGAAAGGTTCAGCCCGAGCAGGCTGGCAGGGTTCGCCCGGGCCGTGACCAATTGGCCTGGCGTGCGGACACCCGCCCAGATCAGCGTCCCTGCCGCCGTTACACCAAACACCGCCGCGCCGATCAGGAAGGAATCGTAGTCCTGGAAGACGCCCCCGAAAAAGCCAGCCTGTGCAGCTTCGAGGATGACGAAAGAGAAGGCCCAGATCAGGCCGAAATGTGCAGAGTTCATAGTCACCAGCTCCTTTTTCAGCCCTGATACGGCGAAACTGATGGCAAAGGTGGTCAAATTAACCGAATATTCGGCGAATTGGACCACGGGAAACAGACGATGGATGATTTGGACCTTCGCATTATCACCGCCCTTCAAACGGACGGCACACTCACCAAGGCGAAGTTGGCGGAGGCCGTCGGCTCGACTCCCTCTACCTGCCTACGCCGCGTGGCCGATCTCCTTCGGAGTGGTGTTTTGACCGGCTGCGTCTATCTGGCCGATCCCTCCAAGCTCGGGCGTGGCATCCGCGCCATCATCACGGTTACGACGCGCGATCACACCAAGGACCGGCGAACCGGCTTCGCGGCGCGAATTTCAAAGGAAGCGGCGATCACCGAAGCCTATGGCGTAACAGGTGACCTCGATGCCGTGCTGATCGGGCACTTCACCGACATGGAGGAATATCAGGCACTGTGCGACCGGCTGTTCGACAGCGACCTTGAGGTGGTGCGCTATACGACCCTCTTCGCGGTCGAGACTTACAAAGAGACAACTGCGATCCCGCCTTCAAGTTCAGTAGGGCTCGCAAAGAGCTGACCTTCGATGCGATGCAGAGTCTTGAAGGTGTGCGTTCAACCGTCATTCGTCGCAGACACTCTCAGAGTCAACTCTGCCCGAGGCACCGCTTTATGAAAAGATATCCTCGATTGGCTTCGACCTGTTATGACTGATCCTGCCAGCTGGCGAGCGTCGGAGTTTCGGCCAATCCACCGAAGTCGATTTCTCGCTTTTCAGCGTCACTGAGATCAGGCCGACACTTTGAAACCAGCTGCGGGCCGTTGACGTCCCACATTACCGCCAGCGCGCCCGTATTCCAGCGATACACCCAACCGACAACGCTACACCCATCCGTCCCGATCAAATTCGCTATCGCGACGCCTTCGATCTCATCTTCGTTCACTGTTTACTAACTTCCTACAATTCGGCGTTGTGGACAGCAGCCTGGATCTCAAATCGCTTGCTGCAACCGCATGCCGAGCCTCGTTAATATCGGTTACTGTTCGCCCTCGTGGTAACGACCTTCGCACGGCATGAATTCAGCTCCCGCGTTCTCAATCAATTAAATGCTTCAAATCCTGTGGTCGGGCTCCGTGGCGGCTTCGACGATCGCCAGAACCTCGAACGGGTCAAAGCCGATGGCACGCGCCAGAACGACCAGTTCGACGACGTCGACCCGGCGCTGACCGCTTTCAAGACGGGCAATAAGGGATTGGTGGCATCTGAGCCTGTCCGCCAAGTCTTTCTGACCAAGGCCCGCTTTGACACGCGCGTCGACCAACGCCTGACAGAGTGCCACCTGTCCCCTGCTTCTGATTGTATTTGCCACGCGTCACATACCTTTTGTGACGTCGCTAGCGGATGAAATCCGTTATCTAAAAAGTAGATATTTGGGGGTGTTATCGGCGTCCTGTTTTCATGGGGTGCAAGTCTGATGCATCCCTCGTGACCCATCAATCCCCCACCAGCTGCAGAAATCGGCCATAGTCCTCGCTGACTTCGCGCGCTTCCTCGAAGGCGCGGGCGCGTTCGCTGTCGAGGCAACGGAAGTAGCTCTGGATATCCTGGATGTAGCCTTCGAAATCGCCACGGATGATGTCCGCATAGTCACGGGCCGCTTGCGAATCGCTTGGCAGGAAGGGCCGGGGCGGTGCGAGGCAGGATTCCGTGAAACCCGGCCCGGGGGCGCAGATCAGAAGGGCCAAAGCTTGCAATGGGAGCAGGCCTGTCAACCTTGGGTTTCTCAAACCTGTTATCTCCTTGATCGTGGGCATTGGCCGTGACTAGTGTTTGGGTAACCAAACTACAGCCAAAGCACGATATTACATCTTGCGGTTGATAATATACTATCGTAACTCTGGGCTTCAAGTGGGAATGCCCAGGGTCGCGCCATTGGAGAAAGCGTGAGCCGGGCCATGAACTGGGACATCGAAGCACCAAATGTGGTTACGGAAGCCAGGTTCCGCGAGCTCGTGGAAAGCGGCTATAGCGCAGAAATCCTGTGCCAGGAGTCGGCACATAAGAAAGGCCCCAGCTATTACGGGGTCTGGATCATGCGCGTTGTCTCTGATGACGGGGTGGAAAAGCTCCTC
>Ga0189278_10140_pt1 | contig 79695 bp, 66 predicted proteins | sample N26A9minimetaG_FD_130326 | JGI IMG/M metagenome (GOLD analysis project Ga0189278, IMG submission 130326) | Marine microbial communities from the Costa Rica Dome - N26 A9 mini metaG | ecosystem: Environmental > Aquatic > Marine > Oceanic > Photic zone | place: Costa Rica: the Eastern Pacific...
AAGCGCCCTCCCGGGGGGAGGGTCGGGCGCGGCCCGGGCTGACACCCGGGCCAAGGCTTGTGGCTGGCGTCGTGGAAGAACGATTTCGTTGTTTCGGGGGGGGGGGCGGGTGCAGGAACGTGCTTTTTCAGCAGCCTCAGGAGAGCCGAAGCTCTCCTCTAGTTTCGCCGTTCCGATTGCGTTTCCTTCAAATGCAAACTCCCCCGACAGAGGCCTTTTCCTTAAAAGGCCGGAGTCAGCCTGCATCCTCCCGAACAGAAAAAAGGGAGCACCGAAGTGCCCCCTGTAGTTTCGCCGTTCCGATTGCGTTTATCCTTCAAACGCAATCTCCCCTGACAGAGGCCTTTTCCTTAAAAGGCCGGAGTCAGCCCTCATCCTCCTGAACAGAAAAAAAGGAGAGCCGAAGCTCTCCTCTAGTTTCGCCGTTCAAGCTCAATATGTTAACCGCTCGGTATTTGTTTGCCTGCGGCCTGAACGTCGTCCAGAGCACGCGCACGCGCTCCGTGTCCCGCGCCCCGGCTGTGCCGGGGCTGCGGCGTGGGTGGCAGCGTATCGCAAAGCGATGCGCTAGAACCCACCCCGTCTCAAATGGGCCTGCCCGGGCCCCTTGTCTCGTCGGGGCGGGCCCCAAGGCCCTGCCCCTGCACGCCCCCGTCAGGGCGCGGTCCGATATCAGCTACACCCCGACGTCCCACCGCAGGTGTTGCACTTCATGCAGGTGCCGTTGCGCACCAGCGTGTAGTTGCCGCATTCGCCGCAGGCCTCGCCTTCGTAGCCCTGCATCTTGGCCTTGGTCCGGGCATCCATGCTGACCGCCCCGGTGGCCACCGACGTGCTTGCCGCCATGGCGACGGCGGCATTGCCGTTGACCTGCGGTGCAGCTGCGGCGACGGCGGCTGCCATCTCGCGCTGGCCGCCCTGAAGCACCACCAGTTCCTGCGGCAGTCGGTTGCGCAGGTAGCCGGTCGAGCTGATCTGGCGCAGCACTTCGAGGCTCTTGGTCGCGGCGGTTTCCGACAGTTCGGAGACATTGGCCACGCCTTCTTCCTCTTCGCCCCGGCCCAGATCGTCAAATGTGGCGCCTTCGGGCTTCACATGGGCCAGATCGGTCCGGTCCAGGTAGCTGACCGCCAGTTCGCGGAAGATATAGTCGAGGATCGAGGTCGCATTCTTGATGCTGTCATTGCCCTGCACCATGCCCGCCGGTTCGAACTTGGTGAAGGTGAAGGCATCGACGAATTCCTCCAGCGGCACGCCATACTGAAGCCCGACAGAGACCGCGATGGCGAAATTGTTCATCATCGCCCGGAAGCCCGCACCTTCCTTGTGCATGTCGATGAAGATCTCGCCCAGCTTGCCGTCGCCGTATTCGCCGGTGCGCAGATAGACCTTGTGGCCGCCGACGATGGCCTTCTGGGTATAGCCCTTGCGGCGCTGGGGCATCTTCTCGCGGTGCGATTTGATGATTTCCTTGACGATCACCTTCTCGACGATCTTTTCGGCCAGCACGGCGGCTTTCTCCTGCAGGGAGCCGCTTTCCAGCACCTCCGCCGCATCGTCGTCATCCTCGATCAGCGCGGCCGCCAGCGGCTGGCTGAGCTTGGAGCCGTCGCGGTAGAGCGCATTGGCCTTGATCCCGAGGCTCCAGGACAGCTCATAGGCTTGCTGGCAATCTTCGATGCTTGCGTCATTGGGCATGTTGATCGTCTTGGAGATCGCGCCGGAGATGAAGCTTTGCGCCGCGGCCATCATGTAGATGTGGCTGTTGACGCTGAGATACCGCTTGCCCTTCTTGCCGCAGGGGTTGGCACAATCGAAGATGCCGTAATGCTCTTCTTTCAGGTGCGGCGCCCCTTCCAGCGTCATGGTGCCACAGACGTGGTCATTGGCCGCGTCGATGTCCGCGCGGGTAAAGCCCAGGGATTTCAGCAGGTCGAAGGTCGGGTCGTTCAGCTTGTCCGCCGGGATGCCCAGCACGTTCTTGCAGAAATCCGCGCCCAGCGTCCATTGGTTGAACACAAAGCGGATGTCGAAGGCCGAGGCCAGCGCCTTGTCCACCTTGGCCAGTTCGTTGGGGCCGAAACCATGGCCCGCCAGCGAGGTGTGGTTGATGCCGGGGGCATTGCCGATGGTGCCGTGGCCCACGGCGTAGGACACGATCTCTTCGATCTGGGCGGAGCCGTAGCCGAGCTTTTCCAGCGCGGCGGGCACAGATTGGTTGATGATCTTGAAATAGCCGCCGCCGGCCAGCTTCTTGAACTTCACCAGGGCAAAGTCAGGCTCGATCCCGGTGGTGTCGCAATCCATCACCAGACCGATGGTGCCGGTGGGCGCGATGACCGAGACCTGCGCGTTGCGATACCCATGTGCCTCGCCCAATGTCAGCGCCTCGTCCCAGGTGGACATGGCCACGTCGATCAGGCCGGGCTGCGGGCAGTTGGCGTGATCCAGCGGCACCGGCTTGACGCTCAGCTTCTCATAGCCGGTGTCGTTGCCATAAGCCGCGTTGCGGTGGTTGCGGATGACGCGCAGCATGTGCTTGCCGTTCTTGGCATAGCCCGGGAAGGCCCCCAGCTCGCCCGCCATTTCGGCGGAAGTGGCATAGGACACGCCGGTCAGGATCGCGGTCAGCGCACCGCAAAGCGCGCGGCCCTCGTCGCTGTCATAGGAATAGCCCATGTTCATCAGCAACCCGCCGATGTTCGCATAGCCCAGGCCCAGGGTGCGGAAGTCATAGGACCGCTGCGCGATTTCCCTGGAGGGGAATTGCGCCATCATCACGGAGATTTCCAGCGTCACGGTCCACAGGCGCGCGGCATGCATGTAGTCTTCGACGTTGAACACACCGTCCTGCAGGAAGGTCAGCAGGTTCATCGACGCCAGGTTGCAGGCCGTGTCGTCAAGGAACATGTATTCGGAACAGGGGTTCGAGCCGCGGATCGCGCCGTCTTCGGGGCATGTGTGCCAGTCGTTCACCGTGTCGTGGTACTGGATGCCCGGATCGGCACAGGCCCATGCGGCATGGCCCACCTGGGCCCAGAGGTCACGGGCGCGGATGGTCTTGGCCACCTTGCCGGTTGTGCGGTCGGTCAGCTCCCAGTCCGCGTCCTTTTCGACGGCGGTCAGAAAGGCATTGGTGACGCGGATCGAGTTGTTGGAGTTCTGGCCGGAAACCGAGTTGTAGGCCTCGGAGTCCCAGTCGGTGTCATAGGTCGGGAATTCGATGCTGGTGTGGCCCTGCTTGGCGTAATCCAGCACGCGTTTGACGTAGGTCTCGGGGATGGCCACCTTTTTCGCTTCGCGTATCGCCTGTTTCAGCGCGTCATTCCTGGCCGGGTCATAGGCGTCTTCAACTGTCCCGTCCCATTCCTTGATCGCCTTGAACAGCAGGTTCAGCTTCTGCTCGTGCATCTTGGAGCCTGCGACGATGGAGGCGACCTTCTGCTCTTCCAGCACCTTCCAGTTGATGAATTCCTCGATATCGGGGTGGTCCGCATCGACGATCACCATCTTGGCGGCGCGGCGTGTGGTGCCGCCGGATTTGATGGCACCGGCGGCGCGGTCACCGATTTTCAGGAAACCCATCAGGCCGGAGGATTTGCCGCCGCCCGACAGTTTTTCCCCTGCCGCACGCAGCGAGGAGAAGTTGGTGCCGGTGCCGGAGCCGTATTTGAACAGCCGCGCCTCGCGGACCCAGAGGTCCATGATGCCGCCATCGCCCACCAGGTCATCGGCAACGGACTGGATGAAGCAGGCATGTGGCTGGGGGTGTTCGTAAGAGGATTTGGAACGGGTCAGTTTGCCGGTCTTGTAGTCGACATAGTAATGGCCCTGCGCGGGACCGTCGATGCCGTAGGCCCAATGCAGGCCGGTGTTGAACCACTGCGGGCTGTTGGGGGCCGCGCGCTGGCTGGCCAGCATATGGCGCATCTCGTCAAAATAGGCGCGGGCATCTTCCTCGGTGGTGAAATAGCCACCCTTCCAGCCCCAATAGGCCCAGGCCCCGGCGAGACGGTCGAAGACCTGCTTGGAAGAGGTCTCTCCGCCCATCTCGGCACCTTCGGCGGGCACGGAGCGCCACAGGAACTCGGGCACGCCCTTTTCCTTCACCTTTTTCAATTCGGAGGGAACGCCCGCCTTGCGGAAATATTTCTGCGCGATCACGTCGCTTGCGACCTGGCTCCAGCCGGAGGGCACTTCGACATTGTCGAGCTTGAACACGACGGAGCCGTCGGGATTGCGGATTTCGGAAACTGTGCTGACAAAATCCAGGTCCGCGTATGCGTCCTGGCCCGCGGTCGTAAACTGACGTTCAATTTTCATTTTTTACTGCCTCATATCCAGCATTAACAATCTACGGAAACCCGCCTGTCATTGCAGGCTGTCCCCACCCCGTTCATTGCCGACAAAAGGCACAGAAAGACCGATCACGGAGCGAGCCTGCCCCGTGTTCCTGCAGCATTTAACGAAGTTTTCGTCCTGGTGCCTGTCCTCTGCCCTGATGCGCCCTGCGAGCGTTAACCACTACATATTGTGGCGTCATCGTCGGCCTACACAAATTGACGCATCATGGGGGTTCGGGTCAACGGATTTTTTGAAAAATCTTCCAATCTTTAAGGTTGACCGGTGCCGCGCTTTTTGAGCGGCCCGCCGGGCTCCGATTCATACCGATCATATCCCCAGCCCCCCTGAACCGGGGAGGTCGCATCGCCGGTGCTATTCTCCAAACGTTACGGCACATTTAGGGGTATCGGCTCACCCTTTGCATGAAGTTATCCACAGATCCGCTGTGAACAAGGTGTCCAAAAATTGGCGATCCGGTTTCGCCGGAAAAATCTGCAGCGATTCATAAAAATGTCACGTTGGCCGGAGTCTCGGGCCAAGAATCATCGGCAAATGCCCACCGCATCTGGATGGAGTCGGGGTGCAGCCCACCACATGTAGGGGTGTCGCGTCGTCAGGGGTCTTGTACGATGCGAGCACGGCCCGAGGTACAGCTAGGCGGAGGTTTCTGCCGTTGATCATTGGCAACCAAAGCCCGGAACAAGCCGAAGGCGCCGGGCCCGGCTTGCGCTTTGCGTCACTCCGGGCTCCAAGCCAACCTTTAAGATTTCATGAGGTGGCGCATTCACGCCGCGGGTGCAGATAACGTGTTTGCAATCTGGCGGCGGGCAAACCGAGCCTGGGCGCAACGGCACCCAAAGGGCATTTTGTGACCCGAAAGGGCAAATGTCCTGACTATCAACATAAATGAAAGTGGTCGGAGCGAGAGGATTCGAACCTCCGACCCCCTGTACCCAAAACAGGTGCGCTACCAGGCTGCGCCACGCTCCGACCTGGCCTCTTTAGTCGCTGGCTTCGTGAATGAAAAGACCTAGATTAAGGTGTCTCGCAAGGCCATGCCGGCCCGAAGCGCGCAAAGGCGGGATGGCGCAGCTCAGTGCCTTCCACGATCCCCAGCCGTTGTGCCAGCCCGCCGTTGATCTCCAGCACCGCCAGGACGTTCTCGCCGCCGAAAATCGCGGTTTCGTCCAGCGGTACGGCATTGTGGTGAATGTGGCGCACGACACCGGTGGCGTCGATGAACAGCATATCGAGGGGAATCAGCGTGTTGCGCATCCAGAAACTTGAGCGGCGCGGCGCGGGATAAACAAACAGCATCCCCGAAGAGACCGGCATCGAGGTCCGGCCCATCAGCCCGCGCATCTGTTCCTGCGGTTCATCCGCAATCTCGACGTTGAAGCGGACCTGGCCCCAGGCGCCACGCAGCAGGACCGTATCGGCGCGGCAGCCGGATGCGGCCTGGGCCGCAAGGGGCATCAGCGCGACAAGGACAAGGGCCGCAGCACGGATCCCTATTCGTCTTCGCGTTCCGTCAAGACCGTTTCCCATGCCTGTACCTCTGCGGCCATACGGCCGCGCTTGCCTTCGATCACCCGCATCGCCAGTGCTTCGCCCGGCTGCAAATCGGACAGGCCGGACTGGCGCAGCACTTCGATATGCAGAAACACATCCTGCGGCTTGCCAAAGACATTGGCAAACCCGAATCCCTTGGATTTATCGAACCACTTTACCCGCGCAGGTTCCAGAGGTGCCGCCGCCACGGCGCTGCGGTCCAGCCCCACAATATCCGGCAATGCGCTGGTCTGGACGTTGCCGGGCGGCTGGATCGACAGCACGGCGGTGGCCTGCACCCCGCGTTCGGTCCGCTGCGCGATCACCTCCACCCGCGCGCCATCGGTGACAGAGCTCTGGCCGAAGTTGCGCAGGACATTCACATGCAGCAGAATGTCCGGCCCCCCCTCGTCCGCCACAACAAAGCCGAACCCCTTGATCGGGTCGAACCATTTCACGACGCCCGATACCGGCGTCCCCTCGGGCGCATCTGTTTCGGGCTCGGTCGGTATGTCGCGGTCGTCCTGCACAATCGTCCTTTATCTTTTGCTTCCGTGCCCTTGGGCCGGAAAATTCAAGTTCTTATCACACGAGACAGCTTATTGATACTCAGGGGTTCAGGCGGGTCACATCCCAGGGGGAGGACGGATCGCCCCGCCGCCATTGGAACCGGTTGTGAAGCCGGAATTCGCCGTCAGCCCAGAACTCGATCTCCAGCGGCGTGATTCGATATCCGCCCCAGAACGGAGGCCGCGCCGGATCGGTTCCCTTTGCCGCCGTCACCTTTGCCACTTCGGCAACCAGCGCCGCGCGGCTTTTCAGGGGGCGCGACTGCGCCGAGGCCCAGGCCCCCAGCCGGCTGCCCAGCGAACGGCTCTTGTAATAGGCATCGGCCTTCGGCCCGTCCTCGCGGGTGATCAGCCCGCGCACCCGGATCTGGCGGCGCAGCGATTTCCAATGCATGACAAAGGCCGCCTTGCCCGCGCCATCCAGCTCCCGCGCCTTGGCGCTCTCGTAATTGGTATAGAAGACAAAGGCATCCGCCTCGATCTCTTTCAAAAGCACCATGCGCGCATTCGGCAGACCATCGTCGTCCACCGTCGCCAGGGCGATCGCGTTCGGATCGTTGGGTTCTTTGCTTTCCGCCTCGCCCAGCCACTGCCGGGCAATTTCGAACGGATCCTGCCCCGCAAAAATACCGGTGCGTTTTTCCATGTAGTATCCCAATTTCATAATCGTGCGCCGCAAATCGCACCGATCGCTATAGCGCTATATCAAATGACATAACGCAACAAGCCACAGGACCGATTTTTATACAACCAATCCGGTAGTTGGCGCTAACACGCCAAAGGCAGGCATCTTGATGGCATGGCCGCAATGTCCTAGAGGTAACCGGTAATGTAACAGGCAGAGGTTCGGTGCCCATGGAAAACACTTTGATGCAAGGCAAGCGTGGGCTGATCATGGGCCTTGCGAACGACAAGTCCATCGCCTGGGGCATTGCCCGTACCCTGAGCGAAGCGGGGGCGGAACTGGCGTTCTCCTATCAGGGCGATGCGCTGAAAAAGCGGGTCGATCCGCTGGCCGCACAATTGGGCAGCGACATCGTCCTGCCCTGCGACGTCGGTGATGAAGCCAGCCTGGACGCGCTGTTCGACGGGTTGAAAGAGCGCTGGGGCGGTCTTGATTTCGTTGTTCATGCCATTGGGTTTTCTGACAAAAACGAACTGCGCGGCCGCTATGTCGATACCAGCCGCCGCAATTTCGCGATGTCGATGGATATTTCCGTCTATTCCTTTACCGCCGTCATGCAGCGCGCGGAAAAGATGATGTCACCCGGCAGCAGCGCGCTGACCCTCACCTATTACGGCGCGGAAAAGGTCATGCCGCATTATAACGTCATGGGCGTGGCCAAGGCGGCGCTGGAAGCCTCGGTGCAATATCTGGCCGAGGATCTGGGCAAGGACGGCATCCGCGTCAATGCGATCTCGGCGGGGCCGATCAAGACGCTGGCAGCCTCCGGCATCGGCGATTTCCGCTACATCATGAAGTGGAACGAATACAACTCTCCGTTGCGCCGCAACGTCACCATCGACGACGTCGGCAAGGCGGCGCTTTACCTGCTCAGCGATCTGGGATCCGGCACCACCGGCGAGAACCTGCATGTGGATGCGGGCTACCATGTCGTCGGCATGAAGGCCGTGGACGCGCCCGACATGGCCAAGGAATAAGCCTGAACCGATGTCCCTGGAAAGCCTCATCGCCTTCAACCTGCTCCTCCTCGCGGCCCTGGCCAGCCCCGGTGCCGCGATGATCTTTGTCATCCGGACCACCGTCAGCGCGGGCCGCGTTGCGGGGCTGCTCAGCGGCGTGGGTCTGGCACTGGCGGCAGGCTGCTGGACGGCCTCGGCCTTTCTGGGGCTCGACCGGCTGCTGGCGCTTGCCCCCTGGGCCTATGTCACGCTGAAGGTGGCAGGCGCGCTCTATCTGATCTGGATCGCGGTGCAGACCTGGCGGCACGCCCGCCAGCTCCCCGGCGCTGCCCTGCCCCGGCCGGCCGGCCGCAACCTCATGGCCGGTGCGCTGGTGAACCTCGGCAACCCCAAATCAATGCTCTTTGCCGCCGCCCTGATCCTCGTGGTCTTTCCCAAGGGCATGAGCGCGGGCGAAATCGCCTTTGTCGTGTTCAACCATGTGACGCTGGAAATCCTGTTCTACAGTCTCTTTGCCACCCTGCTCAGCACCCCGGTTGCGCGGCAGGGCTATCTGCGTCTGAAACCGGTCTTCGACCGCATCGCCGCCCTGCTGCTGGGGGCCTTCGGCACCCGGTTGCTGATCGAAAGGTAACCCCATGTCCGACAAACGCGACGCCAACCGCCTGCCCCATGAAAAAGGCTTTCACATTTCCTGGGACCAGATCCACCGCGACAGCCGCGCCCTGGCCTGGCGGCTGGACGGCGAAGGCCCCGATGACGGCGCCTGGCGCGCGGTGGTCGCCATCACCCGTGGCGGCATGGCCCCGGCGATGATCGCGGCGCGCGAGCTGGACATCCGCACGGTCGATACGATCTCGGTCAAATCCTACGACCACCAGGACCAGTCCGAGGCCCAGGTGCTGAAATCGCCCGATGCGGCGCTGATGGGCGACGGCACCGGCATCCTGATCATCGACGACCTGGTGGACAGCGGCAAGACGCTGGAAGTGGTGCGCAAGATGTACCCCAGGGCGCATTTCGCCACCGTCTATGCCAAGCCCAAGGGCCGCCCCCAGGTCGATACCTTCATCACCGAAGTCAGCCAGGACACATGGATCTTCTTTCCCTGGGACATGGCGCTGCAATATGTCGAACCCTACCGGGGCAAGGACTGAACCCTTCCCCTCTTTTTGGCCTTAGGCTCTGGACCCATTAATTCTATATGCTCAGTTTGACAGATTTTTTCGCAGACCAGGAACATCTGCGCAGGAATAGTGGTTCTATTTCAAGCAGATGTGACGCAGGATGCGGGAAAATCCGTCAAACCCGGAGGGCGGCGATTTCACTTCATTTCAACGTCTTGGGTCGTTTGCAAATAGAACCACTATTGGCTGCACGCCCCAAACCATTGAAATTTCGTGAAATCGCCGCTGAGTATATAGAATTAATGGGTCCAAAGCCTAAATATTCCCGGGGAGTGTGAGGGGCCGGCCCCTCACGTCCGCCGCTGCAAGAGGATGCCCCCGATGCCATTGCCCCGCACCGCCACCACCTTTGCCCCGCCGGTGATGGAAGCCCGCCGCTGGCTGCAGGGCGTCGACTTTGCCCCCGGCCGCCCGCTGATCAATGTCAGCCAGGCCGCCCCGGTGGAGCCGCCGCCGCAGGCGCTGCGCCAGGCGATGGCCGATGCCGCCCTGACCAATGACGCGGCGCATCTTTACGGCCCGGTGCTGGGCCTGCCGGAACTGCGCGCGGAACTGGCGGCGCAGACCGGGCAGCATTATGGCGGGTCGGTCACGCCCTTGCAGGTCTGCATTACTTCCGGCTGCAACCAGGCCTTTGCCGCCGCCATTGCCACGCTCTGTGCCGAAGGGGATGAGGTTATCCTGCCAACCCCCTGGTATTTCAATCACAAGATGTGGCTCGACATGTCCGGTGTTGCGGCGGTCCCGCTGGCCACCGGCCCGGACCTGCTGCCGGATCCGGACCATGCCGCCGCCCTGATCACGCCGCGCACCCGCGCCATTGCGCTGGTCACCCCCAACAATCCCGGCGGCGTCGAATACCCCGCCGATCTGGTGCAGACCTTCTTCGATCTTGCCCGTCGCCAAGGCATCGCGCTGATCCTGGACGAGACCTACCGCGATTTCGACAGCCGCAGCGGCCCGCCCCATGCGCTGTTCCAGGACCCGGACTGGGCCGAAACGCTGATCCACCTCTATTCCTTTTCCAAGGCCTACCGCCTGACCGGGCACCGTGTCGGTGCCATGGTCACCTCGGAGCGGCGCCTTGCCGAGGTTGAAAAGTTTCTCGACACCGTGGCTATCTGCCCCGCGCAACTGGGCCAGCATGGCGCGCTCTGGGGCATGCGGAACCTCGCGCAATGGCTCGCCGGTGAGCGTGACGAGATCCTCGCCCGCCGTGCTGCGATCACGGCCAACATGCCCCGTCTGGCACCGCAGGGCTGGAAACTGCTGGGGCTGGGCGGCTATTTCGCCTATATGCAGCATCCCTTTGCGCAATCTGCCGCCACGCTGGCCCCGGAACTGGTGCGCAGCGCGGGCATCCTCTGCCTGCCCGGCACCATGTTCTGCCCCGAGGGCGACGCCACCGGAGAGCGGCAGCTGCGCATCGCCTTTGCCAATCTCGACGCCGCCGGGATCGGCGTGCTGTTCGACCGGCTGGCAGAACTGAGGCCCGGTTAGGCCCGGGGTTCAATGATCCTGATCCAAAGCGCTGCAAAACATGCATAGTTGCTTGCCCCGCGCGGGTCGGACGCATAGACAGTTGCGAAAGTAAAAAAGGGTGATGGCACATGGCCAAAGGGTCGAGCATTTCAAAAACCGCGGTCTGGATTCTGATGGGACTGCTGATCCTCGGTCTGGGCGGCTTTGGCGCGGTCAACCTGTCGGGCAACCTGCGCTCCATCGGTACGGTGGGTGACAAATCCATCCCGGTGGATGCCTATGCGCGCCAGCTGCAGAATGAAATCCGCGCCATCGAACAGCAGACCGGCGAAAGCCTGCCCTTTGCCCGTGCCCAGGAAATCGGCCTGGACCGCGCGGTGCTGCAACGGCTGGTGCGCAACCGGGCACTGGACCATGAAACGGCGCAGCTGGGCCTGTCCATCGGCGACGAAGCCCTGCGCGAGGACATTCTGAACATCCCCGCCTTTCAGGGTGTCGATGGCAAGTTCGACCGCGACGCCTACCGCTTTGCCCTGCAGCAGGGTGGCCTGTCGGAGGGTGAATTCGAAACCTCCCTGCGCGAGGAAGCGGCACGCACCCTTCTGCAACGCGCGGTCACCGGCGGCGTGGTGATGCCCGCCACCTATGCCGATACGCTGATGACCTATATCGCCCAGGAACGCAGCTTTACCTGGAGCGTGCTGGACGAAAGCGATCTGGCGACCCCGCTGGCAGAGCCCGGCGAAGAGGAACTGCGCGCCTATTACGACGAAAATCAGCAGGCCTTCATGCTGCCCCTGACCAAGAAGATCACCTATGCCTGGCTTTCCCCCGATGCCATGCTGGACGAGGTGGAGGTGCCCGAGGACGAGCTGCGCCGCGCCTATGACGACCGCGCCGCCGAATACCAGCAGCCCGAGCGGCGCCTGGTGGAACGCCTGGTCTTTGCCGATCAGGAAAGCGCCGACCGGGCCGCCGCCGCGCTTGAGGTCGATGGCACCACCTTCAACGCGCTGGTGGAGGAACGCGGCCTTGAACTGTCGGATGTGGATATGGGCGATGTCGGCAGGCTGGACCTGGACGCCGCGGGCGAGGCTGTCTTTGCCGCCGAAGTCGGCGATATCGTGGGCCCCCTGCCCAGCCCGCTTGGGCCCGCCCTGTTCAGGGTGAACGGCGTGCTGCCCGCCCAGAACACCACCTTCGAGGAAGCCCGCCCGGCCCTGCAGGCCGAGCTTGCCTCCGCCCGCGCCGTGCGCGCGGTAGAGGCCCGCGCGCAGGAGTTGGACGACCAGCTTGCCGGCGGCGTGACCCTCGAACAGATGACCGAGGAAACCCATATGACCCTCGGCACCCTCGACTGGACCCCCGAAAGCAGCGAGGGCATTGCCGCCTACACGGCGTTCCGTGACGTGGCTGCCGATGTCACCGCCGAGGATTTTCCGCGCATCACGCAACTGGAAGACGGCGGCGTCTTTGCCCTGCGGCTGGATGAGCGGCTGGAAGAACGCCCCGAACCTTTCGAGCAGGCCCGCGATGACGTGCGCGCCGCCTGGACCGCCGAACAGACCGTTGCGCAGCTGACCGAACAGGCCGAGGCATTGGTGAAGACACTGGGCGGCACCGCCTCCTTCGAGGAAGCGGGGCTTGACGCCACGATCGAGGAAAACCAGACCCGCCGCGCCTTTATCGAAGGCACGCCCGAAGGCTTCATGGAAACGGTCTTCAGCCTGGAACCGGGCGCCGTGACGGTGCTGCCGGGGGATGGCAATGTGGTGATCCTGCGCCTCGACGCGATTGAGGAGGCCGGCGAGACCGACGAATCCGCCGCCCTGCGCGCCCGCCTCACCGAACAGCTGGACCAGAACCTGTCGCAGGACCTCTATTCCGTCTTTGCCGATGACGTGGTGCGCCGCGCCGGGCCGAAGGTGGACCAGCGCGCGCTGCAGGCCGTCCATGTCAACTTTCCCTGATCGGCGGCACCCATGACCCTGACACCGGCATATGAAGATTTCGCCGAAGGCTACGGCGCGGGCGAAAACCAGATCGTCTTTACCCGGCTGGCCGCCGACCTGGACACACCTGTCTCGCTGATGCTGAAACTGACCGGGGCGAGCGAAAACGCCTTTGTGCTGGAATCGGTCACCGGCGGCGAGGTGCGCGGACGCTATTCCATCATCGGGATGAAACCTGACCTGATCTGGCGCTGCCGGGGCGAAAGCTCGGCGGTGAACCGCGCCGCCCGCTATGACGCTGATGCTTTCGAAGAGATGCCCGGCAATCCGCTGGACGTGCTGCGCAGCGTCATCGCCGAAAGCCGGATCGACCTGCCCGAAGATCTGCCGCAGGCGGCGGCGGGGCTGTTCGGTTACCTGGGCTATGACATGATCCGCCTGGTCGAACATCTGCCTAACGTGAACCCCGATCCGCTGGGCCTGCCCGATGCGGTCATGGTCCGCCCCTCGGTCATTGCCGTGCTCGACGGGGTCAAGGGCGAGGTCACCGTCGTCTCCCCCGCCTGGGTCTCTGACGGGCAATCGGCACGTGCCGCCTATGCACAGGCCGCCGAACGGGTGATGGACGCGGTGCGCGATCTGGAACGCGCGATGCCTGCCACCTCCCGCGATCTGGGCGACGCCCATGAGACCCCGGAGCCGGTCAGCAATTTCACCCGCGACGGTTACAAGGCCGCGGTGGAAAAGGCGCGCGACTATATCGCGGCGGGCGACATCTTTCAGGTGGTGCCCAGCCAACGCTGGGCGCAGGGCTTTACCCAGGATCCCTTTACCCTCTACCGCAGCCTGCGGCGCACCAACCCCTCGCCCTTCATGTTCTATTTCAACTTCGGCGGCTTCCATGTGGTGGGTGCCAGCCCCGAAATCCTGGTCCGGGTCTTTGGCAATCAGATCACCATCCGCCCGGTGGCAGGCACCCGGCCCAGGGGCGCCACGCCGGAAGAGGACCGCGCGCTGGAAGCGGACCTTCTGCTGGATCAAAAAGAGCTGGCAGAGCACCTGATGCTGCTGGATCTGGGCCGCAACGACGTGGGCCGGGTGGCCAGGATCGGCACCGTGCGCCCGACCGAGGAATTCATCGTCGAACGCTACAGCCATGTCATGCACATCGTCTCCAACGTGGTGGGCGAGCTGAAGGAAGGCTGCGATGCGCTTGATGCCTTCTTTGCCGGCATGCCTGCGGGCACCGTGTCGGGGGCGCCCAAAGTGCGCGCGATGGAGATCATCGACGAGCTGGAACCGGAGAAACGCGGCCTTTACGGCGGCGGTGTCGGCTATTTCAGCGCGGGCGGCGACATGGACATGTGCATCGCCCTGCGCACCGCCGTGATCAAGGACGAGACGCTCTATATCCAGGCGGGCGGCGGCGTGGTCTATGACAGCGATGCGGAGGCCGAATATATGGAGACCGTGCATAAATCCAACGCCATCCGGCGGGCTGCCGCGGATGCCGCGCGCTTTGGTGGTCAGGGGAACCGCTGAAGGTGCCCAGCCGCGCGCCTTTCGAGATCGCGGGGCAATCTGTCGCCCCCGGCACCAGCCTCGGCATTGACCTGCCGGTCTCCACCCTGCCCGATCACACGCCGGTGCACCTGTCGGTCGAGGTGCATCACGGCAAGCGCCCCGGCCCCACGATGTTCGTCAGCGCCGCCGTGCATGGCGACGAGGTGATCGGCGTCGAGATCGTGCGCCGCCTGCTGCGCGCACCACAGCTCAAATCCCTGCGCGGCACCTTGCTGGTGATTCCGGTGGTCAATTCCTTCGGCTTTCTCAGCCGCTCGCGCTACCTGCCCGACCGGCGCGACCTGAATCGCTGCTTTCCGGGCCACCCCTCCGGGTCGCTTGGGGCGCGGCTGGCGCATATCTTTCTGCAGGAAGTCGTCCTGCGCTGCGATTTCGGGATCGACCTGCATTCCGCCGCGATCCACCGCACCAACCTGCCGCAGGTGCGGGTTTCGCCCTCCGACAAGGTCACCCAGAAAATGGCGGTGGATTTCGGCGCGCCGGTGGTGCTGACATCGGGGCTGCGCGACGGGTCCCTGCGCGCGGTGGCTGGCAAACAGGGCGTGCCGATCCTGCTCTATGAAGCGGGCGAAGGGCTGCGGTTCGACGAAATGGCCGTGCGCGCAGGGCTTGCGGGCATCCTGCGGGTGATGCGCGGCCATGACATGCTGCCCGCCAAGGGCATCGCAAAGGCGCGTGTCGCGCCCTATCTGTGCACCTCCTCCCACTGGCTGCGCGCCCCTGCGGGCGGGCTGCTGCGCACCTTCCGCGGCGAGGGCGAGACCGTTGAAAAAGGCGATGTGCTGGCCACGGTCTCCGACCCTTTCGGCGCGGTGGAGACCGATCTGATCGCCCCCGAAGCCGGCATCCTGATCGGCCGCGCGATCCTGCCGGTGGTGAACGAGGGCGATGCGGTCTTTCACCTGGCCAAGCTCAGCCCCCGCGCGGCAGAGGCCACGGTGGACGACCTGGCCTCGCAGCTGGAAAGCGACCCGCTGTTCGACGAGGATGAAATCATCTGATTGCTCTGCCGCGCAGCCGCGCTACCTGTTCCTGCGACCCCGAAGGAGCCACCAGATGATCCGAACCGCCACCTGTCTCTTGATGCTTTGTGCCGGCAGCGCCCAGGCCGACCTGAACCTGCGCTTTGTCGAAGGCGCGCCCGGCGACCGTTTCGTGCTGACCAACACCGGCAGCTGCCCCCTGGCCGAAGCCACGCTGACGCTGGACATCGGTGCCGCCCCCGCCGGGCTGCTGTTTGACGCAACGCCGGGCGGTGCCGGGGTGGACAGCTATCACCCTTTCGAGGTGATCGAGGGCCGTGGCGCGCTCTTGGGGCTGCCGGAGCTGGCGGATGGCGACACGGTGCTGAGCCTGAACCTTGCAGGGCTTGAGGCGGGCGGCATCGTCAGCTTTTCGCTGGATGTGGATGATACCGGCACAGGCCGCCCCGAAACCATCGCTGACAACGAGATCGCGGGCACGATGGTCACGCTGGTGATGGGCGAGACAACGCTGGAGGTGGCCTTTTCCGATCAGGCCAGCGCCGTCATTCCGATTGCGCCCTGCATCAGCTAGGGACGCCGGACTTTTCAAAAAGTCCGGAGCGATTTTTTCAAAAAAATCGTCTCAGGTCTCAGACCAGTTCGCCCGTGAGAATCGCCGATGTCGGGACCAGCGACCTCATGCCAATTGCCTCTGCATCAGCCAGACACGCCGGACTTTTCAAAAAGTCCGAACCGATTTTTTCAAAAAAATCGTCTCAGGTCTCAGGCCAGATCACCTGTGAAACCCGCCGAGGTCGGGACCAGCGACCTCACGCCACTTGTCCCTGCATCAGCCAGACGCGCCGGACTTTTCAAAAAGTCCGGACCGATTTTTTCAAAGAAATCGTCTCAGGTCGCAGACCAGTTCGCCTGTGAAACCCGCCGCGGTCGGGACCAGCGACCTCACGCCAATTGCCGCTGCATCAGCCAGACACGCCGGACTTTTCAAAAAGTCCGGACCGATTTTTTCAAAAAAATCGTCCCAGGCCCCAGGCCTATTCGCGGGTCAGAACCGCCGAGACCGGGACCAGCGCCACGCTGTTGGCCCGGTCCTGCAAGCCCCAGAGCAGCAGCGCCGAGATCGTATCGGGCCGCAGCCGGCCCAGCATGATCACGGCCCCTTCCTGCCCCGCCTTGAACGCCGCCTGATCCAGGAACCGGCGGATCACCGTGGCGCTCTGCCCGTTGCTGTCGAAATCGCGAAAGATCGGATCGGCCGGCACGCCTTCCTTGCGGGCAAGCTTGGGCATCGTGTTCAGCCCCTTGTCCTGGGTGATCAGCCCATGCCCGGTATCGGCCAGAATCGCGGTGATCTGGTCTGACAGGTCGCGGCTGCCCTGAAAGCCGCCATCGGGGGCCTCCAGCACCGCGACGACCTGATCCAGATCCGGCAGCACCACATTGAACGTGGTTTCCGCGTCGCTGGGCTGCGCGCCTTCGGGCAGGGACACCATCGCCAACACTTCAAAGCCTGCCTCGCGGTAAAGCGCCATGCGCTCCGCCGCATCGGGCTTGCTGGCATCCACCGCGAAACTCAGAGGATAGGGAAAGCTGCGCAGCGCGGCCAGCCCCTGCGCCCCGGAGGTCAGGCCGGAGCCGTCGTCGATCAGCACGATCCCCATCAGCGGTTTGCCTTCGGTTGGCGGATAGGGCTGCGCAAAGGCTTCAATCGGCGGCACCTTGCTGTCCTCCGGCGTGGCATCGCCGTCCACGGCCCCGGCAGAGGCCTCGGCACTCTCCGGGGCGGGCGTGGCAGAGCCGGGGCGGTTTACGGTCACGCCGCTCTCGCGGTCGGTCAGCGTCACGGCGGGCGTGCCGATTGCGGGCCGTGTCGCGCGGTCTGCCGATGGCGTTTCTTCCGCTGCTGTCTCGGGCGTATCCGCGGCAGGGGGTGTCCCGGTGTCGGAAGGTGTTTCGGCGTCAGGAGGTGTCTCGGCGTCGGGAAGGGTCTCGGCCACCACTGGCGGCGTTTCCTGCTCGGCCTGCGGCGCGATCTCTGCGGTTTCGGGTTCCGGGGCCTGTGGCATCGGTTCGGCCCCGGTGGTCTGGACCGGTGTTTCGCTCTCCGGCGCGACCGGCGTGGCATCGGCGGCAATGTCGTCGGCGCCGGGCGTCTCCCCCCCCTCCTGCGCCACCTCGGGTGTCGCGGGCTGTTCCGGTGCATCGGGCACGGCAGGTGCGACCCCGGTGGTCTCGAACGGTCCGCTTTCCGCCTGCGGTTCGGGCGGCTGCGCAGGTTCGGTGCTGATCGACAGGGTGTCAGGGTCCTGCGGGGCCATCGGGGCCAGGGCCTGCGGATTCGGCAGCACCGGGCTTTCGCCCTCGGTTGCAACACCGCTGCTGTCCGCCCCGCCCTCCGGCGCGTTCAGCCCTTCGACGCCGCCCGTCTCTGGCGCGGCCGCAGGGCTTGTCGCCGTTTCGTCCAGCGTGGCCAGCGTATCGGGATCAGGCGGCACCCCCTGGGGCGCGGCAGGCGCGGTTGCGGGGGCGCGATCGGTGAGGCTGGCCTTGTCGGTGCCCGTGCCATCCGGGCTGGCCGGCGCCTGGGTTCCGCCGGGGGCTGCATCGGTGACCTCGGGCGGCATCGGCGGTTCCAGCAGAACCGAGGCGATGCCGGCCACGCTTACGCTCACCACGCCGCCCAGAACGGCCCCTTTGAAAAAACCCCGTGCCATTGTCGCACTCTCCTGCTCTTTTCAGCGGCATGTGAACGCCGCTTTGCCTGCCCTGTTCTTATGCACGGACCGCTCTTGACGCCAGCGGACAACCCTGAACATGTAGGGCGTAACTATACCCCCGTCAGGGGCCTCAAAACCAGTGCCAATCCGGTCATAAGGACAAAGAATTCAGACGTGTTGCTCCTGATAGATAACTACGACAGCTTTACCTACAACCTCGTCCATTATCTGGGCGAATTGGGGGCGGATGTGGTCGTGCACCGCAATGACAAGATCAGCGTGGAAGCGGCGCTGGCGCTGCAGCCCGCGGGCATCCTGCTGTCCCCCGGCCCCTGTGACCCGGACCGAGCGGGCATCTGCCTGGATCTGACCCGCGCCGCCGCCGAGACGGGCCTGCCCCTGCTGGGCGTCTGCCTGGGGCATCAGACACTGGGCCAGGCCTTTGGCGGCCAGGTGGTGCGCGCGGGCGACATCGTGCATGGCAAGCTGGGGCTGATGCACCATGAGGGCCAGGGCATCTTTGCCGGTCTGCCCAGCCCCTTCCCCGCCACGCGTTATCATTCACTGGTGGTGGACCGCGACAGCCTGCCCGACTGCCTGCAGGTGACCGCGGCACTTGAGGACGGCACCATCATGGGGCTGCAACACCGCGATCTGCCGCTGCACGGGGTCCAGTTCCACCCGGAATCGATCCGCTCGGAACATGGGCACAAGATGCTGCAGAACTTCCTCGACGTGATGAAGGTCCCGGCATGAGCGACACCCTCAAACCGCTGATCGACGCTGCCGCCAACGGCCCGCTGACCCGTGCGCAGGCGGCAGAAGCCTTTGAAATCCTCTTTGACGGCGAAGCCACCCCCAGCCAGATCGGCGGCTTCCTGATGGCGCTGCGCACCCGGGGCGAGACGGTGGATGAATATGCCGCAGCCGCCAGCGTGATGCGCGCCAAATGCCATGCGGTAAAAGCCCCCGAGGGCGCGATGGACATCGTCGGCACCGGCGGCGACGGCAAGGGCACGCTGAACATCTCGACCGCCACCGCCTTTGTCGTGGCAGGTGCCGGGGTGATCGTGGCCAAACACGGCAACCGCAACCTCAGCTCCAAATCCGGGGCGGCGGATGCGCTGACCCAGATGGGCCTCAATGTGATGGTGGGCCCCAAGGTGGTGGAGCGTGAACTCGCCGAGGTCGGGATCGGCTTCATGATGGCCCCCATGCACCACCCGGCGATTGCCCATGTGATGCCGACACGCTCAGAGCTGGGCACCAGGACGATCTTCAACATCCTTGGCCCCCTGACCAACCCCGCCGGCGTCAAACGCCAGCTGACCGGTGCCTTCTCGCGCGATCTGATCCGGCCGATGGCCGAAACCCTGCGCGCGCTTGGCAGCGACAAGGCCTGGCTGGTCCATGGCTCTGACGGCACCGACGAGCTGACCATCACCGGCGTGAGCTGGGTCAGCGGGCTGGACAGGGGCACCATCCGTGATTTCGAGATCCACCCCGAAGACGCGGGCCTGCCCGTCCACCCCTTCGAGGCGATTGTCGGCGGCACGCCTGCCGAGAATGCCCAGGCCTTCCATGCCGTGCTGGAGGGTGCCGCATCCGCCTATCGTGATGCGGTGATGTTGAATGCGGCGGCGGCCCTTGTGGTGGCCGATGCCGCGCCGGACCTGAAAACAGGTGTTGAAATGGCCCGCAGCAGCCTTGATTCCGGCGCTGCCCGCGAAAAGCTGCGCCGCGTGGCCGAAGTATCTCAGGAAAAGTGATGAAATCCCCCCTTGCACGGCTTGGCGACTGGGCTGAGCTCCCCTTTTTTACCACCACCTATCCGGCGATCGAGACCGCGCTGCGGGCCGAGAAGCGCAATGTCTTCCCCCCCGCCGACCAGATTTTCGCGGCGCTGGAACATGTCGCCCCCGGCGATGTGCGCGTGGTCATCCTGGGCCAGGACCCCTATCCAACCGTGAACCACGCCCACGGCTATGCCTTTTCCGCCGAGGAAGATACCCGGCCGCTGCCGCGCTCTCTGGCCAATATCTTCAAGGAGATGCGCAGCGACATCGGCGCCGCACCGGAAAGTGCCGACCTGCGGTTCTGGTCCGATCAGGGGGTGCTGCTGCTCAACACCATCCTGACCGTGCCGGAGGGACAGCCGAAGGGCCATGAGACGCTGGGCTGGCAGGCCCTGTGCGATCAGGTGCTGGCACGGCTGGCCGACAGCCCGCGTGCCTATCTGCTCTGGGGCAGCAGCGCGCAAAAGGCCGCGGCCGGCGTGGACCCGACCACCAATCTCAAGATCGAAAGCCACCACCCGGTCGGCATGTATGGCAACATGGGCTTTTTCGGCTCCCGCCCGTTTTCCCGCACCAATGCGTGGTTGCGCCAGCAAGGCCTGCCCGCCATAAACTGGGCCAACCCGGAGACCACATGACACAGACCATCCTGGACAAGATCAAGGCCTACAAGCTGGAAGAAATCGCCGCGGACAAGGCGGCCAAACCGCTTGAGGCGGTCACCGCAGAGGCGCGCGCGGCAAGCCCCGTGCGCCCCTTTGCCGAAAGCCTGCATCAGGCCTCGCGGGAGGGCTATGGCCTGATCGCCGAAATCAAGAAGGCAAGCCCCTCCAAAGGGTTGATCCGGGATGATTTCAACCCGGCCAACCACGCCGCCGCCTATGCCGCCGGCGGGGCGACCTGCCTGTCGGTGCTGACCGATACGCCCAGTTTCCAGGGCGCCAAGTCATTCCTGACAGAGGCCCGCGCCGCCTGCGACCTGCCGGTGCTGCGCAAGGATTTCCTTTATGACACCTACCAGGTGGCAGAGGCCCGCGCACTGGGGGCCGATTGCATCCTGATCATCATGGCCTCGGTCTCTGACGCTCAGGCGGCGGAACTGGAAGCGGCCGCGATGGAATTTGACATGGATGCGCTGATCGAGGTGCACAATGACGCGGAACTGGAGCGCGCCACCAAGTTGAAAAGCCGGATGATCGGGATAAACAACCGTAATCTCAATACCTTCGAGACCTCTCTTGATGTGACCCGCCGCCTGTCCAAACATGTGCCGCCGGACCGCATGATCGTCTGCGAATCCGGTCTGCACACACCGCAGGACCTGGCGGATATGGCCATGTTCGGCGCGCGGTCCTTCCTGATCGGTGAAAGCCTGATGCGCCAGCCGGATGTGGAACAGGCAACGCGGGACCTGCTGGCCAATCCGCTGACCGCCGGGGGCATGTGATGGCGCTGACGCATTTTGACGGCAAGGGCGATGCCCATATGGTCGATGTCTCTGACAAGGCAGTGACATCGCGCATCGCCATTGCCGAGAACCACATCAAGATGCGCCCCGAAACCCTTGATATCATTACCGAAGGACGCGCCAAGAAAGGTGATGTTCTGGGCGTGGCACGGCTGGCCGGGATCATGGCGGCCAAACAGACCGCCAGCCTGATCCCGCTGTGCCATCCCCTGCCGATCACCAAGGTCAGCGTGGAGCTGACCCCCGACGCCGCGCTGCCCGGCATCCGCATCGAGGCCACGGTCAAGACCACCGGCCAGACCGGGGTGGAGATGGAGGCGCTGACGGCGGCCTCCGTTGCGGCGCTGACGGTCTATGACATGGCCAAGGCCGTGGACAAGGGCATGGAAATCGGCGGCCTGCGCGTGGTTCTCAAGGATGGTGGCAAATCGAGCCGCTACACCGCCCCATGATCTCCGTCGAAGAGGCGCTGGCCCGGCTGCTGGCCCTTGTCGCGCCGCTTGAGGCCGAAGAGGTGCCGCTGCGCGCCGCCGCCGGCCGGGTGCTGGCACGCGATGTGACCGCCAGCCGCACCCAACCGCCCTTTGCCGCCTCTTCGATGGATGGCTTTGCCCTGCGCCGGGACGAGGTTGAGCCGGGCGCGATGTTCAAGGTCATCGGAGAATCCGCCGCCGGTCACCGCTTTGACGGCGCGGTCAAACCCGGTCAGGCGGTGCGCATCTTTACCGGCGCACCGGTGCCGGAAGGTGCTGATTTCATTGTCATTCAGGAAGATGTCACCCGGCGCGGCGATCTGATCACCCTGGGCCATGACATCGGCGAAAAGGACAATATCCGCCCTGCAGGCGGCGACTTTGCCGCTGGTGACAAGATCCCGGCCCCACTGCTGCTGCGGCCCACGGATATTGCGCTGCTGGCGGCAATGAACATCCCCCGCGTTCCGGTCACCCGCAAACCACGGCTGGCGATCCTTGCCACCGGTGATGAGCTGGTCCAGCCCGGCGAAGAGCCCGGCCCCGACCAGATCGTCGCCTCCAACAACCACGGGCTGACCGCGATGTTCGAGGAAATGGGCGCCGAGGTTCAGCTGCTGCCCATCGCCCGCGACACCGCCGCTTCGCTGAAACAGGCGTTCACGCTGGCCCGGGGTGCGGATCTGATCGTCACCATCGGCGGTGCCTCTGTCGGTGATCATGATCTGGTTGCACCTGTGGCGGCCGAACTCGGCATGGAACAGGCCTTTTACAAGGTGGCGATGCGCCCCGGAAAACCGCTGATGGCCGGGCGCATCGGTACCTCGGCGATGATCGGCCTGCCGGGCAACCCCGTCTCTGCCATGGTCTGCGGCAGCGTTTTCGTGGCGCCGATGCTGCGCCGGATGCTGGGTCTGGGCGATGCGCCCGCCCCGATGCGCGATGCGGTGCTGGGCGTCGACCTGCCCGCCAACGGCCCGCGCGCCCATTACATGCGCGCACAGATCCGCGACGGCGCGGTCCACCCCGACAGGCGGCAGGATTCCTCGCTCTTGTCGGTGCTAGCCCATGCCGATGCCCTGCTGGTCCGCCCGGTCGAAGACCCGGCGCGAAAGGCTGGCGATACTGTCCGTGTCATCCCGCTCTGAGGCACAACGCCCTTTCAGCGTTGACACAAAACAGGAACATCCCTAGAACAAAAAGAAACAACTGACCAAAAGGGACGGGCCGTGCTTACCAAAAAACAACTCGATCTGTTGGCATTCATCCAGAAACGTGTGCAGCGCGACGGCGTACCGCCCAGCTTTGACGAAATGAAGATCGCGCTTGATCTGCGGTCGAAATCCGGCATTCACCGCCTGATCACGGCGCTGGAGGAACGCGGTTTCATCCGCCGTCTGGCGCACCGCGCCCGCGCGCTTGAGATTGTGAAACTGCCCGAAAGCCTGGGCGGCGCGCCCAGCGGCTTTACCCCCCGCGTGATCGAGGGGGACCGCCCCGACAGCCCGCCGCCGGCCCGGGCCATGGCGGTCCAGGCCACGGCGCTGGATCTGCCGGTGATGGGGCAGATCGCCGCCGGTGTCCCGATCGAGGCGATCAATCACGAAACCCACCGCGTTTCCGTGCCCGGCGGCATGGTTTCGGGCAAGGGCGAACATTACGCGCTTGAAGTCAAAGGCGATTCGATGATCGAGGCCGGGATCAACGACGGCGATGTCGTGGTGATCCGCGAGACCTCCACCGCCGACAACGGCGATATCGTCGTGGCGCTGGTCGATGACCTTGAGGCGACGCTGAAACGCTTCAAACGCAGCGGCACCTCCATCGCGCTGGAGGCCGCGAATCCGGCCTATGAGGCGCGGGTTCTGGCCGCCGACCGGGTCAAGGTTCAGGGCCGTCTGGTCGGGCTGATCCGCACATATTGATCCGGCGCGGCCTCCGGCTTTGCCGGGGGCCAATGGGTCCATAATCTGTCACCGGTCCGTTCGCGGGCCGTTGTCAGGGTCCAGCCCTGCTTGCCCGGTGTCAGCGCCAGCGCGCCCGTGTGTTTCAGCAGCAGCGGGTCAAAGACATCGCAGGGCGCCTGCGCCAGATCGGCCGCAGGGACAGAGACCACGACGATCTGCCCCGGCGCACATCCCTCGAATGCCGCCAGACGCCGCTTGCCGCTCAGGTGGATGACCTCGCCCTCCTCCGGCCAGCGCAGGGCGGCCTCCAGCTGTCCGCCGCCGTCGCCATCATTCTCCAGCCAGTTGCGCGCGACAAATCCGGCGGTGCGCTCCCGGCTCAGCGCCCGGCCCTGCGGGGTCATCACCCCTACCAATGCGCCCGTGTCAGAGATCAGAACAGCGGGCCGCTGCGCCCCCTGCCAAAGAACAAGGGCCAGTGCCATCACGGGCAACCCCGCAAGGCGCAAACGGCCCTGCCAGAGGATCAGCAGCAGGAACCCCAGTGCCAGCAGCGGGATCACCCAGGCCCCCGGCCCCACCACGTAACCTCGCGCGCCCTCCAGCCCGGCGATCCAATGGGCCACGCCGAGAATCCAGCGCAGGCCCAGCCCCATCACCCAAAGCCCCAGCGCCTCTGCCCCGAAGGGGGCCAGCACCAGCGCCGCAACGGCGGCGGGGATGATCAGCACCCCCATCAGCGGCACCGACACCAGGTTCGCGATCAGCCCGTAATGGGCAATGGTGTTGAAATGCGCCGCCGCAATCGGCGCAGTGGCCAGCCCCGCCACGGCAGAGGAGACAAAGACCGCAAAGGCGGGTTTCAGCCAGGGCGGCAGCCAGCCCATATCAACCGCCCTGAGCCAGCCAAAGACCGCGACCAGCGCCGTTGTCGCGGCAAATGACATCTGGAACCCCGGCCCCGTCAGCGCCTCTGGCCGAAGGATCAGCACCAGCGTTGCCGCAATCGCCACCGCCCGCAGGGACAGCGCCCGCCGCCCGATCATCAGCGCCCCCAGCGCCACAGCCACCATGATAAAGGCCCGCTCCGTCGCCACGTTGCCGCCCGACAGCGCGAGGTAACCTGCCGCCGCGGTCAGCGCACCGGCGGCCGCGATCCCCTTTGTCGGCCAGCGCAGGGCCGTGACCGGATGCGCGGCCAGCAGCAACCTGAGCGCGCCCAGCACCACCGCGCTGAGCAGCCCCATGTGCAGGCCCGAGATTGCCAGCAGATGCGCCAGGTTGCTGGCGCGCAGCGCCTCCAGCGCCTCGCGGCTGATGGCACTGCGGTCGCCGGTGGTGATGGCGGCGGCAAAGCCACCAATGTCACCGGGCAGAACCTGCCGTATGCGGGCAGAAGCCGCCATGCGGATGCGAAACACCGCCAGCCCCGCATGGCCATCCCGCGCCTCTGCCACCCCCAGCAGCGGCACGCGGGTATAGCCGACAGCGCCCAGCCGCGCGAACCAGGCGTGGCGCTGGAAATCGAATCCGCCCGGCTCCACCGGACCGGCGGGGGGCGACAGATGGGCCGTGGTCATCACCCGCAGCCCCGGTTCGGGCGTGATCCCCGCACCGCCATGCAGCGACAGCCGCACCCGGTCTGGCGTCCGCGCAGGTGACACCCGCGCCAGCCGCACCTGATCCAGCGTCAGGCGCAGCGCATCGGACTGGCTCCGGTCCATCGCGACAATCCGCCCCTCAACCGGCCCGTAATAGCGCCAGCCCAGCACCGGCCCCGCCACGCGATGCGCCCGGCCCGCCGCCAGCAATACCCCGATCAGGCAAAGCGCCGTGCCCAGGGCAAGGGGCGACACCGGCTCCGGCAGGAAGCGGGCCAGCACCAGCATCAGCAGCGCCGTCGCGGCAAGCCCTGCAAGCACCGGCAGGTCAGGCTCCGTGGCCAGTGAAAAATAGCTGCCGACGCCCGCCGCCAGGCAGACCGGCACCCAGCAGATCAGGCCGCCGCGCTGTGCCAGCAGCACCTTGCCTGCAGAATTGGAAATGCGCCCGCATAGGCCCATGCTTGCCCCCGCGCACCGCACTGGATAGACAGGCAGCACCCTAGAGGCCCCGTGATGAACAAGAGATTAACACGAGGCTGAGCACGTCAGAATTTGTTAGGAAAACATCCCCCATGTCCGCCGAAGTCGTCACCCGTTTCGCCCCGTCTCCCACCGGTTTCCTGCACATCGGCGGCGCGCGGACCGCGCTGTTCAACTGGCTTTATGCGCGCGGCAAGGGCGGCAGATTCCTGCTGCGGATCGAAGATACCGACCGCGCCCGTTCGACCCCGGAGGCGACGGATGCGATTCTGCAGGGTCTGGCCTGGCTGGGCCTCGACCATGATGGCGAGATCGTCAGCCAGTTCGAAAATGCGCCGCGCCATGCGGAAGTGGCCAATGCCCTGCTGGAGGCCGGCAAGGCCTACAAGTGCTTTGCCACGCAGGAAGAAATCAACGCCTTCCGCGAGGCGGCCAAGGCCGAGGGCCGCAGCACGCTTTACCAGTCCCCCTGGCGCGATGCGGACCCCGCCAGCCACCCCGATGCCCCCTACGTCATCCGCATCAAGGCCCCGCAGGAGGGCCAGACGGTGATCCGTGACCAGGTGCAGGGCGATGTGACCATTTCCAACGCGCAGCTTGATGACATGGTGCTGTTACGTTCCGATGGCACACCGGTCTACATGCTGGCGGTTGTCGTGGATGATCATGACATGGGCGTGACCCATGTGATCCGGGGGGATGACCACCTGAACAATGCCGCGCGCCAGATGATGATCTATCAGGCGATGGGCTGGGATGTGCCGGTCTGGGCGCATATCCCGCTGATCCACGGGTCGGACGGCAAGAAACTGTCGAAACGCCACGGTGCTTTGGGCGCACAGGAATATCAGGCGATGGGCTATCCCGCCGCAGGCATGCGCAATTATCTGGCCCGGCTGGGCTGGAGCCATGGCGACGATGAATTCTTTACCGATGCCCAGGCGCGCGACTGGTTCGACCTGGACGGGATCCGCAAGAGCCCCGCACAGTTCGACCTGAAAAAGCTGGAAAACATCTGCGGGCAGCATATCGCGGTCTCGGATGATGCCGCGCTGCGGCAAGAATGTCAGGGCTACCTGGCGGCAGCCGGTCTGACCCCGCTTGATCCCGATCAGGCGCAGGGTTTGGAGCGGGCCATGTATTGCCTCAAGGAACGGGCAAAGACATTGCCTGAACTCATTGAAAAGGCACATTTTGTTCTGACGCACCGTCCTGTGGAGCCGGACGAGAAGGCGCAAAAGGCGCTGGATGCGGAGGCCCGTGGCTTACTGGCGGAATTGACGCCGCACCTGCAAGATGCTAGCTGGACCAAGGAAACGCTGGAAGAGGTAATGAACAGCTTTGCGGCTGCGCATGATACCAAATTCGGCAAACTCGCAGGGCCCCTTCGGGCTGCCCTTGCTGGGCGCGCGGTCACCCCATCCGTTTTTGACATGATGCTCGTGTTGGGACGTGATGAGACCCTCGCCCGACTGACGGATGCGGCGGCGTGAACAGGGTTAACCCCCTGGAAACGCCACGCGCGATAACACATCGGCAGGTCCTGTCTCAGGGCCTCGTCGTGACGGCGGGCAATACGCCCTGCCGCCAGCTCAAGGGGAAGGGACCGCATGACTGAGAGCACGAAATCCGCAACGCTGACCATCGACGGCAAAAACTATGATCTGCCGATCTTTTCGCCAACCGCAGGCCCCGACGTGGTCGACATCCGCAAGCTCTATGCGCAGGCCAATGTCTTTACCTATGACCCCGGCTTTACCTCCACCGCCGCTTGCGACAGCACCATCACCTATATCGACGGCGATGCCGGGATCCTGCTGCACCGGGGCTATCCCATCGACCAGCTGGCCGCCAAATCGCATTACCTCGAAGTCTGCTACCTGCTGCTTTACGGTGAGCTTCCCTCCCCCGCAGAGCTTGAGGATTTCGAAAGCCGCGTAACCAACCACACCATGCTGCACGAGCAGATGATGAACTTCTTCCGCGGGTTCCGGCGCGATGCGCACCCGATGGCGGTCATGGTGGGCGTGGTGGGCGCAATGTCCGCCTTCTATCACGACAGCACCGACATCAACGATCCCTGGCAGCGCGAGGTCGCGTCGATCCGCCTGATCGCCAAGATGCCGACGATCGCCGCGATGGCCTATAAATACACCATCGGCCAGCCCTTCGAATATCCGCGCAACGATCTGGACTATGCGTCCAACTTCCTGCGCATGTGCTTTGCCGTCCCGGCAGAGGAATATGTCGTCGATCCGATCCTGAGCCGGGCGATGGACCGCATCTTTACCCTGCATGCGGATCACGAGCAGAACGCCTCCACCTCCACGGTGCGTCTGGCGTCCTCCTCGGGGGCCAACCCCTTTGCCTGTATCGCGGCGGGCATTGCCTGTCTCTGGGGCCCTGCCCACGGCGGCGCCAACCAGGCCTGCCTGGAAATGCTCAAGGAAATCGGCACGCCCGACCGCATCCCCGAATTCATTGCCCGCGCCAAGGACAAGAACGATCCGTTCCGCCTGATGGGCTTTGGCCACCGCGTCTACAAGAACTTCGACCCGCGTGCGACGGTGATGAAGGAAAGCGCGGACGAGGTTCTGGAACTGCTGGGTGTGGAGAACAACCCGATCCTGCAGGTTGCCAAGGAACTTGAGAAACAGGCGCTCAACGATCCGTATTTCGCGGAAAAGAAACTGTTCCCGAACGTGGATTTCTATTCGGGCATCATCCTTGAGGCCATGGGCTTCCCCACCTCGATGTTCACCCCGATCTTCGCGCTGTCGCGGACGGTCGGCTGGATTTCGCAGTGGAAGGAAATGATCGCCGATCCGCAGAACAAGATCGGCCGGCCGCGCCAATTGTACCTTGGCCAGACCGCCCGCGATTACACGGACATCGAAAACCGGTGATCCGACCCCGGCAAACGCCCCGTTCAACGGGGCGTTTCGCTTTGTTGCCCAAACGTAAACAACCTTCCCATCAGAACGGGAAGTTTTCGGGGTGCTGATCTTCGCCGGCGGATCAGCTGCCGGTTCGGCGGAACGCCAAGAATCACAACTTTCCCTTCCGCGCCCAAGAACCAAAGGCCGCTGAGCCTGCCGACTGTTTCAGCCGTCATTGCCCAATGCGAAACACCGGCCCCTGAAACATGGCTAAATTGTGGCATTGTTTCGCCCTTCCAGACAATCTGCGAGGTTGCTTGACCGCCCTTCAAAAGCACCGTTAACCTGTTGAGAAATGTAGCGAGGAGGCACCATGTCGCTTTGGTTTTCATGCGGGTCGATTGTGCTGGTCGTTGCCACACTGATCCGGACCACACGAACAGATCAGGCTTTGTTGCGGCCTGTTCTGGTCCCGATCCGTTACAAAACAGATGCGCCCGGTCCCTTGCGGAAATGGAGGCTCACATGACAGATTGCCGCTCGGACCGCCCGATGGAGGGCAGATTGCGCTGGGACCGCGCGGCAGGCTTGTTGCCCACCGCGGCGCGGTCAGGCCCGGGGCCGCAGGGCGCGCTGGTGCCCGCAGGCCTGCGTGACAACGATCAGATCGCCGTGATCTATGACAAGGGGCAGACCCCGCCGGAAATCACCATCCGGCAGGTGTCGGGAACGGTCCATACGGTTCTGGCGGATGGTGTTGCGGTCGCCGTTGTGGCCAGCGCCAATGGCCCCGCCCCCAGCAAGGACGATGTGCTGCTGGTCGAACGCTCGGTCTGACCGGCATCGCGCTGCCGGCGCGTTTCGCGTCAAACTTGAACCACCTGCTGATTTGCATCCATTTCATCACCCATCGGCTCGGAAGACCGACAGAATTCCGCAAGCCTTTCAACTGGATTGCTTTCGAGCGGCAGTTCGTGGCCTGCGCGGCGAAGGTCAGGAAAGAGCCCTTTCCTCTACCCTCGCGCGGAATCAAGGCCGCAGGCCGCCGCGCATCGCCGGGCCGTCCCCTGGCACGGCGATTTGGCTGCTGTAATGCCTCATCGTTAGGTAGGATGTGCTTGGCTGCCATAAAGTGCCAGTCACTGAGGTCGGATCGCCGCACCACGGCCCGTCGATGCGCGGCTTGACGTTTCGCAGCAAACGGCAGCAAAGTCCCGCACAGCAGACTCCCGATCTGGCCAGTCTGAATATCCACTTTCAATGTGGCTCATGCGGGCTGAGGATGTCAGTTTTGACTGCCCCGTTCTGATGAAAGTCGATGCCCAAGGCCGTCGATATGTGCAACCACCAGCAACTGCCTGAAGTCACGGATTTCAGATCAGGGTTGTCTCAAGGCTGATGCGAAAGACCGCAAAAGCCCCGGAGCCCAAACCGGGCCACAGGGTCCGACATTCAGCGCCCCTCGAAGGTCGCCTTGCGTTTCTCGGTAAAGGCCAGCACCCCTTCCTTGAAATCACGCGTTGCGCCGCATTGGCCTTGCGTCTCGGCCTCCTGCGCCAGCTGATCTTCATAGGAATTGTCCCAGGTCCCCCGGATCACCTGTTTGACCCCGGCATAGGCCGCTGTCGGCCCCTGCGCCAGCTGCGCTGCGCGGGCCTGCCAATGGGCCGCAAAATCCGCATCTGCAACAGCTTCCCAGATCATGCCCCAGTCGTCGGCCTGCCGCGCGCTGATCTTGTCCGCAAAAAGTGCGGCCCCCATGGCCTTGGCCGTGCCCATGTTGCGCGGCATCACATAGGTGCCGCCCGCGTCGGGGATCAGCCCGATCCGGGTAAAGGCCTGCATGAAATAGGCGCTTTCGGTGGCAAAAACCACGTCACAGGCCAGCGCCAGGTTCGCCCCTGCCCCCGCCGCCGGTCCGTTCACCGCAGCAATGGTCGGCACCGGGCAGTTCACGATGGCACGCAGCATCGGCGCATATTCATCGCGCAGCGTGCGCTCCAGATCGACAGAGGCCGCGGTGGCCCCGTCTCCCAGATCCTGGCCGGAGCAGAACGCCCTGCCCGCCCCGGTGATCACCACCACCCGCGCTTCCTTGCCGCCCTGGGTTGCGGCATGTGCAATCTCGGCGCGCATCTGCGTGGTCAATGCGTTCATCTTGTCCGCACGGTTCAGCGTGATCGTGGCAATGCCCTCTGCCACATCATAGGTGATCGTCTGATATTCCATGTTTCCGGTATCCTTCGCTTGAGGCCTTTGCCCCTTGATACCAAAGCGGGTCACGCGGACCAGCAAAACCGCACGTCAATCCTTGAGAATCTCGCGCAGCCGGGCCTCTTCCTCCGGGCTCAGAGGTGTCTCTCCGGCCTGGGTGGCACGCGACCGGCCCCGCAGATAGACAAAGCCGACACCCCCCGCGATCAGCAGCATCAGCGGCCCCGCCCCCCAGAGCAGCCAGTTCGCCCCCGTCACCTCGGGCCGCAGCAGCACATATTCGCCGTAGCGCTGCACGATGAAATCCACCGCCTCGGCGTCCGTGTCCCCGGCAACCAACCGCTCGCGCAGCAGGATGCGCAGGTCACGCGCGAGACTTGCGTTGCTCTCATCAATGCTTTCGTTGCGGCAGACAAGACAGCGCAGCCCTTTGGACAGCTCCCGCGCCCGTGCCTCCAGCGCGGGATCCGCCAGCATCTCATCGGGCTGCACGGCAGCCAGCGGCGAGGCCAGCAGCATCAGGATCAGGACAAGCCGTTTCATTCCGCAGCCACCGGCGTGGCGCGGGTCTTGCGCGCGCCTGCCGCCACGCGGAAGCGCCGGTCGCTCAGGCTCAACAGCCCTCCCAGCGCCATCAGCCCGCAGCCGATCCAGATCCAGTTGGTCAGCGGCTTGACATAGACCCGCACGGTCCAGCCGCCATTGTCCTGCTGATCCCCGATCACCACATAGACATCCCGCGCGAGGTTGTAGTCGATGGCAGCCTCGGTCGTGGGCATGCGGGCCACGGGATAGAACCGCTTTTCAGGCGAGAGTTGCGAGATGACGCTGCCATCCCTCGAAAGGATCACTTCGGCCTGCGTCGACTGATAGTTCGGGCCCCTGACCTCGTTCACCTCGTTCAGGGTCAGCGTATAGCCGCCCACATCCCAGGGCTGCCCGATCTGGGCGACGCGGATGTCATCCTGTGTCCAGGCGGTCAGCCCGGCGATGCCCGCCATGGTCACGCCAAGCCCCGCATGGGCCACGGCCTTGCCCCAGTCCGCGCGCGGCAGCCGGCGCAGCCGCGCCCAGCGTCCCGCCCCGCGCCCCGTGCGCTGCGCCAGTTCAACACCCACACCGGCCACCAGCCAGGCCCCCAGGAACAGGCCCATCGGCCCCAGCAGGCTGCGCCCTGACTGCATCGTCCAGGCCAGCCCGCCCACCGCCAGCGCCAGCACAAAGGCATAGCGCAAGGGCCGGGCAGCACGGGCAATGCGCGCCCGTTTCCAGGGCAGCACCGACCCCACCGGCAGGATCAACCCCAGAAGCACCATGAAGGGGGTGAAAGCCGCGTTGAAAAAGGGCGGCCCGACGCTCAGCTTGCGGTCAAAGAACATCTCGGCCAGCAGCGGCCACATGGTGCCGACAAAGACCACGAAACAGGCCACCGCCAGCAGCAGGTTGTTCACCACCAGGGCGGATTCGCGGCTGACCAGTCCAAAGACGCCCTTGGCCTCCATCGCGCCCGCGCGCAGGGTGAAGAGGATCAGCGCGCCGCCCATGAAAAAGGCCATGATCGCCAGGATGAACACGCCGCGTTCGGGATCGTTGGCAAAGGCATGCACAGAGGTCAGAAGCCCCGAGCGCACGATGAAGGTGCCGATCAGCGAGAATCCGAAGGCGAGGATCGCCAGCAGGATCGTCCAGCTTTTCAGGCTTTCGCGTTTTTCCACCACGATGGCCGAATGCAGCAGCGCCGCCGCCAGCAGCCAGGGCATGAAACTGGCGTTTTCCACCGGGTCCCAGAACCAGAAACCGCCCCAGCCCAGCTCGTAATAGGCCCACCACGACCCCAGCGCGATCCCGATGGTCAGGAAGATCCAGGCCGCCAGCGTCCAGGGCCGCACCCAGCGGCCCCATGCGGCATCCACCCGCCCCTCGATCAGCGCCGCCACGGCAAAGCTGAACGCCATGCTGAGGCCCACATAGCCAAGGTAAAGAAACGGCGGATGAAAGGCCAAACCCGGGTCCTGCAGCAACGGGTTCAGGTCACGCCCGTCAAAGGGGGGTGTTTCCAGCCGCAGGAAAGGGTTGGAGGTGAAGATGATGAAGGCGAAGAACGCCACCGCGATGGCCGATTGCACCGACAGCACCCGCGCCCGCAGGCTGGGCGGCAGGTTGCCCCCGAACCAGGCCGCCATGGCGCCGAACAGCGTCAGGATCAGCACCCAGAGCAGCATGGAGCCCTCGTGATTGCCCCAGGTGCCGCTGATCTTGTACAGCATCGGTTTCGCCGAATGGCTGTTCTCGACCACCAGCTTCAGCGAGAAATCGGAGTTGATGAAAGCCCACATCAGCGCGCCGAAACTCAGTGCCGTCAGGGCAAACTGCGCGCCTGCCGCCGGTTCCGCCACGGCCATCCAGCCGGGCCAGCGTTTCTGCGCCCCGATCAGGGGCACGATCATCTGAACGATCGCCACCGCAAAGGCGAGGATCAGCGCGAAATGTCCGAGTTCTGTGATCATGCCCCGATTATAGGCGGGGGCCGGGGCACCCGCCACGGGATTCTGTCACAATCGGCGCATCAAAGCGTCGCAGCCTGCGCAACTGTCAGGCCGCGCGTTTCCAGGCCTCCAGCGCCGGGTTGCTGTCGGGTGCGATCACCGCCAGGGAAAGGCCCGCGTCATTGCCGGTTTCTGCCGCCCGCGGGCTGTCACTGCGCAGGGCCTTGATGGCGCTGATGTTCTCCAGCACCTGGGGCAGCCGGGTGACCGTGCCCGCGATCTCGCGCTGGAACTGCTGGGCTTTGACCTGATGGCGTGCCCCGAAATAGAAGGACACGATCACCCCCAGCAGCCACCACAGCGGCTCCGGCACCAGGGCGATGCCCTGCATACGCTCTGAAAACCACAGCGGATCAACCATGGCAGAGACGAACAGCCCCATCGTCCCCAACGCCAGCGCCGGACGTGGCAGGCGGTTCAGCCCATCCATGAAACGGTCAAAGCCGCCCTGCCGCGCCACCGCAAATTCCGCGCCATATTGCGACATCGCCTGCCCCTGCGCCGCCGCGGCCCGCACCGCCCCCGCCTCTGCGTTCTCGCGAAAGACTTCCACGGTTTCGCGCACCACGTTACGCTCGCCCCCGAACATCAAGCCAAAGATGCGTCCGATTACCCCCATGCCGAGATCCTTTGCCGAAATGCCGCCGTGCTGAGATGATACTGCGGCGAGATGAATTCCTCGGCCCGGAGGATCCAGCCGCCCTTGCCGCCCGCCCGGTTGCGCGCATATTTGCGGCTGGCCGGGCGGCGGTCTGCCAGTCTGAAATAGTAATTGCGGCGGGCGATCCCATAGGCATCGACAAAGGCATCAGCGCCCCGCCGCATGGCCCCGCGCACCGCGCCGATGCTTTGCGGCCCCAGCACGCCATCAACCACCACGTCATATCCCATGTCGCGCAACAGCCGTTGCAGGATCTTCACCGCATTGGCCCCCGCGTTGACATACATGTCAAAGACACTGGGTTGCAGGATGCTGGGCAATTCTCCGATCAGCGGCCTTTCGAAATAATGCCGGATAAAGATATCGACGGCCTGCGTGCGGGTCAGGCTGCGCACATCGCTGACGTCGACCTGCCCGTCCCCGGTCAGGTCCAGCCCCAGCCGCCGCATCGTGTGGATTGTCACGCCAAAGTTCGTGGCCCCGCCCGGATCGTCCGGATCATTCACGAATCCGCCTTCCCGCGCCACGATGGCCTCGGCGATCTGCCTGACCGTCTGCATTGCTGCTGCTCCTTGCCCGTTGATCGGGGCAAAGACTGCTCAGAGAATGGTTAACAGATCTGGCGGCAGCGCGCGTTGCTCAGCCTTCGGGGTCCTTGTAGACGCCCTGCGCCTTGAGCGCGTCCACGACCTCTTTCGGCATGTAGGTTTCATCGTGTTTTGCAAGGATTTCAGTGGCTTCAAAGACACCGTTGATGTAACGGCCGGTGCCGACCATACCTTGATTTTCCGCAAAGAGATCCGGCAGGACACCGCTGAAGGTCACCGGCACCGTGGCACCGCCATCGGTCACGTTGAAGCGCACGACCTCACCATCGCCGCGGATCAGACTGCCCTCTTCCACCAGCCCGCCGATGCGGAACACCTCTGTCGGCGCGGGCGGTTCCGCCATCACCTGAGAGGGCGCGCGGAAAAAGTTGATGCCGTCGCGCATCGCATAGCCGATCAGCGCAGTGGCGGCGACCAGCGCCACCACCGCAACGGCGATCACTTGAATACGGCGTTGCTTTTTCAGGCTTTTCATCGGCTTAGCATGGCCTCACGGGAACAGGGGCGCCATCATCAGCCCCTCGGTCTCTGCAATACCTAACATCAGGTTGGCGTTCTGCAATGCCTGCCCGCTGGAACCCTTTGTCAGGTTGTCCAGCGCCGCGATGACAATGGTGCGCCCTTCGATCCGGTCCGCCACCACGCCGATATGGCAGAAGTTCGACCCGCGAATATGCCTTGTGCTGGGGGCCTCGCCCAGGGGCAGAACCTCGATGAACGGCTCGGCCTCATAGGCATTTTTCAATGCGTCATGAATGGCTTGCGCCTCTCCTTTCACGTAGCATGTAGCCAGGATACCCCGGTTTGCCGGGACCAGATGCGGCGTGAACTGCACCTTCACGGGCCGCCCCGCAAGCGCCGAAAACTCCTGATCGAACTCGCCCAGGTGCCGGTGTGTCCCGCCCACCGAATAAGCGTGGTAGCCTTCGGACAATTCCGCGTGAAGCAGGTTTTCCTTCAGCGACCGGCCCGCGCCCGACACCGCGCATTTCAGATCCAGGATGATCTCATCCAGGTCGATCACCCCGGCCTCGATCAGCGGGCGCAGGGCGAACTGCCCCGTGGCCGCGTTGCAGCCCGTGCCCGCCACCAGCCGCGCGGCGGCGATCTCCTTGCGGTAGAATTCGGTCAGCCCATAGACCGCCTCCTCCTGCTGCGCCAGCGCGGCATGGTCGTTGCCATACCATTTCTTGTAGGCCGCCGGATCGCGCAGCCGGAAATCCGCGGAAAGGTCAACGATCTTGAGGTCTTTCGGCAGCGCCGCGATCACCTCTTGCGAGGTCTTGTGCGGCAGGGCGCAGAAACACAGGTCAATGTCGGAAAAGTCGATTTCCTCGATGGTCACCAGGGCGGGCAGATCAAGGTGGCGCAGGTGCGGAAACACTTCTGCCATGCTTTGCCCGGCCTTCGAGTTTGCACCCAAGGCCTTGATTGTCATGGAGGAATGTCCGGCGATCAGCCGGATAAGTTCAGCACCGGTATAGCCGGATGCGCCAAGAATGGCGATGTTATGGGTCATGTCGTGGTCCCTCTTGCAGGGGATGGAATATCGGGGGTTCAGGCGGCGGTAAATGTGATCGGTCGTCGCAGGAACTGGGTCGCGCGGGCGCTCACCTGCTTGGGGTCACCCGTTGTCAGAAAGGCCCGTTCACCCGTGCCCAGCATGTTGGGATGCCGGGTCAGGTAATCGGCCAGGCTTTCAGCCACCAGATTGGCCTGGCTGAACACCTGCACATCGGCGCCCAGGGCATCCTGAAAGGCATCCTGCATCAGCGGATAATGGGTACAGCCCAGAATCGCGGCCTGCGGATGCGGCATCTTGCGTTTCAATGCATCCACATGGCTGCGCACCAAGGCTTCTGCCAGGATGAAATCACCCTCTTCGATGGCATCGACCACGCCGCCGCAGGCCTGCGCCTCCACGTCCACGCCGATGGCGCGGAACGACAATTCGCGCTGAAAGGCGCGGCTGGCGACGGTTGCGGGCGTGGCAAAAAGCGCGACATGGTTCAGCGCCACTTCGCGCGGCGGGGAATTGTCGCCCCATTGCCGTTCGGTCAGCGCCTCGATCATCGGGACAAAGACCCCAAGCACCCGCTTGTCCGTGGGCACCCATGATTCCTGCATCCGCCGCAGCGCTGCGGCAGAGGCCGTGTTGCAGGCCAGAACCACCAGATCACAGCCCGCGTCGAACAGGCGCTGCACCGCCGCCGTGGTCAGATTGTAGATGTCATCAGACGTCCGCACGCCATAGGGCGCATGGGCGCTGTCGGCGATATAGGTGAAATCCACCTCAGGCAAACGCGCCTGCACCGCCTGCCAGACGGTCAGACCGCCCAACCCACTGTCAAAAATGCCAACCGCCATGTCGTCCCTTCAGGCACGATGCCTTGCTTCGAATTCATAGCCCAGTTCATGCGCATGAACCGGGTTCGGGGACAACTCATATGTCGCTTTGCGGAGGAAATCCATCATCGCTTTTGCATCGCCGCGCAGCGGGTCCAGAAGGTCACGCCCCAGCGGCGCGCCGATGGCGACACGCACCGGCGTATCCACACGTTTGCTGAATTCCTTGATCAGCAGACCCATGCGCAAAGTGGCGTGCAGATGGCTGGCAATCTGGAACATCCGGCTGCATTGACCGTCGAAAAAGACCGGCACGACAACCGCATCGGATTTGGCGATCATCCGCGCGGTAAAGCTGCGCCAGCCGGGGTCCAGCGGGCGCGAAAAGGGTCTGGCCGCCGTGCTGACGGTGCCGCCGGGAAAGATGCCGATGGTGCCGCCCTGCCCCAGATAGTCCAGCGCGGTCTTGCGGGTCGCCAGGTTCAGCGCCAGCGCCTCCCTACCGGGTGCAAAATCAATCGGCAGCAGATGGCGGTTCAGGTCCGGCGCACGGTTGAACACCGCATTGGCGAGGATCCTGAAATCCCCACGGCTGCGCGACATCATATGGCCCAGCATCAGCCCGTCCAGAATGCCATAGGGGTGATTGGCGATAAAGATCACCGGCCCGCTGCGTGGAATGAGGTCCAGACTGCCCGCCACCACATCCAGCGAGAGCCCGTAGCGCGCCGCCATCACGTCGAAAAAACATGCCCCCGCGCCGATCTCGTCCTCATAGCCCGCGGCACGCCTGATCAGGCGCAGCCGGCCGGTGGAATTTTCCATCAACCGGATCAGCGCACGCCCCCCGCGGCTTTGCGCGGACCATGCGTAGGATATGTCACTGGCCCGGTCCGGTCTCAGCTTGGGCATCGCGGCTCCTGAACGACGGTCACGGCGCATCAGATAGCGGCGAAATGCAACAGTCGCGTGACAGTTACTCCGCCGCCTTTGCGGCTTCCGCCCCGCCGGACCGGATCACCGCCAGCAGTTCCTCGCGCCGTTTGGCGGCCTTGGCTTCATTGGCCTGTTTCACCGGGCCGAAACCGCGGATCTGCAGCGGCAGTTCGGCCAGCGCCACGATGGCATCGCGGGTCCGGTCGGTCAGCCGGGGCAGCACATCGGCCATATCCCCCTCATACTGCTTGATCAGCGCGCGCTCCATCTTTCGCTCGGCCGTATAGCCAAAGACATCCAGCGGCGTGCCGCGCAGGCGCTTCATGCCCGCCATCATCCGCAGCGGTCTTTCCAGCCACTGGCCAAATTCGCGCTTCACCGGGCGGCCGTCCGGCCCCTGTTTCGAGATGATCGGCGGGGCCATGTGGAAGGTCATCTTGAAATCGCCGTCGAACTCGGCAGCGGCCTGTTCCCGGCTGCGCAGCAGCAGGCGGGCGACCTCGTATTCATCCTTGTAGGACAAGAGCTTGTGATAGCCCAGCGCGACCGCTTCCTTGACCCTGGGGTCACTGATCTGGTCCAGCATCTTGCCATAGCGTTTGGCCAGCCCCTTGCCCTGATAACCGGTCAGATGCTCCTTGCGATAGGCGATCCTGTCGTCCAGCGATTTGGGCAGCGACACGACCTTGGGCGTGATCACCGCCGCCGCATCCTCGGGATAAAGCACCGCCCAGCGCCCGATCTCGAAGGCGCGCAGGTTGCGTTCGACCGCGGCACCGTTCAGGCGGATCGCCTCCTCGATGGCCTCGAAGCTCAGCGGGATCAGACCCTTCTGCCAGGCGCCACCAAAGACCATCATGTTGGAATAGATGCTGTCGCCCAGCGCCGCCTTGGCAAGATCCGAGGCATCGAACAGCGCCACATCCTGCTTCAGCCGCGCCTCCAGTGCCAGGGTCAGCCGGTCATAGGGCATCTGGAATTCGGTATCGCGGGTAAATTCGCCGGTGATGATCTGGTGCGAATTGACCACCGCACCAGTGCGCCCGGCGCGCGTCAGCCCCAGCGTCTTGTTGCCTGCCGAGACAACAAGGTCGCCGCCGATCAGGGCATCGGCCTCGCCAGTGGCGACACGGATGGCGCTGATGTCTTCAGGCCGCTCAGCGATGCGGCAATGGATGTGGACCGCGCCGCCCTTCTGGGCGAGGCCCGCCATTTCCATCATGCCGGCCCCCTTGCCATCAAGCTGCGCCGCCTGCGCCAGAACCGCACCGATGGTCACAACCCCGGTGCCGCCGACCCCGGTGACCACCACGTTATGGGTGCCCTTGATCACGGGCAGATCGGGTAAAGGCAGATCGGGAATGTCGATTTTGGTGGTGGGGTCCTTGCGTACCTTGGCCCCTTCCAGCGTCACGAAAGACGGGCAGAACCCTTTGACGCAGGAGAAATCCTTGTTGCAGGACGATTGGTCGATGGCGCGCTTGCGGCCCAGTTCCGTGTCCTGGGGCACGATGGAGACACAGTTCGACTGCACACCGCAATCGCCACAGCCCTCGCAGACATCCGTGTTGATGAACACCCGCTTGTCGGGGTCGGGGAACAGCCCCCGCTTGCGGCGGCGGCGTTTCTCGGCGGCGCAGGTCTGGATATAGACGATGGCCGAAACGCCTTCGATCTGTTCGAACTGCTTTTGCACCTTCATCAGCTCGGCGCGTTCATGCAGCGGCACCCCCTTGAAGGCGGCAAAATCCACGTCTTCTTTCTCGTCATAGACCACGGCCAGGTGCTTGACCCCCATGGCGCGCAATTCGGCCACGATGCGCGGCGCATCCAGGTCGCCCTCATTGTGCTGGCCACCGGTCATGGCCACCGCGTCGTTATAGAGGATCTTGTAGGTGATATTGGTCTTCGCAGCGATCGCGGCACGGATCGCCTGCACACCGGAGTGGTTGTAGGTGCCATCGCCGAGGTTCTGGAACACATGCTTGCGGGTGGAAAACGGCGCTTCGCCGATCCAGTTCGCGCCCTCGCCGCCCATATGGGTAAAGCCGGTGGTTTCGCGGTCCATCCACTGCACCATGTAATGACAGCCGATCCCGGCATAGGCGCGCGCGCCCTCGGGCAGCTTGGTCGAGCTGTTGTGCGGACAGCCCGAGCAGAAATAGGGTGTGCGCGCTGCGATATCCTCGGCGTTGTCGGCACGGCGCGCATCGTCGAGCGATTGCAGGCCGGCGCGGATGCCATCGGTGTCGCGGCCCTCTTCCAGCAGGATGCCGCCCAGCTTTTCCGCAATCCAGATCGGGTCCAGCGCACCACGGGTCGGGAAAAGCTCCTCGCCGTGCTCCATCCCCGCGCCGGACTTGTGCCAGCCATAAACGCGGCGGTGGGTGTCGTTGAACAGCGCCTCCTTGATCTGGATCTCGATCAGCTTGCGCTTTTCCTCGACCACCACGACCAGGTCCAGCCCTTCGGCCCAGTCATGAAACCCATGCATGTCCAGCGGAAAGGTCTGCCCGACCTTGTAAAGCGTGATGCCCAGCAGCTCCGCCTCGTTCTGGTCGATGTTGAGCAGGCTCATGGCGTGGATCAGATCAAGCCAGTTCTTGCCCGCCGCGACAAAGCCGATCTTGGCCCCGCGCTTGCCCCAGAGGCGTTTGTCCATCTTGTTGGCATGTGAAAAGGCTTCCGCCGCAAAACGCTTGTGGTCGATCATCCGCGCTTCTTGCAGATGCGGCGTGTCCTGCAGACGGATGTTCAGCCCGCCCTGGGGCAGGTCGATCTCCGGCACCGCCAGCTGCATGCGATGCGGATCACCGTTGACGACGGATGTCGCCTCCACCGTGTCCTTCATCGTCTTCAGACCGACCCAGAGACCGGAAAACCGGCTCAGCGCCCAGCCATAAATACCGTAATCGAGTATTTCCTGCACCCCGGCAGGCGAGACCACGGGCATATAGGCATCCACCATCGCCCATTCGGACTGATGCAGCACGGTGGAGGATTCACCGGTATGGTCATCGCCCATCGCCATCAGCACGCCGCCGTGCTTGCTGGTGCCCGCCATATTGGCATGGCGCATCACGTCGCCCGACCGGTCCACGCCCGGCCCCTTGCCATACCAAAGCCCGAATACGCCGTCGTATCTGCCCTCACCGCGCAGCTCGGCCTGCTGGCTGCCCCAAAGCGCCGTCGCGGCCAGATCCTCGTTCAGACCCGGCTCAAAGCGGACCTGATGTTCCGTCAGCACCTTCTCGGCCCGTGCCATCTGCAGGTCCACCGCCCCCAGCGGGCTGCCGCGATATCCGGTCACGTAACCCGCGGTATTCAGCCCCGCCGCCTTGTCGCGCGCCGCCTGCATCAGCATCATCCGCACCAGCGCCTGCGTGCCGTTCAGGAGCACAGGGCTCTTGTCCAGGTCGAAACGATCGTTGAGTGAGATTTTCTGCGTTGTCATGGCGTCCTCCCAGAACGTCGGTTCGCGTGATACGGGATACATAGGTCATTAATGCTGACCTGTATAGCGGGTTTTTTGCCGTATCTCCGCAATATTCCAACTGTGAGACTTTATCTTATATCTATTTAGGATAGAGACAGACAAAGCCAAAGAAAGCGCCGATCATGGATTGGGACAAACTCAGAATCTTTCATGCCGTGGCCGATGCCGGCTCGCTCACCCATGCGGGTGACAAACTGAATCTGTCGCAATCCGCCGTCAGCCGCCAGATCCGCGGGCTGGAAGAACAGCTGAACACCAATCTGTTTCACCGCCACGCGCGCGGCTTGATCCTGACCGAACAAGGCGAGCTGCTGTTCGATGCAACGCGGTCGATGACCAAGCGGGTCGATGCCGCCACCGCACGCATCCGCGACAGCGAGGAAGAAGTCTTTGGCCAGCTGCGGGTGACCACCACCACCGGCTTCGGCACGCTCTGGCTCGCCCCGCGCCTGCCCAAGCTTTACGAGAAATATCCGGACCTCTCCGTCGATCTGATGCTGGAGGAACGCGTGCTTGACCTGCCCATGCGCGAAGCCGATGTGGCCATCCGCATGAAGGAACCCAGCCAGGCGGACCTGATCCGCAAGAAGCTGATGATGATCCGCATGTGCCTTTACGCAACCCCCGCCTATCTGAAGGCGAACGGCACGCCGATCCGGCTTGAGGATATGTCCGACCATCGGCTGATCTGCCAGAATACCGAAAGCGCCCAGGTTGCGGCGGGCCAGAACCTTGTCCAGCAGCTCATGCTGAACGACGTGCGGTCCCTGCTGACGGTCAACAATTACTTCGGCGTGCTTCAGGGCGTGCTGCATGATCTGGGAATCGGGGTTCTCCCCGACTACCTGACACAGGACTTTCCCGACCTTGTGCGCATCCTGCCGGATATCGAGTCGGCGGATGTCCCGGTTTTTCTCGCCTATCCGGAGGAATTGCGGCAATCAAAACGCGTCGCCGCCTTCCGGGATTTCGTCCAGGATGAGATTATTACCTACCGTAAACGCCTGCGGGATAAAGAAAACGCCTAAGCTATGCGCAACAAGCATACCCGACATGCTATGGAAATTGAAAAACTGACTTGATCCAGGGCACGGTGCTACCTAATTCAGCGTTATGAAGATTGATGCGCTTCGAACGAGTTCCAGGCGCGTCGCTTCATACCTCCCTGTTGGACTTGGGCCGAGCTTCGTGCTCGGCCTTTTTTTTGGCCCCGCGCGACCGGCCTTGCGTGACAAACCCGCGACAGCATCCGGTCAGGTCCTGACAGCACGGATTGAAGGCCGCTTTGCCCTTTTCCCCTTCCTGCGCTTCAATTAAGACAGCCCCATGAACGCCATCGGGGATACCGCACATGACCGAACCTGAGATCACACCGGAAATCATCAAAGCGCACGGGTTCACCCCCGAGGAATTCGCCGAGGTGAATGCGATCCTGGGACGGGCGCCAAATTACACCGAGATGGGGATCTTCTCGGCCATGTGGAACGAACATTGTTCCTACAAATCCTCCAAGAAGTGGCTGCGCACCCTGCCCACCACCGGCCCGCAGGTCATCTGCGGCCCAGGCGAAAACGCAGGCGTGGTTGATATAGGCGACGGTCAGGCGCTGGTCTTCAAGATGGAAAGCCACAACCACCCCTCCTACATCGAACCCTATCAGGGGGCAGCCACCGGCGTGGGGGGCATCCTGCGCGATGTCTTCACCATGGGCGCGCGGCCCATCGCGGCGATGAACAGCTTGAGCTTCGGCCGCCCCGACCATCCCAAGACGCGCCAGCTGGTGCATGGTGTCGTGGCGGGTGTCGGCGGTTACGGCAATTGCTTTGGCGTGCCCACCGTGGGCGGCGAGGTCCGCTTTGACGCGGCCTATGACGGCAACTGCCTGGTCAACGCCTTCGCCGCGGGCCTCGCGGATGCGGACAAGATTTTCTACTCCGCCGCCTCCGGCGTCGGCATGCCGGTGGTCTACCTTGGTGCCAAGACCGGGCGTGACGGCGTTGGCGGGGCCACCATGGCCTCTGCCGAATTCGACGACACCATCGAGGAAAAGCGCCCCACCGTGCAGGTCGGCGACCCTTTCACCGAAAAACGCCTGATGGAAGCGACGCTGGAACTGATGGCCACCGGTGCCGTGATCTCGATCCAGGACATGGGCGCGGCGGGCCTGACCTGCTCTGCGGTGGAAATGGGCGACAAGGGCGGCCTTGGCGTGCGGCTGAACCTGGAAAACGTGCCCCAGCGCGAAGAGAACATGACCGCATACGAAATGATGCTGTCGGAATCCCAGGAGCGCATGCTGATGGTGCTCAAGCCCGAGCTTGAGGCCGAGGCGCGCGCCGTCTTCGTGAAATGGGACCTCGATTTCGCCATCGTCGGCGAAACCATTGCCGAGGACCGTTTCCTGATCACCCTGAACGGCGAGGTCAAGGCCGACCTGCCGCTGAGCAAACTCGCCTCCACCGCCCCCGAATATGACCGCCCCTGGGAGGAAACACCCCCCCCAGCACCGCTGACCGATGTGCCGGGGGTCGATCCCATCGACGGGCTGCGCGCACTGCTGTCCGATCCGAACCACGCCTCCAAGGCCTGGGTCTACGAGCAATACGACACCATGGTCATGGGCGACAGCGCCCGCACGCCGGGTCTGGGGGCCGGCATCATCCGGGTGCATGGCACCGACAAATCCATCGCCTTCACCTCGGATGTGACACCGCGCTACGTCAAGGCGAACCCGGTCGAGGGCGGCAAACAGGCCGTCGCCGAGGCCTACCGCAACCTGACCGCCGTGGGGGCGACCCCGCTGGCGACCACCGACAACATGAACTTCGGCAACCCTGAAAAGCCCGCGATCATGGGCCAGTTCGTGGGTGCCATCAAGGGGATCGGCGCCGCCGTCACCGCACTGGACATGCCGATCGTCTCGGGCAACGTCTCGCTCTACAACGAGACCGACGGCACCGGCATCCTGCCCACCCCGACCATCGGGGCGGTGGGGCTGATCACCCATCCCGACGAGATCATCGGCTGCGAGGTGCGCGACGGCCATGTGGCGCTGGTACTGGGCGAAACCACAGGCCACCTGGGCCAGTCCGCCCTGCTCGCCCGTGTCCACGGCCGCGTCGAAGGCGACGCGCCGCCGGTCGATCTGGCGGCGGAAAAGGCCCATGGCGATTTCATCCGCGCCAACCGCGCCCACATCAAGGCCTGTACCGACCTCAGCGACGGAGGTCTGGCTCTGGCGGCTTTCGAACTTGCCGAAAAGTCCGGCGTCGGCGTCACGCTGGACGCGGGCGACACCCCGACCCTTTTCGGAGAGGACCAGGCCCGCTACCTGATTGCCTGCAACTTCGACCAGGCCGAGGCGCTGATGATCGCGGCCTCCCGCGCGGGCGTGACCCTGACCAGCGTCGGCAAATTCGGCGGCAGCGAGGTCAGCTTCGGCGGCGTCTCCGCCCCATTGGCAGACCTGTCAGAGACCTACCGCACCACCTTCGCCGCCACTTTCGCCTGAACCTTTGGTTTCGGAGCCGCCTTTGCTCGCGCAAGGAACGGCGGCGCGCGGGGTGATTGCCAAGGGAAATCGCCGAGGGGCCCCTTTGGGGAGACGGCTATTTCCCTTGGGAAGCGCCGCGCGCGTTGCCATGACGGGCGCGATCAAAGACGGGTCCGAAATCCATTGGTTTTGGTGAGACCTGCAGCGCAAAAAACAATAATGTAATGCGCCTTAAGGCGCTCAATTTTCCAACACCCCCAACAGGCGCGTCTTCTCGCCGGTGTCATCCGGTTTCGAGATCACCGCCGCCAGTTCTTCGAGCGAGGCAATCGAATGGCCTGCGCGAAAACTGTCCACATGGGGCAGCATCGCACGGATGCCTGCGGCCTTGGGTGCAAACCCGTCCCAGCGCAGCAGCGGGTTCAGCCAGATCAGCCGCCGCGCCGTCAGATGCAGGCGCTGCATCTGACGTGCAAGGTCACTTTCTTTCACGCCGTCCCCGCCCGCATCCCGGTCCAGCCCGTCGGTGATCAGCAGCACCACCGCGCCCTGCCCCATGACCCGGCGCGACCAGTCGCGGTTGAACATCTCCAGACAGGACCCGATCCGCGTGCCGCCCTCCCAGTCCTGCGCCTCTGCCCCGGCGGCGGCCAGTGCCGCATCCACGTCACGGGTGGCCAGGTGCCGGGTGATGTTGGTCAGCCGGGTGCCGAAGGTAAAGGCATGCACCTGCGCCCAGCCTGCCCCGCGCGCATTGCTGACCGCATGCAGGAAATGCAGGATCACGCGGGAATACTGGCTCATCGACCCGGAAATGTCGCAAAGCACCACGAGGTTGGGATAGCGCGGGCGCGGTGTCTTGAAGGCGAGTCTGTCCATCTCCCCGCCCCGCCGCAGCGCGCCGCGCAGGCTGCGGGCCGCGTCGATCCGGCCCCGCTGCGACACCATTCCACGCCGGGAGGGGATCGGTTTCACCGGCAGCTTCAGCCGCGCCAGCATCCGTTTCGCCTCGGCCACCTCCGCCAGGCTCATCTGTTCGAAATCCAGCGTCTTCAGCCGTTCCGCGGCGGACATGGTCAGGCTTGCGTCCAGCTCGATCAGCGCATCCTCGTCGCGCGGCTCCTCCGCATCCTCGCCCGGCGGGGCCTCTGCCCCGTCCAGCAGCGCCTCCGCCGCGCGTTTCTCGGCGGCCTGGGCGGGCCGGTCCTCCTGCACTCCCCGGATCGCGGGCAGCATCGCGGCCATCATATGTTCAAGGTACCGCGGATCGCGCCAGTAGAGCCGGAACAGCTGGGCAAAGACGCGCCTGTGTTCGGGCCGGTTCACAAAACAGGCATGCAAGGTCCAGTAGAAGTCGCGCCTGTCGGTGAAGCCCGCCGCCTGGACCGCGCGGATCGCGTCGATCACCCGGCCCGGCCCGATGGGCAGGCCGGCCCGGCGCAGGGCGCGGGCGAAATGGGTGATGTTGCCCGCAAGCTTGGGGTCATCAGGCAATTCAAGCGGCGGCAGTTCAGCCATGACTGGCTGAATGGAGGGCGCTGCCCTCCAAACCTCCCGAGATATTTTCTGCCAAAAAGAGGATCATGCCGGTTCCAGGCTGGCGCGCGCCTGGTCGAGAATGCGCTTGGCTTCGGATCCCTGCAATTTGGCGATGTCGTCCTGGTATTTCAGCACCGCACCCAGCGTATCCGCGATCACCTCGGGCGAGAGGGTCATCACGTCCAGCGCCAGCAGGCATTTGGCCCAGTCGATGGTTTCGGCCACGCCGGGTTTCTTGAACAGATCCTCGGTGCGCAGCTGCTGGACAAAGGCCACCACCTCGCGGCTCAGCGCCTCTGCGGCTTCGGGCGCGCGGGCGGCAAGAATTTCCATCTCGCGCCCGAAATCGGGATAATCCACCCAGTGATAGAGACAGCGGCGCTTGAGCGCGTCATGCACCTCCCGCGTGCGGTTGGAGGTCAGGATGACGATGGGCGGCTCCGGTGCCTTGATGGTGCCCATCTCTGGGATGGTGACCTGAAAATCGCTGAGCGCCTCCAGCAGGAAGGCCTCGAAAGGCGCATCGGTGCGGTCCAGCTCGTCGATCAGCAGGATCGGCGCGCCGTTCTCATCCGGTCGCAGGGCCTGCAGCAGCGGGCGTTCGATCAGGAATTCGTCGCTGAAAAGCGATCTGGTGAGCGCGGCGCTGTCCGTGCCTCCCGTTGCCTCGGCGCTGCGGATCGCCACCATCTGGGCCGGAAAGTTCCATTCATAGACCGCCGATGCCGCGTCCAGCCCCTCGTAACATTGCAGGCGGATCAACCGGCGGTTCAGCCCGGCCGCCATGGCTTTGGCAATCTCGGTCTTGCCGACGCCCGCCTCCCCTTCAAGGAACAGCGGCCGGCCCAGCCTGAGGCTCAGGAACACGACCGTGGCAAGCGCGCGCCCGCAAACGTAGCCTTGCGCATCCAGCATCTTCTGGACCGCGTCGATGGATGTCATTTCTGTCATGGTGCCTCCCCGCTGCTGACAAAGGTGCATCTGCACCGGGCGGGGTCAAGGTGCCAAAAAGTGCCGATTTGTCACGCGCACCCCCACAGATACGCGCCAGATTGACGCGATTCCACCGCGCTGCCATAATATTTACGAATAAAGATGAGGTTGGGGGCATCCTGCCACCGAACCCAGAGGCGGAAGATGAGACAGACAACAGACACCCCGATGACGGTCGGCGGCTGAGGCCATGCGCATCACGGCAGTCACCTGCGTCAAGAACGAAGGGCCCTTCCTGCTGGAATGGATCGCCTTTCATCGGATCATCGGCGTCACTGATTTCCTGTTTTATTCCAACGATTGCACCGATGCGACGGACCGTCTGCTGGACCGGCTGGAGGGGCATGGCATCTGTGCGCATCTGCCGAACCCGGCAACCAACCGCAATTACCAGATGCAGGCGCTGAAGAAGGCCCGGCGGCATCCGCTGATCAGATCGGCCGATTGGGTCTGGGTCGCGGATGTGGACGAATTCCTGAACATCCATGTGGGCGATCATACGATCCCCGCGCTGATTGCGGCCTGCGGCAATCCCAAGGCGATATCGGTGACCTTTCAGTTCATGGCCAATGGCGGGGTGGAGGCATTTGAGGATGCACCGGTGATCACGCAGTTCCTGCGCTGTCACAATCCGGACATCTGGTGCGCCGAGACCGCGATCGAGGTCAAAAGCCTGGTGCGCGGGGATTTCCCGCTGGAATATTACGGCGCGCACCGCCCCTTCCACGACGAGGCAAAGGAACGCCCGCAGTGGACCGACGGATCAGGCCGCCCGGTGCCACCGCCGTTTCGCAAGCAGTCGAACAAGCGCCGCATCCGCGCCTATCCCGCAAGAGGGGCGCGGGAATTTGCCACGCTCAACCATTATGCCCTGCGCTCGCTCGACAGCTATCTGGTCAAGAACGACCGCGGCGATGTGAACCGCGAACACCGTGCCTTTGACGATACCTACTGGCGCGAGCGCAATGACGGGGCCTGGTTCGACGACAGCATCCTGCGCTACGAAGCGGCACTGCGGGCCGAGATCGACAGGCTGAAGGCGCTGGAAGGTGTGGGCGACTTGCATGACGAGGCGGTGCGCCTGCACCGCGCGAAACGCGATGCCCTGCTGGCGCAGGAGAGCTACCGCGAGATGCAGGCGCAATTGCGCGCAGCCAGCCCCTATGCCGCGGCCGAAGCCGCCCTGCGCGACGCGATCGGTCTGCAGCCGGGGGAAGCGCTTTGAGCCGTTTGCGTGTCGTCAACCTCGCCCTGCCGAAAACCGGCACCACCACACTGACGGATGCGCTGCGTCAGGCCGGTCTGACGGTGGCGGACTGGAAAATCCGCCCCGGCCAGAGCAGCCGCAGCGACATTCCCCGCCAGCATCTGGGCAAGGTGATCTATGAGGATTACTTTGCCAATGGCGATCCGCTGGCGCGGCTGGATGAATTCGACGTGATCAATGAAATGTCCGCGGTGCGCCAGGACCGCTCGCTCTGGCCGCAGACCGACTGGGGGCTGATCAGCGCCATTGCGGCGCATCATCCCGGTGTGCGGTTCATCCTGACCACCCGTGACCCGGCAAAAGCTGCCAACAGCATGATGCGCTGGAACAATCTGGGCAAACGCCGCCTGCCGCAGGCCGATATCCCCGGCCTGCCGCGCGGTTTCGGCAGTACGGAGGCCGAGCTGGCGCGCTGGATGGCGGGGCATTACGCCTTTTGCCGCCGTGTCTTTGCAGGGGCCGGCAATTTCATGGAATACGACATCGAAGATGCGGATGCGCCGGAGAAGATCGGAAGCTACCTGGGCCTTGACCTGCCCTGGTGGGGACAAAGCAACATGGGCAAGCCCCAGGCGCAGGAGGCCGGCTAGATGCGTCTGACGCTGTTCATCGGCCCCACAGAGAAAGCCGCCATGCGGCTGCGGGGGCTTTTCAAGGAGAAGGAAGCGTCGCTGGCCAAACAGGGGATCATGGCCCCCGACTGGAACCATGTGCGCCTTTATGCCGCCTGCGCCGAGGCCGAAGAGATCAGTTCGCTGCGCCACAAGCGGGGGCTGGACAATCCGCTGGTGCAACAAACCCTGACGGCGGAGTTCCAGAGCCTGCTGGCAAGGGAATTGCCCGAAATGAAGGGCAATCATGTGGTTCTGGCTGCGGCGCAGCTGGGCAGCCTGCTGTCCCGGCCCGCGGAACTGGCGCGGCTGCACGATCTGCTGGCGCCGCATTTCGAGCGGATCGAGATCGTGGCGCATCTGGAGGAACAGGCACGCGCCCTGACGCAGCATTACAATCTTGCGGTGCTGGACGGGCGGCGGCGCGATCTGGGGCAGGAACTGGCGCTGGCGGGGCAAAAGGACTGGTGGAAGGGGGCACTGGCGCTCAGGGGCGAAAACGACAGCTATCTGGCGCAGTTCAACGATGTGCAATGCCCGCCTTTCTGGCTGGACTACAAGGCGCTGCTGGCGGCATGGGAAAAGGCATTTGGCAAGGGCCGGGTGACATTGCGCCCCCTGAATCTGCCCGCGCTTTGTTCCGAAACCGGCACGGCAGAGCTGGAAGCTGTGCTGGGGGTCAAATCGCTTGGCAAGGTACAGCCGGACCGCATCCCGCTACAGGAGGCGGCGGCCTCCCTCACCCGGATCAGGCAGATGAATGAAGGTCTGGCGCGCTATGCCCGGGCCAGACAGATCATCATTGCGCGCGACTTCTGCCAGCAGATCCGCTTGGCGGTGCGCGTCGGCGGGCCTGAAATCGCGCCGGGCAGCCTGCATGCGATCTCGAAACACTTCAAATCCGCCAATGCGGCATTGGTCAAAGACTTTCCCGACCTCAAGGCGGCGCTGACGCCGGATGCGCCTGCCCCCGACTGGCAGGAAGCGGACCCCACCCTGGGGTTCCGCGCGACGCAATATCTTGCCGCCTTTGCCTTTGGCATCAACAAGAACGCCACCCCGATGGCCAGCAAGCGCGCCGAAGCCGAAGCGGTGGAGGAAGCGGCGGAAAAGTTCGACGAGTTGCTGCCGACGGACAGCCGGGATGACGCCGAACAGGACGCCAACACGCGGCTGCTGAACCGGGTGAAGGTCAATCACCAGATGGTGCTTTCCACCCAGTTCCGGCCCCATAACAACCTTGGCGCGGTGAACGAGGAGGAATTGGGCGCGGCCTATGCCCCGGCCCCGGCACGGGTGCTGAAACCCGGCTCAACCGGCAATGTGATCGTCGGCTGCATGAAGAACGAAGCGCCCTATATCGTCGAATGGATCGCCTATCACCGCGCCATCGGGGTCGATAACTTCCTGATCTACACCAACGATTGCAGCGACGGCACCGATGCGGTGCTGGGCCGCTTGCAGGAGATGGGCGTGATCCAGCACCGCAACAACGACAACTGGAAGGGCAATTCGCCCCAGCAATACGCGTTGAACCAGGCGATGAAGGAACCGGTGATCGAGAATGCGGAGTGGATCATCCATATCGACGTGGATGAATTCATGAACGTGCGCACCGGCAATGGCACGCTGGAGGACTTCTTTGCCGCTGTGCCCGATGCCACCAATGTCGCGATGACCTGGCGGCTCTTCGGCCACAACGGCGTGACGCAGCTGCGCGATGAATTCGTGATCGACCAGTTCGATACCTGCGCACCGAAGTACTGCCCCAAGCCGCATACGGTATGGGGGTTCAAGACCATGTTCCGCAACATCGGGGCCTATGCGAAACTGTCCTGCCACAGGCCGAACAAGCTGGCGCAACCCTTTGAAGACAAGGTGAAATGGGTCAACGGATCGGGCCGTGACATGACCCGCGATGCAGCCCATAACGGCTGGCGGTCGTCGAAAAAGAACGTAGGCTACGACCTTTTGCAACTGAACCATTATGCCCTGCGCTCGGCTGAAAGTTTCCTGATCAAACGCCAGCGCGGCCGCGCCCTGCATGTGGACCGCTCCATCGGGATCAACTACTGGATCCGCATGGACTGGTCCGATTTCCGCGACATCACCATCAAGCGCAACATCCCCCGCCTGCGCGCCGAATACGACAGGCTGATGCAGGATGACATCCTGCGCGCGGCCCATGAGGCGGGCTTTGAATGGCACAAGGCCAAGGCGCGCGAATTGCATGGCATGCCGGAGTTCCGCGACCTTTACACGCAGGCGCTGGAGGTCAAACTGAACGAAACGGAGCGGGTGGCCTATGCGCTCTCGCTCGACATGGAGAGTTGAGACATGGACGGTAACACAGTCGATACGCCCGGACGCAAGACGAACGCCCAATTCGTGATGTCACGCGGCATGCGATTCCCCAAACATCCCGACATCATCCAGGGCCGCGTCCGCAAGCTGTTGCGCACCAACCAGTATGAAGCCAAGGAGACCGAGGCCGCCCTGCGGGTCGTGCGCGAGGGCGATGTGGTGATGGAACTGGGGGCCGGCATCGGCTATATGTCCACCCTGGTCGCCACCAAGCGCAAGATCGCCTCGGTCCATTCCTTCGAGGCCAATCCGCACCTGATCCCCTATATCCAGACCGTTCATGCCGCCAATGGCGTGAAAAACGCCTCGGTGACCAATGCCATTCTCGGCCCCCGCAAGGGCACCGTCGATTTCTATGTCCGCGACGCGCTGCTGGGCTCCTCCCTGCAGGTGCTGGAGGGTGAGGTGGACCCGCCCGCCACCAAGGTCGACGTGCTGAACATGAACACGGTGATGAAGGAGATCAAACCCAATGTGCTGATCTGCGACATCGAAGGGGCCGAAGCGGATCTGATCCCGCAGATGGACCTGTCAGGCCTGCGCGCCGCGATCCTGGAAACCCATCCGCAATGGATCGGCCCCGAGGGGATCAACAAGATTTTCCGCGCCTTAATGGATGCGGGCCTCGCCTATTACCACCGCGGCTCGCAGGGCAAGGTCGTCTGTTTCCGCACGGATTGGTAAGTGACCCATACCGCCCTTTTGTGCGTCCGCAACGAGGGCGCTTTCCTGCTGGAATGGCTGGCCCATCACCGCGCGGTGGGCTTTGACCATTTTGTCGTCTTTTCGAATGATTGTCAGGATGGCACCGATGACATGCTGGACCATCTGGCGACGCTGGGCTGGCTGACCCATCTGCGCAACGACGGCCCCTATGACAAGGGCGGCATCCAGTTCACCGCGCTGAAGGCGGCGGCAAAGCTCGAAGAGCTGCGCCGCGCCGACTGGCTGTTGCCGCTGGACGTGGATGAATTCGTCAACATCCACGCGGGCGACCATACGCTCACCGCCCTGCACGCCGCCCTGCCGGAGGCCACGGCGATCACCCTCACCTGGCGGCTCTTCGGCACGGCGGGTCAGGTCCGCTATCACGATACCCCGGTGACAGAGACCTTCACCCGCTGCGCCCCTGCCGTGCTGCACTGGCCCTGGCGCGCGGCGATGTTCAAGACGCTTTACCGCAATGACGGCACCTACGGCAAACCGGGCGTCCACCGCCCCCGCGCGCCCGACCCCGCGCGGCTGGAACAAGCCCGCTGGTTCGATGGCCATGGCCGCCCCCTGCCCGACCAGTTCAAGACCAAACGCATCTTCTCCAACTTCGGCCAGGACAATTACGGTCTGGCCCAGCTCAACCATTATCCGCTGGGTGCGCTTGAATCCTATGTGCTCAAGGCCGACCGGGGCCGCGCGGTGCATTCGGATCACCTGCTGGGGCTGGATTACTTCGTGGAGCGGAACTTCAACACCGAGAGGGACACCAGCATCAATGCCATCGCCCCCCGGCGCGATGCCCTGCTGAACGAATTGCGCGCCGATCCCACCCTGGCCGCGCTGCATGACGCCGCCGTCACCTGGCGCAAGCAAAGGTTCGAGGCATTGCTGCGCCTTGAACCCTTCCGCGCCCTCTTTGGCAGGCTGATGATGGCACAGCCGACCCAGCCCCTGCCCCGGCAGGCCGCCCGCTTCCTGGTGCATCACGCCAACCTGGCGCGGCAGAGCAAGGGCGATTAAAGCGCTTCGGGATATACCTGAATCACTTGTTCGCTGCCTCTCCCTTCGGTCGAACGCGAAAAGTGACGCGGGATGTTTCAAGTTTATCCCGAAACGCTGTAGCGCCAATTTCGCAAAATTTCTCCCAATTTTTGCCGCATTCCCGATCTATTGCCTGCATAATCATACGCTCCAGACGTATGAAACCGGCTTGAGGATGCGGCAATGGCTGACGAACCCCTTACCCTGAAGTCTTCGCTGGCTGACCTGTCCAAACGGGACTGGCTCGCCGCGGTGTCTGAACTGTGTGAGGAAGACGGGTATTTCGAACCCCTGGGCAAGCGCCACTTCGCGGCCTTCATTGAGCGTGATTCTACCCTTCTGGTCAGCTTTGAAACCATTCAGGGCATGCATGCGCTGTCGGACAAGGCACAGCCGCTGGGCTGGGAAATGATCGAGACGGGCAACTGGTCGCACCTGTGCCTTGCCAGCGACGGCGACACCTGGTTTCGCGACCAGGCGGTGCATGGCTACTTCGACCGGCTGATCGACGATGGGTTCTTTGACGAATTCGAGACCGTGCTTTTCTATGGCGCGGGGCCCTGCGGCTATGCCGCTGCGGCCTATTCCGTTGCCTCCCCCGGTGCCCGGGTGCTGGCGATCCAGCCGCAGGCCACGCTGGATCCGCGCGTCACCGAATGGGATCCGCGGTTTACCGACATGCGCCTGCAGGATTTCACATCCCGCTACGGCTATGCCCCCGACATGCTGGATGCCGCCGACCACGCCTATGTGCTTTATGACCCGCGCGAGGCGCTGGACGCGATGCATGCGGCGCTGTTCACCCGCCCCAATGTGACCAAGCTGCGCATGCGCTTCATGGGCGATGCCCTGCAGACCGATCTGCTTGAGATGGAACAATGGGCCCCCCTGCTGATCGCAGCCGCCGACGGCAGCCTTGATGCGGCGGCTTTTGCCACCACCTATCGCGCGCGGCGCGAATACCGCCCCTATCTGCGCAATCTGCTGAACGCGCTGAACGACGACGACCGCGACGGGCTGATCGAGATGCTGTGCCGCAATGTCGCCGGACGCATTGGCGGGCGGCGCTTTGTGAACCGGCTGGCGCAACTGGAAAAGGCGCGCGGCGAAGGGTGATCTGATCCCGCGCCACCTGCCCCTCACGCACAACTCCGGCTCGACGCGCTCTACCTGCTCGATCGGCCTGCCCGACGCCCCGCCCCCGAAAGATGACATGTCGTATGTGACCTGTCTTGGCAGCAGGCGCCCCGGACAAGGCACCAGCGCGCCACGGGTCACCTTCTGCCCCGGAAGTGCCAAAGGATACTGGCCCCCCCGCCGCCATTGTGCTAGCGCGAGGCCATGACACAGACACTGACAATCCGCCGCCCGGATGACTGGCACCTGCACCTGCGCGACGGCGACATGCTGCGCGCCGTTCTGCCCCATACCGCGCAGCATTTCGCCCGCGCCATCATCATGCCCAACCTGGTGCCGCCCGTGGTGACCGGGGCCGAAGCCGCCGCCTACCGCGACCGGATTATCGCGGCCCTGCCAGAGGGGGCTGATTTCACCCCCCTCATGACCCTCTATCTGACCGAAGACACCGACCCCGACGACGTGGCACAGGCCCATGCCTCGGGGCTGATCCACGCGGTCAAACTCTATCCCGCCGGGGCCACCACCAATTCCGCCAGCGGCGTCTCCGACTTTTCCCGCGTGGCCGCTGTCCTAGGCAGGATGGCAGAAATCGGCCTGCCGCTTTGCACCCATGGCGAAGTCACCGATCCGGCCATCGACATCTTCGACCGCGAGGCGGTGTTCATCGAACGGGTGCTGGACCCGATCCGCAAGGCCCACCCGGAGCTGCGCGTGGTGATGGAACATATCACCACCTCCGATGCGGTCGACTATGTGATGGCCTCGGACCGGAACCTTGCCGCAACGATCACCACCCATCACCTGGTGATCAACCGCAACCACATCCTCGCCGGGGGCATCAAACCGCATTACTACTGCCTGCCGGTGGCCAAGCGCGAAACCCACCGCCTGGCCCTGCGCCGCGCCGCGACCAGCGGCGATGCCAGGTTCTTTCTGGGCACCGACAGCGCGCCGCATACAGATGCCAACAAGCTGCTGCCCTGCGGCTGTGCCGGCTGTTTCACCGCCCCCAACACCATGTCCATCCTCGCCGAAGTCTTCGAACAGGAAGCGGCGCTTGACCGGCTGGAGGCCTTTGCCTCCCGCAATGGCCCGGCCTTCTACGGCCTGTCCGTGAACGAGGATACCCTGACCCTGGTGCGCGAAACCCCGGATTTTCCCGGCCATATCGACACCCCCGATGGCCCGGTCACGGTTTTCGATCCGGCCATGCCGCTGCACTGGACCGCCTGATTTCATTGTTCCCAAAATACACCAAAGCACCGCCAGCAAAGGACGCAACCGATGATCCCAACCAGCTATCCCTCGCCACAGGAAATGGCCCGCCTCACCGCCCGGATGCTGCTTGAGATCAAGGCGGTCCATTTCAACGCCGCGGAACCGTTCATCCTGGCCTCCGGCCTGCCCAGCCCGACCTATATCGACTGCCGCAAGCTGATCTCCTACCCCCGCATCCGCGCCACGCTGATGGATTTCCTGACCGTGACCGTGATGCGCAACGCAGGCTTTGAAGCCTTCGACAACATCGCGGGCGGCGAAACGGCCGGTATCCCCTTTGCCGCCCTGGTGGCCGAACGCATGGGCCTGCCGATGACCTATGTGCGCAAGAAACCCAAGGGCTACGGGCGCAATGCCCGTATCGAGGGCGACATGAGCGAAGGCCAGCGCGTGCTGCTGGTCGAGGATCTGACCACCGACGGCGGATCCAAGCTCAGCTTCGTGGATGCGATTCGCGACACCGGGGCGACCTGCGCGCACACGGCGGTGATCTTCTACTACGGCATCTTCCCGCAGACCGAAAAGACATTGGGTGATCATGGCGTTACCCTGCATGCGCTCTGCACATGGTGGGATGTGCTGGCCGAAGCCAGGGCGCAGAACGCCTTTGACACGAAGACGCTGCAGGAAGTGGAAAGCTTCCTCAACGCCCCAAAGGCATGGCAGGACGCCCATAAATCCTGAGGATTTCCCACCTCATCTTGACCCGGAGGCCCTTTCCCGGGCAAGATGTGGTGTGCGGGCGGTTCTCCACCAGATATCCACAAAAACATACAATTTGCCCCCGCGCAGCGCGCTGCCTATGACAGCCCTGGGGACAAACGGGTGAGACAATGAACGAGATCACGTCGCTGAACGCGAACAATATCGCCGTGCAGGCACCGGAAACGATGCCGCATTCCATCGAGGCCGAGCAACAGCTTCTGGGCGCGATCCTGACCAATAACGACATCTATGACCGTGTCGCCTCCATCATCGGGGCCAGGCATTTCTACGACCCCGTTCATGCCCGCATCTATGACATCGCGGCCCAGCGGATTGCCAAGAACAACCTCGCCAGCCCGGTGACCCTCAAGGCCTTCATGGAAGACGACGAGGGCCTCAAGGAGCTGGGCGGCCCGGCCTATCTGGCCCGCCTTGCCGGTGCGGCGATCAGCGCCTTTGCGGTGCGCGACTATGCCCAGATGATCTATGACCTCGCGGTGCGCCGCGATCTGATCCAGCTGGGCCGCGACATCTCTGCCAAGGCCGCACAGGTCGATATCGATTCAGAGCCGCGCGAACAGATCGTCGAAGCGGAACAGAAACTCTACCAACTGGCCGAACAGGGCCAGGTCGAAAGCGGATTTCAAAGCTTTCTCAAGGCGGTAACGGACGCTGTTAATGTCGCCAACGCGGCCTATCAACGCGACGGGGGGCTCTCGGGTGTCTCCACCGGGCTCATTGACATGGATGCCAAGCTGGGCGGGCTGCACCGCTCCGACCTGCTGATCCTCGCGGGCCGCCCTTCAATGGGCAAGACCTCGCTGGCGACCAACATCGCCTTCAACGTCGCCAAGGCCTATAAGCGCGGGCTGACCCATGATGGCACCGAAGGGGCCGTCGATGGCGGCGTCGTGGGGTTTTATTCGCTGGAGATGAGCGCGGAACAGCTGGCCGCGCGCATCCTCTCCGAAGCCGCCGAGATTCCCTCCCAGCAGATCCGGTCCGGTGACATGACCGAAGCCGAGTTCCGCCGCTTTGTCGATGCCGCCAAGGCGCTGGAGGCCTGCCCGCTATTCATCGACGATACGCCCGCCCTGCCGATCAGCCAGCTGGCCGCCCGCGCACGCCGCCTGAAACGAACCCATGGCCTTGACCTGCTGATCGTGGACTACCTGCAACTGGTGCGCGGCACCGGCAAGTCCGAGAACCGGGTGAACGAGATTTCCGAGATCACCATGGGCCTCAAGGCCATCGCCAAGGAGCTGGACATTCCGGTCATTGCCCTGTCCCAGCTTTCCCGCCAGGTGGAAAGCCGCGAGGACAAACGGCCGCAGCTGTCGGACCTGCGTGAATCGGGCTCCATCGAACAGGATGCCGATGTGGTGATGTTCGTGTTCCGCGAGGAATACTACAAGGAACGCGAGAAACCCGGTGATCACGAGCTGGAAAAAATGGCCGCCTGGCAGGAAGAAATGGAACGCCTGCATGGCCGCGCCGAGGTGGTGATCGGCAAGCAGCGCCATGGTCCCATCGGCACGGTCGACCTCAGCTTTGAAGGGCGCTTTACCCGCTTTGGCAACCTGGCCAAGCCCTGGCAGCAAAGCGGCGGCAACGATCAGGAATTCTGATGGTCTGCGATCCGCGCCGGAATTTTCAAAAATTCCGCACCGATTTTTTCGAAAAAATCGCCTCCTATTGAAAGGGCACCGTGCAAAAGCCGGTGTCGTTGTCCTTGAACGGATCGTACCGGCGATGCAGGGCGGCTGCTGCAAAAGCGAGGATCAGGGCACCGGCCCTGCCGCGTCCCGCGCCGGAATTTTCAAAAATTCCGGACCGATTTTTTCGAAAAAATCGACCCCGCAGAAAGGGCACCGCGCCAATGCCGGTGCCCTTTGTCATTCATTCGGGCGATTTGACCTCATAGACCAGCCCCTTGGCCGTGCCTTCCGGAAAGCCCTTCCAATAGCTGTGGTCTTCCTTTTCAGTGCCGTCCTCGTTCATCGACCAGACACCATCGTTGGAGTTTTCCACCAGGTCGAGGTAGGCACCCGCCCCGGCGTCGCCTTTCAGCTGTTCATCCAGCCAGGCGGTCACGAAATGCTGCGCGATGTTGTTCATCCGCGCGGTGTCCCAGACCGCATCCGTGTAATGTTCGGAAATGTTGAACCCCTTGTCCTCGCTGAAATAATAGCTTTCCTCCGGGGCGGGCATCGGCGCACCGGCGTTGTGATCCGCATTGATGTAGGTCAGCAGCGCCGTCTTCACGCCCGACACGTTTTCCCAGATCGCGCGCACACCCTTTTCATAAAGCGATGTTTCATCCCGCGAACCCGCAATGAAGAGCATCGGAATCTGCACGCCTGCCAGGCCTTCGGCGTCCCAGAACCCGGTGTTCATCCCCCAGGGGCCAAAGGCAACGGCGGTCTTGATGCGCGGATCGGGCAGGTTCTTGTGGGTTTCGGACCCGGCCTGATGGATGCCCAGCGTGCCATGCGGCCCGCCCCATGGATAGCCGACCGAGGCTTTGGTCACGCCGCCCCCGGCGGTGATCACGGCGCCGTATCCGCCCATGGAATAGCCGATCAACCCGGTGTTTCCGGCGTCGTAGAGCCCCGCGAACTCACCGCCCTCGGCCGCCTTCTGCGCCATCTGCTCCAGCACGAAGAGCTGGTCCAGCGACCGGTTCACCAGGGTCGAGCCAAAGGCCGCCTGGGTGCGATAGGTGCTGTCGGTATGGTCGATGGAGGCCACCACATAGCCCTTGGAGGCCAGGTTTTCTGCCAGGTGTGACATCAGGAACCGGTTGCCGGGATAGCCATGGCTGATCAGCACCAGCGGATAGGCCGCCGCGCCCGCCGCAGGCTCTGCGTCCCGGTGGGCCTTTCCGACCAGTGTCACCTCGGTGACCCCGTCGCGCAGATAGGCCTTCATGCTGGTATCGCCCTCAGCCCCCTCTGCCGCAGGATACCACATCTCTACCGTCAGCGGGCGGTCATAGCGGGGCCATTCGGCGGGCTTTTCCGCCTGCGGGTCGATGGCCAGGATGTCGATCTGGCCGGGATTGACCATCTCGATCGTGCGGACCCCGACCGGCAGCGCACCGTAGGCTGCCAGTTCCGGCGCGTTTGGCAGTTGGGTGTCGATGCGATTTTCGGCCAATGCGCCCCCCGTCCCCAGGGCAACCGTCGCCGTGGCGATGATAAGATGTTTCATGGTCCTCTCCCTTTATGAGTGCATCCAGACCTTAGGCGCATCTCGGGACAGGGCAAGCGGTGATAAAGTGACGTTACGAAGACTTCATATTTGCGGCCTGCGCCATCTGCGCGGCGCTGATGCCAAAACGCGGACCAAAGCGCACCCGTGCCGCAATCAGGCGCGGATCGTCCGGCCGCATGCCCAAGGTGCGGATAAAGTCGATGCGCTGGCGGGTCTTCAGCGCCTCGCGGTCGATGTCGGTGCCCATCGCGCGGTCGATGATCTGGCCGCCCGGGCTGACATGGAACCATTTTGAGAAATCGCGGAAATGGTGCTGGTTGTGCAGGCGCGTGACACGGGTGGCAACGCGGGACTTGGGGATGTTCAGATGCGCCGTCATGTGGAACCATTCATAGACCATGAACATCGCCACCCCGCCCACCGGCACGATGGCCACGGCAATCCACAGCGCATCGGTCAGACCCGACAGGGCCGCGATCCCCCAGACCAGCAGGAAATTGCCTGCCAGCATCGGCAGAGCCACCCAGACCGGGACAAAGAACAACCCGGTGTTTGTCGGGAAATCGTGATGCCCGTAATGTGCGCGATAGAGCAGGTCAAAGGCCCATTGCCGGCGCGGCGGATGCAGGTGAAAGACAAAGCGATGCAGGTTGTATTCATTCAGCAATTGCGCCCCGATGCCCAAAGGCACCAGCGCCCAGACCCAGCCCGGACCGGCGCGCAGCAGCGCGGCCAGCCCAAGCGCAAAGGCCAGCGCCATGACCACAAGCGACAGATGCGATGCCATGATCTTCACCCGCTGCATCTGCTTTACCCCCCTGGTGGTCTTGGTTAGACGGAAACAACCCTTCCCAGCGGAGCATCGTGATGCAGATCGAATTCGTCAACCATGCCTCGGTTCTGATGACCCATGGTCAGGTTGGTCTGCTGTCAGACCCCTGGTACAGCGGCCCCGCCTTTCACAAGGGCTGGCGCCTGCTGGTGGAGACGCCCGAGGACCGCATCGAAGAGCTGCTGTCCCGCGTCACCCACATCTGGATCAGCCATGAACATCCCGATCATTTCTCCATCGGGTTTTTCAAGCGCTGGGGCGATGTGATCCGCCAGCGCGACATCAAGCTGCTGTTTCAGGACATCGACGATCAGCGGGTGGCCGACTTCCTGCGCGCCCAGGGCATGGCGCTGACCGAACTGACATTCGGCAAGGCCTTTGATCTGGGCAGCGGCGTTTCCGTCACCTGCCTGAAGGATGAATTCTACGATTCGGCGCTCTCCGTGCGGATGGGCGACACCCATGTGCTGAACCTGAACGACTGCGCAGTGCGCACGCCGGAGCGTGCCCGCGAGATCCGCGATGCGGTTGGCACCTGCGACATCCTGCTGACCCAGTTCAGCTATGCCGCCTGGAAAGGCGGGCGGGAAAACCGCGACTGGCGCGCGGAAGCCGCGCAGGAAAAACTGAACAATATCAGAATACAGGCAGAGGTTCTTGAACCGAAAACAGTGATCCCCTTTGCCAGCTTTGTCAGCTTCGCCCATCAGCGCAACGCCTATCTGAACGATGCCGCGAACCGGCCTGAGGACGTGATCGCGGCGTTTCGGGCCGCGCCCTTCGCGCTTTGTGTGATGCAGCCGGGCGATGTGACCGACGGCACGGTGCCCCCCGGCCAGAACGCCGCCGCCGTGGCCTTCTGGGCCGAACATTATGACCGCGCGGGCCAGGACCTGATGACCTATGACAGCGTGGAGGAAACGACCCTGCGCGAGAGCTTTGCCAGCTGGCGCAAGCGCGTCTTCACCAACAATTCCCGCCCCGCGATGCGGCTGGCGCAAACGCTCTCTCCGATCCGGGTGCTGCAGCCCGTGGTGGTGCGCCTGGACGATACCGGCCAAAGCTGGCGGATCGACCCGCCGCGCGGCACGCTGGCCAAGACCGATGACCCCGCCGATCTGATCATGCATTCCGAAAGCCTGAACTTCCTGTTCTCGAATTCCTTCGGTTTCGACACCCTGGGCGTCAACGGCACGTTTGAAGAGGCGCGCGAGGGCGGATTTTCCCGTGCCGCACGCTCCATCTCCATCGAGAACCTGAACAATCTCGGCATCCGCTTTGGCCCCGGCCTTTTCCTGAACCCCAAGATCATCGGAATCTTCCTGGAACGCCTGCGCGGCGTCAGCGCCAAGATGAAGCGCAGGGACAGATGACCCTTTTCCCCGATAGGACCCACGAGAGCCCATGACCACACCGACCCTGACCATCGACCTGACCGCCATCGCCGCCAACTGGCGCGCACTGGACGCCCTTTCCACCTGCGAGACCGCGGCGGTGATCAAGGCCGACGCCTATGGGCTGGGTGTCGCCCGTGTCGGCCCTGCCCTGGCCGAAGCCGGCGCGCGGACCTTTTTCGTTCATGCGGCAGAAGAAGGCGTGCATCTGCGGCGCGCCCTCGGGGCCGGCCCTGTCATCAACGTCTTTTCCGGCCATATGCCCGGTGACGCCGACATGATCCGCGCGGCGGGGCTGGTGCCGATGATCAATTCGGTCGATCAGCTTCTCACCCATGTGGAATCGGTGCCGGGCCACCCCTTTGGGCTGCAGCTGGACAGCGGCATGAACCGGCTGGGGATGGAACCTGCCGAATGGTCCGCCCTGCGCGACATCGCATTGGCGCAAAAGCCGCGGCTGATCATGTCGCACCTGGCCTGTGCCGACGAACCGGACCACCCGATGAACGCCATGCAGTTGCAGAACTTCAGGGACATGACCGACGGGCTGGATGTGCCCCGGTCGATCGCCGCGACCGGCGGCACCTTGCTGGGGCCGGATTTTCATTTCGACATGACCCGGCCCGGTGTCGGGCTTTACGGCGGGCTGCCCTTTGTCGATGCGACACCGGTGGTCACCCTGGACCTGCCCGTGGTGCAGGTGCGCGAGGTCGCAGCCGGTGAGACGGTGGGTTACGGCAATGCCTTTATCGCACCCGGTCCGATGCGCATCGCAACTGTCTGCGGCGGCTATGCCGACGGACTGATCCGCGCCATGGGGAACAACGCGACCCTGACCTTCGAAGAACACAAGCTGCCGCTTGTGGGGCGCGTGTCGATGGACATGATCACTGTCGATGTCACCGCCCTGTCAGAGGTGCCGGAACACCTGCAACTGATCGGCCTGCACCAGTCGGTGGATACCATCGCCGATTTTGCCGGGACCATCGGATACGAGATCCTGACATCGCTGGGCGCGCGCTATGACCGGGTCTATCTGAAGTGATCCTCAAGGCGCTGAACCTTGCGCTGCTGGTTCTCTACCCCATCGCATGGGCCGCCCCGCTGATGCGGGCGGGCCTGCTGCCACTGTTCGGGCTGGAGGAGATTTCCGTGCTGACCGGGCTGCAATCGCTCTGGGCTTCGGACATCTTTCTGGGGCTGGTGGTCACGCTCTTTGCGCTGTTTGCGCCTTATATCAAGACCATCGGCCTGTCGCTGGTCCATTTCGACCTGCTCAGCCGCCGCGCGCTGCCTGTCCTGTCCTTTCTGGGCAAGCTGGCGATGGCGGACATTTTCCTGATCGCGCTTTACATCACCCTGTCCAAGGGAATCGGCGTCGGCCGGATCGAAACCGCCTGGGGATTGTACCTGTTTACCGGCTGCATTCTTGCCTCAATCTTCGTTTCCTGGCGGACTGAACAATCAGGCGGCTAGCGCCCGGATTGGTCCCGATCAGGAAACAGCCACATAACGGAATGTGTCACAGGACACCGATTCGTTAACTTTTCCGTCGAAAACCTTTTTTTTCATGGCAAAAGTTCCGGATCAGCATAAACTTGCCGATGAAGGTTATCCGTGGGGGAATAATCGCTTGTCTCATTTTCGTGCTGTTGTTTACCTGTTCCAATACCTGATGCAGCGCCTTGCATTGGCCATATTTCTTGTGGCCGCACTGGCCCTGCTGGCGGCAACCGCCATGGCAGCGCTTGGGCAATGGTCCTGGGTCAGCCTGACGGTCTATTTCCAGGGCCAGCCGGTGCCGGAGGCCGGAATGTACGCCCAGATCGGGCTGACCGTGCTGGCGGTGGGCCTGTGTTTCTTTCTGCCCTCCAACCGCCGCATCATGCAGCTTGAGAACTCGCACCGTTCCTTTTCCATCGGGATGCGCGATGTGGCCCGGGCCTATCACGCGGTCCATGCCGCGGACCGGGCCCAGACCTTCAAGCTCAGCTCCGAATTCGATGCGGTGCGCGAGCGTCTGGCCTATCTGCGCGACCATCCGGACCTCAGCACGCTGGAACCCTCCCTGCTGGAGGTCGCCGCCCAGATGAGCCACATCAGCCGCGAGCTGGCCACCGTCTATGCCGATGACAAGATCGCCCGCGCGCGCGGCTTCCTTGAGCAGCGCCAGCAGGAAATCGAACTGTTCAACAGCAGGCTGGAACAGGCCAAGGCCATTTCGAACGAATTGAAACACTGGGTCCACGAGATCGAGCTTGAGGAAAGCGTCGCCGCCGCCCAGCTGGACCGCTTGCGCCGCGAGATGCAGGAAATCATGCCGGAACTCGGCCTTGAGACAACCGTGCGTACAGATCCCACCGCACTGGACAACACCATCGTCGATCTGCAACCCAAAGCGGCGGAATAACCGGCAGGCTCAGGTCGCGCTTGCCCCGGACTGGCCCCGAATATATACGCCAATCCATGTTGGACACCCCCCAGAACCGCCCCGAATTGCCGCCCGAAATCGCGCGGCGCCGCACCTTTGCGATCATCAGCCACCCTGACGCGGGCAAGACCACGCTGACGGAGAAATTCCTGCTGTTCGGCGGGGCGATCCAGATGGCCGGACAGGTGCGCGCCAAGGGCGAGGCGCGGCGCACGCGGTCGGACTTCATGGCAATGGAAAAGGACCGGGGCATCTCCGTCTCGGCCTCTGCCATGTCCTTCGATTTTCAGGGCAAGGACCGCAATTACCGGTTCAATCTGGTGGACACGCCCGGCCACTCGGACTTTTCCGAAGATACCTACCGCACGCTGACAGCGGTGGACGCGGCTGTGATGGTGATCGACGGCGCCAAGGGTGTGGAAAGCCAGACGCAGAAACTGTTCGAGGTCTGCCGCATGCGCGACCTGCCGATCCTGACCTTCTGCAACAAGATGGACCGCGAATCGCGTGATGTCTTCGAGATCATCGACGAGATTCAGGAAAACCTTGCCATCGACGTGACCCCGGCAAGCTGGCCCATCGGGGTCGGCCGCGATTTTCTGGGCTGCTATGACATCCTGCGCGACCGGCTGGAACTGATGGACCGCGCCGACCGCAACAAGATCGCCGAAAGCATCAAGATCGAGGGACTGGACGACCCCAAGCTGGCCCAGCATGTGCCGCCTGCCCTGCTGGAAAAGCTGCGCGAGGATCTGGAGATGGTGCGCGAATTGATGCCGCCGCTGGATGCCGCGCTGATGGCCGAGGGGTCGCTGACCCCGATCTGGTTCGGCAGCGCGATCAACAGCTTCGGCGTCAAGGAACTGATGGACGGCATTGCCACCTATGGGCCGGAACCGCAGATCCAATCCGCCGAGCCGCGCCAGATCCTGCCGGAGGAAAAGAACGTCTCCGGCTTTGTCTTCAAGGTGCAGGCCAACATGGACCCCAAGCACCGCGACCGCGTGGCCTTTGTCCGCCTTGCCTCGGGGCATTTTACCCGTGGCATGAAGCTGACCCATGTGCGGTCGAAAAAACCGATGTCCATCACCAACCCGGTGATGTTCCTCGCCTCTGACCGCGAACTGGCCGAGGAAGCCTGGGCCGGCGACATCATCGGCATTCCCAACCACGGCCAGCTGCGCATCGGCGACACGCTGACCGAAGGCGAGGCGATCCGCGTGACCGGCATCCCCTCCTTCGCGCCGGAACTGTTGCAGGGCGTGCGCGCGGGCGACCCGATGAAGGCCAAGCACCTGGAAAAGGCGCTGATGCAATTTGCCGAGGAAGGAGCCGCCAAGGTCTTCAAGCCCTCCATCGGTTCCGGTTTCGTGGTGGGTGTCGTGGGCCAGTTGCAGTTCGAGGTGCTGGCATCACGGATCGAGCTGGAATACGGGCTGCCGGTGCGGTTCGAGGCCTCGCAATTCACCTCGGCCCGCTGGGTCAATGGCACCAAACAGGCGGTGGACAAGTTCACCGAGGCCAACAAGCAGCACATCGCCCATGACCACGACGGCGACATCGTCTACCTCACGCGCCTGCAATGGGACATCGACCGGATCGACCGCGACTATCCCGATGTGCGCCTGACCGCGACCAAGGAAATGATGGCGTGAGCCCGCGCTGGGGATTGGTTGCGACGATCAAGGCCCCGGCGGAGGAGATCCTGCGCTTTGCCGCCTTTCACCTTGAGGCCGGCGCGCACCGGTTGTTCATCTATCTGGACGAGCCGAACCCGGCTGCGCAGAGCGCGCTGGAAAACCACCCGAAATGCCGGGTGACCCTGTGTGATACCGCCCATTGGAAGATGCTGATCGGCAAGCGCCCGGTCAAACACCAGTCGCGCCAGACCCTGAATGCGACCCATGCCTATGGCCGCGCGGGGGATGTGGACTGGCTGGCCCATATTGACGTGGACGAGTTTCTGGTCAGTGACCGCCCGGTGGCCGACCATCTGGCAGATGTCCCGCCGGCGGTGGAAACCGCCCGCGCCCGCCCGATGGAGATGCTGGGCGGTGACGGCACGGCCTTCAAACGGTTCATCCCCAATGGCCCCCGACGCGAGCGCATCGTGAACGCGGTGTACCCGACCTTTGGTGAATATATCAAAGGCGGGTTTCTGAGCCATCTGGCCGGCAAGGTCTTTGTCAGGACGGGCATGGAGGGCATCACGATCCGCATCCACAACGCCTTTCGCGGCTCCGAGATGATCGAAGGCACGCAGGAGCTGTCGGAACTGCGGCTGGCCCATGCCCATGCAAAATCCTGGGAAGACTGGCAGGCCGCCTATCGGTTCCGGCTTGAGAAAGGCTCCTACCGCGCCGATCTTGGCCCCGCCAAGCCCCGCGTGCGCGGCGGGCTGACCCTGAACGAATTCTTCGCCATCCTTGAGGCGGAAGAGGGCGAAGCGGGATTGCGCGCCTTTTACGACGAAGTCTGCGCCGACACGCCCGACCACCGCGCGCGGCTGGCCGCCCATGACCTGCTGCACCGCGCCGATCTGCGGCTAAGCACCCATTTGGCCACATATTTCCCCGATTGGGCGGGCTGAACGGACATCTGTTTGACCGCAGCCAGTTATGTTGCTATGCGGTCGCAACATGTAGCGGCAAAGTCGCCTTGGGCCATGGGGGCCTGCATGATTGCTGCTGCGGGCCAAATGAGTGTCCGCAAAACACGGACACACATGACAAAATTCTCTGATCTGAACTTGAATCCCAAGGTCCTCAAGGCGATTGCCGAAGCGGGCTATGAAACCCCCACACCGATTCAGGCCGGGGCCATCCCCCCTGCCCTTGAAGGTCGCGACGTTCTGGGCATCGCCCAGACCGGCACCGGCAAGACCGCCAGCTTCACGCTGCCGATGATCACCATGCTGGCGCGGGGCCGCGCAAGGGCGCGGATGCCGCGCAGCCTGGTGCTTTGCCCCACGCGCGAACTGGCGGCACAGGTGGCGGAAAACTTCGACACCTATGCCAAACATGTGAAACTGACCAAGGCGCTGCTGATCGGCGGCGTTTCGTTCAAGGAACAGGACACCGCCATCGACAAGGGCGTGGATGTGCTGATTGCCACACCGGGCCGCCTGCTGGACCATTTCGAGCGCGGCAAGCTGATCCTGAATGACGTCAAGGTCATGGTGGTGGACGAAGCCGACCGGATGCTCGACATGGGGTTCATCCCCGACATCGAGCGTATCTTCGGCCTCACGCCCTTTACCCGCCAGACGCTGTTCTTCTCGGCCACCATGGCGCCGGAAATCGAGCGGATCACCAACACCTTCCTGTCCAACCCCGCCCGCATCGAAGTGGCGCGGCAGGCCACGACGGGCGAGAATATCACCCAGGGCGTGGTGATGTTCAAAGCCTCCCGCAAGGACCGCGAAGCGACCGAAAAGCGCAACCTGCTGCGCGCGCTGATCGACGGCGAAGGCGACAAATGCACCAACGCCATCATCTTCTGCAACCGCAAGATGGATGTGGACGTGGTGGCCAAGTCGTTGAAAAAATACGGTTATGACGCGGCACCGATCCACGGCGACCTGGACCAGAGCCAGCGCACACGCACGCTTGACGGGTTCCGCGCAGGCGATCTGCGCTTTCTCGTGGCCTCCGACGTGGCCGCGCGCGGCCTTGATGTGCCGGCCGTCAGCCATGTCTTCAACTTCGACGTGCCCAGCCATGCCGAGGATTACGTGCACCGCATCGGCCGCACCGGCCGCGCGGGCCGTGACGGCAAGGCGATCATGATCTGCATCCCCCGCGACGAAAAGAACCTCGCCGATGTGGAACGTCTGGTCGAACGCGAGATCCCGCGCCTGGACAACCCGCTGGGCAATGGCAATGCGGCAGAGGCGGCACCCGTGGCCGATGACACTGCCGACAAGCCCAAGAAAACCCGTTCGCGCAGCCGCAGCAAGCCCAAGTCAGAGGCACCAAAGCCCGAGGCGGACGCCAAACCGGCAGCCGAGGCAAAGCCCAAGGCCGAGCCTCAGTCAAAACCGGAAGCCAAGCGCGAGAACGCGCCGAAGTCAGAGCCGAAGCAATCCGCGCAATCCAACCGGAACGATGCGCAGGACCGCAGCAGCAGCAGTTCACGCAGCCGCAGCCAGAACAGCCGCGGCAATGACAACCGCGTCGTGGGCCTGGGTGATCACACCCCGGATTTCATCGGGCTGAGCTTCGAAGACCGCGAGTAAGGTCAAAGCCCCGGGCCGCCGCGGCCCATCGGCAGAAAGCAGCGCGTAGACGTCAGGACCACATGGCGCGCCCCTCCGGGGCGCGGTATTCAGGGCCGAACCCTTTTCAAGGCCTGACAGATGCTGCGCCCTTTCCTTGCCCTGCTGTTGATGATCTCCGCCTCTGCCGCCACGGCAGAGCGGTGCCGCGCCGTGGTCAACGGCAGCGAAATCGTGATCGAGGCGGATAATTTCGCCACTTTCGCCGAAGACGTCAAAACCCGTGAAAAACTGATGCGCTGGCCCTCGGCCAGGTGGAACCGCGCCTGGGGCACGCCCCCCGCCTGCCTGAGCGCTGTGCTCTACGATTACCTCGCAACGACGGTGCCCGACAACCAGATCGAGGGCTATTGCCTGACACAGGACGACAAGACCGGGTTTTTCCTGGTCCCCGGAGAGCGCAATTTTCGCGGGCTCTGCCGCACGACGGTCTGCGAGCGGGTGAACACGACAAAGGCCGAGACGCTGGCAGTGACGAAATCCATCGCAAATGCCGCCCTGACAACGGTGACGGACCCGGCGGCGGCGGTGGCTGTGGCGCATAAATCCGGCGCGATGATCCTGTCGGGCAGCGCCAGCACGCTGATCACCAACCTGAACGCCACCAGCTCAACCGTGGTCACGGCCCTGTCCACCCCCGCCGCGCTGACGGCGGTGGGCGTATCGGTGCTTGCGGTTGGTGGTGCGGTCTACATGTGCAGCGGCGACGCGCCGGAGGAGGATGTTCCCGCCGAATGATCCGGCGGGAACGATAAAGTGTCATGCGAAAAACCTGAATCACATAACGCTGCCTGAAATCAAAGATTTCAACGCGTTACGTGATGCCTGATGCTTCAGGTATTTCGTCAGACGCTATGGTCAGCTCAACCGGCTGACCACCACTGTCACTTCCGGCTTCTTGCCGATCTCGTCCTGCGCGGACTGGCGCACGGCGCGTTTCAGCCCCTCGTTCAGCTTGTCATCGTCGCGCAGCGTGGCGGCCTTGGACCGGCCCAGGAACTGGCTCAGGTCCGCTTCGATCACATCGGCCAGCGGCGCCTTGGAGCGGCCCGTTTCCGGCAGGCCCATCATGTCGACCCAGGGATCACCTAGCGGCTCGTCATCCTCGTCCATGATCACGGTGACGGTCACATGCCCGTTCAGCGCCATGCGGATACGGTCGCGTACCACCCCGTCCAGCGCGCCGATCTGCACCGAGCCATCCAGATAGGTGCGTCCGGTCTCGACATATTCGGCCACGCTCGGCTTGTTGCCGCTGAGGTCGATCATCATGCCATTGACCGCCAGCACACCGGTCATGCCCTTGCCTTCGGCAATCTTGACGTGTTCGCGCAGGTGGCGGTGTTCGCCGTGCATCGGGATCAGCACCTGCGGCTTGACCACGTCATGCAGGGTTTCCAGGTCAGGCCGGTTCGCATGGCCGGACACATGGTAAAGACCCGAACTGTCGTCCACCACATCCACACCGATTTCGGAGAACTGGTTGATGATGCGGATCACGCCGCGTTCATTGCCGGGAATCGTCTTGGAAGAGAACAGGAACATGTCCCCTTCCTTCATCTCGATCCCCTGATACTTGCCCCGGGCAAGCTGTGCCGATGCCGCGCGGCGTTCGCCCTGCGACCCGGTGACCAGCAGCAGCAGGTTCTCGCGCGGGATGCCGCGCGCCTCTTCGGGGCTGACGGTGTTCGGGAAATCTTTCATCACGCCGGTTTCCAGCGCCGCCTCGACCATGCGTTTCATCGCACGGCCCAGCAGCACGATGGAGCGCCCCGCCTTGTCGCCCGCGACCGCCAGCGTCTTTACCCGCGCCACGTTGGAGGCAAAGGTGGTCGCAACCACCATGCCCGACGCGCCGCTGATCAGCTTTTCGATCTCGGGACCAAGCGTCGCTTCCGACCGGCCCGGCAGCGGCGAGAACACATTGGTACTGTCACAGACCAGCGCCTTGATCCCGTCCTTGCAGACCTCGGCCCAGAGTTCCGGGTCAAAGGCTTCGCCGACGCCGGGGGTCAGGTCGATCTTGAAATCACCGGAGTGGATCAGACGCCCCTCTGGCGTGTCGATCACCAGCGCGGAGGATTCAGGGATGGAATGCGAAATCGGCAGGAACCCGACCTGGAACGGCCCTGCACCCTGCTGGTGCGGCCAGGCCCCCACGGTCTGCACCGCGTCATCGGGATGGCCGTGTTCGGACATCTTGCGCCGCGCGATATTGGCGGTGAAGGTCCGGGCATAGATCGGCGCCTGCAGCGCCTCGTAGGTATGGGCGATGGCGCCAACGTGGTCTTCATGCGCGTGGGTCACGAAAATCGCCTCGATCCGGTCGCGGCGTTCCTTCAGCCACTGGATGTCCGGCAGGATCAGGTCCACGCCGGGGCTGCCATCCATATCGGGAAAGGCCACGCCCATGTCCACGACGATCAGCCGCTCCTTGCCCGGTTTCCCGTAGCCATACACATAGGCATTCATGCCAATTTCACCCGCCCCGCCGAGGGGAAGGTAGATCAATCTCTCGCTGCTCATATTATTCAGCTTTATCCTTGTTATACTTATGGATCACGGTCAGGCCGTGCATCGTAAGGTCATCTTCAATGACGTCGAAAAGGTCTTCGGTCTGGGCAAACAACGGGGCCAGCCCGCCGGTTGCGATAATCTTCATGTTCTGGTCGCGTTCGGCCTTGATCCGGGCACAGATCTCCTTGACCAGGCCGACATAGCCCCAGAACACGCCCGATTGCATGCAAGCGACCGTATTGGTGCCTACTACACGTTGTGGCTTGGTAATGTCCACATGTGGCAGTGCGGCGGCGGCCATATGCAGCGCTTCAAGGCTCAGGTTCACGCCGGGTGCAATGACCCCGCCCACATATGCGCCATCATGGCCCGCCACATCAAAGGTGGTGGCGGTGCCGAAATCGACCACGATCAGGTTGCCGCCGTGCCGGTCGAAAGCCCCCGAGGTGTTGACCAGCCGGTCCGGCCCCACGATCGTGCCCTGGTCCACGCGCGGCGCGGCCGGCAGCAGGCAGTCGGGCTTGCCCACCACCATCGGACGGCAGTTGAAATACTGGTCGGAAAAGACACGCAGGTTGAACACCACCCGCGGCACGGTCGAGGAGATGATCACATCGGTGATGTCGGGCTTGATCTGATGATGGTTCAGCAGGGTCGAAAACCAGGTGAAATAGGCATCCGCCGTGCGCGCGTGATGGGTCGATGTGCGCATGGTGCACAGCGCCCGCCCCTCATCATAGATGGAAAAGACCGTGTTGGTGTTCCCGCAGTCAATCGCCAAGAGCATCCCCTGCCCCCCTTCTTTCAGAAAAACACATCCGCAGCGGCAATCGCGACCCTGCCCTTTGCCGTGTTCAATATCAGATTCCCGTTCTGGTCCACATCCTCAAAGACGCCACTGGTCTCATCCCGGGTCGTGCGCGCGCGGATGACCTCGCCCAGACGTGCCGCATGGGCCAGCCAGGCGGTGCGGATGGGATCGAACCCATAGGTGGTGAACTGCGTCTCAAGCACCGCGTATTCGGCCGCCAGCACATCCAGAAAGGCCTCTGGCGCAACGCCGATCCCGAATGCCCCGGCAAGGCTGACAGGGGTGACAGCCCCCGGTTCCACCTGATCCGCGCCCGGCGCATGGGCCAGGTTGACACCAATGCCGATCAGCAGATGCGGACCGTTTGTTTCCAGCAGGATGCCAGCGACCTTGCCACCGTCCAGCAGCACGTCATTGGGCCATTTCAGGGCAAAACGGTTTCCCTGCCCGGTGACCGCGACAAAGCTGCGATAAAGCGCCAGCGAAGAGACAAAGGACCGCAGCGCGGCAATGCCCGGTGCCTCGGCATTGGGCAGGACCAGCGTTGCCGCGAAATTCCCCCGGGGGGTGGACCATGCGCGGCCCCGCCTGCCCCGTGCCGCGGATTGCTCCTTTGCCAGGATCCATTCCGGACCGGAGAGGTCACGCAGCCGGCGCCCGGCCTCTGCCAATGTGGAATCGACCGTGTCCAGCACCAGCCGCCCATATCCTTCGGGCCAGCCCATCAAGGGGTGAGGGTCCGTGAAAGCGGCAAGCTCAGCCTGTCAGACCGCAGAACGGTCAGTTGACAAGCGCCCCGGCGGCGGCCGCAGCCACGCCTTCGACACCAAACATGTTGATGATGCCCAGCACCATGATCAGCGCCGAAGCCATCAGGAAGCCCGAGAGCACGCTGCTGCCGGACCGGTCCAGCGTATCCGCCTGTTCGGACCCGAAGTACATGTAGAACACGATCCGCAGGTAATAATAGGCCCCGATCACCGATGCGATCACACCGGCCACCGCCAGCCAGGCCAACCCGGCGTCATAGGCGGCGCGCAGCACGTAAAGCTTGCCGAAGAAGCCCAGCATCGGCGGCACCCCCGCCAGCGAGAACAGCAGCACCAGCATTGCCAGTGCCCGGCCCGGGTTGGTCTTGGCGTACATGTTGAGCGATGCGATATCGGTCACCGGCGCGCCATCCCGGCTCATCAGCAGGATAAAGGCGAAGGTGCCGACGTTCATGGTTACATAGATCGCCATATAGACCAGCATCGCCTGCACGCCCAGGGCGGTGCCCGCGGCCAGCCCCATCAGCGCATAGCCCATATGCGCGATGGAGGAGAAGGCCATCAGCCGCTTGATATTGGTCTGGCCGATGGCGGCAATGGCGCCCAGGAACATGGACAGCACCGAAAGCAGCGCGACAATCTGGCTCCAGTCCGCGACGGCATTGCCGAAGGCGTCATGCAGCACGCGGGCGAAAAGGCCCATCGCCGCGACCTTGGGCGCGGTGGCAAAGAAGGCGGTGACCGGCGTGGGCGAGCCTTCGTAGACGTCCGGCGTCCACATGTGGAACGGCACGGCGGAAACCTTGAAGCCCATGCCCGAGATCAGGAAGACGATGCCAAAGAGCAGGCCCAGCGAGGTCTCTCCCGATTGCGCGGTCTGGATGATGCCGGAGAACAGCGTGGTGCCCGCATAGCCGTAAACCAGCGAAGCGCCATAGAGCAGCAGGCCCGAGCTGAGCGCGCCGAGAACGAAGTATTTCAGCCCCGCCTCGGTCGAGCGCACGGAATCGCGCCGCAGGGAGGCGACCACGTAAAGCGCCAGCGATTGCAGTTCCAGCCCCATGTACAGCGCCATCAGGTCGCCCGCGCTGACCATCATCATCATGCCCACGGCGGAGAGGGCCACCAGCATCGGGTATTCGAACCGCAGCAATCCGCGGGCTTTCATATAGCCTTCGGACATCAGCAGCACGGCAGCGGCGCTGAGCAGGATCGTGACCTTGGCAAAACGGGCAAAGCCGTCTTCGATGAACATGCCGTTGAAGGCCAGACGGGTGCCTTCGCCGGTAAAGCCGATCCAGGCGGCCAGCAGAACAAAGACCGCCGCGGTCAGCCAGATCAACAGGCTCCCCACCTTGTCCTTGGTGGTATAAACCGCGACCAGCAGTCCCAGCAGCGAAAAGCAGGACAGCAGGATTTCTGGCAGGATGATGTTCAGATCAGCGGAAATCATCGCACGGGTCCTTTTAGTTCGACACTTCGGCGGTCTGGATTGCGGCGCTCGCCGCCTCCAGCGCGATGTCATAATTTTCAACAAGTTCCGTGACCGAGGGGCCGATAATGTCCAGCACCAGTGACGGGTAGACGCCCAGCAGCAGTGTCATCACCACCAGGGGCGCGAAGATCCAGCGCTCGCGCGTGGTCATGTCGGTGATCGACCGCAGGCTTTCCTTGATCAGGTCGCCCATGACCACCCGGCGGTAAAGCCAGAGCGCATAGGCCGCCGAGAAGATCACCCCGGTGGTCGCCACGGCGGCAACCCAGGTGTTGACCTGGAAGGTCCCCATCAGCGTCAGGAATTCACCCACAAAGCCGGAGGTGCCCGGCAGGCCCACGTTGGCCATGGTGAACAGCATGAAGATCAGCGCATAGGCGGGCATCCGGTTCACCAGCCCGCCATAGGCGTCGATGTCGCGGGTGTGCATCCGGTCATAGATCACGCCGACGCAAAGGAACAGCGCGCCCGAGATGAAGCCGTGGCTGATCATCTGGAAGATCGCACCATCGACACCCTGCTGGTTGGCGGCAAAGATGCCCATGGTCACAAAACCCATATGCGCAACCGAGGAATAGGCGATCAGCTTTTTCATGTCTTCCTGCACCAGTGCCACCAGCGAGGTATAGACGATGGCAATCGCGCTCATCCACAGGATCAGCGGCGTCAGCACCTCTGCCCCCACCGGGAACATCGGCAGGCTGAACCGCAGGAAGCCGTAGCCGCCCATCTTGAGCAGGATCGCCGCCAGCACCACCGACCCCGCGGTGGGGGCCTGAACGTGGGCATCGGGCAGCCAGGTATGGACCGGCCACATCGGCATCTTGACCGCAAAGCTGGCGAAGAAGGCGATGAACATCAGCGTCTGCATCCCGCCGATCACCTGCACGCCCATCAGGCTGAAGCTGTCAGAGGCGAAGCTGTGGTTCAGCAGGCTGACATCACAGGCGCCGATGCAGGTGGTGCCGGCGTCGGTGTACATCGCCACCATGGCCACCAGCATCAGCACGGAACCGAGGAAGGTATAAAGGAAGAACTTGAAGCTGGCGTAGATCCGGTTGGCCCCGCCCCATATGCCGATGATCAGGAACATCGGGATCAGACCGGCCTCGAAGAACAGGTAGAACAGGATCAGGTCCAGCGCCATGAAGACGCCCAGCATCAGGGTCTCCAGCAGCAGGAAGGCGATCATGTATTCCTTGACCCGGTGCTCGACATTCCAGCTTGCCGCGATGACCAGCGGCATCATGAAGGTGGTCAGCATCACGAAGAGCACCGAAATGCCATCGACGCCCAGACGGTACTTCAGCCCCAGCAGCCATTCCGATTCCTCGACAAACTGAAACCCGGTGTTGCTGGGGTCAAAGTCGAACAGCACGAAGAGCGAGATCAGGAAGGTTGCCGAAGTGGTGATCATCGCCAGCCACTTGGCATTGCGCGCCGCTGCCGCATCCTCACCGCGCAGGAACACCGCAAGGATCAGCGCCGCAAAGGCGGGCATGAAGGTAATGATGGAAAGAAGATGCGTGTCCATCAGTGGGACCCTCCGGTCATCGTCATCCATGTGACCAGAACCGCGATCCCGATCACCATGGCAAAGGCATAGGTAAAGATATAGCCGGACTGCGCCTTACCGGCGAGCCGCGTGAACCAGGGCACGATGCCCATCGCGACCCCGTTCAGGGTGCCATCGATCACGTCGCCGTCGCCGCGCTTCCACAGGAAGCGGCCAATCGCCTTGGCCGGACGGACAAAGATCACGTCATAGATTTCGTCAAAGTACCACTTGTTCAGCAGGAACAGGTAAAGCGGCTGCTGGTTCGCGGCCAGACGGCCGGGCAGTGTCGGGTTCCAGATGTAGAACCACAGCGCCAGGACAAACCCCAGAAGCATCGCGATGAAGGGGCTGACCTTGACCCAGACCGGTGCCTCATGCGCCGCTTCCAGCACATGGTTTTCGGAACCGAAGTACAGTGCCCCCTCGCCCGGCGCGCCGCCAAAGGCCGCGTGATGTCCGCCGCCGTGGCCCGCTTCGGCCGTCTCGCCGTGGCCCGCTTCGGCAGTCTCGCCGTGACCGGCACCTTCTTCGGTTGCGGCATGGGCTTCGCCCGCGCCTTCGGCATGGGTTTCGCCACCTGCCGCCATTTCGGCCAGCGGGATGTCGTAGAATTCTGCCATCTCCTCGGTCGAGCCGAAGAAGCTGCCGTACCACAACATGCCGGAGAAGACGGCACCAAGGGCCAGAACACCCAGCGGCACCAGCATGGTCATCGGGCTTTCATGCGCGTGGTCATGTGTGTGTTTGTCGCCACGCGGCTTGCCGTGGAATGTCAGGAAGATCAGGCGCCAGCTGTAGAAGCTTGTCATCGCAGCGGCGACAACCAGCAGCCAGAAACCATACATGGACCCGCCGCCCCAGGCGCTTTCGATGATCGCATCCTTGCTGAGGAAGCCGGCGAAACCGATATGTGTCAGCGGGATGCCGACCCCGGTGATCGCCAGGGTGCCGATCATCATCGCGGCATAGGTATAGGGGATCTTTTTGCGCAGACCGCCATAGTTGTTCATGTCCTGCTCGTGATGCATGGCATGAATGACCGAGCCCGCACCGAGGAACAGCATCGCCTTGAAGAAGGCGTGGGTGAACAGGTGGAACATCGCTGCCGAATACATGCCAACGCCTGCGGCGACGAACATGTAGCCCAGCTGCGAACAGGTGGAATAGGCGATGACGCGCTTGATGTCGGTCTGTACCAGACCCACGGTCGCGGCGAAAAAGGCGGTGGTGGCGCCGATCACGGTGACAAAGGTCATCGCCTGGGGCGCGAATTCCATCAGCGGCGACATCCGGCAGACCAGGAAGACACCTGCCGTCACCATGGTCGCGGCGTGGATCAGCGCGGATACCGGTGTCGGGCCTTCCATCGCATCGGGCAGCCAGGTGTGCAGGAACAGCTGGGCCGATTTGCCCATCGCCCCCACGAACAGCAGGAAGGCGATCAGGTTCGCGGCGTTCCAGTCGGTCCAGAGGAACGAAATGGTCTGCTCTGCCAGATCAGGGGCCGATGCAAAGATATCGTCGAAACGGATGCTGTCCGTCATCAGGAACAGGGCAAAGATGCCCAGGGCAAATCCGAAGTCCCCCACGCGGTTGACCACGAAGGCCTTGATCGCCGCGGCATTGGCGCTGGGTTTGCGGTAGTAAAAGCCGATCAGCAGGTAGGAGGCGACGCCGACCCCTTCCCAGCCAAAGAACATCTGCACCAGGTTGTCGGAGGTCACCAGCATCAGCATGGCAAAGGTAAAGAACGACAGATAGGCAAAGAACCGGGCGCGGTATTGCTCGGTATCCTTGAAGTTCTCGTCATGGGCCATGTAGCCGAAGGAATAGAGATGCACGAGACAGGAGACCGTCGTCACCACGATCAGCATGATCGCGGTCAGCCGGTCCAGCCGGATCGACCAGTCGGTGGACAGGCTGCCGGAATCGATGAACCGCAGGATCGCGATATGTTCGGTGGGCCCGTCGAAGGTCAGGAATACGATCCAGGACAGGATCGCGGCCAGGAACAACAGGCCAGTTGAAACCCATTGCGCCGCTGGCTGGCCGATGATCTTCCAGCCGAAACCGCAGATCAGAGAACCGGCAAGCGGGGCGAAAAGGAGTATGGTTTCCATTGCCCTCAGCCCTTCATCACGTTGACGTCTTCGACGGCGATGGTGCCGCGATTACGGAAGAAACAAACCAGGATCGCCAGACCGATCGCCGCCTCGGCGGCCGCGACGGTCAGCACGAACAGCGTATAGACCTGCCCCACCAGATCGCCGAGAAAGCTGGAGAAGGCGACAAAGTTGATGTTCACCGCCAGCAGCATCAACTCGATGCTCATCAGCAGGATGATCACGTTCTTGCGGTTCAGGAAAAGCCCGAAGATGCCGATGACAAAAAGCGTCGCCGCCACTGTCAGGTAATGTTCAAGTCCGATCATGTCGTCCCTCGTCTCGCGCCCTGTTGCCGGGCTTCTAGTCTTTCGTGTTCCCGACTTCCACCGGGAACCCGCCGCTCAGCCGATAAATCAGCAGGCATCTTTCGCGACCAATCCGCCCGCGATGTCTGCCATCGCCACCGATATGATCACAGCCGGTTTCACAAGCCCTGCCCCGGTTTCACGTCACGCAGTTCCATCGCCTTGGCCGGATCGCGCATCATCTGCGCCACAACGTCCTGACGCTTCACATCCGCGCGGTGGCGCAGGGTCAGAACAATGGCCCCGATCATCGCAACCAGCAGGATCAGACCCGCCAGCTGGAACAGCAGGAAATACTGATCATAGAGGATCAGGCCCAAAGCCTCGGTGTTGAAGGTGTTCGGGTCCGCCACCTGTGCGCGCAGCCCCTCGGCGGCGTCGTTGGTTTCCCAGGCGCCAAAGGCCATGACGAACTGCATCAGGATCACAAGGCCGATCAGCAGGGCCAATGGCATGTATTTCGCCATCTCCGCCTTCAGCTCGGCAAAATCGACGTCCAGCATCATGACCACGAAAAGGAACAGCACCGCGACCGCGCCGACATAGACGATGATCAGCAGCATCGCGACGAATTCCGCCCCCAGCAGAACAAAAAGCCCCGCCGAGCTGAGAAAGGCCAGGATCAGCCAGAGCACCGAATGCACCGGATTCCGGCTGACCACGGTCAGAAGCCCGCCCGTGATCACGCAAATGGCAAACAGATAGAATGAAAAGACCGTCATTCCTTACCCTCTTTTTCGTCCCAGACCTGCCCGGCCAGTTCCATGGCGCGCGACATGGCCGGTACGCCGGCAAATACCGACATCTGGCCAATTGTCTCGGTGATATGTTTCTTGGTGGCACCGGCCTCCAGCGCGTGGCGCACCGTCTGGCGCACCGCCACATCGTTCTGCGCGCCCTGCATGGTCAGCCCCGCAAGGGTCAGCAGCAGCCGCGTCCGCGCGTCCAGCCCGCCCTCGTTGACGGCATTGCCGAACATCATTTCCATCATGTCCTTGGGCATGGTGCCCATCATTGCCTCGAACACCTTGGGGGAAAAGGCATCCATTGCCGGAAAGGACTTTGCCATCTCCTGCGCCTGGCGCATCATCGCCTCGAAGGGGTTGGTGGGATCACTCATCTGTAAGGCGCATCTATTTCGAGGTTGCGGGCAATCTCCGCTTCCCAGCGTTCACCGTTCGCCAGCAGCTTGTCCTTGTCATAGTACAGCTCTTCGCGGGTTTCGGTGCTGAACTCGAAATTCGGCCCCTCGACGATGGCATCCACCGGGCAGGCCTCCTGACAGAAGCCGCAATAGATGCACTTGGTCATGTCGATGTCATAGCGCGTGGTGCGGCGGCTGCCGTCGTC
>Ga0189278_10142_pt1 | contig 78848 bp, 76 predicted proteins | sample N26A9minimetaG_FD_130326 | JGI IMG/M metagenome (GOLD analysis project Ga0189278, IMG submission 130326) | Marine microbial communities from the Costa Rica Dome - N26 A9 mini metaG | ecosystem: Environmental > Aquatic > Marine > Oceanic > Photic zone | place: Costa Rica: the Eastern Pacific...
CACGCCTCATAACCATTATTTTTTCCTTCAATATCGCCCCCCGCAAATGGACGGGGTGTATTGATAGGGAAAAATAATGCCCAAAAATTATCCAATTTAATTTGGAAAGTCCATAGAATACTTGCCAAACCAACCTTACTGAGCAAGGCAAAAGATAATACTCCGGCCAATACGGTCAATATTATCTCCTGTCTATATGGTATTTAATAGGATTTGAACCATTTTCTTGAAAAGAATCAATGGAAATCAATAACATGCCCATTCATCCGGATCGGTCACATGAAAACTCTGTTCAATCAATGTTCTCAAATTTTAACAGTAAATCTTTTTAGTGTTTTTAAGGGTTTAAAGGGGTTTTACAGGAAAAAATGTGAGCTTGATCAATGTGATTCATTGATAAAAAGCCTTGGTCCCACTGGCCCTTTGGGCCGAAATTTGAATACGTAGCACCGCCTTGATGTGCTACCCTGTCGCTACTCAAACTCGGCCTACTCCGTATCCCGAGGTTTGCCCACTCCCGGCACATCTCAATGCAATAAGGAAAATAGGTTGTGCGCCCTATTCCAATTTTACTTCACGCTTATCTTTCCGAATACTATAAAATTGGAACAGGGTCCATGCGCAAAGTTTCGGGTTAAGTATTTGGGGGTTGCAGCACTTCGCTTTGCTTCGTTCGCTTTTCTTTTCGTTTTCCTTTTGCAACTATCGGGAGCAAAAACAAGATTTGTCATGACAATGACACGTCTTGAATTCGTTGCCGAACTTCATCCTTCGTGCTTTTTACCACCAATTCGTTCATACCCTTGAAAACCTCATTGAGAAAGAACATTTCTCTAACATTACCTTTATTCTTCCGGAATAAATCATTCTAGATTGTAACAAGTTTGACAATCTCCAATGTATGATTCCCATACTTTCAAAAAAATTCAGGTTGGGGAATCACTTTATTCCGTCGTAGTTGGATTCGGCCGCTGGTGAAAAGAACAATGGCCCATACTTCCTGACTATCGTTCCAAAGCTTCCTTTACGGAACAGTTCTCCATTTTCATGACCAGGCCTATGGTACTACCCCCTTCGAAGGTCCCAAAGTCTATCCAATAGTTTTTCTTCAAGGATACCTTGAAAAAGGCTTGGGTCTCGCTCCGGAACGGGCTGAGGAACCAAGCTTCTTTTTCCGTTTCCCGGACTGGAAAGTGCCCGAACTTGGCCAGCGTGGAAACGAGATCAATTTTGTGGGCTTTTTCGCAGTCCATGGTAGTTCTATTATTTTTTCTCATTTTCTTAAATTTTGTTATTTCTCCTACCTTCTTACCTATCCCTATGATAACGGGGGTTTACAAGCCAGGTCAGATGTTTTTTCAACTTACCTATCTTACCCCTTAGGTAGGTTAGGTAACCTTTAGGTAAGATGGAAGTTATATATCATACCTAAGGTTTTGCCCCATGACCATTGGCTTTATCCTGTTTTAGGTAACTAGGTAGGTATTATTCTTCTTTCTTCGCAAATTCCATTTCCCATGGGCTTCCCCCAAAGAGAGGTCGGGACAAATAGCCCTACATCTGTCGTTTGAGAAGTTCAACTTTTTGGGATTGTAGATTCCTCTTTTCCTGTGTTCTGTTTGTGATCATTATTTGATGATTTGATGATAAACCTCTGGGAAGCCTTATAAACACCGGCACTTGCCCCTCTCCTCATTTTGTCATCGTTTCATTGCTTTTTTTCTTCATAGGCCCTGTAATCATTTCTTATTTTGATGACAGAATGATAACTAAGTGATGACAGCCTAATCTCCTATAAACACAGGGCTAAGATCAATCTGTCATCAAAACATCAAAATTAAGGAACAAAAACATCATTTTCTACGGCAAAGTATTTCCATCTGCATCATCGATATCTACTATCCGCCGTTTTATTTGGCAGCTTTCTGCACTTTTGAAGTCGGGTCGGTATCCCAGTCTTAATTACTGAAAGCTCTAAATTACATGGATGAAGGCTGGTGTAACTAGAACGATAGCAAGAAAAAGGGTCAAATGATACCAAAAAAGCACAATCAAAATGTTAAAGTTGAAGAATTTAAATTGTTGTACCTATGTTGTACCAAAATAAAAAAGCCGAGAAGTATATCTCGGCTTATCCCTTTTGTACCTTGGGAGGGAATCGAACCCTCACTCCCGAAGGAACTGGATTTTGAATCCAGCGCGTCTACCAATTCCGCCACCAAGGCATCGGTACCACATTTTCAAATGCGAGTGCAAAGCTAAAAAATAATTTTATATATCGCCAAAAAATACTTGGATTTATCCTTTAGCAACCCAATTTAATTTTTAAATTTGCACCTCCTTATTTATTAGTACGTTAAAACGCTAGCTAACAAGAAATTGTAATGGCATATCAAGTTCCGGAACCTAAAATATTTGCTTGCACACAAAGTGTTGAGCTGGGCAACAAAATCGCTGCCTCCTACGGAGCTGAATTGGGAAAAGTTCAATTCTCCAGATACAGCGACGGAGAGTTCCAGCCCTCCTTTGAGGAGTCCATTAGGGGAGCGCGTATTTTTATTATCGGCTCCACCAACCCCAGTTCCGAAAACTTGATGGAAATGTTGCTGATGCTCGATGCGGCCAAAAGGGCTTCGGCAAGGCACATTACCGCCGTTATGCCCTATTTTGGTTGGGCAAGACAAGACCGTAAGGACAAACCGCGTGTTCCCATTGCCGCCAAATTGGTCGCCAAAATGCTGGAGACCGCCGGTGCCACCAGAATCATCACCATGGATCTCCATGCGGATCAGATACAAGGATTTTTTGAAAAGCCCGTGGACCATTTATTTGCATCCACACTTTTCTTGCCTTATTTAAAGGGGTTGCACTTGGACAATCTTTGTATTGCATCTCCCGATATGGGCGGTTCCAAAAGGGCCTATGCCTACTCCAAAGCTTTGGAATGTGATGTGGTGATTTGTTACAAGCAAAGAGCGAAAGCAAATGTTATTTCCCACATGGAACTTATTGGCGATGTCCAAGGTAAAAATGTGGTTTTGGTAGATGATATGGTCGACACGGCCGGAACACTTACCAAAGCGGCCGACCTGATGATGGAACGGGGAGCGGAAAGCGTACGTGCCGTTACAACACATGGATTACTTTCGGGCAAGGCGTATGAGCGCATTCAAGAGTCCAAATTAACAGAACTGATAGTTACCGATTCCATTCCTGTGGACCAAAGCCAAAAGAAAATAAAGATATTGTCGTGTGCCGATCTCTTTGCCGATGTGATGCACAGGGTCCACCACAATACATCAATATCTTCAAAATTTTTAATGTAGCCTTCGACTACGCTCAGGCTGACCAAGCCTGGCACTTCGAAGATAAATTTTATCATAAATTAAATATTAATAACAGATTATGAAGTCAATTACAATCAAAGGATCCCAAAGAGAAAGCGTGGGCAAGGTTGCAACCAAAGCCTTACGTAATGCTGGAAAGGTCCCTTGCGTGCTGTACGGAGGGGATAAACCAGTGCATTTTTCAGCTGATGAAATCGCATTCAAAGACTTGGTGTACACCCCAAATGCCTACACCGCGGTAATTGAATTGGAAGATGGTCAAAAATTTGACGCCGTATTACAGGATATTCAATTCCACCCTGTAACCGACAACATCCTACACGTAGATTTCTACCAGTTGTTCGAGGACAAACCAATTACCATGAGAATTCCTGTACGTTTGGAAGGAAACTCTCCTGGTGTGAGAAACGGTGGACGTTTGCTTTTCAGAAAGCGTAAACTATCCATCCGTGCATTGCCTGCATTGCTTCCCGATTTTATCACTGTAGATATTTCCAAATTGAGAATCGGTCAGACCATTGCTGTGGAAACTATTTTAAGTGACGATTACACTTTCTTGCACCCAGATAGTACCGCTATCGTTCAGGTGAAAGCTTCTAGAACTTCTGTTGATGAAGAGCTTGAAGATGAAGATGAAGAAGGAGTAGAAGGTGCTGAAGGAGAAGCTACCGAAGGTGGCGAAGCTCCAGAAGCGGAAGCTGCAGAATAGCACTTCAATAATTTTCACAAGAGCATCCCGCTTTTACCTCGGTAAAAATTTGGGATGCTTTTGTATTTTTGGGCAAATCCTTTTTGGCTGATGCTCCATTTTATCAAACAGCTTTTTGGCTCTTCAAAACAACTGCTTCAAGAAACAGAACCCATGAAAAAATTTTTGATTGTTGGTCTTGGAAACATAGGTGCTGAATACGAGGACACCCGTCACAATATCGGGTTCAAAGTCCTTGATTTTTTGGCCGAACAGGAGAGTTTCGCATTCGAAAGTGCCAAACTTGGTGCCGTGGGCACTTTTAAGCACAAGGGCAGGAGCCTCATCTGCCTGAAGCCGTCCACCTATATGAATTTAAGCGGTAAGGCTGTGAAGTATTGGCTGGATAAGGAAAATATCCCTATGGAAAATCTCTTGGTCATTACCGACGATATCAACCTTCCTTTTGGAACGCTTCGTTTAAAGGGCAAGGGTAGCGATGGCGGCCATAATGGTTTGAAGGATATTCAAAATGTGCTACAGACTACCACATACAACCGTTTTAGATTTGGCGTAGGTTCGGATTTTGGAAGGGGCCAACAAGTGGATTATGTGTTGGGCAAATGGGATGATGACCAACAAAAATCCATGCCCGAACGTTTGGAAAAATCTGCGGATCTCGTGCGATCGTTCGTCTTCGCTGGTGCCAAAAACACCATGAATCAATTCAACGGCAAATAAGTTAGAGAACTTTAAAGTCGAATACACTGGAACTGGAAACATTCCCTTCCAAATCAGTAGTGATCACTTGCCAGTAATACACCGTACCCGACTCAACGCCGACGGGAAGTTCCATGGTAGACGCATTGGTTACCCCGACCGATGTTTCCGGAGGGCTGGTTTCCGAGAAAAATACTTCAAAGAAGTCGATGTCATTGTCCACATCGGCACCTGCCCACTCCAAGGTTACTTCGTTGGCAATATCCTTCTGGACCGTTGCTCCCGACCTAGGGCTTTCCAATTGTGCAGGAAAAGGAACATAAGTGGTCTGTGATCCAGCATTGTAAAAAAGCCATGTTTCGCTAGAAGCCACTTGATCAGATTCGGTGTTTTGGCTGGTGACCGACCAGGCATAAGGGGCTCCCTTGGTGATGGTTAAACTTGCTGAAGTGGAAGCCGTAGAAATGGTCTGGGGTAAATTGGTATTTAAATTGATGACAGAAAGCGTATACCTAGTTGTATTTTTGGACGCATTCCATCTGAAGGTGACCTGGGATGAAGTCTGATTGATATCCGTTCCCGTGGTACACTCTGAATTTTCTTCAGGGAAAACCAAAGTGGCACCTTCAGGTGCTGGGGGAGGTCCATCGTCCCCACCACAGGAAACCAATAATGCCAAAAGGCTCAAATAAATTATCTTCCGAATCATTCCTTGATCAGTTTAAACATTTCTTTTTTACCGGATTTTTCCAAACCTAAATAATACAGTCCTTTGGGCAAGGTGGACACATCCAACTCCAAATCCTCACCAAATACCCTTCTGCGTTCCGTGCGGACCAACTTCCCATTGGCAGTGAACAGTTGGATTCCCACAACCCCTTCAAATCCGGCCATGTACACTTGGGTCGTGGTATACACTGGGTTTGGTGACAAAATTGGCCTTTCCGAATAAAAGAAGGACTTTTCAAAACTTCCTTGGCAAGGCAAATTGGTAAAAACCTTTAAGGTGTTGATGCCATTTTCCAAAGGAAGCTGAATTTTGGAAGCCTCCGTTTGGGTAACCAGACCATTGAGCTCCACATTGTAAAACGAAGCCCCGTTCAGGTCAAGGTTCAATACCCCCGCATCCAGCAATGCCGATACATCGAGCACATCGGGTTGGGTCAGCATAGCATCGAAACACACCTCCTCATACGTTATCAATCCATCCGTTCCACTTATGCACAAAGAATACTCTCCCGCAGGCAGATTGCTAAACGTTTGCGAATTGGTAAATTCAAAAGATTCCGAACCACTGGCACCGTTCAAAACAGCTGTGTAGTTGACCGCGGTATCCAAAGGTGTAATGGTTATGGAACCATCATTATTGTTACGGCAGCTTTCGCTTTCCACTTCAATTTCAAAATTATCGGAAGCAAATCGATATACCGCGCAGCCATTCGTATTCACCTCAACACCTTTTGGCGTGCCCAAGCAGAGGTCGTCACCATCATCAAAAACGCCATCCTCATCAGCATCGGGTCGATAACTACCCTCAACACAGATATCCAGGGAAAAATCGACCAAGGCACCACCATCACTCGCAGCGGTATCTTCTATTTCCAAAACCCACTCGCCCAATATGGACTCGCCATTCAGGGATGATAAAAATCCTATCGGCGCAACAGTTCCCGAAATTGCAGGGTTTTCTCCACAAACAATGGGGTCCCCATCATCGTCAAAAACTGCATTCAAATCGTTATCCGCTCCGCAATTATTTGATAATAGGGTCACCTCGGTTCCCGAAGGAGAGATAAGGGTAATGATTAGGTCTTCCAAATAGGTATGATCTAGCTGTAAGTTTACATTGACATCCGAAATGGGCAAATCTTCCACAAACAGGATGGAGGTGGTAATGGTTGGTGTTCCAGATGATGCAATGGTAATGGGTAAATCGGTTGCGTTTCTATTTCGGCAATTTACCTGTGATGTGGTAAAGCTGAAAGGTGTTCCAAAAGTTCCCGAACCACAACCATTGTTGGGTCTCACTCTCCAAAAATATTCGGTCTCCGCCTCTAGTGTTGTGGCTTTATAGGTGGTAAAGGGCAAAGATGCAGATTCTACAACATTGGTAAAGGCCAAATCGGTCGCCACTTCCACATCATAATTCGAATAGGATGGGTCAGCTTGCCAATTGAGCAAGGCCTCCAATGCCACAACCGCCTCTCCATCACTTGGCGCGAGCAATGCCACATCGGCAAAATTGCCATCCTGCACCAGAAGGGTAAGCGTAATGTTCTTGGTCACCGAAGCCGAGGTCGCAGTGACCACAATATCGTAGGTTCCTGGGGCAACGCTGTTGGTATTGGACAGCGTAAGGTCTACAGCCGTACTGTTTGCGGTTGCGTTCGTTGGAGAAAAATTGGCAGACATGCCTGCAGGAACGTTAGCCGAGAAAGTAGCGTTCTCGTTGAACCCATCATAGGTTTCGTATACAAAAGGTATCACCAAATCATCGGGCTGACAAACCTCATAGTCCAAGTTTTCAAAATTAAGGACCACTTGGGATGGTTCAATGGTAAAATCGGTGCTGTTCACAGCGAAGAAGATATTGTTACTGGCTTTTACCATAATTCGACCCGTATTGGTCACATTTCCTGGCAGAAGCACTTCTTCAGCACCATCGTTCAAGGTGTTTTCCAAAAGGGTTATGGGATAGGTCAGTCCACCATCCAAAGAAAGGAAAATATCCACCTGTTGCGCATTTATGGGAGCTATGTCCGTGTTTGATACATCCCATGTAATTTCTTGTACCGAGCCGGCCACGTAGGTTTCTTCGGAAGTTTGGGAAGTAACGATAAAAGGCCCTGCGGCCTTGATGACCCGAACATCCAATACATCCGAAACTACTTGCCCACCTCCAGCAGCGTTGTCACGGACCGTGCAGGCAAATCTCAAGTTCCGTTCTATCTCGGAAACCGTTTCCCAAGCTTCTCCCGTGACTGGATTTACCTGCGTCAAATTACCTTGGACAACTTCGGAAAGTCTGGGAAAATATCTTTTGGGATCGGTTGAAGGTGGCAACGACCTAAAATTGGCCCCGCTCGGGTTCAAGGAGCCAAAAGATGCCGTTGTTACCAATCCGTCATCAATTTGTTCCCAAGTATAGGTCAGCACATCCCCTGCATCGGGGTCGGTCGCATTGCCTTCCAAAACAAAGGCGGTTCCTCTAGGTATGGTGTAATCATCCACCGGCACCAAAACAGGCGGTGCATTGGTGATTGCCTCGGTTTGGGCACAGGAAGTGGTCTCCAAATAGGTAGATATTTGAAGTATGCTATTGTAATGGAAATAATCATCGCCCTGCAGCGCAACATTGTTCCCTTCTACAATGCCCGCATACCCCATAATGGTGCTTCCACTGGCAGGTTCCGCTTGAACTCCCGTTCCCTCAGATTCGAAAGACCACGTGTGGTTGGCGCCAAATTGGTGACCGAGTTCGTGCGCTACGTAATCCAAATCGAACACATCCCCTTCGGGAACGTTGGCGGCAGAAAAGGCACTCCCCTTTCGATTATCCACACAGACAGAGGCGATAAAACCAGCATTACCATTGTCCAATCCCACGCCTACTTGATGGAACAAATGCCCAACATCATAATTTTCTTCTCCAATAATCGATGTGATAGTGGACTGTATCTGAGAATTCAAACTATTGTTGAAAGGATCGGTATTGGCATTGGTAAAAATAAGCAGGTCGTTATTGGGAATGAGTTCCAAGGTGACGCCCAAATCGGTCTCGAATACTTCGTTGACCCGGGTTAAAGTTGCATTGATGCCAGCAAGCGCATCTTCTACCGTGCCGCCCATGTATTGGGTATATTCTCCCGAAGCGGACACCGCCACCCGATACGTTCTGAGCACTTGGTCATCTACCAAAGGGACTATGGTTTTTCCTGCTAAATTGGATGACTTTGAAGCATTTCCAAATAGGTCCTTGCTGGTTGTACAGATAAAATCCATTTTTGAGGAAAGACCTGCTTCCTTATCATAAAGAACATAAGTATCCGAATCGTTCGAGGTTGGCTCCATGAATGCGATTCGGCTGTCCTCCAAACTCACCATCATGGTTTGGATACCTTTGTGCGAACTGCTCAGCTTCACCTTGTATTTACCATCGGCGCTGATTCCCGTAAATGATTTGATAGCCGGGTATTTCTTGGAAAGATTGGGATGGAGCACGGCCGTTTCCTTCACGTAAAACGGAACTACATCCCCTTCCCCATTGGGCAGATAAACCGTGGTTGCAGAACTTTTGGCCACCGAAACGGAATTGATTGTTTTGGATAAGCCACTTTTGTCCAACGTGAACACTTTTTTGGCATCCGAAATATCCTTTAGGGAACTGGCGCGAAGTCCGGACCGGTTCGGAACGTTTTTCCAATACCCCTGCTGCCCGTAAATGCAAAAGCAGCTAAAAAATATGGTTATTGAAAAAACAAGATGTAACTTAGCTTTCATACACGGTTAGGGCATAGTATATTTTCAAATGTAAGCCTTTTTTTATTTCTAAATCAGTTGGAAACAATCCAAAACATTTCTCATTTTAAGCAAGTTCCGCACCAAACTGTGGTGACCATCGGCACATTTGATGGTGTGCATTTGGGCCACCGTAAGATATTGGAACGCATCACAAACAATGCCAAAAACACCGGACTCAAATCCACGGTCCTCACCTTTTTCCCACATCCGAGAATGGTATTGCAAAAAGATGTGGACATCAAACTGCTGAACACCCTCGAAGAGAAAAAGCAGATTTTGGAAGGTTTGGGACTGGATTATTTGATCATCCATCCTTTTACCAAACAATTTTCCAGACTATCGGCCATCGACTTTGTAAGGGACATTTTGGTGAACAACATCAAGGCCAAAAGAATCATCATTGGGTACGATCACAGGTTCGGTCGCAATCGAAATGCCAATATCAAGGACTTGATTTCCTTTGGAAATACCTTCGATTTTGAGGTAGAGGAAATTCCTGCCCAAGAAATCGAAGACGTTTCGGTGAGCTCCACCAAAATCAGGAAAGCGTTGTTGGATGGCGATGTAGAAACCGCCAATAGCTACTTGAACTATGCTTACATGCTAACGGGCACGGTAAAAAAAGGACGCGGACTAGGAAGGGATTTTGGTTTCCCCACCGCAAACCTCCACATTGCCGAAGAGTACAAACTTATTCCAAAAAACGGAGCCTATGTGGTAAAAAGCCATTTGGATGGCAAGGAGTATTACGGCATGATGAACATCGGCTTCAACCCTACGGTAGACGGTTCCAAAAAAAGCATCGAAATCAACTTTTTTGAGTTTGACGGCAATCTCTACGAGAAAAAAATACAGGTAGCACTATTGCACCGTATCAGGGATGAGCATAAATTTAACTCGATCGAAGAATTGAAGGAACAATTGAAGAAAGACAAAAACCACTCTTTGGACCTAATTTCCAAATAAATGTTCACCCAATTTCTATTTCGGAAAATTGACAACGCCCAACTGGTGGTTTTCCGAATATTCTACGGCTTATTGGTCGCTGCGGAATGCTACGGGGCCATCGCCACAGGCTGGGTTCGAAGAACCATGGTGGAGCCCAAGTTCACTTTTTCCTTTATTGGATTTGAATGGTTACAGCCCCTGCCCGGCAATGGCATGTACATCTATTTTGCCGTTATGGGCACTTTGGGCCTTTTGGTTGCCCTCGGATACAAATATCGATTCAGCGCTTTGGCCTTTGCCATCATGTGGACCGGTGTGTACCTCATGCAGAAAACATCCTACAATAACCATTACTACCTATTGATGCTATTGGCCTACATCATGGCCATTTTTCCCGCCAATAGGGATGCCTCTTTGGATGCCAAATTCAACCCTGGGCTGCGTTCCCAAACCATGTACAACTGGATTCGATGGACCATCATACTGCAATTGTTCATTGTATACACCTATGCCTCAGTGGCTAAACTATATGGGGATTGGCTGGATTTCAGTATCGTGGAACTGTTGATGGAATCCAAAAAGCATTATTATCTGATCGGGGATTTACTCCAAGAAAAATGGGTGCATCAAATAGTCGGGATTTTCGGGATTGTGTTCGACCTTTTGATCGTTCCCGCCCTACTTTGGAAACCTACGCGCAAAATTGCTTTTGTATTTTCCATCGTTTTCCATCTGTTCAACAGTATTGTGTTCCAAATCGGGATATTCCTCTACCTCTCTTTGGCCTTTACGGTCTTCTTTTTTGAACCACAGACCATTCGAAATCTCTTTTTGAAAACCAAAAAATTCATACCGGACACCAAAATCGTAGTCCCCAAAAGCAAGAACATCATTCTTTCGGTGCTGGGCATCTATTTCCTCATTCAATTGCTGTTGCCTCTTCGGCACCATCTGTTCCCAGATGACGTACTTTGGACAGAGGAGGGCCATCGACTGAGCTGGCGGATGATGCTTCGCAGCCGAGCGGGCAGAATCACCTACAAAGTAGTGAACACCCAAAGTAAGGACACCACCATCATCAACCTTAATGAATATTTGACCAACAAACAGGAAAGAAGAGTGGAATGCTATCCCGATTTTATCTGGCAATTTGCCCAACACCTCAAAAAGGAGTATGCCCAAAAAGGAGAGGACATTCAGGTATTTGTGGACAACAAGGTCAAAATCAACCAAGGGCCATACAAAACCTTTATCGACCCCAAAGTGGACTTGGTCAGTGTTCCGTGGAACCATTTTTCCCATAACGATTGGATTCTCCCCTCGACCAAAGAATAAAATTGGGCACTTGTTCAGATTCGATTAAATTTGCGGCTCAAAACTAGGCCATGCTTCAACTACAGAACATCAGGGAAAACAAGGAAAGTATCATCACCGCTTTAAAAAAGCGAAATATCGATGCAGCACCGATGATTGCGAAGGTTTTGGAACTCGATGAAAAACGACGCTCCATCCAAACAGAATTGGATGCTACTTTGGCCGAATCCAACAAAATCTCCAAAGAAATCGGCATCCTTTTCAAAACAGGAAAAGCACAGGAAGCGAATGTTCTAAAAGAAAAAACCGCTGGACTTAAAGAAGCGTCAAAAAAGTTGGGCGATGACCTCAACCTTACCGCAGATGAACTTCAGCAACAACTATATTTGATTCCGAACGTTCCGCACGAATCGGTTCCAGCGGGCAATTCCGAAGAGGACAATGAGGAAGTATTCCGGGAAGGTGATATTCCAACCTTGGTGGAAGGCGCATTGCCCCACTGGGAATTGGCCAAGAAATATGACATCATCGATTTTGAGCTTGGGGTGAAAATCACGGGAGCAGGTTTTCCAGTGTACAAAGGAAAGGGTGCCCGTTTGCAACGCGCCTTGATCGCCTACTTCTTGGATAAAAATGCAGAAGCTGGGTATACCGAGATGCAAGTACCGCTCATGGTCAACGAAGACTCGGGATACGGAACTGGTCAATTGCCCGACAAGGAAGGGCAAATGTACCACGTGCAGGCGGATGACCTATACCTTATCCCAACGGCTGAAGTGCCTGTGACCAACTTGCACCGAGGCGATATCTTGGCAGAAGGTGATTTCCCTATCAAATACACAGGCTACACTCCTTGCTTCCGACGTGAGGCGGGCAGTTATGGGGCACACGTCCGTGGTTTGAACCGTTTGCACCAATTTGACAAAGTGGAAATTGTGCGCTTGGAGCACCCCAACAACTCTTACCAGGCCCTGGATGAAATGGTGGAGCATGTTAAAAACATTCTTCGCGAACTCAAATTGCCCTACCGCATCTTGCGTCTCTGTGGTGGCGACCTTGGTTTTACATCGGCCCTGACCTTTGATTTTGAGGTATTCTCCACCGCGCAAGACCGTTGGTTGGAAATCAGCTCCGTGTCCAACTTTGAGACCTTTCAGGCCAATCGCCTGAAACTTCGTTTTAAGGACGAAAACGGGAAAAGTCAGCTGGCCCACACCTTAAATGGAAGTGCCTTGGCATTGCCACGGGTATTGGCGGGTATCTTGGAAAACTATCAGACCGAAGACGGGATAAAAATCCCCGAAGTTTTGGTTCCGTACTGCGGTTTTGATACCATCGATTAAGGTTTTCAGGCATTTATTTGGATTCGCTTAACAGAATCCCCCGTATTTCTGCGTTATATTTGAAATAAAACAAGCAATTGCATCGCCTTTTATTTTTCATATTCGCAATTACATGCACCGTGTTGTCGGCACAAGAAGATTTCTTGGCCAAACAATACTCTCAAGATGGGGATTATGAAAAAGCATTGGTCTTCTACGAAAAATTGGTGGAGACCAATCCCAGACGCACAGATTATGCAGAGGGATTGGTAGCCTGCTACCAGCAATTGGAACGTTACGATGAGGCCGAAGCATTCTTACTTCAAAAAATAGAAGATAGTTATGCCTTCCCCACCTTTTTTATTGAGTTGGGCTATAACCATACCCTAAAGAACGAACCTGAAAAGGCCAATGCCTATTACGACAAGGCCATCCAAAAAATAGAGGACAACCCCAATTACGGATACAGTGTGGGCTATCGGTTCCAAACCTATGCCCTATTGGATTATGCCATCCAAGCCTACAACCGCGCCATGGAGCTAAAACCGGACCTCAACTATGATTTTCAATTAGCTAGAATTTATGGTGAACAGGGCGACATTGCCAAAATGTATCAGTCCTATCTCAATTTAATTTGGGAAGGCCGCACATCCCGCTCCAATGTGCTCCGCAACATTGAGGACTTTATTTCCGAAGACCCATCCAACGAAAACAATGTGCTGCTACGCAAAGTGTTGTTGCAAAATGCCCAAAAGGCACCGGACATTCTTTGGAACGAACTACTGAGCTGGTTGTTTGTCCAACAAAAACAATACAATAGCGCCTTTGGCCAAGAAAAAGCCATTTACAAACGAAGTGAAGGACAATCCATAGACCGTTTGGAAAATTTGGGCCGTATCGCTATGGAAGAAAAAGACCTGGAAACGGCCACATCCATCTACGAGTTTGTTGTGGAAAACACGGAGAATCCGAATACCAGGCTCAATGCAGAACTCAGCTTGATCGACATTGTTCTGGAAAACCCCACGGAAAAAGTGTTGCAAACGGTTGAGAAAAAATTTGAGGACTTGGTAGAAATGTACGGAAACCAGAGCAGGACGCTTCAACTACAGGTGGCCTACGCCAATTTCCTGACCTTTAAAAAAGAAGAGCCAGAACCGGCCATAGCCATGCTCAAACAAAGTTTGGAACTGCCCATGGGCCAAATGACGATGGCGTATTTAAAATTGGCACTGGGGGATATTTTGGTTTTTGACCAGCGGTTTAATGAAGCTTTGATTTTATTTACCCAAGTGCAAAAAAGCATGAAGAACGATGTGCTGGGGCAAGATGCACGGTTTAAAGTGGCGCAGACCAGTTTTTACAAAGGCGATTTTGATTGGGCGCTCACCCAACTTAAGGTATTGCGCGGTTCTACCTCCCAGCTCATCGCCAACGATGCCATGCAGTTAAGTTTGTTGATTTCGGACAACTCCTTGGAGGACTCTACCCAGACCGCTTTGAAAAAATATGCCCGTGCCGACTTATTGGCCTATCAAAACAAAGACAAAGAGGCTGTTGAAGTGCTCGAGGATATTTTGGAAAATCACAAAGGGGAAAAAATCGAGGATGAGGCCTTGTTGAAGCAAGCAGAACTTTTGGTGGAACAGCAAAACTATGAAGGTGCCGAGTTCAACTACCAAAAAATCGTAGAATTTTATGGTGATGGCATTTTAGCCGATGATGCCCATTTTGCCTTGGGAGAACTCTATGAAAAAACGCTGAACGAGCCCGAAAAGGCCAAGACCCATTATGAGAAAATCATCTACAACTATCAGGATAGTTATTATTTTCCACAGGCCCGAAAAAATTTCAGGCGTCTTCGAGGGGATGCCATCAACTAGTCACCTTGTCATTCCCGCGATGGCGAGAATCTCTATAAGAGGTTTCTCAGAATTACACTAACTTCGCCCACCCTTAAACAGATAAAGTAAATGCTCATATACAACGTAACCATCAACATCGATGAAAGTGTCCACGACCAATGGTTGGAATGGATGAAGGACAAACACTTACCCGATATGCTGGCCACAGGGAAATTCTCCCACGCCAAAATGGTAAAGGTCTTGGTAGAAGAGGATATGGGCGGTATTACCTACTCCGTTCAATATACCACACAGGACAGGGCCACCTTGGAAGCCTATTACAAGGAGGATGCCGACCGTCTGCGTGCCGATGCGCAACAGATGTTCCCCAATAAATTCGTTGCCTTTAGAACGGAGCTAGAAGTCATCAGTCAACAAATCCCATAGCAATTGGAGTATCTGTTTTCCTATGGAACCCTACAGGACCCACAGGTTCAGGAATCTGTTTTTGGCCGCTGGCTCAACGGAAAAACTGACGCAGTTGTCGGGTTTCAAAAAATGGAAAATGCCGTTTATGGACGTTACCCCATAGTAGCTCATACCGGAAACCCAAAACACAAAGTAAAGGGCATGGCATATGAAGTGAGTGCCGTTGACCTGAAAAAGGCAGACCGCTACGAGACCGAAGCCTACAAAAGGGAACTCTTCACCTTGGAATCAGGAGCCAAAGCATGGATCTATGTCGAAAATTCCAACTAACTTGCCAAAAAATGCTCCCGTGTCCAAAAAGAAAAAAAAGAAGTATTCCCAAAATCCCCAGCATGGTCACAAACCAGTCCAGGAGGAGGGCGCGGTAAAGGCCAAAAAGCATTTAGGGCAGCATTTTCTCAAAGATGAGTCCGTAGCGCAAAAAATTGCTCAGACACTTTCGCTGAAAGGTTATCAAAACGTACTCGAAATAGGGCCCGGTATGGGAGTGCTCACCAAGCATTTGCTTCAACGCGATTTGGATTTGGTGGCGATGGACTTGGACGATGAATCCATCGTCTATCTTAACCACAGCTTTCCGTTAGAACATGCAGCTATCCTGAAACAAAACAACCGCTTGAACATTGTCGAGGCAGATTTTCTAAGATTTGACCTGACCGAGCTTTATGGAGAGGAACAGTTTGCCATTACGGGGAACTTCCCATACAATATCTCTAGCCAGATTGTTTTTAAAATGCTGGAAATGCGCCATCAGATTCCTGAATTTTCGGGAATGTTCCAGAAAGAAGTGGCCAAACGTATTTGCGAAGGTCCTGGGAACAAGACGTACGGTATCCTCTCCGTGTTGGTCCAAGCATATTATGATGCCGAGTACCTTTTTACCGTACCACCCGGTGTTTTTGACCCGCCACCAAAGGTGGATTCGGGAGTGTTACGGTTAACCCGAAAAAAGGAACTCACCTTGCCATGCGACGAACGCCTCTTTTTTAAAGTGGTGAAAACCGCCTTCAACCAAAGAAGAAAAACAATGCGCAACAGTCTTAAAACCTTCAACCTTTCTGATAATCTCAAAGAAGATGCTATCTTTGACCAACGCCCGGAACAGCTAAGTGTAGCTGACTTTGTAACGTTGACACAGAAGATAGCCAATGACCCCGTTTAAACTCACAGACGAACTTTTAGAAGAAATCAGGGAACTGATTGGCGACAGCAAGGATGCTGCTCTTCAGACCATGATGAAGGAGTTCCACTATGCCGATATCGCGGAGATAGCGGACGAACTGGAGGTCGAGGAGGCTACGTATCTTATCAAACTGCTCGATAGCGAGAAAACCTCGGACATCCTTGCCGAAATGCACGAGGACATCCGTGAGGCGGTCCTTAAAAACCTTACCGCTAAGGAAATTGCCGGGGAGTTGGCTGAGCTCGACACCGATGATGCGGCGGATATCATCAACGAACTTCCCAAAGAGCTTGTTCAGGAAGTTATTTCGGAGATTGAGGACAGGGAGCACGCCAAGGACATTGTGGACCTATTGCGCTACGAAGAGGATTCCGCTGGTGGTCTTATGGCGAAGGAGCTGGTAAAGGTCAACGAGAATTGGACCGTTACCACCTGCGTGAAGGAAATGCGTGCCCAAGCCGAAAATGTGACCCGTGTGCATTCCATTTACGTAGTAGATGATGAAGACAAGCTCAAAGGTAGGCTTTCCTTAAAGGATTTGCTTACCGCTCCCGCCAAGAGCCATATCAGGGAAATATACATTCCGAAGGTAGATTCCGTTAACGTGAACGAAAAGGGCGAAGAAGTCGCTAGGGTGATGTCCAAATACGATTTGGAAGCCATCCCAGTGATTGATGAAATCGGACGTTTGGTAGGACGGATTACCATTGATGACATCGTAGATGTAATCCGTGAGGAAGCCGATAAGGATTACCAAATGGCAGCCGGTATCTCACAGGACGTGGAAGTAAGCGATAGTATTTGGATACTCACGCGCGCGCGTCTCCCATGGTTGATCTTGGGCCTTTTTGGCGGACTTGGGGCTGCGGCCATTATGGGAACCTTTGAGGAAATGATTGCCAAACACGCCGTATTGTTCTTTTTCACTCCGTTGATTGCTGCGATGGCCGGAAACGTTGGGGTACAATCCAGTGCCATCGTGGTGCAGGGTTTAGCCAACGACGACTTAAAAGGAAGTGTTAGGAACCATCTGTTGAAAGAAATGCTCTTGGCACTTTTAAATGGGTTTATCCTTGCCATTTTGTTGCTGCTCTTTACCTGGGTATGGAAAGGGGCCTTTGAAACTGCTTTGGCCATATCCCTTTCGCTGATCGTGGTGATTGTGGTGGCCGGATTTATAGGCACCTTTGTACCGCTCTTCCTTCACAAAAGAAACATCGATCCCGCCATTGCCACAGGTCCTTTTATTACGACCAGCAACGATATTTTTGGCATCCTTATTTATTTCTGGATCGCAAAAATCATTTTGGGAATTTAAATCTTGCCATGAAATCCATCAACCTAAAAGAAAAACATGCCGAGTTCACCAAACAATGGCATCCGCATCAAATTGCCGTAGTGGACGATATGCAGGTCCTTTTGGCCAAACTCCAAGGTGAATTTGTTTGGCACGCCCACGAAAACGAGGATGAACTGTTTCAGGTTATCAAAGGTACCCTTTATATGCAGTTTCGGGATAGGACCGAAGTGGTGAACGAAGGTGAGATCATTATAGTACCCAAAGGTGTGGAACATAATCCCATGACCAAAAATGGCGAAGAGGTGCACGTACTCCTTTTTGAGAAAATGGGCACAGCACATACGGGCAATGTGCTCCATGAAAAAACACAGACCCATTACCCAAAAATATAGGAGTTGTATATTTGCCCCCATGAAAGTTCTCCACCTCGACACCAACCATCCCCTGCTCTTGGAACAATTTGCCGAGCTCGGGTTCGAAAATCATCAAGACTACGACTCCACCAAGGAGCAAGTAGAGAAAAAAATCCATGTATACGACGGCATCATCATCCGAAGTAGGTTTACCATCGACCAACAATTCTTGGAAAAGGCCACCAACCTCAAATTTATTGGAAGGGTCGGTGCCGGCTTGGAAAATATTGATGTGGACTATGCCAAATACAAGGATATTTTCTTGGCTTCGGCACCTGAGGGCAACCGAAATGCAGTGGGCGAGCACACCCTTGGCATGCTGCTCTCCTTGATGAACCAGATGGGCAAGGCCGACCGACAAGTGCGAAAAGGCAAATGGAAACGCGAACAGAACAGAGGCGTTGAACTGGAAGGCAAAACGGTAGGGATTATTGGCTATGGAAACATGGGCAAAGCCTTTGCCAAAAAATTGCAAGGATTTGATGTAGAGGTCATCTGTTACGATATTGTGGGCGGCGTAAGTGATGACAACGCCCGACAAGTAGGCATTATGGAATTCCAGCAACGTTCGGATGTAGTGAGTTTGCACGTTCCCCAGACAGAGGAGACCATAGGAATGGTAAATACTGAATTCATAGAAAAATTCCATAAACCGTTTTGGCTGTTGAATACCGCCCGTGGAAAATGTGTGGTCACCAAAGACCTGGTAGAAGGACTAAAATCTGGAAAAGTGCTTGGCGCTGGATTGGATGTACTCGAATATGAACAAAAGTCCTTTGAGAACATGTTCACCAAAAAACCAAAAGCGTTCAAATACCTTCGCAAGGCAAATAACGTGCTCCTAACACCCCACGTGGCAGGATGGACTGTGGAGAGCAAGGAAAAATTGGCACAGACGATTGTTGACAAAGTCAAAGCAAGATTTTGTTAATTTTAATGGGTGAAAAAAACCATTTTTGTTTTCTCGGCACTTATCGTATCCTTGTTGGCACTCTTCAAGTTAAGCAACCACGTCTATCGCTCCGGGGATATTTCAGCTGAAATAATAATTGCTGTTATCGCCATAGTCTTTTTTGGCATCGGGATATATATCAATAAAAAAGCACTCCACAAAGAAAGGCCCAGTGTTGTCGATCAAAAGAAAATTGAACAATTGGGTATCAGTAAAAGGGAATATCAGGTCTTGGTGCATATTTCAAAAGGACTTTCCAACAAGGAGATTGCCAGTGCTCTTTTTGTTTCGGAGAGCACCATAAAAACCCATGTTTCCAATCTTTTGATCAAATTGGACGCCAAGCGAAGAACCCAAGCTGTTCAAAAGGCAAAAAGTCTTCATATTCTCCCCATTTAGCAGATTTTCAACTTCATCTGAAGTGTTTTTGGTACTTTAGTATGAGTCCAAAAACCAAGCTCAACCCTACTTTTGAACCAACCATAAAACTAGAAATGATGAAACAAACAGTTTTAAGATATGGAGCGTACGGAGCACTTACCATCTGCGTACTATTTATAATCAGTTGGTATGCGTTGGGCAATCTATCTATGTCCGTACAGGAACTATTGGGATATGTCTCGATAATTGTCTCCCTAAGTTTTGTATTTTTTGGCATCAAACATTTTCGGGATAGGGAAAATGAAGGAAAGGTAAGCTTTAAAAAAGCACTTATCATCGGTATTTTGATCAGTATCATCACCGCCTTGGCATTTGGTCTTTTGGATGTTTTGTACACTGAAGTGCTAAACCCTGAATTTATGGATACGTATTATGAAGAAGTGATTCAAGAAATGAGGACTAACCTCCCATCCGAGGAGTTTCAAGTCAAACTGGCAGAATTGGAATCGCAACGGGAACAATTTTCCAATCCTTTACTGTCGTTTATTTTTATGGGCATGACTGTTTTTCTTATTGGATTCATTATTTCCTTGCTGTCCTCCCTTATTCTTCAACGAAAATAAGCCCATTATGACCATAGATGCCCTAACACCGGACGAGTACATTGAAAAACTTCCTGATGACCGCAAAGAGGCGGTCTCCAAATTACGGGAAACCGTAAAATCCAATTTACCCAAGGGTTTTGAGGAATGCATCAACTATAAAATGATTGGCTATGTGGTGCCGCATGCCATTTACCCGGAGGGTTACCACTGTGATCCTAAATTACCATTGCCCTTTATCAATATCGCCTCACAGAAAAACTTTGTGGCACTCTACCATTCGGGCATCTACGCAGACCAAGAACTCCACGACTGGTTTGTGGGCGAATATCCAAAGCATGTGAAAACCAAATTGGATATGGGCAAAAGCTGTATCCGATTCAAAAACGTGAAACACATACCGTATGATCTGATTGCGGAATTGTGCCAAAAAATGACCCCACAACAATGGATCGGTTTGTACGAACAAAACATTAAGAAATCATGAAAAACAGAGTAACGGGATTGGGCGGCTTTTTCTTCAAAAGCAAGGATCCGGATCATATGAAAGAATGGTACAAAAATCACTTGGGCCTCAATACGGACCGCTATGGATGTACCTTTTGGTGGAAGGACAAAGATGGAAACGACTGTTCTACACAATGGAGCCCGATGGATGAAAAAACGGAGTACTTTAAACCTAGTGAAAAGCAGTTTATGATGAACTTCCGGGTGGAAAACCTGGTTGCGCTGCTCGAAGCCCTTAAAGAAGAAGGCGTAACGGTGGTGGGTGAAATGGAAGAATACGAATACGGTAAGTTTGGCTGGATTTTGGATCCCGAGGGCAATAAATTGGAACTTTGGGAGCCTGTTGATAAAGCCTTTCTGTAGATATGGATTTATTTGCTACATTTAAAACTCATTAACCAACACATAAAAAACATGTCAGAAGAAAAAAAAGACTTCGGTGATAAAGCCGAAGAAGCGGCCAAAGACTTTAAGGAGGATGTAAACAAGGCATTCGATCCAGCAAATCCGGAAAGTGGAAAAACCGTAGCCATTATTGCTCACTTGACCTTCATTGGATGGATTATCGCTATTATTATGAACAGTAGCAACAAAACGGAAATAGGTTCCTTTTACATTAGGCAGACCTTGGGGATTTATCTCGTTGGATTTGTCTTAGGTATAATACCCATTATCAACCTTTTTGGAATACTTATCACCTTCATTCTTTGGATCATTAGCTTGATTGGTGCCATTAATGGAAATCAAAAACCTGTATTTTTGGTGGGCGAGTATTTCCAGAATTGGTTCAAGAGCCTATAAAAAGTATGTAAAAGCCAGATAAAATCTGGCTTTTTTTGAGGAGTTGTTCATCGTAATATCACAATAAATAGACAGCATATGGTCATTAGAACCATGCAAGCTTCAGATTGGGAAGCAGTCGCGAAGATTTATTTGGAAGGCATCGCAACCGGTTTTGCCACATTTGAGACACAAGCACCCTCCTATAAGGATTGGGACAAAGCCCATACCAGCGAGTGCCGCTTGGTCGCCGAAATAGATGGCATCATTATGGGTTGGGCAGCGCTCTCCCCCGTATCCAGTTGATGTGTGTATGGCGGTGTGGCCGAAGTCAGTGTTTACATTTCGGCCCAGAGCCGTGGCCAAGGTGTCGGGAAAGCATTGATGCAGCATTTGATCGGAGAAAGTGAAAAAGCTGGATTTTGGACTATTCAGTCAGGTATTTTTCCAGAGAACACGGCCAGTATCAAATTACATGAAAGGGTGGGTTTTCGCTATATCGGAAAACGGGAACGCGTGGGCAAGATCCACGGGGTCTGGAAAGATAATTTGCTGTTCGAAAGACGAAGCTCGAGTGTTGGCGTGGATTAATCCTCCTCAGAATGGCCGTTCCCTTCGGCAACTTTGCGCTCCAATTCCGCCTGAAACTCTTCCATTACGGGCTTAACGGTACTCTCTGGCAAATCGGCAATCCGGATGTACATTAATCCGTCCACCGAATTATTAAAAAGCGGGTCCACATTAAAGGCCACCACCTTCGCATTTTGCTTGATGTACTTTTTGATCAACACCGGTAACCGCAAACTGCCCGGCTCCACCTCGCTGATGAGTTTATCAAATTTATTCAGGTCAGCTTGGGTCTCATCAAAAACAAACTCCTTATCGGCATCCTTCAACTTCACCTTGAACTCCTTTTTAGGACGAATATATTGCGCCACGTAGGGATCCCAGTAATTGGATTTCATGAATTCGATCATCAAGGATTTGGAGAAATTGGAGAATTGGTTGCTGATGCTCACCCCTCCAATCAAATATTTATGCTCTGGATGTCTCAGGGTCGTATGTACGATTCCTTTCCAAAGCAGGAACAAAGGCATCGGTTTTTGTTGATATTCCTTTACAATATAGGCACGGCCCATCTCAATGGATTTCTCCATCATTCCGTACAACTCCGGTTCAAATCGAAATAAGTCCTGCAAATAAAAGCCGTCGATACCGTACTTGCTAAAAATTTCGGAACCCAATCCCATACGGTAGGCCCCAACAATGGCCTTGCTGTCGTCATCCCAAAGGAACAAATGGTGGTAATAGGAATCAAACTTGTCCAGATCGATGGCATTGTTGGTACCTTCTCCCACTTCCCTGAACGTGACCTCACGCTGACGCCCGATCTCGTTCAAACAAAAGGGCATATCCTTGGCCTGGGCCAAGAACACTTCGTAGTTCTTGCTCTGGAGCATACGGCAATCCTTCTCGCGCAATTTTTCGATTTCGCCCTCCAAAACCTTTGCACTGATCGCGGAGGCAATTTTTTTGGGCGGCTTGGGGATTTTGAGGGAGGTCGGCACCTTGTCCAAGAAGCGTTCCTTTTCAAAAACATTGGCCAACAAATAGGTTTTCTTTCGGAGCAGTTCCGCAAATCCTTCTAAAGTATCCTCCTCATTTTGGGTTTGGACGGAAATGGGTTGACCAATCCGCACTTTGATGGGACGACGGCTTTGGGATGTCAATTCCGAAGGTAATTTGGCCGTTCGGAATACATCGTCAATTTTAGAGAGGCGATAGAACAACCTACTATTTCGGGCATGAAAATAAATGGGCACTACGGGCACTTCGGCCTTTCGAATCAGTTTTATGGCGGCCTCTTCCCAAGGTCGGTCCACCACCAACTTTCCGTCGCGATAGGTAGACACCTCGCCCGCAGGGAAAATCCCGAGCGGATGCCCATCGCGTAAATGTTGTAGTGCATTTTTAAACCCTACGATGCTGCTCTTGGCATCCTTATGGTTCTCAAAGGGGTTCACCGGCATAATGTAGGGCTTCAAAGGCTCTATCCGGTGCAACAAAAAGTTGGCAATTATCTTATAATCTGGCCGCTCATTCAACAATAACTTGAGCAACAGTACGCCATCAATACCTCCCAAAGGATGATTGCTAATAGTAATATAGGGGCCCGATTTCGGGAGTCGTTTTAAATCTTCTTCGGGAATTTCAAAATCTATTTCATAATGTTCTAGAATAGCATCCAGAAACTCAGGACCCGAAAGGTCTTTGTTCTTATCGTAAAACCTGTTGATAGTGCTAATTCGGGTAGCCACCATTAAAAGCCATCCTACAAACGTGCCCAAAAAGCCATATTTGTCCAGATGGATGACCTTTGCCACCTCTTTAGCAGAAACCAAGCCCATAGAAAACGTATTTAGGTACGCGTAAAGATAGAAAATAAACCCTATAGGGTTTTTTACCCAAATATTAAGGCTAAATCATTACTTCACAACCAATTGAACCGTTTCCTTGCCTCGCTGCTCCACCAGTACGGACTTTCCATTTTGAAGGGATTTGACCGAATCGTCGTTAAAATGGCGAATGGTGTATAGCGACACATCTTCGTGACAAACCACCTTAAATTTGCGTTTAAGCTCTTCCAGCAATGGCGGAAGACCCCTAAACTTATTGTCCAAACAGACCGAAAAGCTGATGGCGGAATTTTGAATCAAATCCACTTTTAAGCGGTGGTCATGGAACAACTTGAAGATTTCGCTGATGTTATCCTCCACGATAAATGAAAAATCCAGTGAAGATAGTTTGAGCAACACTTGGTTCTTCTTTACGATAAAGCAGGGCACCTTGGGCTCAATACCGTTGCCCTTGCCCACAGTAGTACCCTTATCCTTTGGATTCACAAAGGATTTTACATGAAGGGGTATCTCCTTACGCTGGAGCGGCTGCAATGTTTTGGGGTGGATGACCGAAGCTCCATAAAATGCTAGTTCGATTGCTTCGCGATATGAAATCTTGTCCAACAATTGGGCGTTCTCAAAATTTCTGGGGTCGGCGTTCAACACTCCGGGAACATCCTTCCAAATGGTGACGGATTCCGCATTGAGGCAATAGGCCAAAATTGCTGCAGAATAATCGGAACCCTCCCTTCCCAAGGTGGTCGTAAAGTTGTTGTCGTCACTTCCCAAAAAGCCTTGGGTAATGTTCAATTTGGAAACGTCGACACGGGAAAGTACTTCTGCTTGGGTACGGTCCCAAAGTACTTGCGCATCCCTGTTTGTCGTATCGGTCTTGATAAGGGTTCGGACATCCAACCATTGATTGGAAATCCCAACCTCGTTCAAATAGGCACTGACGATGGTACTGGACAATAGTTCGCCATAACAGACCACCTGATCGTACACAAAGCCATATTTGGGCGACTTATTCCAAGCCAAAAAGCCTCTTACTTCATCAAAGAGCATCTTTACTCGGTTATAAACCGGGTGGTTTTGGTTTTGAAAAAGATCGGTAATAATGTTATCATGATACTCTACCACCTCTTGTAGCGATGACTGTACATCGGCCTTGTCATTAAAATAGGACTCCACCACCTTTTCCATGGCGTTGGTCATCTTCCCCATCGCCGAAATGACGACCAAAGTGTCTTGGTAACCCACCTCCTTTAGCACATTCACCACATTTCTCACTGCGTCGGCATCCTTCACCGATGCTCCACCAAACTTAAATACCCTCATGTATCTTATCTTCTATAAATTGTTGGCCTAATTAAGGCTCTCCATGTAATTTTTTATTCCTTCTTCATCCAGTTGCACCACATCCCAATCCCTTAGCACATGGGCCCCTTTCTTTTCATAAAATTCGATAGCGGGCTCGTTCCAATCGAGCACCTCCCAACATATCCGTTTTACCCCAAGACTGTGTCCATATTTAACGACCTCATCCAGCAAAGCGGTTCCCAAACCACTTCCCCGCATCTTCTCGGAAACAATTAAATCCTCCAAATGGACGGCAGGTCCTTTCCATGTGGAGTACCTTGGGTACACCAAGGCAATGCCCGCGATTCCATCGGTGGTATCTGCAACAAAGCAATGGAACATCTTTTGGTCGCCAAAACCGTGCTGAACCAAATCCTCTTCGGTAATCTCAACAGCATCCGGCTCCTTTTCATAATGCGCCAATTCCTGAATCAGTTGAAAAACTTGCCCCATGTCTTCGGGTTGGGCCGCCCTGATCGTATATTCCATAATTGTTACAAATAAAACTCAAAGTTATAAAATTACATAATTAAAGTCTTTCGAAAACGTTGTAGTTTCACAAAATGCCCGATATTTGTCCTCAAATAAAACAGCCTTTCCATGTTTGAAAAACAACATCGCACGCTCGGTGAATTCATCATCGCCAATCAAAATTCATTTCAATATACTTCTGGGGAACTTTCACGACTGCTCAACGGGATTCGCTTGGCCGCAAAAGTAGTGAATCACGAAGTGAACAAAGCGGGATTGGTAGACATTATCGGCGCTGCGGGAGATACCAACATTCAAGGGGAAAACCAACAAAAATTGGATGTTCTGGCCAATGAAAAATTCATCCAGACCCTTAAAAATCGTGAAATTGTTTGTGGCATTGCTTCGGAAGAGGAGGATGACTTTATCAGCATCAACAGTTTTGACAAACAGCACCAAAACAAATATGTGGTTTTGATAGACCCTTTGGACGGCTCATCCAACATTGATGTAAACGTTTCGGTGGGGACCATTTTTTCCATTTACAGAAGGGTCACTCCGGTAGGAACGCCGGTGACCTTGGAGGACTTTTTACAGCCCGGAAAGAATCAGATTGCGGCGGGTTACATTATTTACGGCACATCTACCATGCTTGTCTACACCACTGGGGACGGGGTAAACGGTTTCACGCTTAATCCAGCCTTGGGCACCTTTTACCTATCCCATCCAAATATGGAATTTTCGGAAACAGGGAATATCTACAGCATAAATGAAGGTAACTATGTGCATTTTCCCCAAGGTGTAAAGGATTATATCAAATACTGTCAAATGGAGGAAGGAGATAGGCCCTATACTTCACGGTATATCGGTTCGCTGGTCTCGGATTTTCATCGGAACATGATCAAAGGGGGGATTTACATCTATCCCAAAACCAGCAAGGCGCAAAATGGAAAACTTCGTTTGCTGTACGAATGCAACCCCATGGCGTTTTTGGCCGAGCAGGCCAATGGTAAGGCGAGCGATGGCTTTCAGCGAATCATGGAAATCCAGCCCACCGAATTGCACCAAAGGGTTCCTTTTTTCTGCGGAAGCAAAAAAATGGTAGAGAAAGCGGAGGAATTTATGGCGAAATACTAGCTTTCGCGCCTTACCAATTCGTGATAATCCTCGAATGGGATTCTTCCTGTAAAAATTTTGATGGATTTATCGACGAGTTCTGCTGCCGATTTCGGTGAGAAGCCAAGGCCAATAGCATATTTCTCCACTATGCGCCTCTCTTGTTCGTCAATATCATGGTCTGAGAAAATAATCTGAAAAAATTCGAATAGCCTTTTGTATCGTTGCTCGCCACTGTGAGGAGTCTCGATTGGATATTTGTTCTCCTTTTTCATCACCTCCTTAAATTCCTCCTCGCTGATGTTCAATTTAAAGGCAAACTTTTCCAAAACGGCCATCTCCTTGGGGTTGATTTCCCCATCAACAGCTGCCAAACTTGCCAAAGTGGCAAAATGAGCCAAGTTTTTCTTGTGGTCCCCGTGCTCGTAAAGATCTAAAATGGGCATATCTCAAATTTTGTGGGACAAATATAAATCTTTAAAAGAGATTAAAATATATAAAATGGGCACCAAAAGAAATTTGTAATTTACGGCTGCTATGAAAACACCTTTGCTGCAATTTACCCCCAAAGGAATCTACTGTGAACAAGCGGATGTGTATTTGGACCCATGGAGACCTGTGGATAAAGCCATCATTTCGCACGGACATGCCGACCACAGCAGATGGGGGCATCAAAAATACATTACCCACCACAAGAATGTTCCCATTGTACAACATCGTCTAGGCGATGTGAACATTTCCGGTAAGGATTGGGGCGAGACCTTCAAAGTCAACAATGTGAAGTTCAGTTTACATCCTGCAGGACATATTGTGGGTTCTTCCCAAATAAGGGTAGAACACAAAGGAGAGGTTTGGATCTTTACGGGGGATTACAAAATCGAAGACGACGGCCTCACCACGCCCTTCGAATTGGTAAAGTGCCACACCTTCATCACAGAATGTACATTTGGGTTGCCTGCCTTTCAATGGCGACCGCAACGAGAGGTCTTCAACGACATCAACCAGTGGTGGGCCCAGAACAAATCGGAAGGAAAAACCTCCGTATTGTTCGGTTATTCCTTGGGCAAGGCACAGCGTTTGCTCAAACATTTGGACACCTCCATAGGAAAAATTTACACACACGGAGCCGTGGAGAACATGACAGAGGTATTACGGCCCTTGGTCGATTTACCCCCGACGCATTTGATTACCAAGGACACCAAAAAAGACGAGCTTTTGGGCAACATCGTGGTGGCACCTCCTAGTGCCCACGGTAGCACTTGGATCCGCAAAATGGTGCCCTATGTTACGGCTACGGCAAGCGGTTGGATGGCGTTTCGGGGTGCCCGAAGACGCAGGGCCATTGATAAAGGCTTTGTGTTGAGCGACCATTGCGATTGGAACGGACTGTTGCAAACTGTAGAAGCTACGGGAGCAGAAAAAATCATCTGCACCCATGGATACACCGATATTTTCTCCAAATATTTGCAAGAATTGGGATACGATGCCCGAACAGAAGCCACGCAATACGAAGGGGAGCTGTCCGAGGTCAATGCTACCGAACAGGAAAAATCGGAAGTGGAATGAGACAGTTTGCCCAACTCATAAAAACCTTGGATGGCACCAACAAAACCAATGTAAAGGTGCAGGCGCTTTCCAATTATTTTTTAGAGGCGACCGATAAGGATAAGGTTTGGACCATTGCGATTCTCTCCCACCGAAGACCTCCACGACCAGTAAACACAACATTGCTGCGCACATGGGCCGCGGAGCTCTCCAACATCCCTGCTTGGCTGTTCGAAGAAAGTTATCATATTGTGGGAGATTTGGCTGAGACCATTGCCTTGGTAGTACCCTCTTCAGAAAAAGGCTCCAAAAAATCATTGACCACATTTTTACAGGAGATGATTGCCCTAAAACCAAAGTCCGAAGCAGAAAAAAAAGAATACCTATTTCAAAATTGGTCCGTGCTGGATTACTACGAAAGGTTTGTCTTCACCAAATTGATTACAGGCGGATTCCGTATCGGGGTAAGCCAAAAATTAATGACCCGGGCACTTTCCAAAGCTACGGGTATCGAGGAGGACATTCTTGCCTACAAGTTAATGGGGAATTGGGACCCTAACCGCATTTCATTTCACGATCTTGTTTTGGAAGAAAAGGAGAGCGATTACCTATCCAAACCATATCCTTTTTACTTGGCGTATGCTGTGGAAGAAGATGTTTCCGACTTGGGGGATGTGAACCAATGGTCTGTAGAACACAAATGGGATGGTATTCGCTGCCAAGTGATTCTTCGAAATGATGAACTCTTTGTTTGGAGCCGTGGGGAAGAACTGGTCACCGATAAATATCCGGAATTTGAAGCCTTCGTTGGCGTTATCCCTAACGGAACAGTATTGGATGGTGAACTGCTCCCCTATCCCAAGGGCGAAATCGGAACTTTTAAAGATTTGCAGACACGCATCGGTCGTAAAAATATTTCAAGATCACTTTTAGAAAAGATTCCCGTCAAATTAAAAGTATATGATATTTTGGAATGGAAGGGGAAGGACATCAGGAATACAACTTATCTGGAGCGAAGAAAAATTTTAGAGTCTGTGATTTCGACTACGCTCAATCATCAGGACGCCGAGCGCTGGTCATTGAGCGCCCGCCTGCCGGACGGGCAGGAAGTCGAAATGAGTCGAAGCAACTCATCTGGTAACGAATTACCGTTGCTCCTATCCGAACGAATGCAATTCGATTCTTGGGACGAAGTGGCCAAAGAAAGGGAAAAGTCTAGGGAAAAACGCAGCGAGGGCCTTATGCTCAAACGAAACGAATCCACCTATCAAGTTGGGCGCAAGAAAGGGGACTGGTGGAAATGGAAGGTAGACCCGCTCACCATTGATGCCGTGCTTACCTATGCCATGAGGGGACATGGTCGCCGCAGCAACCTTTTTACAGACTACACTTTTGCCCTCTGGGATGAAAACGAAGAAGGTGATAAAGAACTGGTCACCTTTGCCAAGGCATATTCCGGGTTGACCGACAAAGAGTTCAGACAAGTGGATGCCTGGATCAAGAAAAATACCTTGGACCGTTTCGGCCCTGTCCGAAGCGTCACCCCGCAGCATGTATTTGAAATCGCTTTTGAAGGTATCGCTCCATCCAAGCGCCACAAAAGTGGTGTCGCCACCCGTTTTCCAAGGATTTTGAGATGGCGTAAGGATAAGAAAATCGAAGAGGCCAACACATTGGACGAGTTAAAAGCACTAATCCCGAGTGGAACGAAGGAATCCAATAAGAAATGAGTCAAAAGGACCTCTTCCATATCGCCGAAAATTGGTTCCAACAACAAGATTGGAAACCTTTTCCTTTTCAAAAAGAGAGTTGGAACGCCTTTTTGGAGGGCAAACACGGCCTATTAAATGCTCCCACGGGTAGCGGAAAAACCTATGCACTTTGGTTTCCGATCGTGCTCAACTACATCAAAAACAATCCTGATTACAAGACCAAGCACAAAAAAGGACTAAAAGCCATCTGGATCACGCCATTGCGAGCACTTTCACAGGAAATCAAACAATCCGCTGAACGCATCACCCAAGATTTGGAAACACAAATGACCGTGGGCATCCGTACAGGCGATACCTCCACTAAGGAAAGGGCCAAAATGCGTACCAACATGCCCGACCTTTTGATTACTACCCCCGAAAGTTTACAATTGTTGCTATCCTCCAAAAATTATGCTAAAACGTTTAAGGATTGCTCGGCCATTGTAGTGGACGAATGGCACGAATTGTTGGGCACCAAACGGGGCGTTCAAATGGAACTCGGGCTATCCCGCCTAAAAACAATTTGCAAAGAGTTACGGATTTGGGGCATATCGGCCACCATTGGGAATTTGGAACAAGCACGCGAAGTACTGTTGGGACCCACCTCCCCAGAACTGGAAAATTCCGTTTTGGTCAAGGCCAACCTCAACAAGAAAATAACCGTCAAAAGTATTATCCCAAAGCAAATGGAAACCTTTCCTTGGCGCGGACATTTGGGACTGCATCTTTTGGACCAGGTGGTGCCCATCATCAACAATAGCAAAACCACCTTGCTTTTTACCAATACCCGTAGCCAATGCGAAATATGGTTTCAGAAAATATTGGAAAAATACCCTGAGTTTGCTGGCGAAATGGCGATGCATCACGGCAGCATCAACAAAGAAACCCGATTATGGGTAGAGCAGGCCATTCGCAACGAAAGCCTAAAGGCTGTGGTATGCACATCCAGTTTGGACCTTGGTGTGGATTTTGCCCCTGTGGAAACTGTTATCCAAATTGGTGGGCCCAAAGGCGTTGCCCGATTCTTGCAGCGCGCGGGACGTAGCGGTCACCGACCTGGTAAAGAAAGCGTCATTCATTTTCTACCCACTCATGCCATAGAGCTGGTCGAAGCTTCGGCTATGCAAAAAGCGGTTTTGAACAGTGCGGTGGAAGACCGTATCCCCTACTTGAACAGTTTTGATGTCCTTATTCAATATTTGACCACCTTAGCGGTTTCGGATGGGTTTTATGCTGATGAAATCTATCCAGAAATCAAACAAACCTTTTGTTACCAGACCTTGACCGAAGAACAGTGGCAATGGCTGCTCAATTTTTTGGTAATGGGAAGTCAAAGTCTCAAGAGCTATGATGAATACAAAAAAGTAGAGGTAGAAGAAGACGGCAAATTTAAAGTAAACAGCAGGGCGGTAGCAATGCGTCACCGTTTTCAAATAGGAACCATTGTTGGGGATGCCACCATTTCGGTTCGCTATCAAAAAGGAGGGTATATTGGCAGTATCGAGGAATATTTTATCTCCAAATTGAGCCCCGGCGATGTTTTCACCTTTGCAGGGCGAAATCTGGAATTCATAAGGATCAAGGGAATGGCCGCACATGTTCGAAATTCCTCCAAACGGACAAACAAGGTTCCTAGCTGGATGGGCGGACGTTTGAGCTTTTCTGCAAAGATGTCCGAGTTATTGCGTCAAGAATTGTACACCGCTGAATTGGAGTTTTCGGAACAATCGGAAGAGATACAGGCTTTGCAGCCCATGTTCAACAAACAACGCGAGGAAAGCATTGTACCCCAGCCCCATCAGTTTTTGATCGAAACCTTCAAGACCCGTGATGGCTACCATCATATGTTCTATCCGTTTGAGGGCAGAGCCATTCACGAAGGGATGAGCAGTTTGTTGGCGTATCGGATCAGCTTGTTGGCTCCCATTACCTGCTCACTTGCCTTCAACGATTATGGTTTTGAATTGCTATCGGACCGTGAAATCAACATTCAGGAGATTTTGGACAACAACCTTTTTACGCCAGAGTATATGTTGTCCGACCTACAAAAAAGTTTGAATTCCAACGAAATGGCACGTAGAAAGTTCCGAGACATTGCCGTTATCAGCGGCATGGTGTTTACTGGCTATCCGGAAAAAGGTGTCAAAATGAAGCATCTGCAAAGCAGTTCGGAATTGTTGTTCGATGTGTTCCGTGATTTTGAGGATGACAACCTGCTCTACCAGCAAGCCTATACCGAAACCTTTGAGCACCAATTGGAAGAAGGTCGACTGCGATTGGCTTTGGAACGTATCGGCGAACAAGAAATCGTTTGGCGGAAATGCTCCCAACCTACACCCCTCTCATTTCCCATTATCACGGACAGGTTGCGGGAAAAATTATCCAACGAAAAATTGGCTGACCGTATCAAACGGATGACAAAACTTCTGATGAAGTGAAGAATCCATGAAATGACTATCTTTACATAAAAAGAGTTTATGGGCATTGCTGATCTTCAGACGGACATTATCAAAAATGTGTTGTCAATAAAAGACAAAGAAACGCTTTTGCTTTTTAAGGAGATACTATCTTCCCAAGACCTAAAAAAAGAGTACAAGCTTTCAAAATTTGAAAAGAACTTTATATCCGAGAGCATTGCAGGGTATAAATCGATTCATACTATTTCCAATGATGCCGTTTTTAAAAAAAATGAAGAATGGCTAAAGGAATAGTTTGGACTCCAAAAGCAACCAACCTCTTCACCAAAATTCTTGAATTCTACTGCCAAAGAAATCATTCCAAAACGTATAGCAGAAAACTTAACAAGGAAATAAATGAGACTGTTAAACTATTGGCAAAATACCCCTTTATTGGTTTAAAGACGGATATGGAAAACATTCGGGTCCTCATCAAGGGTGACTTCAAGATTTTTTATGAAATTCGTTTGGCTGAAATTGTGATTCATCTAGTTTGGGATTCGAGGCAAGACCCCTCTAAACTAAATTTGTAGATGATCTTGGACATCCATATACAAGGCAAGAAGTTTCACCTCCACCCCTTGGGTGGCCTATTCTGGGAAGAGAAGTCGTTATTGTTGATCAGCGATGTGCATCTGGGCAAGGTATCCCATTTTAGAAAATTTGGTGCCGCCGTACCCCGAAAGGCCATTCACAAAAACTTCCTGCTTTTGGATAAAATCGTTTCGGATTTTCAGCCTTTTCAAATCTGTTTTTTGGGGGATCTGTTCCATTCATCGCTCAACAAAGAATGGGAATTGTTCGAGAATTGGGTAGGCAAAACACCTTCCGAAATCCTTTTGGTGGCAGGCAACCACGACATTATTGCCCCCGAAAAGTTCGAAAAATTGAAGATTTCCATATTTCCAGAGTTGGTTATTGACTCTTTTTTATTGACCCATCATCCCGAAGAACGTGAGGGCTATTTTACGTTTTGCGGTCATATTCATCCCTCCATTAAACTCAAAGGTTTTGGAAGGGAACGCATCAAATTGCCCTGCTTTTTTAAGTCCAACAATCAAATGATTCTCCCTGCTTTCGGTCAATTTACGGGCACCCATTCCCTTGACCCCAAAGATTCGGATGAAGTTTTTGCCATTGTTGAGGATAGTATTATTAAGGTTTAGCTTTGCTTCGTCATTTCGAAATGAGGCACGAAGTGACGATGGAGAAATCTGTTTGAAAAACTCAAGTTCAAATTCAAGTATCAAGTTCAAAGTTTAAGGTTTAAGGTTTAAGGTTTAAGGTTTAAGGTTTAAGTAAAAAAATAGTTTTTGGGAAATTCTCACCAAACCGATGCCAGCTAACCATCCTGAATGTCTCACGTCATTTCGACATGAGGAACGAAGTGACGATGGAGAAATCTCATTCATTGCCAAATCTTTAAACGTAGATTTCTCACATTCGTTCGAAATGACAAAGAACCTTATTCGTGACATTAGTGTCGACTGCCAACTGCCGACTGACTTCCCACTCCCGACTTCCAACTTCTAAAATCTCAAATCTCCCATCTAAAATCTACCCTCCCAAAAAAATCCGTCAGATCAGAAGCACCATCCGTCAGATCAAAAGGGGCATCCGTCAGATCGTGCCCATTTGTGAACTTAAAATACCGCATCTTGCTCCTTATTTTTAAAACAATTATTATGAAAGTAAAACATCTGTTATGGTCGCTTTTGGCCATCATCGTAATGTGGTCCTGTGGAAAGGACGACGACCCAGCACCTCCGGCAGCCTCGCCGACCATTGCCAACTTCACCCCCGAATCCGGGCCAGTGGGCACTGAAATCACCATTAACGGTACCAACTTTAGCACCACGGTGGCGAGCAACACCGTAAAAATTGGTAGCGCTACGGCAACGGTAACCGCTGCCACGGCCACCCAGCTCAAGGCTACCGTGCCCACAGGCGCCACCACGGCCAAGGTGAGCGTGACCGTGGGCGGGAATACCGCCATAAGCACCAAGGACTTTACCGTGACCACTACTGGTGGCGACGACCCCACCAACGAGGCTCCCACAGCCGAAGAGCAGAGCTTTGAAGTGGCCGAGGACGTGGCCGAAGGCGAAGTAATCGGCACCGTGGAAGCCAACGACGGCGACGGGGACGAACTGACCTTTGCCCTGGTGACCGACGAGAGCGAGCTCTTCCAAGTGGCCGAGAACGGTGAAATTACCTTGGCCGAGGGCAAGAACCTTGACTTTGAGACCGCCACCGAGCATACGTTAACGCTTACTGTGAGCGACGGCACCAACGAGCCCGTGGAGTTTACAGTGACCGTAAAAGTGACCAATGTCATCGATACCCTGTTTGAGGACCCCGCCTCCTTTATTATGAAATTCAATGTGGCCTCTGGCCAAGAATTGACAATAGGAGCCAACCCCAACTATGAATATAACTACATAATTGATTGGGGCGATAACAGTGAACCTGAAAACCGCACAACCAATGCCAGTCCCTCACATTTCTATGGAAGCGGAGGAACCTACCTTGTAGCCATAAAAGGTACTTTTCCTGCACTGAGTATGAAATCGGCAGATGGTAATAGCCAAGATGCTTTGGTTGATGTGACTCAATGGGGTACACAAAAATGGCAAAGTATGGCAGATGCATTTTATTATTGCGAGAACTTGGAAGCATTCAGTGCAACGGACAAGCCAGATTTGTCAGAAGTTACTAGCATGAGCTACACGTTTTTCGGCGCCACTAATTTCAATGGTAATGTGGACAATTGGGATACCAGTAATGTGACCACCATGGTTTATACCTTTGGAAGGGCTTATTCTTTTAATCAGCCCGTAAACTGGGATATCAGTAACGTTACCGATATAAGTTTAATGTTTAGTGAAGCCACTGTTTTTAATCAGCCCTTGAATTGGAATACAAGTAAGGTAACCAATATGTATCGTGTATTTGGCGACACAAGTGCTTTCAATCAAGATATCAGCAATTGGGATACCAGTAACGTAACAGATATGAGTTCTATGTTCCGTAACGCACTTGCCTTTAATCAAAACATAAGTAATTGGGATACCAGCAGTGTAACAGATATGGGCTCCATGTTCTCCGTGGATGAAGGATTATCTGCCGCCTTCAACCAACCTTTGGTCCAAACCGGTGGTGGGTGGAACACAAGCAACGTATCAGATATGAGCTATATGTTCGACGGGGCTACCAACTTTGACCAAAGTTTGGGCTCATGGGATATTGGTAGCGCTCAAGATATGGGCTATATGCTCGATAATTGTGGGATGAGCCCAGAAAATTATGCAGCCACTTTAATAGGCTGGGGCAATAAGGCAGATGATGACCTGATTCCAGACAACATCAGTCTAGGTGCTACTGGCCTTGAATACTGTAGTGGAATAGCTGTGACATTCGCCATAACGAATTTAACCAACGACAATGGTTGGACCATCAACCATGACGGGGCTGTAAACTGTCCATAACACCCACCTAAATACCATCTTGCCCCCGTCCCATACAGGGCAAACATAACCACCGGCGGCCTTCGGGTTTCCGGTGGTTTTTGCATTCCGCACCTGTTGCGGAATCTCATCCTTTCGGGCGAGATGTCATTCCGTGCGGTTGCTGAGCCGTCATTCCGTGCTTGACACGGAATCCATTTGAAAAGTTCAAATTCAAACATCAAGTTCAAAAAACTACCCTCTTGGGTCTTGGTTCTTGATTCTTGGTTCTTGGCCCTCCACTGCACAAGGTTGTCATTCCGCACGGTTGCTGAGCAGAGTCGAAGCATGATGCGGAATCCCATCCTTTTAGGCAGCATGTCATTCCGTGCCTGACACGGAATCCAAGTATGATGTTTGGATTCCTGCATTCGCAGGAATGACAGGTGCAGTATGACGGTAAGAGGTCATTTCGACATGAGTCACGAAGTGACGATGGAGAAATCTCATTCAGTGCCAAATCTTTAAACGTAGATTTCTCACATTCGTTCGAAATGACAAAGAGCTCTATTGGTTCTCATTCGTGCCGACTGCACACTGCCAACTCCTAACTGCGTACTGCCATCTACCCATTACCTTCGGACTCTTATTGTCGCTTCGACTCATTTCGACTACGCTCAATGACCAACGCTCAGCGACTACTGCCCACTGCCCACTGCTGCCTGACTCCCGACTTCCGACAGATTTCTCACTTCGTTTCGAAATGACATCCCAGCACTGACTTCGGACTCAAACAAAAGATTTCTCGGCCACCCCCTCAACTCATTTCGACTTCGCTCAATGACCATCGCTCGGGGCGACAGCTCCAAATGACCAAGAACACTATTTGTGCTAATTCGTGAAATGAGTGTCAACTGCATACTGCCAACTGAATCCTGACTTCCGACTTCTGACTTCGTACTCTCCACCTTCGCTCCACAAACTCGATGTAACATCTTAATCTCACCAAGCTCACACATTCTACCCAAATCAAAACAAACCCAAAAAACATTTTTACTAAAAGGTTACGCGGTTTATCTTTGCCGCAAAGTTTTTTGGATTGACCAAAACCCAGATTTCACAACTTTTTGACCAGTCTCCCCAACTTGGGAAACTGAGGGAGATTATTGCCCAACCTGTCACTTCGAGCTGTCACCCTGAGCTTGTCGAAGGGGCAGTCGAGAAGTCATCGGCTTCACGAAAAATCAACATCAAAGGACTAGTCGGTTCTTCCCTTTCCTTTGTAATCGCTGAAGCTTTCAAGTCTGCCGAATCGCCATTCTTGCTCATTTTGAACGACAAGGAAGAGGCTGCTTATCTTTTGAATGATTTGGAACAGTTGATCGGAGAAAAAGATGTGCTTTTTTATCCGGGAAGCTACCGAAGACCGTATCAAATTGAAGAAACGGACAATGCCAATGTACTCCTACGTGCAGAGGTGTTGAACCGCATCAATTCCAGAAAGAAACCGGCAATAATCGTTACGTATCCCGATGCCCTTTTTGAGAAAGTGGTGACCAGAAAGGAACTGGACAAAAACACCCAGAAAATAAAATTGGGCGATGAAATCTCGTTGGATTTTTTAAACGAAGTGCTGTTCGAATACCAGTTTAAACGGGTGGATTTTGTGACCGAACCCGGGGAGTTTTCTGTTCGTGGGGGTATTGTGGATGTCTTTTCCTTCTCTCACGATGAACCTTATCGTATCGAGTTCTTCGGGGATGAAGTGGACAGCATTCGAACTTTTGATGTGGAAACCCAGCTTTCCACGGACAAGGTGAAGAAAATTACCATCATACCCAATGTGGAAAACAAGTTTACCGAGGAAACACGGGAAAGCTTCCTCAAATATATTTCGGCCAACACGGTGGTCTTTGCCAAGAACCCGGCCTTGATCTATGACCGTATCGATTCCTTTTTTGAAAAAGCTGAGGAAAGCTTTGCCAAACTGAGCCAAGAGATCAAACATGCAGTTCCCAAAGAACTTTTTGTGGATTCAGCTTTGTTGAAAGAGCAGTTGAAGGATTACTTGTTCGTTGAAATTGGGGCTTCGACTCCGCTTAGCGCAAGCTCCGTCGAGAAGCAGACAGAAGCATCTCCCTCGACTGCGCTCGGGATGACAGCTTCCATTATCCAATTCAATACCAAACCCCAGCCCTCGTTCAACAAAAAGTTCGATTTGCTCATTGAAAATCTCAATGACAACCGGGATGCGGGTTACAGCAATTATATTTTCTGTTCTACGGAACAACAGGCCAAGCGTTTTCACGACATTTTTGATGCCAGCGCTGAGCGTAGCCGAAGTGAAGTGGACGAAACGGTGCACTACCAGACTATCATTTTTCCGTTGTACCAAGGTTTTGTGGACCAAGATCTAAAAGTAGCCTGCTACACCGACCATCAAATTTTTGAGCGCTACCATAAGTTCCATTTGAAGAATGGCTACGCCAAAAAGCAGGCCATCACCCTTAAGGAACTCAACAAACTGGAGATTGGTGATTACGTTACCCATATCGATCATGGCATCGGGAAATTCGGTGGACTGCAAAAAATCGATGTGGAGGGCAAAAAGCAGGAAGCCATCAAATTGATCTATGGTGACCGTGATATTTTGTACGTGAGTATCCACTCGTTGCACAAAATTTCCAAATACAACGGCAAGGACGGTGCTCCTCCCAAAATCTTCAAACTGGGCTCGGCGGCTTGGAAAAAACTCAAGCAAAAGACCAAGGCGAGGGTCAAAAAGATTGCCTTCGACCTTATTAAGGTATATGCCAAACGAAGACTTGAGAAGGGTTTTCAGTATGCGCCCGATAGCTATCTCCAGCACGAATTGGAGGCTTCCTTCCTCTACGAAGACACCCCGGACCAAGAAAAAAGCACCCAAGACGTCAAGAAGGACATGGAGAGCGAACGCCCAATGGACCGCCTCATCTGTGGGGATGTAGGCTTTGGAAAAACAGAGGTTGCCATCAGGGCCGCATTCAAGGCCGTGGACAACGGCAAACAGGTCGCCGTTTTGGTTCCTACTACCATTTTGGCCTTTCAGCACCATAGAACTTTTTCCGAACGATTGAAAGAAATGCCCGTAACCGTGGATTACCTCAACCGTTTTAGAACAGCGAAGGAGAAAAGGGAGACCCTGGAGAATTTGGAAAGTGGGAAAGTGGATATCATTATTGGAACACACCAACTGGTCAACAAAAATGTAAAATTCAAGGATTTAGGATTGTTGATAGTAGACGAGGAGCAAAAATTTGGGGTGTCCGTCAAAGAAAAACTGCGTTCCATCAAAGAAAACGTGGATGTGCTCACCTTAACGGCCACACCTATTCCAAGGACCCTTCAATTTAGTTTGATGGCCGCCCGTGACTTATCCGTTATCAATACGCCACCACCGAACCGCTATCCCATCGAGAGTCAGGTGATTCAGTTGAACGAGGAAATTATACGGGATGCTATTTCTTACGAAATCCAAAGGGGCGGACAGGTCTTCTTTATTCATAATCGTATTGAAAACATCAAAGAGGTCGCCGGAATGCTCCAACGCTTGGTGCCAGATGCCAAAATAGGGATAGGACATGGCCAAATGGAGGGCAAAAAACTGGAAACCTTGATGCTTTCCTTTATGAACGGGGAGTTTGATGTTTTGGTTTCGACCACCATCATAGAAAGTGGGCTGGATGTGACCAACGCCAATACCATCTTTATCCATAATGCCAACAATTTTGGATTGAGCGACCTGCACCAAATGCGCGGACGTGTGGGTCGAAGCAATAAAAAGGCTTTCTGCTATTTTATTACCCCACCTTATGAAGTGATGACCACCGAAGCGCGCAAACGTATCGAGGCTTTGGAGCAGTTCACCGATCTGGGCAGTGGTTTCAATATTGCGATGAAGGATTTGGAAATTCGCGGTGCCGGAGATCTATTGGGCGGTGAACAGAGTGGGTTCATTAATGAAATTGGGTTTGAGACCTATCAAAAAATATTGTCCGAAGCCATTGAGGAGCTCAAGGAAAACGAGTTCAAGGAATTGTATGAGGAAGTCGAGGGCGACAAGGAAAAGGTATATGTGAAAGAAATGCAGTTGGACACCGATTTTGAACTGCTTTTCCCTGATGACTACATCAACAATATTACGGAGCGACTCAACCTCTACACCCAACTGAATGAAGTAGAAGATGAAGAAGGCCTTCAAAAGTTTGAGGCACAGCTGGTGGATCGTTTTGGAGAGTTACCGGAACCTGCTATTGACTTGATGAACTCCGTTCGAATTAAATGGATTGCCACGCATATTGGTCTGGAAAAGGTGATTATGAAAAAAGGCAAATTTATCGGGTACTTCATCGCCGATCAGCAATCCAGTTTTTACCAAAGTGCGGTGTTTACACAAGTGTTGCAATATGCACAAACACATCCGCAACTGGTAAAACTCAAGGAAAAACAGACCCGAAATGGTCTACGTTTGTTGTTGGTTTTTGATAGGATTACGAGTGTGGATAAGGCTTTGAGGGTCTTGGAGCCTTTTACACCTCAAAAAGAGAATGTTTCAGCATAGAATGGATTTCTCATATCCGTTCGAAATGACATTCATACAACTATAGTCATTTCGACAGAGCAAAGCGACGAGAAATCTCAAAAAGTCATCTTTCCAGGCATGCTTTAGCATCCAGCTCAGACAAAAATAGATTTCTCACTACGTTCGAAATGACATTTACAGACCCAAAGTCATTTCAACAGAGCAAAGCGACGAGAAATCTCAAGCAGTCAAGATTCCCTGCATACTTCGACTTCCTGCCTGTCGCAGGCGGGGACTCAACATCCGCACAGAATGACCTTAAAAAGCCTCATACACCTGCTTTACAAACTCCCCTATTTTTGATGGCTCCAACCAACGGGTCACAATGACCAACCCATTTTTTTGGTCCACCACAATAAAGTTGCCTCCAAAACCTGCAGCGTAGAACACATGCTCCGGAACACCCTCCCAGTGGCGGTCTCCTTTTTGGTTGAGCCACCACATATAGCCATAATTAACATTGGGTATAGAAGGTGTAGTGGCTTTCTTAATCCAATCTTCGCTGATGAGCTGCTCATTTTCCCATTTCCCGTTGTTCAAGAACAAGGTTCCAAAACGGGCCATATCCTCTGTGGAAATAAAAAGTCCGGCTCCCGAATGTCCGCCCCCGGTCACGGATTTCATTTTAATACCATCGACTACCGTCCAGGCGTTCTCGTAGCCAAACCAACGCCAAGAGGTCGTTGCCCCAATTTTGTCCATCAATTCTTCTTTGAGGACCATTGGAACAGGTTTTCTCCACACATGGGTAAGCGAATAGGCGAGAACATTAACACGAACGTCGTTGTATTCCATCACGGTTCCCGGTTCGTTCAGTTTGCGGAACTTCCAATCGTCCAATCCACCTTCTCTGGGTGGACGGTCCGCCCAATCCTTGCCACCCCAGAGCTCACCCGACCAATCGGAATTCTGTTGCAACAAATGCTCCCATGTAATCTTGGAATTATGTTCTCCATCAAAAGTGCCATCCCAAATATAATCGCCCACTTTATCTTTAGTATCCTTTATCAAACCATGATCTTCAGCCAATCCGGCAACGGTGGATAAAAAACTTTTGGTGACGCTAAAGGTCATATCCACACGTTTGGTATCGCCCCAAGAGGCCAAAACATAGCCGTTCTTCATAATCATACCGGCAGGACCACCTCGTTTTTTGGTCGGACCCAAAATTTGATGGAAGGGTTCTCGTTTAAAACCTTCCAAAATGGCAATCCGCAAGTCCCGAGACCCTGAATATTCATTGGCATTGGCAAATGCTACGGCTTTGTCCAATGCAGATTGGTCAAACTTGAATTGTCCGTTTTCTGCCGTTTGCCAAGTTTCGTGGCGTTGAGGAAAGTTGATTTCTTGCCCGTGGGCCATAAAGGTTGTGGCAAAGGCCAACAGAAGTGCTGTTGTCACTAAACAGTTTTTCATTTTTCGGAGGTTTGGTTTGGGTAAGAAAGGTAGTGATTGTTGGGGAATTTATCGTCTTTCAAAAGACTTAGTGTAGCTTTTGCCAATCATCTACAGCGATAGGATCCCGTGTCATACTTGGACTACGCTCAGCACCCGCACGGAATGACAATTACCCCTCAACGGTCATTTCGACAAAGCGAAGCGACGAGAAATCTAAAAAAGTCATCTTTTCCAGGCATGCTTTAGCATGTAGCTCAGACAAAAATAGATTTCTCACTTCGTTCGAAATGACATCACCCTTCAATGGTCATTTCGACAGAGCGAAGCGACGAGAAATCTAAAACCGTTTCTTGTGCACTTGATCGCCTTCTTTGTTATAGAAGCGCCAAGTGCCCACTTGCTTATCCTCCCGAAAACGACCCCTTATTTTTCGAGTACCGTCGGGATAGAATTCTTCGTAGCGACCATGTTTTAGGCCATCTTTCAAATCCACTTCAAACCAAGTGTTCCCATTGGCATATTGCTTTCGGAACGATTTGGCATTCAAATCGGTTGGATAGATAGGTTTAAGGTCAAAAATGGCATCGGTAATTTCCATTGAGTCGGAAACTGGCTTTTTTACCGTTGTTATATCCACGGACCCTTCCTGTTTCATGGCTTTCTTGACTTCTCCCACATCCTGATACTTCAGGACCAATCGACTTTCAAATAGGTCATCCTCAGGAGTCAGTTGCAGCCCTACCTGTGGAAAGCAAATGATAAAATCCTTGTTCTTCAGCATTTTTTGTTTGGTCGGTGCATCGGCCAAGGCATACATATTGTCAAAAAGCAAAGGCACGTTACTGTACACAAAAACCGTGGATTCGGTATCAAACTTTTCATCAAAACTTTTGAAATCTTTTGAAGTTGCGAGGATTTCACCTTCCGATACTTTATCAATTATACCCTTTAGGGTATTGGGACTATCACTAAAGATCACAAAATCGTCAATTTGGGTGAAGTAGGGTTTGTCAAACTCATCAAACCTACCGCCCAGTAGCATCTTAAAAAAGCCTTTGATGGAGAGAAAATTGATTTCGTAATCCTTATAATTGACCGCCTTAAACTTGACAGGCGTTTTTTTACGGATCTGCTCTACCACAAAATCCAGATGGGTCTTGGCAGCTTGGGCATCGTTTGCCTTGAGTACCAAAGCCATGTCGTTCTTGCCCTTGTTTATGTGGGATTGAATCTGAAGCACGGCAATTTCGTCCCCAATCCAGCTTATAAAACGTTCCTTCACATCGATTTTTAGGAACTTCTCCACCTTGGCAATACTTGTTTGGTAACTCTCGAACTGCTCAGGGTCGTTCTGTTGGACAATTTCGAAATTCTTATAGAACTCAGCGAAGCTATCAAACCCATAACTGATGTACAGTGCCGTGCTGGCTGGAGCCACTTCGGGAACGGACCGTTTGGCCGTGCCCGATTTTTGCAGCGCTTCCAAATAATATTCGTTCACGCCGCTGATGTTGGTATATCCATTGGCAGTGAGGGTACTGTTCTCATCCAGATCAAAATAGAAACCGGAGAACAGGAAATTTTCACTCACCCGCTTTACCCAATCCGAAGGGCGGTCCGAGTACATTTGAACGTAATCATCAAAATAGTGGTATTGCACATACATTCTGAAGAGATCTTCATGTCCCACTTTTTGATTGATCTCCAAAAAATTTAGATTGCGTCCCAAAACCGGTTCCGAATACTGATCAATGGAAGCCTCCACCAAAGTATGGGTATACGATGCCACCAACTGGTTTTTGATAAAGGCCAAATACATGGTCTCTTTGCTTTCCCTGTCGTGGACTTCCAAAATCTCATGTTCGTGATAGGTACGCTTGCTCAACACGTAACCATCATCCAACAAGGTGTTCAGATAGGTTTTGAGCAGTTGCAGTTTGGCTATTCGCTTTAAGTCCAGTACATAGAATATTCCATAGTCCTTGGGCGAAATCATATGGATGGAGATGAACAGGGAACGATTATCGAAAAACTCGAACAGTTTATGGTTGTTATTGAAAATCGTATCTACCCGTTGAATATTCTCGGTGAGGTCCGAAAAATAGGCGTTCTTCTTGAGGTGGCGCCATCCTTCGCTCTTGCTGATCTGCTCCCAACTCTCTACGGGCTGTTCCGATTCAATAATGAAAACCGCATCTTTGGGAATCAGGTAAATGGACTGCAGATTGGTCTTTGGGGAAAGAATAAAAATATAGGCCAGATAGCACAGGTACAGTACGATCAGACCCAAAAAACCGAACAAAATCCTTTTTTTGGTCATTTTTCAAAAAAGCGTCTTTTTCAAGAACGAAGAAGATGCCGTTTTAGTTTAGACCAACAAACTGGAAACGGATTTTAAAGTGATTTTAAATCCTTGATGGTCTTGAAGGCAACATCCACCTGTTCGTCGTTCACCAGAATGGTAAACTCATTGGTCGTGGAAATCACCTCATAGAGCACAATGCCCTCCCAGGCCAATCGCTGAAAGATGAAGTAATAGATTCCGGGCACCGAGACGTTTTCAGCAGGCAACTTTACCGTAATGGAAGAAAGTCCTTCGGCCTTTTGGGTACAGCGTTCCATTTTGAAGTATTTCTCCACCACGCCATCCATTACATTGCTGATGACAATATTGATTTCGTTCACGCCACGCGATGAAGTATAGAACACATCCTGATTGGCATTTACCTCTTCCAATAGCCTTGCCTGTTGTTCCAATATCGTGTCCGACGCCAAAAAGGTATAATCCGTTAGGTTGGAACGTACCGTAATCTCCCCAATATTTTTAAGGACCTTTACAATTTTATGGGTGGCCCTAAACTCCAAATCATCCGAAAGGCGTTTGAGTGCCATCACAATGGCGCCGTCCTTTACATCCTTTCCAAGCTCTTCGGCGATTTCCGGTTTTATTTGACGTGATAAAGAGGTCAGGTTAATGATTCCCTGCGCCAAAGCTGTTTGCAAAAAGGGCTTTTTCTTGATGTAATGCTCGACTACCGCTGATATTGTTTTCATGGATTGGCTTGGTTTTCAACAAAAATAACATATTGTTATAAAACAAACAAATGGTTAGAAATGATAGAAGGCATTTTCAATATGCTCAATATCAAAACGGTCAGCATATTTGATTACGGTGATAATGTCAAACCTCACCTCCACATCATCTTCCATTTCCTCCACAAAGTGATTGGCCGCCATGGTCAACAACTTTATCTTTTTAGGATTGATAGTATTGGAAATATCTTCCAAAAAACCACTGGTTCTCGACTTTACCTCTATAATCACTAAGATATCCCCTTGCCTTGCGATAATGTCGATTTCGGCCTTGAGATAACGGTAGTTTTGCCTTACTATCTGATATCCCGAAGCTTTTAAAAAGTCGATTGCTTTTTGCTCTCCAAGCTTGCCAAATGTGTTGTGATCACCCATAGATTTGGTAAAATTCTAAAAATTTACTGCATTTCATCGAAAAATTTGGTAGTTCACGGACTTTAGAGCGTTAAGATTGTAATTTGTTGGCTCAATTGAACCACATCCAATACTAGCATAAACATATAGTTGCCCCAAAACTATGTACCTAATTAACGCCAGACATTGCTATGGAGTACTTTATCAATTGTAATTCCTCAACCTTGGCGCCGTACACTGTTCCATTGGACGAGTTACGTGCGGCCCACTTGTACCGAAGGCTCGGATTCAGCGCCTCGGTGCAGACCATTAACGCCGCTGTTGGACAAACAGCAGGCACCCTAATCGACAATTTGATAGATCAGGCGCTCGCCATCCCGGCCATTCCCGCACCGGAATGGGCAGATTGGAACAACGCCAATTATCCGGAAGACGACGATCTTGCCCGCCAACTGCGAAGGGCCCATATTGAAGATTTCACCACGGCCTACGGAAATGCCTTGGTCAATAACGAACTGCACGAAAGGATGAGTTTCTTTTGGAGCAATCACTTTGTGACCCAATTGGAAATCTACGATTGCCCCGGATTTCTGTATTACTACATTAATTGCTTGCAGCGAAATGCCTTGGGCAACTTTAAGACCTTCACCAGTGAAATCGGTTTGACCAGTGCCATGCTCTATTATTTGGATGGGGTCCGCAACCGGGGAAACAATCCAAACGAAAATTATGCCCGTGAGCTTTATGAGCTCTTTACCATGGGCGAAGGGAACAACTATACCGAAGAAGATATCATTGAAACCTCCAAGGCGCTATCCGGTTACACCGAACGTGGTGAAGAGGGATGTACCCAAGTCACTTTTGACCCCACGGAGTTCAACACCGACAATAAGACTATTTTTGGACAGACTGGAAATTGGGATTACGATGACGTTATAGATATCCTTTTCAATGAACGTCCGAATGAAATCGGTTGGTTTATCTGTAAAAAATTATATGAATTCTTCGTTCACCCAGATTCTACCGGTGACGAAGGAAACGGCATCGCCCCACAGATCATTGATGGGATGGCCCAAACGTTTATCAGTAGTGGGTTTGAGATTGCTCCCGTACTGCGACAACTATTTAAGAGCCAGCACTTTTTTGATGAAACCGCTATTGGGGTCATTATAAAAAGCCCCGCAGATCTCTATTTCAATTTTTTGAAAGAGACTGGTTTCTCTTATGATGATGGTACCATTATGAATATGATGGATTCGTGTTCCCTGATTGGCCAACGCTTTTTCAACCCTCCAGAAGTGGAAGGTTGGCAACGCGACCGAACCTGGATCAATACCAATTTCATCATTGGTCGATGGTTGACCATGGAGGTGTTCTTGGAGCGATTTTTCCAAAATAACCCAGAAGAGTTTAGGGATTTAGCGGTAGCTGCTGTTGGACCTGCCAATAGCAATACCAGCAATCCTGAAATTGTGGTCAGGGCCTTGGTCAACAAGTTCACGCCCAAGGGTCTTTTAACGGATGCCGATTTTGAACGGGCAATGGACGCCTTCAAGATTGACGATGTTCCCGAGGAATATTATTCTCCCGATTACTATCCGGGAGGTACGAGCCAATGGATGCTGCAAATCAGTGCAGAAACTCCAACACAGGTGTATATCCTGTTGCGCCATTTGTCCCGCGAACCCGAATTTCAACTCAAATAACCCCATCACCATGTGCGATAATCACCACACCCACGATAATTCCCCTTTCAAAGGCCTAGAACACGAAGGCCACGATCTGGAACACAAAAAATGGAGCCGACGCTCGTTTATCCAAGCTTTGGGCATAGCAGGTTCGGGATCCATGTTTTTGGGAAGCCATTTTGTAACAGCTTCCTCACCATCACCGTTAACGGCTGCCGTAGCGGCTGCAGAAACGGACAATATTTTGATATTGATTCGATTATCAGGTGGGAACGACGGTCTCAGTACCGTTATTCCTATCCAACAATATGATACCTACGCCAATGCTAGGCCCAATATCTACATCCCGGAAAGTAAGGTCCTAAAGCTTACCGACGATTTTGGAATCCCTACTTATATGAGTGCACTCGAATCACTTTGGGGCGATGGCCAGTTTAAGGCCGTGCACGGGGTTGGGTACGAAAACCAAAGTCTTTCCCATTTTACGGGATCGGATATTTTTGCCAACACAGACTTGACCACAACCGGATTTTCCGGTGAAAACACAGGCTGGATGGGCCGTCACTTTGAAAACCTGTATCCCGATTACCTCATTAATCCGCCAGCGGCCCCTGCAGCCATACAAATTGGCAACTTGGCCAACTTGGTCTTCCAAGGGGAAGAAACCAACTATGCCTTTGTGACCAATAATGTGGACCAATTGGAACAAATTGCAGAAACAGGTTCCTTCTACGAAATTGAAAATGCGCCTTTTGGCGATTGTATGTATGGTGACCAGCTTCGATTCTTAAGGGGAGTCGCCAATACCACCTACGAATATGCGGGCACCATTCATGATGCCTACATGAGGGGACAGAACCAAGTGGAGTATCAGGATAACGGCTTCGCCCGTCAATTGGCGCTCTTGGCGCGATTGATCAAAGGAAACCTGGGCACCAAAGTGTATATGATTTCCTTGGGAGGTTTTGATACACATGGAAATCAGCCTATCGTTCACGAACGTTTGATGTCCAACCTATCCGTAGCCATCAATAACTTCTATGAAGACTTGGCCTTTACCGAACAGGACGACAAGGTGTTGAGCATGACCTTCTCCGAATTTGGCCGCAGGATCTTTGAAAATGGTTCCAACGGTACAGATCACGGAAAGGCGGCCCCCACCCTGTTCTTTGGTTCAGGATTGAGCGGAAGCGCCTTTGTGGGCGACCACCCATCCTTGGACGAACCCAACAATCGTGGTAACTTGGATTACACCATGGACTTCCGAAACCTTTACGGCACCGTATTGGCGGAGTGGCTCTGTGTTCCTAGACAAACGGTGGAACAGCATTTATTGGGACACCCCTACCAAGCCGTGGACTTAGGGTTCAACTGTAGTGGAGAGGTGTTCGACGATATTGCGATGGACAATGATCCTCCGACCTTACCGGAAACACCGCCAAGCCAAGACCCTTTGGATCCAAACATCGATATTTTGGATACTATAGAACACGCCGCAATCTATCCCGCGACCTCACCAAGAGATCCCTACATCCATCTGGAAATGCCTGTTTCGGCCCATGTGGATATTGAATTGTTCAATATTCTCGGACAACGGGTGGGCACACTGTTCAACGAGATGATGTTGGAAGGAGCTGTGGACATCAATATCCGTCAACGCATGCGTGACAGCTTGTCCACAGGAAAATATATTTACCGAATCTCTGTGGGAGATAAGAAAATGAGCAAATCCGTGATGATTGCTTAACGATTATACTTAGTCATTCATTTTTTGGAAGCCCTTCGGAAATGCACCCCTCACCCCAAATAGGGTCGCATTTTCGGGGCTTTCGTTTTTTGTGCGTATCCCGTTAAAATCAGTATTTTTGGGGCTTAATTAAAAATTACATGGCTCAAAATACTTCTCCTTCCAGATACACCATCACAGCGGCACTCCCCTACACCAATGGTCCCATTCATATTGGGCACTTGGCCGGTGTTTACGTTCCAGCAGATATCTATTCCCGCTATTTACGGTTAAAGGGCAAGGATGTGGCCTTTGTATGCGGGAGCGACGAACACGGTGTGGCCATATCCATGAAGGCCAAAAAGGAAGGGGTAACCCCAACCGAAATTATTGATAAATACCACGGCATCATCAAAAAATCCTTTGCCGATTTCGGAATTTCCTTTGACAACTACTCTCGGACTTCTGCAGAAGTGCATCATAAAACCGCATCGGAATTTTTCAAAAAAATGTACGGGCAAGGAGATTTTATCGAAGAGGAGACCGAACAACTGTACGACGAAGAGGCCAACCAATTTTTGGCAGACCGATTTGTTATCGGTACCTGTCCCCGTTGCGGCCACGAAGAAGCCTATGGTGACCAGTGCGAAAATTGCGGCTCTTCCTTAAATGCCACGGATTTAATCAACCCAAAATCCACTATTACTGGAACCGTTCCTACCTTAAAAAAGACCAAACACTGGTTTTTGCCCTTGGATCGGTACGAAGGTTTTTTGAAACAGTGGATATTGGAAGACCATAAATCGGACTGGAAACCCAATGTCTACGGACAATGCAAATCGTGGATCGATGAAGGTTTGAAGCCACGGGCCGTTACCCGCGATCTCGACTGGGGCATTCCTGTTCCCGTTCAGGGCGGCGAAGGAAAAGTGCTCTATGTGTGGTTCGATGCACCCATTGGCTATATTTCTTCCACCAAGGAGTGGGCCGAGCGCGAAGGCAAGGATTGGGAGCCCTACTGGAAGGATAAGGACACCAAATTGGTTCACTTTATCGGTAAGGACAATATTGTATTCCACTGTATTATCTTCCCAAGTATGTTAAAGGCGAATGGCGACTTTATCCTACCCGATAACGTACCCGCCAATGAATTCTTGAATCTTGAGGGCAACAAACTTTCCACCTCAAAAAACTGGGCAGTCTGGTTGCACGAATACCTGGAAGAATTTCCCGATATGCAAGATGTCCTCCGCTACGCTTTAACAGCAAACGCCCCAGAGACCAAGGACAACGATTTTACGTGGAAGGATTTCCAGTCCCGAAACAATAATGAGCTGGTAGCCATTTTTGGGAACTTTGTCAACCGTGTGGCCGTTTTGACCCATAAATATTATGATGGCAAAGTACCAACACCCACTGAACTTTTGGAGGTTGACAAGGAGGCCCTGAAAGTTTTAAAAGAATTTCCCGAAACACTTTCCTCATCCTTGGAGCGCTACCGTTTCCGGGAAGGAAGTCAGCAATTGATGAACTTGGCGCGTTTGGGCAACAAATATTTGGCCGACCAAGAGCCTTGGAAACTGATTAAAACGGACGAAAAGCGCGTACAGACCATTATGTATGTTGCCCTCCAGATTGCCACAGGACTCGCTATTTTAAGTGAGCCCTTTTTGCCGTTTACCTCGAATAAGCTAAAGGGAATTTTACGTCATGCCGAACTTGATTCAGCATCCCATTGGGATGATATTGCAACAAATGATGTGCTGCTTCCTGCTGGGCACCAACTCAACCCAAGCGAGCTACTTTTTAGGAAAATCGAGGACACCGAAATTCAACAACAACTGGACAAATTGGAAGCCACTAAAAAAGCAAACGCATCTACCTCCACCAACTCAAGTGATATGGACAAGGAAATAACACCCCAAAAAGATACCATTACCTATGATGATTTCTCCAAACTCGACATGCGGGTGGGAACAATCGTCGAAGCTGAAAAAATGCCAAAGGCAGACAAACTCTTGGTCTTAAAAGTGGACACAGGTTTGGATACCCGGACCATTGTATCGGGTATTGCCAACAGCTTTAAACCCGAGGACATTGTGGGAAAAAAGGTAACTGTACTAGTTAATTTGGCTCCTAGAAAATTACGCGGAGTGGAAAGCGAAGGGATGATTTTGATGACCGAAAACACCGATGGAAAGTTGGTTTTCGTAAATCCTGATGAAGACGGGGTTGGAAATGGGGAAGGAATAAATTAATTCATATCTGAAGAAACTGTCGCTTCAATCACTAGCCTGCCTTAGCGGAAAAACTTTTCGATGGCGCTCGAAGTGACGACTACTAAAAAAACATCAATGCAACTCGTTCCCTACATCGTTCAACACACCCAACTATCACAAAAAAGTGTGGAAAATACGGTCGCCTTGTTGAATCAGGATTGTACTGTTCCCTTTATTTCACGGTATAGAAAAGAGCTGACCGGAAATCTGGACGAGGTGCAGATTGGGTCAATCGTCGAATTCAAAAACCAGTTCGAGGCTTTGGAAAAGCGAAAAGCGGCCATCATTAAAGCGGTTGCAGAGCAAGATGCCCTTACCCCTGAACTGGAAGCAAAATTTTTGAATTGTGCTGACCTGACCAGTTTGGAAGACCTGTATCTCCCGTTCAAAAAAAGCAAGAAGACCAAGGCTGAGACCGCCCGAAAAAATGGCCTGGAAACTTTGGCCAAGATCATCATGGCCCAAAGGAACGATGATATCGAGTTTACAGCTTCCAAATACCTTAACAAGGAGGTCACCAACGAAGATGAGGCATTGGAAGGGGCAAGACACATCATTTCTGAGTGGATTAACGAACGAACGGACATCCGAAATCAATTAAGGGGCCAATTGGAGCGCTATGCCTTGATCACCACAAAGGTGGTCAAAACCAAAAAGGATGATGAAAAAGCCCAAAAATTCCGTGATTATTTTGAATGGAGCGAACCTTTGAACCGCTGTCCATCACACCGGTTTTTAGCTATCATGCGTGCGGAAAAAGAAGGTTTTATCCGGGTAAAAATTGAAATTGATGATGACCGGGCCATTCAAAACATGGAACGTCGCCTCATCAAATCCAATAATGCCTGCACCGAACAAATAGAACTCGCCATTGCAGATGCCTACAAACGACTTCTGCTACCTTCACTGTCCAACGAACTTTTAAAAAACGCCAAAGAAAAGGCAGATGCTGCTGCCATTCAGGTATTTTCGAAAAACCTCAAGCAACTGTTGCTCGGTGCTCCGTTGGGCGAAAAGCGAATCTTGGCCATCGACCCGGGGTTTCGAACAGGCTGTAAGTTGGTTTGTTTGGATGAACAGGGCGATTTAAAGCACAACGAAACGATTTATCCCCATCCGCCACAACGGGACAGTTCCGGTGCCATCAAAAAGATAAGTTCTTTGGTAGATGCCTATAAAATCGAGGCCATCGCCATTGGGAATGGGACAGCATCGCGGGAGACAGAACAGTTGGTAAAGCGAATTCCCTTTAAAAAACCTATGGAGGTTTTTGTGGTCAGCGAAGCTGGGGCTTCCATTTACTCCGTCTCAAAAATTGCAAGGGAGGAGTTTCCAAATTACGATGTTACCGTTCGTGGTGCGGTTTCCATCGGTCGCCGATTGGCCGACCCCTTGGCGGAATTGGTGAAGATCGATGCCAAATCCATTGGTGTGGGTCAGTATCAGCACGATGTAGATCAGACCCAATTAAAAAATTCCTTGGACACAGTGGTGGAAAGTTGTGTGAACTCCGTAGGGGTGAATATCAACACGGCCAGTGTCCCTCTTTTGAGCTATGTTTCGGGCATTGGACCCAAACTTGCCGAAAACATTGTGGCTCATCGGAATGAAAACGGCGCTTTTAAAAACAGGGAGGAAATCAAAAATGTGCCCCGTTTGGGCGGAAAGGCCTTTGAACAGAGTGCTGGATTTTTGCGCATCAAAAATGGGGACAATCCTTTGGATGACTCAGCCGTGCACCCAGAAAGCTATGGTATTGTATCGCAAATGGCCAAGGATAAAGGCATTTCATTAAAAGAAATTGTCGGAAATAAGTCAGCGCTCCAAGGCATTGAACTGAAATCGTATTGTACGGACACCATTGGAATGCCCACTTTACAGGACATTTTGAAGGAACTGGAGAAACCGGGCTTGGACCTTAGGGAAAAGGCCAAAGTGTTCACTTTTAACCAAAACATCAAAGAAATCACCGATTTACGTCAAGGTCAATTATTGCCGGGAATCGTCAACAACATCACCAATTTTGGATGTTTTGTGGACATCGGCATCAAGGAAAGTGGGCTCATCCATATTTCCAATCTGTCCGATACCTTTGTAAAAGATGTGAACGAACACGTGAGCCTTCATCAACAAGTAGTGGTGAAAGTGCTGGATGTAGATGTGCAAAGAAAACGCATACAATTGGCGCTGCATAAACAGGGTTCGTAATATGCTGAAAATAGCCTATCATCCTATTTACAAACATCCCTTGCCCGAAGGGCATCGCTTTCCCATGATCAAATATGAATTGCTGCCGCAACAATTATTGCATGAAGGAACCTGCACACCGGCCAACTTTTTTGAACCCGAACTTCCCAACGACCAAGACATTTTGGCCGCGCACGATGCCTCTTACTACAAAGATTTGGTCGCGTTGGACCTTTCAAAGAGTGCCGCTCGCAAAATTGGATTCCCCCTCAGTGCGGAACTGGTGCTTCGGGAACGCATTATTGCGGATGGCACCATAAAAGGTTGCCATTTCGCCCTCGAAAATGGTATTGCCATGAATATTGCAGGGGGAACGCACCATGCCTATTCCAATCGCGGTGAAGCTTTTTGCATGCTCAATGATCAGGCCATTGGTGCACGATACCTGTTGAACAAAGGTTTGGCTCGAAAAATACTGATGGTGGATTTAGATGTGCACCAAGGCAATGGAACGGCTGAAATTTTCCAGACGGACCCTAGTGTTTTTACGTTCTCCATGCACGGCAAGGGCAACTATCCCTTCAAAAAAGAGGTCTCGGACTTGGACATTCCTTTGGAAAAAGGCTCTACCGATAAGGAATATTTGTCCATCCTAAAAACCACCTTGCCCGAATTACTGGAGCAAGTACAGCCAGATTTTATCTTTTACCTGTGTGGGGTAGATGTGCTCGAATCGGATAAATTGGGCACCCTTTCCATGACCTTGGATGGTTGCAAGGAACGCGACCGTTTTGTACTCCAAAGCTGTTTTGATGCCCAAATTCCTGTGCAATGTAGCATGGGCGGCGGGTATTCACCAGAAATCAAGGTGATTGTGGAAGCACATGCCAATACTTTTCGCTTGGCCCAAGATATGTATGAAGAATTTTAGCGACTACTTTTGTTTTACACCATCATGAAAACCTATCTCTATCTCGCATTGCTTTTGTTGACCACTGTCCTTACTGGTCAAGAATTACCCCAAAAAGAAGAAAAAAACCTTTGGAACAACTTTACCTACGATATCGGAAATATTTTCGGCGGAGTAGGTCACGCTTATTCCAGACCATTTCACTGGAAAGGTAACGACTGGGCAAACTTTGGCTACTTGAGCGGAGGAACCTTGCTGTTATTTACCGTAGAGGATGAACTGAACGATTGGAAAAATGGTTTTGAACAGGACGTTCCAGATTTCATCAAAGACTACGGAAACAAATATGGTGCTCCCGAAAACAACTATATGCTCACCGGCGGGGTGTACTTGGCCGGACTCTTTACAAAAAATGAAAAACTCAGGCGTACCGGGGTGCTTTTGATTTCATCGGCTACAGCTGGAGGCTTTCTTCAACAAGTCAGTAAACGAATCATTGGGCGTGCACGTCCAAAGAGTGGCGCTGGTTCCGCTACTTTTGACCCTCTACATCTGGATAGGGTCTACGATTACGACTCTTTTCCTTCCGGACATGCCATGCTGGCCTTTAGCAACGCTTACGCCATTGCGAAACAATTTAAGAGCCCGTGGATTAAGGGTGGACTTTATGCTGTGGGAATGATTCCAGGCATGGTAAGGGTGCTCGATGACTTCCATTGGGTATCCGACGTAGCCTTTAGTACGGTACTGAGCATTTTTATAGTGGAATCCATAGACAAATACTTGGACTCCAAGTACAATGAAAAATATAACGACCTAAAACCAAAGAACGTGAGCTGGAACCTGTCCTTTGGACCGAATACCTTGGGAGTTTCCGTTCACTTCTAGAAGATTAGGGCTCAGTTTTTTGTTAAATTTTATTTAGATTGATTTAAAACAATTAATTTTGTCGCCTATTCTGTCCGCAATGGGAAAGAAAAAAGACAAGAAAAAACTCAAAAAGGCCATGCTTCGGGAATTGCCTCCTTCAGGGAAGGTGAAATCCAAATGCTGCAAAAAATACAAGAAGAGCGAAAGCAAGCGTTGTAAAAAATGTCCTTGCTTTGATTTGCTCAAGAAAGTGGCCTAATCAGCTTCATCAAAAAAGCACCTTACACTCCCCCACCCAACCTATGGTTTTTTTATTTGTGCTATTTTTAAGGCAAACTAGAAACCATGATCAAAAAAACCTCTTTTTTATTTGCCCTTCTCCTTAGCTGCGGTATGTCACTGCTGGCACAGGACAAGGAAACCGTAATTGAAGCCATTATTACGGAAGCCAACGAAAATTCCCAACTCGAAGCATTGGGTCACGAACTTATGGATGGCATTGGCCCCCGATTGGTAGGAACACCCCAAATGAAAAATGCGCACGACTGGGCCGTTGCCAAATATGCGAGTTGGGGCATTCCAGCCCGTAACGAGCAATGGGGCGAATGGAAGGGATGGGAGCGCGGTATTACCCACATCGATATGGTTTCTCCAAGGGTTCAAAGTCTACGGGGAACACAATTGGCTTGGAGCCCTAGCACGCCCAAAAAAGGTGTTACGGCGGAGCTCGTTGTTTTACCGACCGTATCAAATTCGTCAGAGTTTACCAATTGGTTACCGAACGTGAAGGGTAAACTGGTGATGATATCGATGCCGCAACCTACTGGCAGACCTGATTACAACTGGGAGGAATTTGCCACCGAAAAGTCCTTCGAAAAAATGAAAAAAGAACGCGAAGAGCAGATCGAAGCCTGGAACAAGAACATGGACAACATAGGTTTGGACAGACGTTTGCTTCCAGTTGCTTTAGAGGAAGCAGGGGCAGTCGGGATAGTTGCTTCCTATTGGTCCAGAGGTTTTGGAGTGAACAAAATCTTTGGTGCCTACACCAAAGAGATTCCAACCGTAGATTTGGAACTGGAGGATTATGGCATGCTATACCGTTTGGTGGAGTCTGGTCAAAAACCACAACTGCACGTGGTCGCAGAATCCAAGGAGTTGGGCAAGGTGCCCACTTTTAACACCATTGCCGAAATAAAGGGTTCCGAAAAACCCGATGAATATGTCATCCTTTCTGCCCATTTTGATTCGTGGGACGGTGCCACGGGCGCAACGGACAATGGAACAGGAACCTTGGTCATGATGGAAGCCATGCGAATTTTGAAGAAGGTATACCCAAATCCAAAGCGCACCATTCTTGTGGGCCATTGGGGAAGCGAGGAACAGGGTTTGAACGGGTCCAGGGCCTTTGTGGAGGACAACCCTGAAATCGTTGACGGTGTACAGGCCGTTTTCAATCAAGATAATGGAACCGGACGGGTAGTCCGTATTTCCGGTGGCGGCTTTTTGAATTCGTATGATTATCTCGGCAAGTGGCTGCACGAAGTGCCTTCGGAAATCACCGACGAGATTGAAACTACATTTCCCGGAACCCCAGCGCGCGGGGGATCGGACTATGCCTCTTTCCAAGCGGCAGGAGCCCCTGCCTTCAGTTTAAGCTCTTTGAGTTGGGCCTACTGGAACTACACCTGGCATACCAATAGGGATACTTACGACAAGATTGTTTTTGATGATGTTCGCAACAATGCCATACTTACGGCCATTCTGGCGTATATGGCCAGTGAGCATCCTGAAAAAACATCGAGGGAGAAAGCAGTTTTACCTGTAAGCAGCAGAACTGGAGAGCAAATGGAGTGGCCCACACCGCGTTCACCAGAGCGAGATGGCGGTCAGAACTAAGTCTAAACAAAGCATAAAGTAAAAAATGCGCCCAGTTGGGCGCATTTTTTTGACTAACTAACTAAAACACATTCAAAATATTCGTGGAGAAGCTACTTGAACTACGGTCCCCACCGCTTCTTTTGTAAGTATGGTATCGTCCGAATAAGTAAAGTAAAATCCGGCTTGTTTATAATAAAAGTCGCTATGCGTACAGTCGTTTTTACATTTTTCGGCATGCTTGGAATATGCCATTCTTTTTTCATTCATGTAAACCTGATATGCTGCGACATTTTGAACCCTTAAATCATTTTCAAATTGAATCTGATCATTCCAAAAATCCTTTTCGTCCTCTATGTTCGAAAAAGCAACTGTTTGTTCACGAAGGGCATCTTTCCGGGCCAATTCTTGATAAAAGGATAGGCCATTATGTTGAGCTATACTCGCGGTCGCCAAACCTAAAGTAAACCATATCGCGATGTGAATTTGTAATCTCATCTTTCTTGATGTTAATGGATACGTAGTTCATTTACTAAAGTTCTGGCGTTTGGTCATGTAACAACTCAAAGCAGGTTTACCCTACCATAGAAAATAAAAAAGGGGCTGTTACACCCCTTTAGTCTGCATTCAAATGAAAAGCTTACTTGCCCAACATCAATAGTTCATTGCATTTGATCTCGGTGATATATCTTTTTTCACCCTCGTTGGTTTCGTAGGAGCGATTCACGAGCTTACCCTCTACCATAATTTCCTTACCCTTGGAGAGGAATTCTTCGGCAATCTCGGCCAATTTGCCCCACGCGACGATGTTGTGCCATTGGGTATCGGTTACTTTTTCCCCTTTGGCGTTTTTATAGGTTTCATTGGTAGCGATGGAAAACTTGGCCAATTTGGTGCCATTTTCAAGAGTGATGATTTCAGGATCGTTTCCCAAATTACCGATCAACTGAACTTTATTTCTAAGTGAATTCATAATAGTAAGATTTAAGTTTAACACGTTTTCATCGAACTTCCTTGGTCCGACAGGGCAAACTTAGAGCCACTTCAACACATCATTTGGTTTGTAATTATTTGTTTTCGTTTGTAAACGTATGTAAGTAATTATACCTGTTTAAAAGTGGGCACCTATATACAATATGGGACAGGAAAGAATAATATTTCTGGGATATACCGTGAAGTAATTTTTTTTGACGGAACCTCCCTTTGTGGTTAGATGTCCACTAATTCAGACATCCAGAGCAACGGGGCGACCTATGCGCCCTACGAAGGGATTACCACATTTAAATGAGCGTTGCGACACTTGACCAATTCAAGCTAACATTGGTCAGTTATCGCCCTTCTTTTTGTCAACGGACACTTTTAGGACATCGTCCAAAGTACCGTCAATCTTTAGTTTCTTTTCGTACTCTTTGGCACGTTCTTTCTTTTTGTTGTCTTTCTTCTTTTCCATACCTTAAAGGTAATGAATAAAAAAAGCCCTTAAATAGGGCTTCATATTATTTAGTTAACAAGAGTTTTACTTAGCTATCTTTAATAGATTTTCGTATTCCTCCTGATAATTTGATACTTTTTGAATTTTCACCAATTCTTCTTTCACTTCTCCAAATCCATCTGAAGTATCTTGATGCAAAGCAGAAATTTTTTGCTTTATAGTTTCTATTTTTTTATCAAGTACATCAAAATTCTTATCTACCACTTCCCTTGTTTCAATTGAATGTTTGGCATGGGAAATAAATAACTCAAAAAAGGCGTCCAACTTTTGTTCAAGTTTAGAAATCCTTTCCTCGATGGAATTGTTTGAATTTTCTGACATTAGTGTTTGGTTAATGGTGCAAAGATACAACTAACTTAAAAATATTTATAAAAATATTTGAAATTATTTTTTTAAATGTTAATTTTTTTAGTTAAAGAGGTGTAGGATAGAACACTTTCTGCGTCAACTAAAAAACCATCAAATCTTTCTTGTGGAGTTAAATCTCTAGTATTGAATCTAGCTGCAAACTCATCAAGATAACGGCTGATGTGCTTATCGCTCACTTGATGGTAAATACCATAGATACCACGTTTTAGAATGCTCCAAAAGTTTTCAATGGTATTTGTATGCACATCACCTTCAACATAGATGCTCAAAGCATGGTTCACGCTATCATGCGTATATGTTTTGTGTAACTGTTTGTAGACCGTGGCTTGATCGGAATAAATCGTCGATTTTTCTGGCACGTGCTTTTTAATGAACGATACCATATTGTTGGCGTCTGCTCTTGGCACATACTTTAACAATACCTTTCCGTTACGTTCTATAAGACCAACAATGACCTTTTTAGGCTTATATGGCTTACCCTCATTGGTAAGATCAAGGTTTTCTTCCGAACGTCTTTTATTACGGTGCTTGTTTTTCTCTTTTCCACCGATATATGCCTCATCAACTTCTACCATATTGTTTTCGCCTAACATTTTCGGGCTTTTCTCCTTTAGCATTTCACGGATGCGGTGCAACACAAACCACGCTGTCTTTTGGGTTATGTTCAACTGTGTTGCAAGTTGAACGCTGCTGATACCTTTTTTACTGGTAGTTGTCAAGTAGATAGCAGCAAACCAAATACGGAAGGAGATTTTACTGTTTTCAAATATGGTTCCGACCTTAACGGTAAACTTCTTGTGGCACTCTTTGTCACGACATTTCCAACCCCTATTGGTCTTATATGGATTAACACAACCACAATGGGGACAAGCTGGCTCATTCCCCCACCTAATACGCTCATAATATTCTATGCACGTTTCTTCGTCCTTAAAATAATCTAAAAGTTGTATTAGTGATTTGAAATTCATCGTGTTTTTATTAGATATTTAATATACGATTTGTCCCATTAAATACCTAATATTATTTAACTTTTTGTAGTGCCAAAACCTGATTATTGGATATAGCTATTGTAATTACGTCGTTCTTGGCAAAATTGGATTTAAAAAACGTGTAGCTTTTTGAAACTTCTGGAAATAGTTCGTTATAAGATCTTCTAAAATCTGCGAGATTGGTAGAGCAGAATATCACCCTATTGTCTAGGATTGCTACAAACAAATTTTTTATTTGCTTATTCAAGGCCATCCCACAAAGATGAGAAAAAATAATATATCGTGTTTATTTCTTAAAAAGATAATATAACATATTTATATTATTATATATGATAATTTTATTGTACTTTTACCATATATTTATGTAAGTTTAATACTCTAGTTCATACATTTGATGCATAAAAAAACCCGGTGCTGGAACACCGGGGAAAAATTGGAAGGGTTGGGATCTACTAAATCCCTGCTAAGTTGGGCTAATGAGACCCAGTAAACGGCTAATGAGACCGACTTCGCCCCCAACCATTTTTATTACACTAAGCAAAATACTATTGTTCAATTGCTTAGCGGACTGCAACTACCACTTGTAAGTGGTGGTCTTTGTCCTAACCTTAACAGGGACACTTTTAGTGCCTCTCGAGGTTCTGACATTAACCCGTACAGTTTTCGTAGATGTCCTGACTGACTTTCTCACGATAAACTTATTTAAATTGAACAATTGACGGATACGGACTTTCCGTACCCCAAACAAAAGGGATGTGTTGGCGCACATCCCTTAGTTTTTTATGCCATTGACCTAAACTCTTTAGGTTCATATTTAAGCAATATGGTCTCCACCATATTGGAAAAAGTTCGATTGTCCTCTTTAGCCAACTTCATTACTTTGTCTACTACATCGGGCTTTAGGCGCAGCGTCTTTACTTGTAACTCTTTGCTCATATTCAGTTCACTTTAGGGTTAATGATTCGTTAGTTCCTACAAAGCTAACAGAATCAGGGGTTTAGTTGTAAGAAATAAAGGGGGAGTTCTCAACACACTTGTCAACATCTGATGTATTCGGATCGAAATACATCGTATTTTGATTCTATCAACGTTTGTCCCATATTGTATATAGGTGCCAATCGGTGTCTAACTAAATGACCAAAACCACTTAGTGATGCCCATACGAAGTATTAACAAATACACCGTAATCAAACGGTTTAGTTTAGGAAAGAAATTATACGACAAACTGGATACCATCTACGTTCAGGAACACGACCCTGTAAATATGGAGCCCCAAAAAGTCTTTAATGGAGAAAAGGAATATGTAACCGACATTTCATCCGATGTATATCTATCGCTACGGAAAGGCTTCATTATCGACGAGCAGCAAAGCTCACTCGACCCTAACCACTCCAAATAATTGTTAATTTTTGTTAAATACTTGATTACCTTGGTGTTGCACTCAGCTTCACAAGTGTGAAACAACATTGAAAATAGCGCATATTGCCCTTAAAATGGGACTTTTTGTGCCTTTTTGGCATCCAAACACCAATAGCATCAAGAATTACATCATTCCCATCAATCCCAGCGTCCCTATTCCTGTACTTTAGTAGTGAATAAATCAAAAACCTATTATATGGAAACTATTAAAGCACAGAACAAGACATTTAAAAAATTAGGATTCACCTATTTGGAGACCGCAGAAATTGTAGTCAGCCTCAATACACTGCTGGCCAATTACCAGGTATTTTACAATAAGCTAAGAAATTTTCACTGGAACATCGAAGGACCAGATTTCTTTGAACTCCACGAAGAATTCGAAAATGAATACAATACCGTTAAGGAAAATATTGACATCGTAGCGGAAAGAATTCGAGTGTTTGGCGTAAAAACCAACTTTACCATGAAGAAAACCATGGAGCTCTCCAAAATTGAGGAAAAAGATAAAAATTTCTCCGCTTTGGAAATGGTACGGGAAGTACTCAACGATTACGAAATTCTCCACGACAATATGTTGGACGCCGTAAATGCATCATTGGAGACCGGGGATGTTGTTACTGAAAACATGATGACAGAATTTATGACCGAGCTGGAGAAGAGGCACTGGATGTTCACTTCCTACTTAAAGTAAGAAACGAACTTTTCTGCCGAAGAACTGATTTATTAATCACTAAAAACAAGACTATGAAAAAGATACTCACTATACTATCATTCGTGACCTTGACCGCATTTGCGGGATATGGCCAAAGCCAAAATTCCGGAGTCATGAAAGCAACTACGCAAATGAAGACCTTTACCGTTTCTGAAGACGGTGTAGAAAAGGAATACAGCGTAAAAGTGATGGAACGAAGAAAATACGGTATGGAATTGAACCGTAAAGATAGAGGAATGGTCAATCAAGATAGGAAACTATCATCACCATTTGTTACCAAATTGGTAGCCATTGATAGCGATTCCGACCCGAACTACGACGATTATATGGTGCTGAAATACAAGGGTACCGTAAACAATGATTTTGATGTAGTCCAGACCGAGAAAGGATTTGATATCAATGTAGACGATAAAACAATGCACTATGATGTATTGGAAAGCAATTACCTCGTAGATAAGAAGAGTAAGAACTTCTTTATCATTGAGGAATTTGAATCGAAATAGTTGATATAATTTCGTTTTTTGATTGATGAGAAGCCAGGGATTTTCCCTGGCTTTTTCTTTGTTCAAATCGCCGGATTAAGACTTATATTTGGACCTTAAATTCAACCTATGGACCCTTGGCTACGTCCCATACAACTGGAAGGTGAATCGGTAAGGCTCGTTCCGCTTCAGAAATCACAAAAAGTGGATCTGGTCTTCGCTGCATCCGACGGCAAGCTTTGGGAACTTTGGTACACCACAGTCCCATCTCCCAAGACCATGGACTCCTATCTGGACACGGCCTTGGCACAACAAGCCGAGGGCAACGCACTGCCCTTTGCCATCATCAACAAAAAAACCAATTCCATTGTGGGCTGTACCCGTTATTTGAATGTGGATGCAAAAAACAAACGATTGGAAATCGGCGCTACATGGTATGCCAAGAAAGTGCAGCGTACAGGCATCAACACCGAGTGCAAATACCTGTTGCTCAAATATGCTTTTGAAAATTTAAACTGCATTGCCGTGGAGTTCCGTACCCATTTTCACAATCACCCATCCCGAAACGCCATTTTGCGTTTAGGAGCCAAACAAGATGGCATTTTACGCAACCATCGGGTGGATGAACACGGCAATATGAGGGATACGGTGGTCTATTCCATTTTGAACACCGAATGGAAAACGGTCAAAACAGCACTGGAATTCAAAATGGGCAGAAGTTATTTGGGCTGACCTTTTCCAAGACACAATAGGTTGGCAAAATTATAACTGGCCAGTTCCAAGTTTTCAATGGTTTTGGCTTTGGCATCTTCCAAATTTCCTATTTGATTGAGAATGGAAACCGCATAATCCAACCCCATATCCTGCATCGCTTCAATTGAAATATCCACCGACCCACAAAATGCTGCAACTGGGATATCATATTTTTTGGCTGAGCGAACCACACCGTTGATGGTTTTTCCGGAAAGCGTTTGTCCATCCAACTGTCCTTCGCCCGTAATTACCCAATCCGCACCTTGCAAAACAGCATCAAAATGGGCGAGTTGCATGACCAAATCAACCCCAGAGGCCAGCTCTGCATTCAAAAAAACCACAGCTCCTCCGCCAAGTCCGCCGGCGGCTCCAGCGCCCGCGATCTGTTGCACATCAACCCCAAAAGTGGACTGTAGCACTTTGGCAAAGCCTTGCAGTCCCTTGTCCAATAACACAATTTCTTTCTCAGATGCTCCTTTTTGCGCTCCGTACACCTTGGCAGCACCGTTTTCTCCATAAAAAGGATTGTTCACATCGCAAGCCACCTGAATCTTGGCGTCCAGCAACTTGGAATTCACTTCATTTTTTTGGATCTCCTTTACCTTTCCTAAATTTTTCCCAACGGGTTCCAGTTCATTTCCGTTAACATCCAAGAATACGTATCCAAGTGCCTTGGCCATACCCATACCGCCATCATTGGTAGCACTACCGCCTATCCCCAGCACAATGTTCCGTGCTCCCTTTTCCAAAGCATCCAAAATGAGTTCACCCGTGCCATAAGAGGTGGTTTCCATACAGTTCATTTCCTGCTTTTGAAGTAGCTTATAACCTGATGCTTCCGACATTTCAATAAAAGCCGTCTGTTTATCCTCCGACAGCAAGTAATGCGAGTCAGTGTTTCGAAAAAGCGGGTCCTTTACGGTTACGGTAACTTTTGATGCGTTCAAATAATCCCCCACTACATCAATGGTACCGTCCCCACCGTCGGCCAAAGGCCGATGTATCAATTCTGCATTTGGAAAAACTTTTGTTAGGCCACGAGCAACGGTTTCGCAAAATTCGCGCCCTGTTAACGAACCTTTATATTTATCGGGTGCCAAAATAAATTTCATATCCACAATGTACTCAAGTTAATCGAGTTAAGCCAGATAATTTGACCTACTCCATTTCAAAATGGAACACGGCACAGGTTTTGAACATAAGGCGGAAGTATTTACCTTTAATAAAACTACATCATGAAAAAAACAATCTTTTTTATAGCTACGGTGCTTTTCAGCGGTTCAATTTTTGCCCAGTCGAAAAACTTTTTGGACACACCCTATCTGGAGACCCAAGCACAGGTGGACACCATGGTCACTCCGGACAAGATTTACCTCAACATTTTTATCCAAGAAAAGGATACCAAAGGCCGTGTTTCCGTGGAAGAGCAGGAAAATCAAATGGCCCAACGCTTCAAGGACATGGGAATTGACCTAGAGAAACAATTGGTAATCAAAGATGCGAGCAGCAACTTCAAAAAATATTTTTTACGGCAAAAAGAGGTGCTCAAAAGCAAGCAATATTCGCTATTGGTCTATTCGGGCAAGCAATTGGGCGATGTGATGATGGCCTTGGAACAACTGGAAATTGCCAACACCAGCATCGAAAAAACGGAATATTCCAAAATGGACGAACTGGAATTGGAGCTCAAAACAAGGGCCGTAAAAAAAGCCATTCAAAAGGCCGAAGCACTTACGAAACCTTTAGGTCAAAAAGTAGGAGCGGCCATTCATATTGTGGACAATTCGCAATATTATCCAAGGTACAACCAAGCACCCATGATGGAAATGAAGGCCGTGTCTGCAGATATGGGCAGCGCACAACCATTGGACCTTGATTTTGAAAAAATTCGGGTAGAAACCAATGTCAACGTCAAATTTGCCTTGTCCAATTAACGGGCAGGGTCGTATCATTCGAACCAAAACCTATATGAAAGCAACTGTCTTACTTTTTCTCTTTACTGTCGGATTTGTTTCTGCCCAAGAAACGCTACAGTTGTCCGAAGGACAAGTATCTCCCCCGGCCAACTTGTCGGATGTCGCTTGGATAGCAGGTCATTGGCAAGGAGAAGCCTTTGGCGGCACGGCGGAGGAAATCTGGAGTGCCCCTTTGGGCAATTCCATGATGTTCGTGTTCCGATTGGTAAACGATGGCATGGTTTCCTTCTACGAATCGGGCCATATCCAGCAATTGGACGATTCCCTCATACTTCAGCTCAAGCATTTTGATGGCAATCTGATGGGTTGGGAAGAACGGGACGAAACCATTGACTTTAAATTGGTAAAACTAGAGCCGAACAAAGTTTTCTTTGAAGGACTGACCATGGAAAAAATAAGCGACGACCAAATGAATGTTTGGGTGCTCATTGAAGAACATGGAAGTTCGGAGGAAATCCTTTTTGCATACGAAAGGGTAAAGTGATTTGGTTTCACGGGAAACGGTTGAATTAGTATCTTTAACGGACTTACTAAACCAACACTCCTGTGAAATCAAAATCTTTACTTTTAGTTTGTGCCATGCTTATGGCATTCCATCCTGTGGATGCACAACGCAGAAACAAAAAATCCGACCAACCTTCTATTGTCGTTAACGACTCACTTTTTCCTGGATTAAAGTGGCGAAACATCGGTCCTTTCCGTGGCGGGCGTAGCGTTGCCTCCGCTGGGGTTGTAGGGCAACCCCACACCTATTATATGGGAACTACTGGTGGTGGCATCTGGAAAACTACGGACGATGGCATTACCTGGAAAAATGTTTCTGACGGATTCCTGAAAACCGGAACTGTTGGTGATATCGCCGTTTCTGAAAGCAACCCTAATATCGTGGTCGTCGGTATGGGCGAGCATGCAGCTCGAGGTGTTATGACCTCGATGGGCGATGGCGTTTACAAATCCACCGATGCCGGGAAAACTTGGAAACACATAGGTCTGGACTTTACGCGCCATATTTCTGACGTTATCATCCACCCTACCAATCCCGATATCTTATTCGTTGCCGCCCAGGGCGCTCAATACGGTCCCTCCGAAGACCGAGGCATCTATCGTTCCACCAATGGGGGACAATCTTGGGAAAAAGTGCTGTACGTGAACACGATCACTGGAGCTTCCTCCCTATCCATGGATATGAACAACCCTCTTGCTTTATATGCAGCCATGTGGCAACACGAACGAACTCCATGGACCATTACCTCTGGGGGAGCCTCTTCTGGATTTTATAAATCCACCGACGGCGGAACTACTTGGGACAAAATGGAAAAAGGTCTTCCCAAAGAATTTGGTAAATCGGGCATTTCCGTATCAAGGGCAAATGCCGATGTAGTCTATGCCGTAATCGAGGCCGAAGGCGAAAAAGGAGGGGTGTATAAAAGCGTGGATGCTGGAAAAACATGGAAACAGACCAACAAAGACCGAATCAATATTGCACGATCTTGGTACTACATGGAAATCTTTGCCGATACCCAAGACGAAAATATCGTGTATGTGTTGAATGCACCTGTCACCAAGTCCATTGATGGCGGAAAGACCTTCACGCCCGTTCCAACGCCCCATGGCGATAACCATGACCTCTGGATTCATCCGAAGAACAATCAGATCATGATCAATTCCAACGATGGTGGCGCCAATGTATCCAACAACGGAGGGATTAGCTGGAGTTCACAACAAAATCAGCCCACGGCACAATTCTATCGGGTCATCACGGACAATCTAGTCCCCTACAATGTGTACGGAGGACAGCAGGACAATACATCCGTAGCCATTGCCAGCCGCACTAGGGATGGCGGTATTGATTGGAAGGATTGGTATGCCGTTGCTGGCTGCGAGAGCGCCTATTTGGCCTTTGACCCAGACAATCCAGAAGTGATTTTTGGCGGATGCTATCAAGGAATCATAGAAAAATGGGTAAAAGCCTCCCGTGAAGCTAAACCTATCAAAGAATACCCAGAATTGGGTCTGGGAAACATTCCAAAGGACTTTAAGTTCCGTTACAATTGGAATGCGCCCATCATTAGTTCACCACACGACCGCAACACCATTTACCATGCCGGAAATGTGGTATTCCGAACCACTGATGGCGGTTACAGTTGGGATGTGATCAGTCCGGACCTTACCAGAAACGAAATTGAGAAACAAGGACCGGGAAGTGGTCCCTACACCAACGAAGCGGCTGGAGGGGAAAACTACAACACCATCATGTACTTGGTGGAGTCGCCCCATGAACAAGGAGTGCTTTATGCAGGTACTGACGATGGATTGGTCCACATCACCAAAAATGGAGGCCAGAGCTGGGAAAACATTACCCCTCCCAATACCAAGGAAGGAATCATCAACAGTATTGAGGTATCTCCGCACGATCCAGCTACGGCCTACATCACCTTAATGCGCTACAAGTTCATGGATTTGGACACCTATATTTATAAAACATCGGATTACGGCCAAACGTGGACCAAAATTACCAATGGTATTGATGGCGAACATACTTTTGCCCGTGTAGTACGTGAGGATAAAAAGCAAAAAGGACTGTTGTATGCCGGTACCGAAACCGGGCTATATGTGTCTTTGGATGATGGGCAAAACTGGCAACCCTTGCAATTGAATTTGCCCGTGGTCCCCATCAACGATTTGATTATTCAGGATAATGATTTGGTAGCGGCTACAGCTGGAAGGTCATTCTGGATTTTGGATGATTTGGGCGCGATTCAGCATAGCTTGAGCAAGGCGAATTCGCTTCAAATGGTAACTCCGAAACCATCCTACCGAATTTTCAATGGCAGTTCCGATGAATTTGTACCAGGATTGGGACAAAATCCAAAATCCGGCGTCACTTTCGATTATTATTTACCGAAAAAGTTGGATTCCACAGAACTGAAATTGGAAGTACTTTCTGGTGGAAAGGTGATACGAACCTTCACCAACCAAGCACCAAAAGATTTCAAAAGTTGGGCAGGTGGACCTTCCAAACCGAAGGTGCTGCCTTCGGCCAAGGGATACAATCGGTTTACTTGGGATTTTTACCGCGAACCCTCCCCTGCCATTGAGAATGTGTTTGGATTTGATGGCTATGGAAGTTCCCGTGTGGCACCCGGCACCTACACCCTTCGGCTAACCATGGGCAACGAGACCGTGGAAACCAAGGCAGAGGTATTACCAGATCCTTTGATCGAGGCTACAGCTGCAGACTATGCGGAACAGCAGTCGTACTTGACCCGAATCGATGAAACCTTGGTAAACATGCACAAGGCCGTGAACCAAATGCGCACGGCCAAAAGCCAACTTAACACCTATAAGAAATTGCTTAAGGACAATGAGAAGGCCAAAGAGCTATTGGAGAAAGGAGATGCATTACTGGAACGCATCAATACTTGGGAAGAGAACCTCATCCAACCCAAACAAAAAACCTTTCAGGACGTAGTAAACTTTAGCAGCAAACTCAATGCCGATTTCATGCATTTGAGAGGGTTTATCGATGTGGCCGAACCCAAGGTCACAGAAGGTGCAAAAGAGCTTTTCCGGGATAATATGGCCGAATGGAAGACTTTTGAAAATGAAAAGAACGCCATTGTGGGCACGGGCATGAAAGAATACAACGACATGTTCAAAGCATTGGATATTCCCGCCATTATTTTAACAGAAGAATAATGGCCGAAACCTTTTGGAACAATCAGGAGTTCACAAAACAGGATTACACCCAGCAAAAATTGCCAAAGGGCGATTATGAAAATTGCCGTTTTGTGGACTGCCTGTTCTCCGAGGGGTATTTGGACAACCAGAATTTTATTGATTGCACATTTGTGGGCTGCGACCTTACCAATGCCAATATTGCCCACACCACTTTTAACGAAGTCGCCTTTACCGACTGTAAAATGGTAGGGCTCCAGTTTGAAACTTGTAACCCACTATTATTGTCGCTCCATTTTATAGGTTGTAATCTGTCTGTAGCGTCTTTTCATGGTATGGACTTGCCACGTACCCTATTTGAAGATTGTAAGATGCATCAAACCGATTTTACGGAGACCCAACTGAAGGAGGGAAAATTTCCCAATTGTGATTTTGAAAATGCCATCTTTGACCAGACCAATCTAGAACGGGCTGATTTTACCAGCGCCCTAAACTTTAACATCGACCCCTCCATCAATCAACTCAAGAAAACGCGGTTCAGCAAAGAAGGATTGATCGGTTTATTAAAAAAGTATGATATTGTGGTTACCTAATCTTATCCTATGTCCGAAAGAAAATGCTTGGTCTGTGGAGAAAAGCTACTGGGCCGTATCGACCAAAAATACTGTTCCGACCATTGCAGAAATGCCTACAACAACCTGCTCAACCGTGACAGCAAAAATTTGGTGCGTAACATCAACAACAAACTCCGTAAAAATTATCGAATACTGGACAGTTTTCCGTTAAAGGATGGTAAAACCAAGACCACGAAGATGCGTCTGTTGGACAAAGGCTTCGATTTTGAGTACATCACCAACCTTTATACCACCAAAAAGGGCAGCACGTATTATTTCGTGTACGACCTTGGCTATTTGCCGCTCGACAACGATTATTATATGATTGTAAAAAGAGAATAGGTTATTTCCAGCTTTGTCCGCTTAATTTGAGTGCGGCCACTACAATATCCTTTCGGCTGATCTGACCCACCAAAATACCGTTTTTCATGACGGGCAATCGGCGCCGGTTGTGGCGATCAAAAACACCCGCAGCATCAAAAATGGACATATCGTGAGGAATGGTCTCTACATTTTTGGTCATAAAACGCTCCACGCTCTTATCCAAAATAGGTTGGTTAAAATAGCGGCTCTCCGAAATCTGCTTCATACAATCGGCTTCGGAAACAATCCCCACCAAAAAACCATTGTTGTCCAACACAGGCCCACCAGAGATATGGTGCTTGGCAAAAATCTCCATTACTTCCAATATGGACTGGTCTGGAGAAAAGGTGATCAATTTTTTGGTCATGTAGTCCTCCACCAAAATTGGGGCATTGTACTTTTTCTTGGATTCCTCCTTAGAACGTACGCCTTGAAAACTCTTGATTGCCATAGGGTTAGATTTTAAAGTTGAATATTAAATATAGCCTTTTTTAACGAATATCCTAATTTTGGTCATCTAAATATGAGAACCTTTTAGAATTTCATACATTTAATGATGAACAATCCTAAGCCATGAAATTTTCCCGAACCCTTGCCCTTTTACTGCTTTTCCTTGCCGTTTATTGGAGTTTTGTTTCCCTGATACCCTCCTATAAACCAGATAAGGATGATGCAGCCACCAACTTTTCCGTTGAAAGGGCGCTTGGCCACGTGGAACAATTATCCAAAGTGCCCCATGCCGTCGGCTTTCCCGGTCATGAAGACGCAAAAAAGTACATTATTTCGGAGCTGAAGAAAATGGGACTGGAGACCTTGGTCCAAGAGGGCTACACAGCAGGCGACTGGGGCAATCTGAGCAAGGCCAGCAATATTTTGGCCCGAATCGAGGGCAGCGAAGAGGGCAAAGCACTTCTTCTACTATCGCATTACGACAGTAGTCCGCATTCCTCTTATGGTGCAAGTGATGCAGGAAGTGGTGTCGCCACCATTTTGGAGGGAGTACGCGCTTTTTTGAGCGAAAATAGAGTCCCAAAAAACGATATTATCATCCTAATCAGCGATGCAGAGGAATTGGGGCTGAACGGTGCTGACCTCTTTGTAAACAATCATCCTTGGGTCAAGGACGTTGGGCTAGTCCTTAATTTTGAGGCACGGGGCAGTGGCGGACCCAGTTACATGCTCATCGAAACCAACAGGGGCAACGGGAATTTGATAAAAGAGTTCAAAAATGCCAATCCGAAGTATCCCGTGGCCAATTCTTTGGTGTACAGTATTTACAAAATGTTGCCCAACGATACCGACCTTACGGTGTTTCGGGAAGATGTGGACATTGAAGGCTTCAATTTTGCCTTTATCGATGACCATTTTGATTATCACACCGCATTGGACAACTATGAACGATTAGATAGAAACACACTGACCCATCAAGGAAGCTATCTAATGCCGCTCCTCACCTATTTCAGCGATGCCGATTTGGGCAACCTAAAAAGTCTGAATGACGAAGTGTATTACAATCTGCCCTTCTACAAATTGGTTTCCTATCCGTTTGAATGGATATGGCCTATGTTCTTTTTTGGGGTGCTTGCCTTTGCAATGCTCTTGTACTGGGGCTTCAAAAAGAAGCAATTGGAATTCAAACCGATTTTGAAAGGCTTTCTACCCCTACTCATCACATTAGTGATAAATGTACTGGCCGGTTATTTTTGCTGGTCCATCATCACCTGGTGGTACCCAGGCTTTAAGGATATGCTGCACGGCTTCACTTACAATGGTTACACCTATATTGCCGTATTTGTATCCTTTGCCTTGTTCGTTTGCTTTTACACCTTTCATAAATTCCGAAGAATCAGCACACCCAATCTTTTGATAGCCCCTAGTTTTTTATGGCTGGTCATTTGTGGATTGGTAGCGCATTATTTGAAGGGTGCCAGCTTTTTCATCATCCCTTTGTATGGATTGTTGGCCGGACTGTTGGTGATCATCAACCAAAAGGAACCCAATCCGTTCCTGATGGTGTTCCTTGCCCTGCCTGCCGTATTGATCTATTCGCCCTTCATCAAAATGTTTCCCGTTGGACTTGGACTCAAGATGATGATTGCGGCAACGGTACTCACCACACTGCTTTTTGTATTGATTCTCCCGTTTTTCGGGCAGTTAAAAAGCAAGGTGAGACTGGCTTACCTTTTCCTTTTTCTGTTTTTTGCCCTTGGGATTACCAGTCATGTTCAATCCGACTTTAATGAGGAACGTCCGAAACCAAGCAGTTTGCTCTATGTGTACGATGCAGACAAACAATCCACCCTATGGGCCACCTACGACCATGTATTGATGGATTGGAACGGACAATTTTTGGGGGATGATAAAAGAAAACCTACGGCAGAGACCATTTCGAGCAAGTACCGGACCAACCTGAATTATGTGGCCGATGCGCCCAAGAAGAATATTCCCGTACCTTACATTGACACCGTTTTGGACACCATTATAGGGGATAAAAGACATATTGAGGTTTGCATTACCCCAAAACGGAACGTGAACCGATTGGAGGTATTCACCAATCCGGTAGCCATTAGCGCTGCCAAGGTGAACCGCATTCCATTATCATCCTACTACTTGGAAAACCGAAGAAGTAGGTTGTTGACACATTACATATCCAACAACGATTTTACAGAACTGCAACTGGAGTTTCCAAAGGATTCTGTGTTGGAACTCACGCTGTACGAAGCCTCCAACGATTTGCTGACTCATCCAGATTTCAGTATTCCTGAACGACCTAAAAACAGTATCCCTATGCCTTTTGTGTTGAACGATGCCATATTGACCATAAAAACCGTCCGATTTGAATAAAACCATAGGCATATTGGGATGTGGCTGGCTAGGTTTTCCCTTGGCCCAGCGATTGGTGACCGAAGGATGTACCGTCAAAGGAACTACTACCTCAGCTTCCAAAATGCAACATTTGCAAGATGAAGGCATCACCCCATTTCAAATTAGTTTGTCCGAAAATGGGATCCATGGTCCCATCAACGAATTTTTGGAAGGACTGGAAACGCTGATCATCAACGTTCCGCCAGGATTGCGAAGCAACCCCTCCGAAAGCTATGTTCGTAAAATGGAGCATCTACTCGAAGCTATTACAACGAGTGATGTCTCCCATGTGCTATTCGTAAGCAGTACCTCGGTGTATGGAAATGCCAATGGAGAGCTAACGGAAGATGCTCCCTTGATGCCCAATACCGAATCTGGAAGGCAATTGGTAGCATGTGAAAACCTGTTCCGAAACAGCAAGGCATTCGCCGTGACCATCATCCGGTTTGGCGGACTCATCGGACCCGACCGCCATCCTGTTACCATGCTATCGGGCAGGGAAGGACTGAACAACGGCCACCACCCCATCAACCTCATTCATTTGGAAGATTGCATCCATATGATATGGACCATTCTCAACCATTCTTACTGGGGTGAAACCTTCAACGGAGTGTATCCCCATCATCCCGAAAAACAAATCTATTATTTTGAGGAAGCACAAAAAAGAGGGCTTCCCGCACCTTCCTATCAAAGGGAACCATCATCCAATAGTGGCAAACTGGTTCGGAGCACAAATTTCCTCAACAAGGGCCATAGCTTTACCACATCGGTAGTTTCTTAGCCTTATTGAATTCTTAACAGCTTGGTTTGGATTATTTTGTTAGTTTTGGCGCACTAAATTGAAGATCAATGAAAAAGACCGTACTCTTACTGCTCCTATTTGTGGGCTTTAGTGGTATTTCCCAAACCAACAACGCCCTTGTGGAACACTACAAGGCGTACTACCAAGAAATGCGATTGCAAGGCGATGTCGTCGGTGTTATCGGCGCACTGACCCACTTGAATGTTTTAGACCCTTCCCAAGGGCGCAGGGACACCTTGGCCTTTGTTTACATGAACAATGGACAGCACATGCAGGCCCTGAACACTATTGGTGTGGAAAAGAATGCAGATGATTCCGATTTGGCCGTACAGATCAAGGCCTTTTCATTAAAAGCCCTGAACCAGCCCAAAAGAGCCTTGGAACACTTTGAAGAGCTGTACAAAAGAGAGGCTTCTCCATATATCGCTTATGAAATGGCCGACCTTAAAATACAAACCGGCGATATGCCCGGGGCGATTTCCAATATTGAATATGGTATTGCCAATGCCACAGATGAAATGACCTATGCGTTTTACGAACGGCAACAACCCTACGAAGTGCCTTTAAAGGCCGCTTTTTATCATTTGAAAGGTTTGGCAGACTTTAATATGGATAAAGAAAATATTGATGGAGCCATTGTTTCCATTGATGAAGCCCTGAAAATTGCTCCGAACTTTAACTTGGCCAGCCTGAGCAAACAGGCCTTGGAATCCCGTAAAAAACAAGCTGCCGAAGGAGGCGAAAAATAGGTTATTGCTTATTTTTTAATTCTTGGAGCAAAGCATTGTCCTTTTCTTCCTTGATCTGGACAAGTTCGTCCACGAATTCGTTGGGCACTGCAATTGAAAGTACATAATGGGCAATTTTCCATTGCCCATTTACTTTTTTGAGCACGCCGGACCCCCTACAAATCTTCATTTGGGTATCCAATAGCTCATCGAACCAAGCAAATTCCCCTGATTCGTCTACATAAATATTGCGCTCCACAGCGTTAAAGCTCCATGCCTTGCCCCTATCAAAATAGGGCTTGGAAAAGGCCCGGAACTCATCATTTTGCCAATTCTCCATTGCATCCGTGCCCAAAAACACCCCATTCTCGGTCATTTTCCCAAAGTAGGACTCAAAATCAGCATTGGCCGCATCCTTATGCCAACCGTCCAGAACATTGTTGATAGCCTCTTTTTCATTTTGTTGTGCAAACATCGTGATGGAACCCATCAAAAAGGCAATAAATAGAGAGTTAAGCTTCTTCATCTAAAATCAGTTTTTTGTCCAATTGGCTGTTCATGATCAAATTCAACTGTCTGCGCATGGCGTTATACGCTTCCAGCACTTTAACGGTTGATTCGGTGGTCGGTTGGTTGTCGAGTATACTGGCCTTGGTCTTGTACAAAAAGGTACGCATGACCATTTGACGGCTCTTTAACTGAAACGAATCGAAAGGCTCGGGATAGGTTCCTTCGGCCAATTTTTTCTCCTTTTCGATAAGATCGTCGATAGCGAGGGCCAAATCTTCATTGTTGGTGGCCTTGTAGAGCACATCGACGCTTGCATTCAAATTCTTGAACTCTTGCCATTGCTCCACGATCGCACTTGCCTCTGGGTTTATGGTTGCCTTATCCGGCATTTTTTGGTAGTTGAATTCCAGTGCCGTAGTATCCACTTCAGGAGCGGCTTTTTCGGACTTTTTGCATGCCCCTAACGAGACCAGCAAAATCAATATGCCTAATAATTTTCGCATAGGCGAATGTACAAATTTTAATAAAGGGTATCTTTGCCATCAAACTAAATTAACTTCAATTTTAATGCACAAACCCGTTTTGATTATTGGCGCATGCGGCCAGATAGGAACCGAACTGACCTTTGAACTACGAAACAAGTACGGAGCTGAGAATGTGATTGCCAGCGACATTCGTGAGGGCAGTGATGCCCTGATGCAGTCGGGTCCATTTGAACTATTGGATGCTACCAACTACGCTGCCATTGAAGATGTGGTGATGCATTACGAGATTGATGAGGTCTATTTAATGGCTGCCATGTTGAGCGCAACGGCGGAAAAATTCCCCATGCGTGCCTGGAACCTGAACATGAACTCCCTTTTCAATGTCCTGAATCTGGCCAAGGAGAAAAAGATTTCCAAAGTGTTCTGGCCCTCAAGTATTGCCGTTTTTGGGCCCAACACCCCAAAACAATACACGCCGCAAAATACCATCATGGAACCCAGCACCGTTTACGGAATCAGTAAACAGTCCGGTGAACGTTGGTGCGAATATTACCATAAAAAATATGGGGTGGACGTAAGAAGCATCCGTTACCCCGGTTTGATCAGTTGGAAGACCATGCCGGGCGGAGGGACTACCGACTATGCGGTTGAAATCTACCACGAAGCCCTTAAAAAAGGTTCGTATGAATGTTTTTTAACCAGCGATACAGAGCTTCCGATGATGTATATGGACGATGCCATTAGGGCAACGATTAGCCTTATGGAAAGTCCTTCGGAGAACATAAAGGTGCGGTCCTCATACAATTTGGCTGGCATGAATTTTACCCCGGCCCAAATGGCACAGAGCATCACCAAGCATATTCCCGATTTTAAAATCAGTTATGCTCCCGATTTTAGACAAGATATCGCAGACTCCTGGCCCAGCAGCATAGACGATTCACTGGCCAAGGAGCAGTGGGGATGGCAGCCCAAGTTCAATTTGGACCAAACTACCAAGGAAATGCTCAAAAATTTAAAAAAGAAGTAAGGCCTTATTCTTCCTCTCCATCATCGGAATCCGAAAACTCTTCGTCTTCATCTTCTGGAATCTTTTCAAAAGGTTCTGAATCGAAATTGTCATCGTCATCCTCGTCGAAATCCGCCATCGTACGTTCGAGCTTGGAGCTTATCTTCACCAGATACTTGGTATCCTCCGTAGATACTTCAACGGCTTCAATGTATTCCCCCTTGAGGTTTTTGAAGTGGATGACATCGTCGTCCCCATAACCGTCAGGGTATTTTTCCACCAAAAGCTTGAGCACTTCCGATGTCAGTTTTTTATAGTCTACAATTACGCGTTTGAGGTTATCCATGTTTATGGGATTGATTTGTACCGTGGCTAAATTTAGAATAAAAGTGATTACAAGTAGAAATTATAAAAAAAATCTTGGGTTGTCAAAATTGGGGCGATTTTATCGACCAAAGATCAAGCCAAGCTTAAGCTATCATTATGGGGCACTGAAGTGAACCTTGCACTTTGATGAATACATATTCGGCAAAGGATATTTGATTATTATGTATCTTACCTATCCCAAACCAATAAAGGACAGGACCATGAGCCTACAAAATGACCTGCCAGAGCTTGTGAAGGCCGGAGTGATTTCTGAAGACACCGCTGCGGATATTGCTTCGTATTATCAAGGCAAGCAAACATCTCCCACGAACAAACTTTTTGTGGTTTTTGGTATTTTGGGAGCCATTTTGGTGGGTTTGGGCATCATACTCATCATTGCCCATAATTTGGACGAACTTTCACGCGGCCTGAAAACGGTCTTTGCATTCCTACCGCTAGTTATTGGACAAGCATTATGTGCATTTGCCTTTTTAAAAAAGCGGGGCAATGTGGCATGGAGGGAAAGCAGCTCTGTATTCCTATTTTTTGCAGTGGGTGCCAGCATTGCTTTGGTAAGTCAGATTTACAACATTCCCGGAGATTTGGGCAGTTACCTGTTAACATGGATGCTTTTGACCCTGCCCTTGATCTATGTGGTGGAATCGCCCATGACCTCCCTGCTTTGCCTAGTAGGAATCACCTACTACGCCTGTGAAACCAGTTATTGGGGATTCCCAACGTCAAATTCCTATCCGTACTGGGCCATGTTGGCCGCTATGGTTCCCTTTTATTACCAGCTTTTTCGAAAGAATCCCTTGAGCAATTTTGTTCGCTTCCATAACTGGCTGGTTCCCCTGTCCCTCGTTACGGTTTTGGGAACCTTATCGGCTACCTTGGACGAGTTCATGTTTATAGCATACATATCCCTTTTTGGCTTCCTTTATCTTTTGGGAACGGGTGCGTGGATGCCTCAAGAAAATACCAAAAACGGCTATACCATACTAGGCAGTTTGGGCACCATAATTTTACTGTTGTTTCTGAGTTTTAATGAATTCTGGGAACATCTGTTCAAAAAGGAACTGCAGCTTACGGAAATCTTCGCTTCGCAGGAATTTGTTTTGATTGTGCTGCTAACCTTGGCGGCATCCGTACTGCTATACCGAACCATCCAACAGAAGGGAATCCGAAACCTATCCCTTTTCTCTATAGCTTTTTTGGTGTTTATTCCCATTTTTTTCATCGGAACAGTTTCTACCATAGCTGTGGTTTTGGTAAATGTGTTGGTATTCCTGCTTGGGGTCTTTACCATTCGGGAAGGGTCACGAAAAAACCATTTGGGCCTGCTTAATTATGGCTTGCTCATCATTACAGCCTTAATTATTTGTCGGTTCTTTGATACCGACCTGAGTTTTGTGGCAAGAGGGCTATTGTTCGTTGGGGTTGGCGCTGGGTTCTTCTTCGCCAATTATTGGATGATTCAAAAACGAAAAGAAAAATGATCGGTAAGAATACCCAAATTATAGCTTTTGTAGTATTGGCCTTGGCTCAACTGGTGATTCCCGCCAACATGATCTGGCAGCAAGAACAGCTATTGGAACACGGCACCGAATATAAGTTCAAGACCGCTCCCGTAGATCCGAACGACCCCTTTCGGGGAAAATACATTACACTGAGCTACGAGGCGTCCTCATTCGACGTAGGCAATGAAATGGACTGGGATCATGGGCAAGCCGTTTACGTTGAGCTGACCACGGACCAAAAAGGATTTGCCAAAATAGCATCGATTTCCCATGGGGCACCTGATCATACCGAAGCATACGTTGAGGGCTCCATCCTGTTTGTAACCCGTAATGGCAGTAACCGAGTTACCATTGGCTATCCTTTTGATCGTTTTTATATGGAGGAATCCAAGGCCCAACCTGCGGAAGTGACCTATCAAACCGCACAAAGGGACACCACAAAGACCAATTACGCACTGGTCCGCGTAAAAAACGGAAAAGCAGTACTAAAGAACGTCCTGATTGATGGTGTTCCTATAAAAGAACTGGTTGGAAAGGAACTCTTGGAAAATGATTGAAGAAAGTAGCCCCGGCAAGAATCGAACCTTTCCCTTAAATCCCTTTATTTAAAGGGCTTTCAGCTTTTTGCAATTTTCAATGTTGACGATTTGTGAACTTTTTTGGTGACTTTTCTTTCGCCATTACAAATGTAGTCGAAAGAACCTAAATGCTCTCAATGCTAATTAGAATTTGTAATTACCCCAAATCCTTTAGATTAGATTTCCATTTAAGAACCGTCATTGTTGATTCCTAATAGTTGGTCATCGCACTAAATCTTTGTCCTTTATTTTATGGATAACTTTGGTAGTAATCAAAAAGAGA
>Ga0189278_10145_pt1 | contig 77451 bp, 84 predicted proteins | sample N26A9minimetaG_FD_130326 | JGI IMG/M metagenome (GOLD analysis project Ga0189278, IMG submission 130326) | Marine microbial communities from the Costa Rica Dome - N26 A9 mini metaG | ecosystem: Environmental > Aquatic > Marine > Oceanic > Photic zone | place: Costa Rica: the Eastern Pacific...
CATTGATATTTGTAAGGGAGGCGCTCCGAATGCGCGTCTCAATGCGCCCTCCCAGGCTCGGGCGCGGCCCTTCGTTCGAAAACGTAACGCTGAGCGCAGAAGAACGATTTACCTCCGGCGGCAACCGTTTCCGGGTTTGTCAGCAGTCTGGCGCCCCGATCCACATCGGGGCGTTTTTTGTCTGTATGGCGGATTCGCAGGCAGGCACAGGCGGGCGGCGCAGGGTCCGGCCGATGCCTGGGGTGGCAAGGAAAGACTGTGACCGGCGCGGCGGAAACTGGGCGCAACCAGCTGAAACACTGCGTTTTTTGCCGGTTTTGAACCAAAAACACGCAAAATCGGCACAGTCACGCGGATTTTGGGACCAACACCCTGATTTTGATATTCTCACAACATGGGGTATGGTAGAAAAACCAAAACACAAGAACCTACGAGGCAGTATGATGGCAACCAAATCAACACGGTCCTCTCGGACCAGAAAGACCCCCGTGGCAACAAAATCCTCAACACCCGCCCCCGTAACCGCAATTGATGGCAAGGCGCCCGCCGCTGCCGCAGCAGCGACACCCACCGTCGTGGAGGCACCGCAATCGGTGATCCTGGGCCCCGTCATGCGCAAGAAAGAGCTGATCGACCAGGTCGTGAAACGCTCCGGCATCAAGAAGAAAGACGCCAAGCCCGTCGTCGAATCCCTGCTTTCCGTGCTGGGCGAGGCGCTGGCCGACAACCGCGAACTGGTCCTGCCGCCCTTTGGCAAGGTCAAGGTCCGCCGTGAAAAGCAGATGCCGAATGGCCGCGTCATGGTGGTCAAGGTGCGCCAGTCCGCACCGCCGCAACCCGGCCCGTCCGACAAGGTGCCCGACGCAGCCGAGTAACAGCTTTTTCGCATCTCCTCTTGCAACGGCCCGCGCGATTGTCTAATTCGCGCGGCAAGGGTGATTAGCTCAGTGGTAGAGCGCTTCGTTCACATCGAAGATGTCAGGAGTTCAAATCTCTTATCACCCACCATATTTCCTGCGTTTCGTTAGATCTGACCGGGTGGCTTGCTGAGAGCCTGACCGACGCGCGCCCTGCGGGCAGCTGGGTCAGGAGTTCAAATTTCTTATCACCCACCATATTTCCTGCGTTTCGTATGTTCTGACCGGGTGGCTTGCTGAGAGCCTGACCGACGCGCGCCCTGCGGGCACACTGGGTCAGGCGTTCAAATCTCTTATCACCCACCATTCTTCTACTGTTGTTCAGGTCGTCGGGTCGCGGTTCCCTTGAGAGCCTGACCGACGCGCGCCCTTAGGCTTCGAAACACCTGCGTTGGAATTTGGCATTTCCATCCGGCAACACCCCGGATATGGCTGTCTGCACCCGACGGAACGACGCAGGCGGCAATCACGTGACGACATATCCGAAAATCTGGTTCCTGCGCCACGGCCAAACGGAATGGAACAAGGTATCGAGGCTGCAGGGCCAGCTCGATTCCCCGCTGACCGACCAGGGGCTGGCAGAGGCGCGGCGGCAGGCGGCGCTGATGCCCCCGATCCTTGCAGATGAGCCGGCGCTTTATGCCTCACCGCTTGGCCGGGCACGGCAGACGGCGGATATCGCACTGGGGCAAAGGCCCTATCAGACCGACCCGCGGCTGATGGAAATCCACGCGGGCCGCTGGCAGGGGCTGCTGCGCGACGAGATCATGGCCCGGCATCCCGATTGGGCGGCCACCGATCCCACAGCGCTTGAGATCTACGAGGCGGCCGAGGGCGGCGAGGGGCTGACGGCGTTTCACGCCCGCATCCGCGACTTCATGCGCAGCCTCGACGGCCCCACTGTCATTGTCGCTCATGGGCTGCTGGGACAGGTGCTGCGGGCCGAGGCCCGTGGCCTGCCGCTGGCCGAGGCAGGCAGCCTGTCGAATCTGCAGGGCTGCGTCTACCTGCTTGAAAACGGGGTGGAAACACGGCTGGACCTGCCGGAGTGAGCCGGATGCCGCCGCTCTATATCCTGCGCCACGGCGAGACGACCTGGAACGCCTCGGGCCGTTTGCAGGGCCATTTCCACGCCGATCTGACCGACCGGGGCAGGGCCCAGGCCGAGACCCAGCGCCAGATCCTTGCAGCGCGCGACCTGACCGGTTTCCAACTCCTCAGCAGCCCGCAGGGCCGGGCGGTGCAGACCGCCCGCATCGTGATGCAAGCCGTTCCAGGCCCCCTGCAGACCGAAGCGGCGCTGGCCGAAATCGGCCTCGGCGGCTGGGCCGGGGAAACCCGCGCCGATCTGATCGCGCAGACCGGTGCGCAGGACGGGTTCGCGCTTTATGATCTGGCACCGGGGGGCGAGGGGCTGGCGGCCCTGCGCGACCGCTGCAGCGCCTTTCTGGCGCGGCTGACGCAGCCCTCGGTGCTGGTGACCCATGGCATCACCTCGCGCATGCTGCGCCTGATCCTGACCGGCCGCCCGCCCCGCGATCTGCGCGCCATCGACGGCGGGCAGGGGGTTGTATTCTACGTTGATGGCGGGGTGCAAACCCGACTGACTTTAGGGGCTTGAAGCCGCCCCCCGCCTTGCGCTAAGAGAGCCGGGCCGGGTCGTTAGCTCAGTTGGTAGAGCGCTTCGTTTACACCGAAGATGTCGGGAGTTCGAGCCTCTCACGACCCACCATCCTTCACCGTTTGATCAAGATGATAGGTTGCTTTCCCTTGCAGGCCCGACCGACGCGCGCCGCTGCGCGGCACTCTGGGTCTGGCGTTCGAGCCTCTCACGACCCACCATCCTTCACCGTTTGATCAAGATGATTGGGACGCTTTCCCTTGCAGGCCCGACCGACGCGCGCCGCTGCGCGGCACTCTGGGTCGGGAGTTCGAGCCTCTCACGACCCACCATCCTTCACCGTTTGAACTGGACGAACTGGAACGTTGCCTTGAAAGCCCGACCAACGCGCACCGCTGCGCGGCACTCTGAGTCTGGCGTTTGAGCCGCTCACGACCCACCATTCTTCACCGTTTGATCAAGATTATCGGGAACTTTCCCCCCAAACCCCCTCAAAGATCCAGATCGACCCAGACCGGGACGTGGTCCGAAGGTTTGTCGCGGCCGCGGATGTCGCGGTCGATCTGGCAGTCGCGCAGCAGGTCGGCGCAGGCGGGGGACAGCAGGAAATGGTCGATCCGGATGCCGTTGTTGCGGTTCCAGGCGCCGGCCTGGTAATCCCAGAAACTGTAGTGGCCGGGGCCCTGGGTGCGGGCGCGGAAGGCCTCGGTCAGGCCCAGGTTCAGCAGCCTGCGCCACTTTTCGCGGGACTCGGGGCGGAACAGCGCATCGTCGCGCCAGCTTTCCGGTTTGGCCGCATCCTCGGCCTGGGGGATGATGTTGTAATCGCCCGCCATCAGAAAGGGCGTTTCCTCGGCCAGCAGGCATTCGGCGCGGGCGCGCAGCCGGTCCATCCAGCCCAGTTTATAGGCGAATTTGCCCCCCGCGACCGGCGCGCCATCTGCGTCCAGCTCCACCGGGTTGCCGTTGGGCAGGTAGAGCCCGCAGAGGCGCAGTGCCGCGTTTTCACCGACAATCGTGGCCTCGATATAGCGGGCCTGTTCGTCTGCCGCATCGCCGGGCAACCCGCGGGTCACATCCTCCAGCGGGAGTTTTGACAGGATCGCCACGCCGTTGAAGGATTTCTGGCCGTGGGTTTCGACGTTATAGCCGCGCTCCTCGAAGATTTCGCGGGGAAAGGCCTCGTCCACCGACTTGATCTCTTGCAAAAGCACCACATCGGGCTGCGCCTCGTCCAGCCAGGCGGGCAGGGCCTCGGCACGGGCCTTGATGCCGTTGATGTTGAAGGTGGCAATTTTCATCATCTCACTCCCTGCAGGCTGAGGGAGCTATCGCCGATCTGGGGCAGCGGGGCAAGGGGCAGGGGCGGCGATCTGGCAAGGGCGCGCAGGCCGGGGGCCGGATCCGGGGCTCAGGACCCGCCGATCCTACATCGAGAAGGAGGTGCCGCAGCCGCAGGCGGAGGTGGCATTCGGATTCTCGATCACGAAGCGCGCGCCGATCAGCTCTTCGGAAAAATCAATCACCGCATTGGCGAGGAAGGGCAGCGAGATGCTGTCCACCACCACCTTTTGCCCCGATCCTTCCAGGATCAGGTCATCTTCCCTGGGGTCATCCAGTGCGATGTCATATTGAAAGCCGGAGCATCCGCCGCCTTCGACCGCGACGCGCAATGCCTTGCCCTGATCGCCTGCGCCGATCTCGGCCAGGCGTTCAAAGGCGCGGGAGGTGACTTTGGGCGGCAGGTTCATGGCGCGTCTCCGTTCTGCGGTGCTGGGCCGGTTTTCATCCCCGGTTGCTTGCAATATAGAAGTCCGCAGGACAGGCTACAAGGACCGGCCAGATGCACGCGCCCTATGCCTCTGATCCGACGCGCGCCCGGGGACGGCGTGTGGCGGAGGAGGAAAGCACGTTTCGTTCCTGCTATCAGCGGGACCGGGACAGGATCATTCATGCCAGCGCCTTTCGCAGGCTCAAGCACAAGACCCAGGTTTTTGTGGAACATGAGGGTGATTATTACCGCACCCGGCTGACCCATTCGATCGAGGTGGCGCAGGTGGCGCGCACCATCGCCGGGGCGCTGGGGCTGAATGGCGAGCTGACCGAGGCGGTGGCGCTGGCGCATGATCTGGGCCACACGCCCTTTGGCCATACCGGAGAGGATGCGCTGCATGCGCTGATGGCCCCCTATGGCGGGTTTGATCACAACGCCCAGGCGATCCGCATCGTGACCCGGCTGGAACGCCATTATGCCGAATTCGACGGGCTGAACCTGACCTGGGACACGCTGGAAGGCATTGCCAAGCATAATGGCCCTGTGACGCCCCTGCGGGGCGATGGCCCTGTGACGCCCCTGCGGGGCGATGGTTCTGTGACGCCCCTGCGGGGCGATGGCCAGATTGTGGGCGAACTGCCCTATGCGCTGGCGGAATATGACGCCCAGCATGACCTTGAGCTTCATACCCACGCCAGTGCCGAGGCGCAGGTGGCGGCGCTTTCCGATGACATCGCCTATAACAATCACGATCTGCATGACGGGCTGCGCGCGGGGCTGTTCACCGAGGATGAGATTGCCGAACTGCCGCTGGTCGGGCCGGCCTATGCGCAGGTGGACAGGCTTTATCCCGAGACTGACAGCTACCGGCGGCGGCACGAGGCGCTGCGGCGGGTGTTCGGGGTGATGGTTGCGGATGTGATCGACACGTCACGGGCGCTGCTGGAAGGGTCGGGGGCGCAAAGCCCTGCAGAGATCCGCCATCTGGGCCGTCCGGTGATCCGCTTTTCACCCGAAATGTGGCAGGACCTGAGCCAGATCCGCGCGTTCCTGTTCGCGCGCATGTACCGCGCGCCCCAGGTGATGGCAGAGCGGGCCCGAGTCACCAAGGTGGTGGAGGAGCTGTTTCCGCTGTTTCTGACACAGCCCGACCTGATGCCGCGCCACTGGGCGCGCCAAATCGAGGAGGCGGCGCAGGACCGGACCACGCTGGCGCGCATGGTGTCGGATTATATTGCCGGCATGACCGACCGTTTCGCCCTGCAGGAACACGCGCGGCTGATCGGCACCTCCTGAGCGCCTGCCGCTGCGAAGGTTGGCAAAGAGCCCAACTTGCGTTTTCAAAGTGAAGCCCAATTGCCAAAGCAAAGCTTTGGCAGCGCCCGAACCGCCCGCGTCACCGACAGAGCCAGGGCATCGCCTTGGCGGAGGCGTCGTGACCTGTTTTCGGATGTTGGACAGGGCAGCGATGTCCACTCACCAGTCCTCAATACGCATCGCGTCCAAGGTCCGGTCTGGGGGAATGGCTTGGTGGCCGGGTCAGGATCGCCCGGCATCCGCCCCGCGCGGCCCGTCCCGATTGACTGTCCCCGGCAAGATGATAGACGAGCCTGAGACGAAGGAACTTTCCAATGAACCTATTTGCCGACATCCGCGATGTGATCCTGAACTGCCTTGACCAACTGGTCGCCGAGGGCGTGCTGCCCGGGGGCCTGAACACCGACCCGATCACGGCGGAACCGCCGCGCGATCCTGCGCATGGCGACATGGCGACCAATGCCGCGATGGTGCTGGCAAAGCCCGCCGCGATGAAACCGCGCGACATTGCCGATGCGCTGGCCGCGAAGCTGACCGACGATCCGCGCATCACCTCGGCAGAGGTGGCGGGGCCGGGGTTCCTGAACCTGCGGCTTGCGCCCTCCGTCTGGCAGGGCATCGCGGGCGCGGTGCTGACCGAGGGCACCGATTTCGGGCGCGGCAGCCTTGGCGCGGGGCGCAGGGTGAATGTGGAATATGTTTCCGCCAACCCCACCGGGCCGCTGCATGTGGGCCATACCCGGGGTGCGGTCTTTGGCGATGCGCTGGCCAGCCTGCTGGACTTCGCAGGCTTTGACGTGACCCGTGAATATTACATCAACGACGGCGGCGCGCAGGTCGATGTGCTGGCGCGCTCGGTCTACCTGCGCTACCTCGAAGCGCATGGCCAGGAGGTCGCCTTTCCGGACGGCACCTATCCCGGTGACTACCTGATCGCGGTGGGCGAGGCGCTGAAGGCCAAGGTGGGCGATGCCTATCTCGACAAGGGCGAGCAATTCTGGCTGGAAGACGTGCGCAACTTTGCCACCGATGCGATGATGGACCTCATTCGCGCCGACCTGAAGTCGCTGGGCGTCGAGATGGATGTCTTCTATTCGGAAAAGTCGCTTTACGGCACCGGCCGGATCGAAGCGGCGCTGGAAGACCTCAAGGGCAAGGGCCTGATCTATGAGGGAGTGCTGGAGCCGCCCAAGGGCAAGAAGCCCGAAGATTGGGAGCCGCGCGAGCAGACCCTGTTCAGATCCACCGAACATGGCGACGACGTGGACCGTCCGGTGATGAAATCCGATGGCGGCTGGACCTATTTCGCGCCCGACATCGCCTATCACTATGACAAGGTGCAGCGCGGATTCGACCTGTTGATCGACGTCTTCGGCGCCGATCACGGCGGCTATGTCAAACGGATGAAGGCGGCGGTTTCGGCGCTGTCGGGGGGCAAGGTGCCGCTCGATATCAAGCTGACCCAGCTGGTGAAACTGTTCAAGAACGGCGAGCCGTTCAAGATGTCGAAACGGGCAGGGACCTTTGTGACCCTGCGCGACGTGGTGGATCAGGTGGGGCCGGATGTGACCCGTTTCGTCATGCTGACCCGCAAGAACGATGCGATGCTGGATTTCGATTTCGACAAGGTGCTTGAGCAATCGCGCGAGAACCCGGTGTTCTATGTGCAATATGCCCATGCGCGGGTGTCCTCCGTGCTGCGCAAGGCGGCAGAGGCCGGCATGACGCTCGACGATGCGGCGCTGGCACAGGCGGATCTGACGCTTCTGGATCACGAGGCGGAGATTGCCCTGCTGCGCAAGATCGGCGAATGGCCCCGGCTGGTGGAAATCGCCGCCCGGACCAATGAGCCGCATCGGGTGGCCTTTTATCTCTACGAACTGGCCGGAGAATTCCACGGATTGTGGAACCGGGGCAACGAGGTGCCTTCGCTCCGCTTCCTGCAGGAGGACAACCCGAAGGCCACGATGGCAAAAATTGCGCTCGCGCGGTCCGCAGCGATTGTAATTGCGGCAGGTCTTGGTATTCTTGGGGTCAATCCGGCGCAAGAGATGCGATAACGCACGAGCAACGGCGCTGACAGGCAACCCCATATCCAGACCCGCGCGGCGATGTATCTCGCGGGCAGTGAGGCAAAAATGGCAGAATTCACCTCTTCCCCCATGGCGGGGGATTACTCCTTTGAATCCGCAGCCGATTCCGGCCTGACATCCACCGCCAGAAGCTTGAAAAAGCTGACAAATCTGGCAGGTGCCATGGTGTCGCTGGCGCTGATTGCGGGGATCGGGGTCTGGGGGTACAAACTGCTTGTCCGCGACGTCAGCGGCATTCCCGTGGTCCGGGCGGCCAGTGGCGAAATGCGCATCCGCCCCGAAGATCCGGGCGGCGAACTGGCCGATCATCAGGGATTGTCCGTCAATGTGATCGCCGCCGAAGGCAGTGCCGGCCGGCCCGCCGATCAGCTGCGTCTGGCCCCCAGGCCGGTCGATCTGTCCGAAGAGGATCAGGTGGTTCAGGCGGCCATGGTGACAGATGCGCCACAGCAGCAAGCGCCCGCCGCCGCCGCCCCTGCCGCACAGGTTTCGGCCGATGAGGTGGCAAGCGCGCTTGCGAGCGGGGAGGTGGATGATCTGGTGGCCAAGCTGACAGATGGTGTCGCCCCGCTGACCGGGATCGAGGATGAAACCGATGCCATCGTGGCCGAGGTCACCCAGGACGTGGTGGCCGAGGTTGTCGAATCCGAAGAACGCCTTGCCAGCGTGATCGACGGGCCCGGCGTGCGCCATTCCCTGCGCCCCAAGCGGCGCCCCGCCACCCGCGCCGTTGTCACCCCGGCGGCGCTGACCACACAAAGCGCCGATACCGCGTCGGAAGAAGTGGATGCCGCCAATCTGCCCGCAGGCACCCGACTGGCGCAGCTGGGCGCCTTCGACAGCGCCGAGGTGGCGCGCGAGCAATGGGATCAGCTGCAGAACCGGTTCAGCGCCTATCTGGGTGACAAGAAACGGGTGGTGCAAAAGGCCTCCAGCGGGGGGCGGGTGTTCTACCGCCTGCGCGCCATGGGCTTTGAAGACATCGCCGATGCGCGCCGCTTCTGTTCGGCGCTGGTGGCAGAGAATGCCGATTGCATTCCCGTGGTAACACGCTGATGCCCCCCTTTGGGGAAACGTCAGCGCGCCCCTTCGGGGAAATGTCAACGCGCCCCTTCGGGGCGACTATCCTCGATGCGGACGGGCTGACCCTCTCTGCGGAGGAAAAGGCGTTTTTCCGCGACACGCGGCCCTTTGGCTTTATCCTCTTTGCCCGCAACATCGACACGCCGGATCAGGTCCGCGCGCTCTGCGATGAATTGCGCGAGGCGGCAGGGCATGAGGCGGTCATCACCATTGATCAGGAAGGCGGACGCGTGCAGCGCCTGCGCGCGCCGCACTGGCGCGAATGGCTGCCGCCGCTCGATTTCGTGGCCCTGGCCGGGCGCGGGGCGGAACGGGCGATGTATCTGCGCCACCGCATCATCGCGGATGAGCTTGCGGCGCTTGGCATCGACAGCAATTGCGCGCCGATGGTCGATGTGGCGGGCCACCAGACCCACCAGTTCCTGCGCAACCGCTGCTATGGCAGCGAGCCTGCTCGCGTCGCCACCCTGGGCCGCGCCGCAGGGCAGGGGATGCTGGACGGCGGCGTGCTGCCGGTGGTCAAACATATCCCCGGCCATGGCCGCGCCACGATGGACAGCCATTTTGACCTGCCCCGCGTCGATGCCGCCCATGCGGATCTGACAGCGGTGGATTTTGCCCCCTTCAAGGCGCTGAACGACCTGCCGATGGGGATGACCGCCCATCTGGTCTATGACGCGATTGACCCCGCGCCCGCGACCTGTTCGGCCCCGGTGATGCGCCTGATCCGCGAGGAGATCGGCTTTGACAATCTGATCATGACCGACGACCTGTCAATGAAGGCGCTGGCGGGCAGCCATGTGGAAAGCACCCGCGCCGCATTGGCGGCGGGCTGCGATGTGGCGCTCTACTGCAACCAGCCGCTGGCGGACCGGATCGCGGTGGCCGAGGCGGCAGGCGAGATGACAAAAGCCGCCCAGACCCGCGCGGAGCGTGCCCTGTCGATGCGCAAACGCCCCGACGACGTTGACATTCCCGCACTGGAAAGCGAACTTGAAGCGCTTTTGGGCGGGACGGGGCATGGCTGAATCCACATTCGAGGAAGATATTGTTTCGGTTGCCGAAAGGCGCGCCGCCGAAGCGCTGATTGTCGATGTGGATGGGTTTGAGGGGCCGCTGGACCTGCTCCTGACCCTCAGCCGCACCCAGAAAGTCGATCTGCGCAAGGTGTCGGTGCTGCAACTGGCGCGGCAATACCTGGCCTTTGTGGACAAGGCCAAGGCCCTGCGGCTGGAACTGGCCGCCGATTATCTGGTGATGGCGGCCTGGCTCGCCTTTCTGAAATCCCGCCTGTTGCTGCCACCTGATCCCACGGAAGAGGGCCCCTCGGGCGAGGAACTGGCCGCGCATCTGGCGTTTCAGCTGGAGCGGCTGCAGGCGATGCGCGACGCCGCCGCGCGGCTGATGGCGCGCGATCAGCTGGGGCGCGATTTTTTCGCGCGTGGCCAGACCCATGAAATCCGCCGGGTGCGCCGGGTGACCTATACCGCCACCCTGCTGGACCTGATGCAGGGCTATGCCCGGATCCGCACCCGCGACGAATTTCGCCCCTTTGTCATGGACCGGGACGCGGTATTCACCATGGAACAGGCGCTGGAACGGATGCGCGGCCTGATCGGCTATGCCGGGGAATGGGGCGACCTGATGAGCTATCTGCCCGAAGGCTGGGAAAGCGACCCGGTGCGCCGCCGCTCTGCCACCGCATCGACCTTTGCTGCCTCTCTCGAACTGGTAAAAGAGGGCCATCTGGAGATCCGGCAATCGGAGGTCTTTGCCCCGATCCAGCTGCGAAAAAGGGATGTGCCGCGTGGCGGATGATATTGAAGAAAAAGAAGAAAGCCTGTTCGAGGCCCCGCCGATGGCCGAACAGGAGCGGATGATCGAAGCGGTGCTTTTCGCCACCTCCGAGCCGATCACCCTCAAGGAGCTGGAGGCGCGGCTGCCGCATGGCTGCGACGCGGGCGAGGCCATGGTGCATCTGCGCCGCCGTTACGACGGGCGCGGCGTGCAGGTCTCCAAGGTCGGGGATGGCTATGCGATGCGCACAGCGGCGGATCTGGGCTTTCTGATGCAGAAGGAAACCGTCGAGGTTCGCAAGCTGAGCCGTGCCGCCATCGAAACACTGGCGATCATCGCCTATCACCAGCCCGTCACCCGCGCCGAGATCGAGGAGATCCGGGGCGTCTCGGTCAGCCGGGGCACGGTGGACCAATTGCTGGAACTGGAATGGATTCGCTTTGGCCGCCGCAAGATGACACCGGGCCGCCCGGTAACCTTTGTGGTGACCGAAGGCTTCCTGGATCATTTCGGACTGGAAAACGCCCGCGATCTGCCGGGATTGAAGGAATTGCGCGCTGCCGGTCTGCTGGAAAACCGGCCACCCCCCGGCACCCTGCCGCTGATGGGCGAGGGCGAGGACGAGGAAGAGAGCACCGAGGGCCAGAGCGAGCTTTTCGAGGATTGATGCCGATGGCGGGATTTCTGGTCCGATCAGCCTGAAAATTGCCGCAATACGTGCTATATAGGGGGTGAGGTAAAAAGGGGTCAGTCAATGAACCAGATTATCAACATGATTATCCGCCAGGTCATGCATCAGCTGGTGCGGCGCGGCGTGAACGCCGGGTTCGACCAGGCGTCGAAGATCGGCAAGCGCCGCAATCAGCCCGAAGTGGACGCGGATGGCAACCCGGTGCAGCAGCGCCAGCTGACGCCCGAGGAACGCGCAGAGCGGCGCGCCCGGCGTCAGGCGCGCCAGAATACCGGCCATGCCAAGCAATCCATGAAGGCGATGCGCCGCTTCTCGAAGTTCTGAGGCGTTTTTCCGGTGAGGGTGACTTGCGCGGCAGGCGCTGCGCAGGGATATTTTCTTGCCAAAAAGAGCAGGGGTGTCAGGCAGCTTTGAAATGTTTGCTGAGCTTCAGCCCCTGTCCCTGATAGTTCGACGCGATGCCTGCCCCGTAAAGCTGGGTGGGCCTTTCGGTCATGCGCTCATAAATCAGCCTGCCCACCACCTGGCCATGCTCCAGCACGAAGGGCGCTTCGTGGCAGCGGACTTCCAGCACGCCGCGTGATCCGCTGCCGCCTGCCGCGGCATGGCCGAACCCCGGATCGAAGAACCCCGCGTAATGCACCCGGAATTCACCCACCATCGCCAGATAGGGGGCCATTTCGGCGGCATAATCCGGCGGGATGGTCACCGCCTCGCGGCTGACCAGGATATAGAATGCGCCCGGATCGAGGATGATATGACCTTCGGTGCTGTGGACCTCTTCCCAGAAATCCGCCGCTGCATAATGGCCGATCAGATCAAGGTCGATCACCCCGGTATGGGGTTTGGCACGGTAGCCCACCAGCGTCGTGCCGGGCAGTTTCAGATCGACGGAAAAGCCCAGCCCGTCGTCGATCACCGGTTTGCCATCCACCAGCGGCGTCTGGTCGTGCAGGGCGCGCAGGGCCGCATCATCCAGCATGGCATCGCCCCGGCCAAAGCGGATCTGGTTCAGGCGCATGCCGGGGCGCACCAGCACGGAAAAGGAGCGGGGGCAGATCTCGGCATAAAGCGGCCCGGTATAGCCCGGCGCGATTCGGTCGAATTCGGTGCCGCCATCGGTGATCGTGCGGGTCAGCAGATCAAGCCGCCCGGTCGAGCTTTTGGCATTGGCCACGGCGGAAACATCGTCAGGCAGCGCCAGGGCCTCCATCAGCGGCACCAGATAGACACAGCCTTTTTCCAGCACCGCACCCGGGGTCAGATCAACCTCGTGCATCTGGAATTCGCTCAGGCGATCCGCAACGCTCTTGCCGTGACCGGCCAGAAAGGAGGCGCGCACGCGAAAGGCACGGGTGCCAAGGCGCAGGTCAAGGCTGGCAGGCTGGATCTGGCCCGGAATGACCGGCAGGTCCGCGCTGATCTGACCTGCGTCGATCATGTCGTTGATCTGCTGGTTGGGGATCACGCCATGCATGACATCGCTCATCGGATCGGGCCTTTCAAAAACAAACGCCCGCGAACCACAAAGGGTGCGGGCGTTCGGATTGTTTGGTCGGGCTAGCAGGACTCGAACCTGCGACCTTCCGTCCCCCAGACGGACGCGCTACCAGGCTGCGCCATAGCCCGAACTCAGGCGGTTCATACCTGATCTTGCCCGGCGTGCAAGAGGGAATTGCCGCCCCGGACATGGGGATCAGCCGTTTGACCGCGGGCCGCCGCCATTGCCCCTGCTGGCGGCCATCGAATCACGCAGCTTTGTCAGCCGTGCGACCAGCGGTTCGATCCGGTCCAGCTTGTCCCGGTTCAGGGACTTCAGCCGGTAGGCGGTGGTCAGCACCGCCGGGATCGCATCGAAGTCGTGTTCTGCGGTCAGCACCAGATCCGGCAGCACGCGCGGTTTCGGTGAGGGCGGTGTGTCCTCCGCCGGTGCCTCGGGGGCGGTTTGCGGCCCGTCGGCCTCTGCGGCGGGCGCGTCGCTTTCCCCGGATGCCGGTGGCGGCGGGTTGTCGGAGGGATCGGCAGGGGCGCTCTCCAGCGGGCGGCGCAGAAAGGCGGGCAGGGCCTGTCTTTCTTCGGCGGCGGGTGCCTCTGGCTCCCGCGCTTCGGTTTCCGGTGCTGCCCCGGGGGCATCGGCCTGCCGGATCGCTACCGGCTCCTCCGCTGCAGATTCGTCTTCCGGATCCTCGACATCCTCGGCCATCGGGGCCTCGGGGATCGGCGCGGGGTCTTCGGCGGGTCGGACCTCAATCCCGTCGGGCTCAGGCGCGCCTTGCGGTGCAGCGGCGGGGGTATCAGGCGCTGCTTCGGGCGCTGGTGCAGCGGGGGCTTCCGGGGCGGCGCTGGCCTCTTCATCCTCTGCCGGGGCATCCGGAGCACTGGCGGCCGCCGATGGTGCCGCTTCACCCGCATCATCAGCGGGTTCAGAGGTAAAGTCCTCTTCTTCTTCAACCGCTTCCGGGTCGTTCTTCACGTACTTCTCAGCCGCTGGTTCAAAGCTGAGCACAACCCCTGTTTCCGTTTCGACCGCTGCAGCCGGGGGTGGCGGCGCGGCAGTTTCCGGCGTGTCGTCGATCTGGGAGGCGGTCAGTTCATCCAGCGGTGCGGACATGGCCGCGACATGATTCATGCCTTCCTCGCGGAGGATCTTCTGTACGCCCTTGATGGTCAGCCCGTCGTCATGCAGCAGCTTCTTGATGCCGCCCAGCAATTGCATGTCGCCGGGGCGATAATACCGCCGTCCGCCCGCCCGCTTGATCGGTTTGACCTGCGTGAACTTGCTTTCCCAGAACCGCAGGACATGGGCCTGTATGCCCAGCCAGTCGGCCACTTCGGAAATGGTGCGGAAGGCGTCGGGCGATTTGGCCATGAGATCAGGACTTGTTGCCGTCTGCGACGCGGTCTTTCATCAGATGGGAGGGGCGGAAGGTCAGGACACGGCGCGGGTTGATCGGCACTTCTTCTCCGGTCTTGGGATTGCGGCCGACGCGGGCGGTCTTGTCACGGACCGAGAAGGTGCCAAAAGACGAGATCTTGACCTGTTCGCCAGCGACCAGCGCGTCGGACATATGCTCCAGTACGGATTCGACAAGTTGCGCGCTTTCGTTGCGCGACAGACCCACTTCGCGAAAGACAGCTTCGCTCAGATCCATGCGCGTCAAAGTCTTGTTTGACATTCAATCCCCCATTTATTTTCAGCAACTTTGGCGGCACTGGAATAGGGAGTCAATATCAATGACTTGCAGGGCGCTGTTTCGGCGGAAATTTCCGCCCCGATAACAGGTGCTTACCACCTGAGAACCACGGCGCCCCAGGCCAGGCCGCCGCCGATCGCCTCGGTCACCAGCAGGTCGCCCTGCTTGATCTGGCCCCGGTCGCGGCCCACGGAGAGCGCCAGCGGGATGGAGGCCGCCGAGGTGTTGCCGTGATCCTGGACCGTTACCACCACTTGCGACATCGGCAGGTTCAGCTTGTTCGCGGTGCCCTGGATGATGCGGATATTGGCCTGATGCGGCACAATCCAATCCACGTCTTCGGGGGTCACGCCGGCCCGTTCCATCGCGGTGGTGGCGGTGGCGGCCAGCTTGCCGACCGCATGGCGGAACACCTGATTGCCCTGCATCCGCAGATAGCCGACAGTGCCCGTGCTGGTGCCGCCATCGACATAGAGCAGGTCGCGGTGCCGCCCGTCGGAGTTCAGATCGGTCGAGAGGATGCCACGGTCCTGCGCGGTGCCCTCGCCACTTTGCGCTTCAAGCAGCACGGCACCCGCGCCATCACCAAAGAGCACGCAGGTCGACCGGTCGGTCCAGTCCATGATCCGGCTGAAGGTTTCCGCCCCGATCACCAGAACCCGCGTTGCCTGACCCGAGAGGATCAGCGCATTGGCATTGGCCAGGGCAAAGACGAAACCGGCACAGACCGCCTGCACGTCGAAGGCAAAGCCCTTTGTCATGCCCAGCTGCGCCTGCACCATGGTCGCGGCGGAGGGGAAGGTCAGATCGGGGGTGGAGGTTGCCAGGATGATGGCATCGACGTCATCCGCACCGAGGCCTGCGTCGTCCAGCGCCGCCCGTGCGGCGGCTGTGGCCATCTGCGAGGTGGTCTCCCCCTCGGCCGCGAAATGGCGGCGTTCGATGCCCGACCGCGATCTGATCCATTCGTCATTGGTGTCCAGCGTGGCTTCGAACTCGGAATTCTCGACAATCCGCGAAGGCAGGTAGTGGCCGCAGCCAATGACAACAGATCGGGTATTCATATGGGCGTCTCTTCGGTCGGCAGCGTGGCGGCGACGCGCGCGGCAAGTTTGTCGTTGAAACGGCTCTCGGAAAGCTGCGCCGCCAGTTTGATGGCTGCCGACACGCCGGTCGCATCCGCAGAGCCGTGCGATTTGACCACCGTGCCATTGAGGCCGAGGAACACGCCGCCATTGACGCGGCGCGGGTCGATCCTGCGGCGCAGGCGCATCAGCGAGGTATAGGCCAGCAGCGAGGCCAGACGCGACAGGGGCGAATATTTGAAGGCTTCGCGCAGGCGGTTGCCGATCATGTTGGCGGTGCCTTCGCCGGTCTTGATCGCGACATTGCCGGTGAAACCGTCGGTCACGATCACATCCGCCGCATCGCCGGAGATATCGCCGCCCTCGACGAAGCCGACAAATTCGAACCCGGCCTGATCGCGCTGGTCGCGAATCAGATCATAGGCTTCCTTCAGCTCGGCGCGGCCCTTGTGTTCCTCGGTGCCGACATTCAGCAGCCCGACACGGGGGCGGGCGATGTCCATGCCGTTGCGGGCGTAAGAGGTGCCCATCAGGGCAAAGCGCAGCAGGTCGTCGGCATCGGCACGCACATCCGCGCCCACATCCAGCATCACGTTGAACCCCTGCGGATTGGACGAGGGGTAGAGCACGGCAATGGCAGGACGGTTCACGCCGGGCAGTTTCTTGAGGCGGATCATCGACAGCGCCATCAGCGCGCCGGTATTGCCGCAGGAGACCGCCACGGCGGCCTCGCCCGTGCGCACGGCCTCGATCGCGGACCACATGGAGGTATCCTTGCCGGTGCGTACCACCTGGCTCGGCTTGTCCTTCATGGTCACGACGTCAGTCGCATGCCTGATTTCGCAGCGGCCCTCCAGCTCGCGCCGCCTGGCGACAAGCGCAGTGAGCTGCGCCTCGTCCCCGTGCAGGATAAAGGCGATATCGGGATTGAGCTTTGCAGACAGAGAACACCCGGCAACAACGGCTGCCGGGCCTTCATCACCCCCCATGGCGTCCACGGATATCAGGGTGCGTCCGGCCTTCGCTGCGGTATGATCGGTCGGGGCCGTCATGGGTGCGAATGCCTTTTTATGATCTGAAAATGGGCAGCGCCGGCTCAGGCCGCGTCGTCTTCCAGTTCGATCTCGTCTGTCAGGGCGACCACCTCTGCATCATCGTAGTGACCGCAGGCGGCACAGATGTGGTGGGGACGCTTCAGTTCACCGCAGTTGGAACATTCGTTCGGGTTCGCAGCGGAGAGCGAATCGTGCGCACGGCGGTTGTTGCGGCGCGACTTGGAAACTTTATTCTGCTGGACAGCCATGTCTGGTGCCTTTGTCGGTTCGGGGCTGTGCATCATGGGCGCAAACAGCCGTGTTTCAATCGACCCCTCATCGGGCGTGACGCCGCTTTAGGCGAGAGGCCCTGCATTGTCCAACCTTAATTGGGGTGAGGGCGGCAAAATACCCGGAAAATGTCGCGATGCAAGCAGGTATTTCCGGTTGCGCCGCACCAATCTCAGGGCCACTCCGGCTGCGGCCCTCAGGGGTCTTCCTTGTTCAGCTTTGCCTTCAGACCGGCCAGCCCGGCAAAGGGTTTGGCGTCATCATCGGTCATCGGGGCCTGACCGGGTTCGGTATAGACGATCTGCACCGGTTCCGCCCCCTCCGCCCGGGGATAATCCGGCACCGCCAGCGCCAGCGCTTCGCGCATCACAATGGCGGGATCAATCCACTGGCCAAGCGGTTCGACGGTGTCATCCTCGGGCATTTCCGCCTCCGGCTCCTCGGGATCTTCGAAGGCAGTCACGAACTGGCGGGTCACATCGGTGTCAATGCGGGTGGTGACGGGGGCCAGGGTGACGACGCAGGGCTGCACCACGGTGGCACCCAGCCTGCCGGTCAGCTGCCAGTCGCTGCGGCCCAGCGGGCTGATCCGCCCGTCGAAGCTGAGTTTGCGCAGCGCGCTGAGGTCGAGGTCGGCCGCAATCTGCTCCAGCGTGGCCTTGTCGGGGCGCAGGGCAAAGCGGTTCTCGGCGCTCTGCGACAGCTCCGAGACGCGGATGGCGGTGTCACTTGGGGGCTTGGGGGACATGGGGGGCCTGTTTTCGTTTCTTGAACCTGAGGGGGTCCATGGTGTATGCGAAATAAAGCCAGACCAAACAAGGGCAAGAGGGCAGGACAGATGCACAGGACCAACAAAGCCGGCATGATGGCATTGGCGTTTGCCGGGATCGTCGCCCTGGGCGCATGTTCACCGCAGTACCGCAACCATGGCTATGTCCCCCCCGAGGAAGACCTGCAGCAGATCCAGGTCGGCGCGGATACCAAGGAAACCGTGGCCGAAAAGATCGGCGTGCCTGCCTCCTCCGGTGTGCTGACCAATTCCGGCTATTATTACGTGCGGATGCGCACCCGCACCCTTGGCCCGCTGGCCTCAAAGGAGATCGACCGCCAGGTGGTCGCGATCAGCTTCTCCGAACAGGGTGTGGTGCAGAACGTCGAACGCTTCGGTCTGGAAAAGGGGCAGGTGGTGCAGCTGACCCAGCGTGTCACCTCCTCGCCGGTAAGCGACAAATCCTTCATCCGGCAGCTTCTGGGCAACATCGGGCGCTTTAACCCGGCTGGTCTGGCGGGCTGACATCATGGTGTCATATCCCTTTGGCAGGTGGTGACACAGACCGCGTTGCATAGGGGACATGAACCAGTGATGCATCTGAAAAAGGGAAGATACACCGCCCGCAGCGCCAGCGGCCCCGCCGATCTGGCGGCAGCCCAGCGTCTGCGCGCCTTCTGTTTCGGGCTGCAGGCACCGCTTGATGTGGATGCCTATGACGACCAATGCACCCATGTGCTGATCGAGGACACCTCCAGCGGCACCCTGGTCTGCTGTTACCGGCTGCTGACCCTGCGGGGGGCGGACCTGCCGCAATCCTATGCCGCGCAGTTCTACGAGCTCAGCGCGCTGCAATCCTATGAAGGCCTGATGATGGAGCTGGGGCGCTTCTGCGTGCACCCCGACTGGCGCGACCCCGACATCCAGCGTCTGGCCTGGGCGGCAATGACCGAGCTTGTGGACGCGCGCGGGGTGCAGATGCTGTTTGGCTGTTCCTCCTTTGCCGGGACGGAAACCGCAGAGTATCTCGACGCCTTTGCCATGCTGCGCGCCCGCCACCTGGCGCCCAAGCGCTGGCTGCCCCGGGTGAAGGCGCCGGATGTCTTCCGCTTTGCCGCCCGGCTGCGGCGCAAGCCTGACCTGAAGAAAGCGATGCTGCGCATGCCGCCGCTGTTGCGGACCTATCTGATGATGGGCGGCTGGGTCAGCGACCATGCGGTGGTGGACCGCCAGATGAACACGCTGCATGTTTTCACCGGGCTTGAGATCGGCGCGATCCCCGCCGCCCGCAAGCGCCTGTTGCGGGCACTGGTCTAGGATATTTTTGGCCAAAAAGAGGAGGGGCGTTGATTTCCCCTCAAGGTGACGCTAGCTGCGGCGCATGGCACGTGCACCCCTTCTTCAACTGAATGAAATATCGCTCACCTTCGGGGGGGATCCGGTATTCGAGGACCTGTCTCTGGTCGTGCAGCCCGGCGACCGGGTGGCGCTGGTCGGGCGCAACGGGTCGGGCAAATCGACCCTGATGAAGGTCATGGCCGGCCTGGTCGAGGCCGACAGCGGCGATGTGATCGCGGGGCCGGGCGTTTCCGTGGGTTACATGGAACAGGATCCGGATCTGAGCGGTTTCGACACGCTGGGCGATTTTGCCGCCCATGGGCTGGACCCGGGCGAGATGTACAAGGTGGAACGCGCGGGCGAGGGGCTGAAGTTCGACCCGGCGCGCCCGGTGGCCACCGCTTCGGGCGGCGAACGCCGCCGCGCGGCTCTGGCACGGCTGATGGCGCAGGCCCCGGAACTGATGCTGCTGGACGAGCCCACCAACCATCTGGACATCGAGGCAATCGGCTGGCTGGAAGAAGAGCTGAAGACCACCCGCACCGCCTTTGTCATCATCAGCCACGACCGCGCCTTTCTGCGCGCGCTGACACGGGCAACCCTGTGGATCGACCGGGGCCAGGTGCGGCGGCAGGAAAAGGGCTTTGGCGATTTCGAAGCCTGGCGTGACCAGATCTGGGAAGAGGAAGACACCCAGCGCCACAAGCTGAACCGCAAGATCAAGGCCGAGGCCCGCTGGGCGGTCGAGGGGATCTCGGCCCGGCGCAAGCGCAACCAGGGCCGGGTGCGTGCCCTGCAGGACCTGCGGGCCGAACGCGCCAGCCAGATCAAACGGCAGGGCACGGCGGCAATGGCACTGGATGCCGGCCCCAAATCGGGCCGCAAGGTGATCGAGGCGGAAGGCATCGCCAAGCACTTTGGCGACAAGGTGATTCTGCGCGACTTTTCCCTCAAGGTGCAGCGCGGTGACCGGATTGCGCTGGTGGGCCCCAACGGGGTGGGCAAGACCACGCTGCTGAACATGCTGATCGGGGCGGAACAGCCCGACGCGGGCAAGGTCACGCTGGGCACCAACCTGGAACTGGCGCTGTTTGATCAGGCCCGGGCACAGCTGGACGGCGACATGTCGCTGTGGGATTCGCTGACCGGCGATCCCGAGATGCGGGTCAGCGGCAAGGCCGATCAGGTGCTGGTGCGCGGCCAGCCGAAACATGTGGTGGGCTACCTCAAGGAATTCCTCTTTGACGAGGCGCAGGCCCGTGCGCCGGTACGCTCGCTCTCGGGCGGTGAGAAGGCGCGGCTGCTGCTGGCGAAACTGATGGCGCGGCCCTCCAACCTGCTGGTGCTGGACGAACCCACCAACGATCTGGATGTGGAAACCCTCGACCTGTTGCAGGAACTGCTGGAAACCTACGACGGCACGGTGATTCTGGTCAGCCACGACCGCGATTTCCTGGACCGCGTCGCCGCCACCACCATCGCGATGGAGGGGGACGGGCGCGCCACGGTCTATGCCGGGGGCTGGACCGATTATCTGTCCCAGCGCGGGCAGGACGATTTTTCGCAAAGCGTGGTCAAACCCAGGGAAGCCCCGGTGCGGGAAAAGACCGCCAAAGCGCAGAAATCCGGCCTGAGCTTTACCGAAAAGCACCGGCTTGAGGCCTTGCCCGCAGAGATCGCGCGGCTGGAGGCCGAGATCGGCAAGCTGGAGGCGCTGCTGGCCGATGCAGAGCTCTTCACCCGCGAGCCGGTCAAGTTCAACAAGGCGACGCAAGCCCTTGTGGAACGTCAGGAAAAGCTGTCAGCAGCGGAAGAGGAATGGCTGCTGCTGGAAGACAAGGCAGAGGCCTGACCGCGCCCAGAGCGCGGCGGCACCGAGGGCGTGAAAGGATCACATCATGGCTTGGCTACTTCTTGTTCTGGCGGCGGTTTTCGAGGTCATGTTCGCAATGGGCATGAAGATGTCACATGGGTTCACCCGGCTCACGCCGACGCTGGTGACCATCGTGGGGATCATATTCGGCCTGTGGTTCCTGGCCCTTGCGATGAAACAGCTGCCGGTTTCCATCGCCTATCCGGTCTGGACCGCACTTGGCACGCTGGGCACCGTGGCTCTGGGCACGCTGCTGCTGGGAGAGGCGATGACCCCGCTCAAGGCGGTTTCGGTGCTGGCCATCGTCGGCGGCGTGATCGGGCTGAAAATCTCCGGCGGCTGATCAGAGCGGTCGCGCAGGCACGCCCGCTACGGTCAGCCCTGCGGCAACATCCCGGGTGACCACGGCACCGGCCGCCACAATCGCCGCATCGCCAATCGTCACCCCCGGCATGACAATTGCCCCGGCCCCGATCCAGACATTCCGGCCAATCGTGACCGGCAGGGCGATCTCCTGACCGGCCGCGCGTTTGACCGGATCCTTGTGGTGCTGGGCGCAGAGAATCTGCGCCCCGGGCCCGATCATCGTGTCGTCCCCGATCTCGACCCGGGCGCTGTCCAGAATCGTGCAATTGGCATTGATGTAGACGCGCGCCCAGATGGATGTGACAGCCGTAACTCGCGTGGAAGGGCGCTTCGACCAGGCAGTCGGGGCCATGTTCGGCAAAGAGCCCCCGCAGCGGTGCGCTCAGCGTCTCGCGCGGCTCTGGGGGGAGGTGGTTGTGCGCGTGGATCGCGCGCCGCGCCGTCTGGCGCAGCACCTCCAGCGCCGGGTCAAGGCAGGAGTACCATTCCCCCGCCGCCATCTTCTCCCGCGCGCTCCGCATCGGCGTCAGCGCATCCGCAGCGCGCCGTCCAGGCGGATCACCTCGCCGTTGAGATAGCCCATCTCGACGATGAAACCGGCCAGCCGCCCGTATTCCGCAGGATCGCCCAGCCGCGCGGGGTTGGGCACATCGGCGGCAAGGCCGGCCTGTACCTCTTCCGGCAGGCCCGCCAGCATCGGCGTGCGGAAAATGCCCGGCGCGATGGTCATCACGCGGATACCCTCCTTGGCCAGGTCGCGCGCCATTGGCAGGGTCATGCCCACGATACCGCCCTTCGAGGCGGCATAGGCCGCCTGGCCCTTCTGCCCGTCAAAGGCGGCGATGGAGGCGGTGTTGATGATCACACCGCGCGCGCCGTCAGGTTCGGGATCGTTCCCTGCCATCGCCTGCGCCGCCAGCCGCGCGATGTTGAAACTGCCCACCAGGTTGATGTCCACGGTGCGCTGGAAATCGCCCAGGGGATGCGGCCCGTCACGGCCCAGCGTCTTGATGCCAAGCGCGATACCGGCGCAGTTCACGGCAACGGTGATCCGGCCCATCTTCTCGGTGGCCAGCGCGATGGCGGCCCTGACCGAATCCTCATCCGTCACATCGGTTTCGGCGAAATGCCCGCCGATGTCGGCAGCGACCTGCGGCCCGCGCGTGGTGTCGCGGTCCAGCAGGGTGACCTGTGCGCCCTGTGCGGCAAAATGGCGGGCGGTGGCCTCGCCCAGGCCGGAGGCCCCTCCGGTGATGATGGCGGCGGTGGTGTCGAGCTGCATGTGGCCCCTCCCGGATATGCAATTGAACAGGGGTTCAGATGATCATGGGCAGCGGCGGCGCGCAAGGGGATGCCAGCGCAGCCATGTGCCGCCGGTCGCACAGGCCCGCGCGCCACTGCGCAGCTTGAACCGGTTCAGCCCGGGGGTGGCGCTGTGCAGCAGCCCGAGGTCGAGGGTCTCATGACCCTCTGCCGCCAGCCAGTCGCAGGCTGTCATCAGCAACAGGTTATGGGCATGGCATCTGCGCCCTTCCGGAAAGCTGTGGCCGATGTGATAGCTGGCCCCGGTGCCATGGCGCAGGAACAGCATCTGCGCCACCACCCGCTGCCCGCGCCGTGCCGTGAAGAGCCGGGTCTGGGCGGGGGCCACGGCGGCAAAGGCACGGGTCAGCGCCAGCGGCCATCCGGCATAGCCGCGCTGCCGCTGTTGCAGCGCCTCTGTCAGCAGCAGCGGATGGTGCGGATCGGCGGGCATCGGCCCATGGGACAGGCGCAGCTCTGCCCGGCGCGCCTTTCGCCATTGGTTGCGCCATTTCGGATGCAGCCGGGCGATGCGCCGGTCCGGATCGGTGCCGAGGTCCAGCAGGGCGATCTGCTGCGCTGCCCGCAGCCGCAGGGCGCGGGGCAGCGGGCAGGGATGCGCAGGCGACAGGATCAGCGGCAGCCGGGCCAGCCCGGCCGCGGCAAGCTGTTCGTTCAGGTCCCGCGGGGGTGCCATACGCGGCAACATCAGGACCGGCAGACCCAGGATGCGCCGCCGCAGGATCATCGCCCCGCCGGGCAGGATCAGCGGCGCAGCCCCACAAATCCGCAACGCCGCGGCAAAGGCCGGGTCCTGCATCAGGGCAGGCACAGGCGGGGGCGGTGCATCAACCATGCCCCGATGTGAGCGCGAGAAAGGTTAATAGTGCGTTACGCCTGGCGGGGGAAAGGCGGCTCTGTTCGCTGCACCACCACCATCCTCACGATGGCGGTGGCGCTGCGCGGCAACAAGCTATCAGCCGATCTGAACCAGCGCATGGCGCTTCTTGCCGGCAGACAGCTTGACCGGGCTGGCCAGCGCCGCGGCATCCAGCATCAGCCCCGCGTTGGTAATCGGCTGATCGTCCAGCCGCGCACCATTCTCTGCGATCAGGCGCTTGGCTTCCTTGCCGGATCCCGCCAGCCCGGATTTCACGATCAGCTGCACGATGGAGATGCCATCGCCCAGTTCCGCCGCCGTCAGGGTCAGGGTGGGCAGGTCATCGCCCACGCCGCCGCGTTCAAAAACCTCGCGCGCGGTGGCCTCGGCTGCGGCTGCCGCATCGGCGCCGTGCAGCAGTGCCGTCACCTCGTTCGCAAGCCGCACCTTGGCCTCGTTGATCTCGGAGCCCGCCAGCGCGCCCAGACGGTCGCATTCCTCCACCGGCAGCTCGGTATAGAGCTTGAGGAACCGGCCCACATCCGCATCGGTGGTATTGCGCCAGAACTGCCAGAATTCATAAGGCGACAGCATGTCGCCATTCAGCCAGATCGCGCCCGATTGCGACTTGCCCATCTTCTTGCCGTCGCTGGTGGTCAGCAGCGGCGAGGTGAGGCCATAGACCTCCCCCTCGATCACCCGGCGGGTCAGGTCGATCCCGTTGACGATATTGCCCCATTGGTCGCTGCCGCCCATCTGCAGGATGCAGCCATAGCGGCGGTGCAGCTCCATGAAATCATAGGCCTGCAGGATCATGTAGTTGAATTCGAGGAAGGAGAGCGATTGCTCCCGGTCCAGCCGCGATTTCACGGATTCGAAACTCAGCATCCGGTTGATGCTGAAATGCCGCCCGATGTCGCGCAGGAAATCGAGGTAGTTCAGATCATCGAGCCATTCGGCATTGTCGATCATCAGCGCATCCGATGGCCCGTCGCCATAGGTCAGATAGGCGCTGAACACCTTGCGGATGCCCGCGATGTTCTCGTCAATCTGTTCCGGGCCCAGCAGCGGGCGTTCATCGGCGCGGAACGAGGGATCGCCCACCTTGGTGGTGCCGCCGCCCATCAGGGTGATCGGCTTGCCGCCGGTCTTCTGCAACCAGCGCAGCATCATGATCTGGATCAGCGAGCCGACGTGCAGGGATTTCGCGGTGGCGTCGAAGCCGATATATCCCGGTTGCCCGCCCTTCAGCAGGGCTTCGTCCAGCCCCTGATAATCGGTGCAATCGGCCAGAAAGCCGCGTTGCATCATCGTGTGGATGAACTCCGATTTGGGGTGATAGGTCATGATGTCTTGCCTCGGGCTGGGATTGCGGGGCATCTATAGGCCCAGCAGGATCAAAGGGAAAGGCCTTGGACGGCAACATGAGCAGGGCCATCGGGAAAACGGGCGTGGTGACGGCGCTGGGGGCGATGTCGGGAACATCGCTGGACGGCGTGGATGCGGCGGTGCTGCGCACCGACGGGCGGCAGATCACCGCCTTCGGCAAGAGCGGCTACCGCGCCTATTCCCCGCAGGAGCGGGCGGTAATCGCGGCCGGTCTGGGCAAATGGGCAGGGCCCGAGGTGCAGGCGGCGGCAGAGGTCGTGGAGGCCGCGCATCTGGAACTGCTGCGCGGTTTCGACAGGGTGGATCTGATCGGCTTTCACGGCCAGACCCTTGCCCATGCGCCACGCGCGCAGGGCACCCTGCAGGTGGGTGACGGCGCGGTACTGGCGCAGGAACTGGGCCTGCCGGTGGTCTGGGATTTCCGCAGTGCCGATGTGCAGCTGGGCGGCGAGGGGGCGCCGCTGGCCCCCTTCTTTCACCACGCCTGCGCGCGCTTTGCGGGCATCGGGGGCCCGGTGGGGTTCCTCAACCTTGGCGGGGTGGGCAATCTGACATGGGTGGATCCGGCAATCGAAGCGCCGGAGGCGGAAGGGGCCTTGCTGGCCTTCGACACCGGGCCCGCCAACGCGCCGCTCAACGACCTGTTGCAGGCGCGGCTGGGGCTGCCCTTCGACGAAGGCGGCAGGATCGCCCGGCGCGGCACGGTGGAAACCGGCGCGCTGGAGCTTTTCCTGGCGGAACCCTATTTCGCGCGCATCCCGCCCAAATCCCTGGACCGCAACGATTTTGCCGAGATGGTGGCACTGGTCAGCGAACTGTCCGACGCCGATGCCGCCGCCACGCTGACCGCCATGTGTGCCGCCGGGGTGGCCGAGGCGATGCAGCATTGCCCGCGCCCGCCCGACCGGGTGCTGGTCACCGGCGGCGGGCGGCACAACCCGGTGCTGATGCAGATGCTCAGTGTTTCGCTGGAATGTCCGGTCATGCCGGTGGAGGAGGTGGGGCTGGATGGCGACATGCTGGAGGCCCAGGCCTTTGCCTATCTCGCGGTGCGGGTGGCGCGCGGGCTGCCCACATCCTGCCCCGGCACCACCGGGGTCCGCGCCGCGGTGGGGGGCGGCACGGTCAGCCTGCCGGGGTGATCTGCGCTGGCGTGATCTGCGTCGGCGTGATCCAAAGGTGCGGCTGCGCCGCAAGACATTATGGATTTTCGCGATGGGGTGGATCTTCGCTGCGGGCCCACCATCCCAGGAAGGTCTGGCACCCCCCTTGATTGATCTCTTTCATGGCACCATCCGCCCGTCTTACCAAGCACAATAGCCGTCTCCCCCTGCGGGGGGCCCTCGGCGATTGTGCTTGGCAATCCGGTCGTCTGGCGCCCTGACGTGCTCAAGCAAGGGCGGCGCCAGACCAGGGATGTCAGCGGGGAATGTCGAAGCCGGGGGGCGCGAGGGTGAAGCCTTCGAACTGGAAGCCGGGAGAGACGGTGCAGCTGACCAGCGTGTAATCGCCGGTGCTGTGCGCGGCCTGCCAGTGGTTTTCCGGCACGATCACCTGGGGCGCGCCCTGTGACAGATCCGGGGTCAGCAGGTGATCGCGCGCGGGCCCTGCATCGGTTGCGGACAGCGACAGGACCAGCGGTGCGCCCGCGTGGTAGAGCCAGATCTCGGTTGCATCGACCCGGTGCCAATGGCTGCGCTCGCCCGCCTTCAGCAGGAAATAGATGCAGGTGCCGCTGGGGCGGCCCGCATTCCCGGCCACCCAGGTCTGGCGGTAATGGCCGCCCTCCGGATGCGGGGCAAGCCCGAGCTGCGCGATGATCTGGTCGGCGGTCATGGGCAGCCTCTCAGCTCAGCGGATATTCGAAAAACAGCAGATGGGGCAGGGCATCTTCCGGGAGCGGCTGGTAGGGTCCGCGTGCCCTGAACCCCAGCGCAAGATAGAGCGGACCCGCCGCGGGCAGGCTGCGCGAGGTGTCGAGCACGACGCGGGTGAAACCATCGGCGCGGGCCTGATCCAGCAGGGCGCGGCAGATCGCCTTGGCCAACCCCGCGCCGCGTGCGGCCGGGCTGACGAAAACGCGTTTGATCTCTGATGTCTCTGCGTCCAGCGGATGCGACATGCCGCAGGCGACGGGGTTGCCCTCTGCGGATCTTGCCAGCAGGATCACACCCTTTGGCCGGGCGTGGATCACCGGCAGTTCCGCCATCAGCGCCTCGTATTTGGGCACCGGATAGAAGGTTTCGGTGATGTCCCGGTCTTTCGGCGAATTGGCGACCAGGGTGGCGCGGTAATCCCAGCACAGGGCGACCACCGCCGCGAGGTCAGCGGGGGTGGTCGCCTGAACAATGCTGTAACTCTCAGCCACGCAGGATCGAGCGGCCTGCGTATTCGGCCGTTTCGCCCAGCGATTCCTCGATCCGGATCAACTGGTTGTACTTTGCCAGCCGGTCGGAGCGCGCAAGGCTGCCGGTCTTGATCTGGCCGCAGTTGGTGGCAACCGCAAGATCGGCGATGGTGGCATCCTCGGTCTCGCCCGAGCGGTGCGACATCACATTGGTGAACCCCGCGCGATGCGCCATCTCGACGGCTTTCAGCGTTTCGGTCAGCGTGCCGATCTGGTTGACCTTGACCAGCATGGAATTGGCCGAGCCGCGTTTGATCCCTTCGGCAAGGCGGGCAGGGTTGGTCACGAAAAGATCGTCGCCCACCAGCTGCACCTTGTCGCCCAGACGCGCGGTCAGCGCCGCCCAGCCGTCCCAGTCATCCTCCGACATGCCATCCTCGATCGAGATGATCGGATAGTCGGCCACCAGGGCGGCGAGGTAATCGACGTTTTCCGCCGAGCTCAGCTTCTTGCCTTCGCCCGCCAGGGTATAGACGCCGGACTGGTAATATTCGGTGGCGGCACAATCGAGCGCGAGATACATGTCCTCGCCCGGTCTGTAGCCTGCTTTTTCGATGGATTTCAGAATGAAATCAAGCGCGTCGCGGGTGGAGCTGATGTTGGGGGCAAAGCCGCCCTCATCGCCCACACCGGTGGCCAGACCCGCCGCCGAGAGTTCCTTTTTCAGGGTGTGAAAGACTTCGGCTCCCATGCGCACGGCGTCGCGGATGTTTTCCGCGGCAACCGGCATGATCATGAATTCCTGGATGTCGATGGGGTTGTCGGCATGTTCGCCGCCGTTGATGATGTTCATCATCGGCACCGGCAGAACCCGGGCCGAGGTGCCGCCGACATAGCGGTAAAGCGGTTGCGTGCAGAAATCCGCCGCCGCCTTGGCCGCGGCCAGGGACACGCCCAGGATCGCATTGGCGCCCAGGCGGCTCTTGTTCTCGGTGCCGTCCAGCTCGATCATCATCGAGTCGATTTCGACCTGTTCGGTGGCGTCGATGCCCACCAGCGCCTCGGCGATTTCGCCGTTCACGGCGGCGCAGGCCTCCAGCACGCCCTTGCCCATGTAGCGGGCCTTGTCGCCGTCGCGGCGTTCGACCGCCTCATAGGCCCCGGTGGAGGCGCCCGAGGGCACGGCGGCCCGGCCCATGGTGCCATCTTCGAGGATCACGTCGACCTCGACCGTGGGGTTGCCCCGGCTGTCCAGGATTTCGCGGGCATGGATGTCGATGATGGTGCTCATGAGATGTCCTAAGGTAAATGGCTTTGAGCGGGTTTTAGCGGCATGGCGCCGGGATGAAAAGAAGGCTTTGCGGGGGAGCGTCAGCGGGCTGCCCAGCGCCGGCGGACAGGGGGGCGGGATGAGGCAACGGCTTGCCGGGGATTCGCGGTGCCTGCGGTGCCGTCAAAGGCATGCAAAAAGCCAGCAAGTGCCTGCAATGTTTGCCATCCCGAAATGATGACATGTCATTTTTGACATGTCTTCGGTGACATGTCTTGCATGACATGTCGTCCTTTATTTCATCCCTAGCGGGCATCTCACCCCTGGCGGCTCAGGCCGCGGCATCGTCGCGCGCTCAGGGCAGCACGCCGATCCTGCGTTCGCGCCAGACCGTGTAGATGCCCGACAGCACGATCACTGCCGCACCGATCAATGTCAGCGCATCGGGGCTTTCGCCAAAGACCGTCACGCCGATGACCAGCGCGAACAGCAGCCGCGCATAGCGGAACGGGGTCACGAAACTGACCTGCCCCACGCGCATCGCCGCCACGATAGCATAATAGGCCAGGATGCCGACGCTCATGCCGCTCAGGAAATAGACCCATTCGATCCCGCGCGGCAGCACGAAGGCGTCACCCTGCGCCGCCATCAGGATCAGCCCCGCCGGGACCACCACGGCGAATCCCAGAAAGCTGAGCTGCATGGTGGAAAAGACCGCCGGGGTGCGCCGGGTCGCCAGATCGCGCATCGCCAGGGCAAAGACCGCGCCCACCGCCAGCAGCGACAGCATCTGGAAACTCTCCATGCCGGGCCGGATGATCAGCAGCACGCCCAGCAGCCCCGCGATGATCGCGCTCCAGCGCCGCCAGCCGACCGCTTCGCCCAGAAACAGCGCCGCCCCCAGGGTGACCACCAGCGGCGTGGCCTGAAGGATCGCCGAGGCGCTGGAAATCGGCGTCAGCACGATGGCAGAGACAAAGCACATCGTGCCGATGATTTCCCCCAGCGCGCGCAGGGCGATGGGCAGGTTCAGCATGTCGCGGCTCAGCGGTTTGCGCCCCTGTGCCACGACAACACCGCCAAAGACCAGCGCGCCGCCAAGGCCCAGCATGACCAGAATCTGCCCGACGCTCAGCGCATCGGCCAACAGCTTGATGAACATGTCCTCAAAGGCAAAGCCCAGCATCGACAGCACCATCAGTGCCGCGCCGCGAAAATTGTCCATGATGCCCGTCCTTTGCCAGTTGTCGCACCGATGCCCGGTTTTTGTGCAAAGGACAAGGGACGGCTGGCAGGCGCGCATCTGCGATGATAGCTGTCGGCCATGCGCTGGCCAAACATGACCCTCCCGCCACTGGTGACCTTGCTGACACTTGCTGTCGGCGCCTTTGGCGCCGCTGTGGCCTGGGCAATGTCCGCGCCGATCTTCATCCTGCTGGGGCCTGCGGTGGCGGTCTCGCTGGCCGGGCTGGCGGGGCTGCGCACCGGGGTCGACCTACGGCTGCGCGATGCCTGTTTTGTGGTGCTGGGCATTGCCGTGGGCGCGGGCTTTGACAGCGACGCATTGGGCGCGATGCTGCGCTGGCCGCTGGCTTTCGTGCTGATGGCGCTGGTGCTCTGGCTGATCCTTGTGGCCAGCCGCGCGGTGCTGACCCGGCACTTCGGTTTCGACGGACGCTCGGCGCTGCTGGCCGCTGCTCCGGGGCATCTCAGCTTTGTCATCGCCATCGCCGCGGACAGCGGGCTGGATGTGCCGCGCGTCTCCATCGTCCAATCGGTGCGCCTGCTGGCGCTGACGCTGGTGGTGCCCTTTGTCGCCATCGCCCTGGGGGTCGAGGTTTCGGGCAATATCGCGCCGCAGGGGCAGGCGATGGGCCTTGGCACCCTGGCCGTGCTTGCGCTGGTCTCGCTCGGGCTGGGGCAGGTTTTTGCCCGGCTGTCGGTGCCCGCGCCGCTGCTGCTGGGGGCGATGGTCGCCTCTGCCCTGGGGCATTTGACGGGGTTTGCCACGGGGGTGCTGCCGGGCTGGCTGATCCAGCCAGCCTATCTGGTGCTTGGCGCGCTGATCGGCACCCGGTTCTCCGGCGTGACACCCGCCCTGCTGATGCAGGGGCTGGGCGCGGGGCTGATGGTGACGGCGGTTGCCGTCGGGGTTGCGGGGCTGGGCGCGCTGCCGGTGGCGCTGGCACTGGGCATGCCGCTGGCCCATGTGCTGGTGGCCTTTGCCCCCGGCGGGCTTGAGACGATGATCGCTCTCGGTGTGGTGCTGGGGGTGGTCCCCGGCTTTGTCGCGGCCTGCCATATCGCGCGGCTGCTGGTGCTGACCGTGTTGCTGCCCCTGATGCTGGGCCGCCGGACCCCGGCGGCAGAGGGCTGCCCGTAGCGCCAATCACCCGAAGCTGAAATGCGCCTCATTGATCCGAAGCGCGGTGCGAAGTTCGGATCCACGATACCAGGGCCACAGCGCCAAGGAGGCCCGGCAGAACCGCGCACGACGCGCGGTCAGATGATCAAACTCAAGTGAATCAAGAGGGTCCCCGCAGAGAACCCCGCGACGCAGGCTCTGCTTGCGCGGTCCTGTCAGTTTTCCATCCATCCGGCCCAGGGCGCCCCCGGTGGCGTGGTGAGCTAATTCTTCGGCCGGATCACCAGTCGGTTGCCGTTCTTCTCGGTCTCCAGCGCGGTGAGCGCCGCGACCAGCGCGCTCAGCTTGCTATGGCCATAGGTCCGCGTGTCAAAGTCCGGGTGGCTGGCCTGTATGGCCTGTCCGACCTGGCCAAGGTTGTACCAGCCGTCCTCGGCATCGATCTTGTCCATCGCTTCTTCGAACAGTGGCAGGGCCTTGTCGGCCTTGGCATTGCTCTCCCTGACGGTTTTGGGCGCATCCGGGTCGGGGATGTTCTCGATCAGGATGAAGCGGTTGTAGACATTGCGCAGCGCCGGGTTGGTCTTGGCCTCGCCGATGCCGATCACCGTCAGCCCGTCCTCGCGCAGGCGGTTCACCAATGCGGTGAAATCACTGTCTGAGGAGACAATGACAAAGGCGTCGAACTTGCCGCCATGCAGGATGTCCATGGCATGGATCACCAGACCGATGTCGGTGGCGTTCTTGCCAGTGGAATTCGAGGTTTCCTGGTGCGCCACCAGTCCCAGCTCGTGAATCGGTTGTTTCCAGCCCTTCAGATGCGGGTTCGACCAATCCCCATAGACCCGCCGCAGTGCAGGCTCCCCGATGGAGGCAACCTCGCGCATGATCTTGGTGGCATGTTTGGCGGGCACATTGTCCGCGTCGATCAGCACCGCCAGCAGGGGGCGGTCGCGTGGCGCGGTATTGCGGATTTGATCTGTCATGCAAGCGGTGTGGCAGAGCACCGGGGTGAAGTCTAGCAACTTGAGTCATCTGCCGCGGATCAGGCAGGCGGCGGCACCGGAGCGCGGTTATTCCGGGGCAGGGGGTTGGGCCAGATCGTCCAGCCCCTGCCGCAGCGCTTCGGCCATGCCGGTCGCCTCCATATGCTGGCGCAGGCGCTGGTTGTAGCCGCCCTGCGTGTTCAGGGCCCCCAGCAGGGCTTCGCTTGTCAGACCCGACAGGTTCGAGGTCACCAGCGCCCGCAGAAAGGCCTCTCCCTGCGTCTTGTCCGATACATGATCGCCCAGCCAGTCTGCCGCGTCCTGGAGCATCCGGGCGACGGGCGAAAGCACGGCCTGGGCGCAAAGATATGCCGACAGCTCATCCGCGGTCTGCAGCGGGAAGATGCTGTTCCGGGCACCGAACAATTCGCCGACAAGGGCCGCGTCACCCTGCATCATGACGGGTGTTCCGCCCTCGGCAATGCCGGGAAAGGGCATCATGATCGCCACCGCCCGCGCGGGACGCACCATGGCATCGGCCTCCGTCAGGCTCGCCCCGGCCATGAAGGTGATGATCCGCTGGTCTTCGCGAAAGGTGAGCGCGCCCAGAATCTCAGGCGCGGTTTCGGCCATCAGTCCCAGAAAGATGACATCGCTTGCGTCCACGACGCCCTGATTGCCCGCGATGCTGACATTGGCGAGGCTTTCAGCCAGGGCATTTGCATGGGCCGCACTGCGTTCTGACACGGTGATCTGATGACCATCCGCGGCAATGCCCCGGACCGCTGCGCTGGCAATCTTGCCGCATCCTATGACACCAATTCTCATGGTGTCGGAGGTTAGATGAATTTGTCCTCGGCGTCATCATCGGATCGAAGATGGGGAACCGGACCGTCGGCGAAGCGCGGTGAAAGTCTGGAAAGATCCCGTTCCGTTTTCCCAAGCGCGGAATCAAGGCCGCAGGCCGCCGCGCATCATGCCAGAGGCATGTCTCCGACATGACGGGCCGTCCCCTGGCACGGCGATTTGGCTGCTATAATGCTACATCGTTATGTAGGATGTGCTTGGCCGCCATAAAGTGCCAGTCACTGAGGTCGGATCGTCGCACCACGACCCGTCAATGCGCGGCTTTGCGCATGGCAGCTTCGTCCGCACAGCAGACACTGATCCAGACTGCGCCGGAGGTTCGGTTTGGGGCGGAAGTGCCTGGAACGACGTCCCGACAGATTTCGGAAAATCCGAAGGGTCCGGGCACTTTCGCGCGGCAGTCGACAATGCCACATCCTGTGACGCCAATTCTCACGCAAATCCCCCGATGACATTGACCGTTGTGCCCAACACCCTCCCGGCGGAAAACCCTCAGGACTTCTTGATCGGCACGCCATAAAGCTCAAGCCGGTGGCCGCGCAGTTCATAGCCCAGTTTCTCGGCGATCTTTTCCTGCAGTGCCTCGATCTCGGCGTCGACAAATTCGATCACCTCGCCCGAATGCATGTCGATCAGGTGATCGTGGTGGTCGCGTTCCGCGTCTTCATAACGCGCGCGGCCGTCGCCGAATTCCAGCTTGTCGAGAATCCCCGCCTCTTCGAAGAGTTTCACGGTCCGGTACACGGTCGCGATGGAGATGCCGGCATCCAGCGCCACGGCGCGGCTGAACAGCGCTTCCACATCGGGGTGGTCCTCGCTCTCTTCGATCACGGTGGCGATGGTGCGGCGCTGGCCGGTCATGCGCAGGCCCATAGCCTCGCAGCGTTTGATGATGGGTTTGCTCATGACGCATCTTTCCGCTTCGTTCGGACCCCTGCTTTAGCGGGAAACGTGAACCGGTGCCACCGGGTTTCGCACCCCGAAGCAGACCGAGTGGCGGTCAAAGGTTGACTTCTGCACTGCAGCACGCCATCTGGGGGGCAAGCGATGCCTTCTGCCGCGTGAGCAGTGCCGGTGCCAGCCCCCTTTGACAGATGTCGGGGCGTAAATGCACTCCGGTTCACAAGGTCCGCCGATGTTCCCAAAATCACGCGTGGGGCCAAACGCCGATGGACAGGTGTTGTGGCAGTCAGCCCGATACCTGCGATTCCCTTGGCGTGACCCTGCGGGCGCGTGATGCGCCCCGACGATAGGGCGTGGGCCTTGCCCGTGCCGGAAAGAATGAAGATGAGCGATTTCGACATGATGGAGCTGCCGCCGAAACTGGTGGCGCGGCTCAGGGAAATGGGGATCACCGACCCGACCCCGATCCAGAAACAGGCGATCCCCCATGCGCTGAACGGGCGCGACGTGATGGGCCTGGCGCAGACCGGCACCGGCAAGACGGCGGCCTTTGGCGTGCCGCTGGTGGCGCAGATGCTGGAAAACCCCCGCCGCCCCGGACCGCGCTGCGTGCGGGCCCTGGTGCTGGCACCGACCCGTGAACTGGCCCAGCAGATCATGGTCAACCTCAAGGGCTATTGCGAGAATACGCCGCTCAAGGCGCAGATGGTGGTTGGCGGCGTTTCGATCAATCCGCAGATCAAGCGGCTGGAGCGGGGCGTGGACATGCTGGTGGCGACACCGGGCCGTCTGCTGGACCTGATGGACCGCCGCGCGGTGGACCTGAGCGAGACAACCTTCCTGGTGCTGGACGAAGCGGACCAGATGCTGGACATGGGGTTCATCCATGACCTGCGCAAGATTTCCGCCGTGATCCCGAAAGAGCGTCAGACGATGCTGTTTTCGGCCACCATGCCCAAGCTGATGAACGAGATCGCCAATTCCTATCTGGTCCGGCCGATCCGCATCGAAGTCACCCCGCCGGGCAAGGCTGCCGACAAGGTCACCCAGGAGGTCCATTTCATCGCCAAGGCGGAAAAGACCGCGCTGCTGACCGAGCTGCTGGCCAAGCACAGGGGCGAGCGGGCGCTGGTCTTTGGCCGCACCAAACACGGGTCGGAAAAGCTGATGAAGACGCTGGTCAAGGCCGGTTTCGATGCGGCCTCCATCCATGGCAACAAGAGCCAGGGGCAGCGTGACCGCGCCATCGAAGGGTTCAAGGAGGGCAAGATCACTGTGCTGGTGGCCACCGATGTGGCCGCGCGCGGGCTGGATATTCCCGATGTGAAACACGTCTACAATTATGAACTGCCCAATGTGCCCGACAATTACGTGCACAGGATCGGCCGGACCGCGCGGGCGGGCAAGGATGGCGCCGCCATCGCCTTTTGCGCGCCGGACGAGATGGGCGAACTGAAGGCGATCCAGAAGACCATGGGCATTTCGATTCCCGTGGCTTCGGGCCGGATCTGGGAAGCCTCCGAAATTCCCGACAAGCCCAAACAGGCTGGCGGACGTCGCCGCGGCGGCGGCGGTGGCGGCGGCCGCCCCGGTGGCGGTGGCCCGCGTGGCGGCGGTGGCGGCGGCGGTGCTGCCAAACCCGGCGGCGCAGCACGCAACCGGCGCCGTGGTGGCGGCGGTGGCAAACCCAGGGGCCAGCACGCGGCCTGAGAAGGCCAGTGACCCCGGGGACCGGATGCGTGGCATCTCGCGGCTGGTAAGAGCAGGGCGGCGGAGGGGTGAACCTTCCGCTGCCTTTTGTTGTGGCGGGGGCGTCGGAATTGGCTGTTCCGAACGAAAGGCCTGCGCAATCCTGCGGGCCGTCCTGATTTGTTCAAGGACCGGGGGCCTTGTCGAATGCCACGCAAAGGCGAGGCGAAACAACGGCATTTCTGATCCGGACCGGACCTTCGGCACGGTGGGGGTGAAGTTCCGCAAAGCGGACTTTGCTGCCGTCGATCACTGGCACCCAGGCCCGGAACAAGCCGAAGGCGCCGGGCCATCGCCTGCCCGCCCGTCGCACCGAAGGTGCGCCGTTGATCGTCCGCATGCCTTTGGCATGACGGGTAGGCGATTTGGTGAGGTTGGGTATTCCCTCGTTGGGATTCATCACGGTTGAGAAATAAAGTGGCATGAACCAAGGTCAGCATCGCCCACCCCGGGCAGGCGACGGCCCGGCTTGCGCTTTGCGTCACTTCGCGCTCATTCCCGACTTCCGCTGCGCCAGCCGCGGACATCCGTTTTGCACGCCGCTCCTGTGAGCCAGCGCATTTCCGGTTTTCGTTGAAACGAAGCATCGCCAATGTCCAGAGAACGCCGGAGGCGTGGCGGGTGTTGGCGATACAACAGCAACGGTTTGATCACGCATTGACTTCCCGGTTCCGTTGACCGTTGTTGTGGCCATGGAACGCAAGGATCACATGGACCTCTTCGGGGCGGTGGCGCTGGTCGTCTTTGCCCTTCACCTGGGCTTCAACCAGGTGGTGGTCAAGGTCACCGCAGGCGGGTTCAACCCGGTGTTTTCGGCCGGTCTGCGCTCGGCGGGTGCGGTTGTGGTGCTGCTGATCTGGATGAAACTGCGCGGCGTGTCGCTGCATGTCCCGCGCCGGGCGTGGTTTGGCGGTATCCTGTCGGGCCTGTTCTTTGCCTTTGAATTCATGTGCCTCTTCATTGCGCTGGACATGTCCACCGTCAGCCGCGTCTCGGTGATCCTCTATACGATGCCGGTCTGGCTGGCGATCCTGGCGCATTTCCTGTTTCCGGGCGAGGGGCTGACCCGGTTCAAGGTGCTGGGCCTGATCATGGCCGTGGCGGGCGTGGCGATTGCGCTGCTGGACAGGGATGCGGCCGGGGCCAGCTGGACCAGCGATCTGCTGGCACTGGCGGCAGCGCTCTGCTGGGCGGGGATCGTGCTCTGCGTGCGGATCACGCCGCTGTCAGAGGTGCCGCCCGCGCAGCAGCTCATGTTCCAGGTGGCGATATCCGGCCCGATCCTGCTGCTGATCGCGCCGCTGTTCGGGCCGCTGATCCGCCAGATCGAGCCGGTCCATATTGCCGGTATCCTGTTCCAGATCATCGCCGTGGCCAGCTTCGGTTTCCTCGCGTGGTTCTGGCTGATGTCGATTTACCCGGCATCCTCGGTGGCCTCCTTCAGCTTTCTGTCGCCGGTGTTTTCGGTGATCCTGGGCTGGCTGCTGCTGTCGGAAGAGGTGACCGCATCGGTCTGGGGGGCGCTGGCGCTGGTCGCCGCGGGCATCTATCTGATCAACCGCAGGCCGCGGGTGAAAAAGGCCGTCCCGCCCGCCGTGTAACCGGGCGGCTCAGGTCCCGCAGAAGGTCGCGGGCACGATTTCGTCCTGCGAGGGCGGGCGGGCAAGTTCGGGGTCGGTTTCCTCGAACGGCGTGCAGAGCGCCTTCATCAACCGCTCAAAGGGCGCCATGTCGCCCGCGACAGCAGCTTCGATCATCTGCTCGATCCGGTGATTGCGCGGGATCACCGCCGGATTTGTGGCCTGCATCAACGCAAGAGGTGCCGGCTCCGATGCGATGCGGTCGCGCCAGCGGGTTGCCCAGGCGTCAAAGGCCGCGCGGTCGGTGAACTGATCGCGGGCGGTCTCCTTGCCAAGGGCGCGGAAGCTGTTGGTGAAATCCGCGCCGTCCTTCTGCATCAGCGCCAGCAGATCCTCGATCAATGCGGTGTCATCCGCCACCGGGGAGGCAATGCCGAGCTTGGCGGCGAAACGGCTGCGCCAGGCCTTTTCGATCTGCCCGGGCATCGCGTGGATCACTTCGGTGGCTTCCTCGACAGCGGCATCCTTGTCGTCCATCTGCTGGATCAGGGCCGTCGCCAGCTGCGCCATGTTCCAGACCGCGATATTGGGCTGATTGCCATAGGCATAGCGGCCCTGCTGGTCGATGGAGCTGAACACCCGGCCCGCGTGAAAGGCATCCATGAAGGCGCAGGGGCCATAATCGATGGTTTCGCCGGAAATCGTTGCATTGTCGGTGTTCATCACCCCGTGGATGAAACCCACGGACATCCATTGCGCAATCAGGCCGGCCTGGGCGGCGCAGACCTCGCGCAGCAGGTCCATCGGGCCCTTGGCATCCGGGTAATGGCGCCGGATCGCATAGTCGGTCAGGGTCTTGAGGTTCTCGACCTCGCCCCGGTGGGCAAAGACCTGAAAGGTGCCGACCCGCAGGTGGCTGCGGGCCACGCGGGTCAGCACGGCACCGGGCAGGGCGCCCTGTTCGCGCCAGATGTCCTCGCCCGTGGCGACAGCAGCCAGCGCGCGGGTGGTGGGGATGCCAAGCGCATGCATCGCCTCGCTGACCAGATATTCCCGCAGCACCGGACCAAGCCAGGCACGGCCGTCGCCCATGCGCGAATAGGGGGTGGGGCCGGAGCCCTTGAGCTGGATATCGCGGCGGATGCCGTCACGGCCCAGCACCTCGCCCAGCAGGATCGCGCGGCCATCGCCCAGCTGCGGGTTGTAGGTGCCGAACTGGTGGCCCGCATAAAGCTGTGCAAGCGGTGCGGCGCCTTCCGGCAGCTGATTGCCGCTGAACACCGCCGCGCGGTCCTCGGGCGGCACGCCATCAAGACCCGTCAGATATGACATGTCATCATTGAAGGCGAGCAGCCGGGGGGCCTTGACCGGTGTCGGGTTCAACCGGCTGTAAAAGGCCTGCGGCAGGGCGGCATAGCTGTTGTCAAAGGTCAGCGGTTTCATAGCTTTCTCGACATGAACACATAATTGTCACGCGGGGCGAATCCAGCGCGGCGATAGAGTTTCTTGGCCGCCTCGTTGGTCTGGTCCACCTCCAGGTGGATGGCGCGCAGCCCGCCGCCCGCCAGCGCCCGGGGCAGGGCGATCAGCGCTTCGGAGGCGATGCCGCGGCCGCGCACGCCGGGGCGGATGTAAAGCTCGTCTATGATCGCATCCAGCCCGCCGAATTCCACCGACCAGCCAAAGGTGATCACGATATAGCCGATGGGCGCACGCGGCGGGCCGATCAGATAGGCCGCACCATAGGGGATACCCTCCAGCAGCGGGGCCACACCGGCGCGGCGCGCCTCCTCCGTCAGTTCGATGCCTTCCTCGGCGTGAAAGGCCGCGACCAGCGCCAGCAGCTTGTCCAGATGCTCCGGCTTGCCGAGGGTAAGCGAGGCGCTCATAGCCGTGCCAGACGCTCTGTCAGCAGGGCAAAGAAGCCGTCGGCGTCGATCCCGCCCATGAACATCGCATTGGGCGCGCGGTCGGTGACGCGCCACCAGTCGGCCACGGTCATGCCCATGGTCAGCTCCGATGTCACCTCGATCTCCACGTTGATGTGGCGGCCGGTGAAAAGCTCCGGTTTGATCAGATAGGCGGTGACGCAAGGATCATGCAGCGGCGCACCTTCGGAGCCGTATTTCTCCTTGTCGAAACGCTCGAAGAAATCGGTCATCTGCGCCACCGCAATGCCTGCGGGGGTGTTCAGCGCGCGAAAGGCATCGTTGCGCGGTTTGGTCACCAGCGCCTTATGGGTCACATCCAGCGGCATGACCACCAGCGGCACCCCTGATCTGAAAACGATATCAGCGGCTTGCGGGTCGACATAGATGTTGAATTCCGCCGTGGGCGTAATGTTGCCCCCCTCGAAATAGCCGCCGCCCATCAGGACGATCTCCTGCACCTTTGCCACGATGTCCGGGGCCTTCTCGAAGGCCGTGGCGATATTGGTCAGCGGCCCGAGCGGGCACAGGGTGACGCTGCCGGCAGGCTCGGCGCGCAGGGTGTCGATGATGAAATCCACCGCATGGCCGTCCTGCAGCGGCATTTTTGGATCGGGCAGGTCGGGACCGTCGAGGCCGGTCTTGCCATGCACATGTTCTGCGGTGACCAGATCGCGGCCCAGCGGGCGGTCACAGCCCGCAAAGACCCGGATCTGCGGCTTGCCCGCCAGTTCGCAGACGATGCGCGCGTTTTTCGATGTCAGGTCCAGCGGCACATTGCCCGCGACGCAGGTGATGCCCAGCACCTCGATATCCTCCGGGCTGGCCAGCGCCAGCAGGATGGCGACGGCATCGTCCTGGCCGGGGTCCGTGTCGATGATGATCTTGCGAGGGGGCATGGGAAAATCCTTTTGGCTGAAATAGGGCGTTTGGTGGCGGAACGAAAGGGGGCGGGGTCAGGTTGCGGTTTCGCGCTCGCGGGCCTTCACCGCGTCCCAGAGCGCATCCATCTCCTCCAGCGTGCTGTCTTCGGGGCGTTTGCCGCGCGCGGCTAGCTGCGCCTCGACGCCGGCGAAACGGCGGGTGAACTTGGCATTGGCGGCGCGCAATGCCGCCTCGGGGTCCAGCCCCAGATGGCGGCCCAGGTTGGCCATGACAAACATCAGGTCGCCGAATTCCTCTTCGGTTTCCGCCTGGCTCAGCGTGTCGCGGGCTTCGACCAGTTCGGCGGCTTCTTCGGCGATCTTGGCAATCACCTCGGCAGTGTCGGGCCAGTCGAATCCCACCCGCGCGGCGCGTTTCTGCAGCTTGTAGGCGCGCAGCAGGGCGGGCAGGCCGACCGCCACACCGTCGAGCGCGCCTTTCTGCGCCTTTCCGGCACGTTCCCGCGCCTTGATCGCCTCCCAGTCGGCGGTTTGCTGCTCGGCCGATTTGTCGCGGGATTCATCGCCAAAGACATGCGGATGCCGGGCCACCATCTTGTCTGAGATGTTGCGCACCACGGATTGAAAGGTGAAATGACCCGCCTCGCTGCCCATCTCGGTGTGATAGACGGTCTGCAGCAGCAGATCGCCCAATTCGCCTTCCAGTTCGGCCCAGTCGCTGCGCGCGATGGCATCTGCAACCTCATAGGCTTCCTCGATCGTATAGGGGGCGATGCTGGCAAAATCCTGTTCGATGTCCCAGGGGCAACCGGTTTGCGGGTCGCGCAGGCGGCGCATGATTTCGAGCAGCCGTTCGATGCCTGCCTCTGGGTCGTGGATAAGATCTTGTGCCATTGCAGCCGGGTCCTGTCTGGTGTCAGATGCGAAGGTGAGTTTTTACGTACGAGGAGTCCAGCCCATGGTTGTTGTCAACCGCATCGCCGATTTCAGCGAGGATATGACCGCCTGGCGGCGGCATCTGCACACCATCCCGGAACTGGGGCTGGAGTGCCATGAGACGGCGGCCTTTGTCGCGGCGCGGCTGCGCGAATTCGGCGTGGACGAATTGCACGAAGGGGTGGCAAAGACCGGGATCGTGGCCATCATCAACGGGCAGGGCGTGGGCCCCACCATCGGGTTGCGCGCCGATATGGATGCGCTGCCGATTCTCGAAGAAACCGGGCTGGACTATGCCAGCACCCATGCGGGCAAGATGCATGCCTGCGGCCATGACGGCCATACCGCGATGCTGCTGGGGGCGGCGAAATACCTGGCCGAGACGCGCAATTTCGCGGGCCGGGTGGCACTGCTGTTCCAGCCCGCGGAAGAGGCCGGCGGCGGCGGCGAGGTCATGGTGAACGAAGGTGTCATGGACCGGTTCGACATCGCCCAGGTCTATGCGCTGCACAATGCGCCGGGGCTGGATTTCGGACGGTTCCACACCACCGCCGGGCCGATCATGGCGGCGGCGGATACCTTTACCATCCGGCTGACCGGGCAGGGCGGCCATGGCGCGCGGCCCCATGAATGCATCGACCCGGTGGTGGCCGCCTGTGCGCTGGTGCAATCGCTGCAGACCATCGTCAGCCGCAACACCAACCCGCAGTCGCAACTGGTGATCTCCACCACCCAGATCCACACCGGCACCACCGACAATGTGATCCCCGAAGAGGTTTATATCAACGGCACCGTGCGCACCTTTGACAAGGAGGTGCAGACCATGGTCATACGCCGGATGCGGGCCATCGTGGACGGCCATGCCGCCAGCTTTGACCTGCGGGCGGAGCTGGATTTTGAATTCGGCTATCCGCCCACGGTCAATGACCCCGCAAGCACCGGTTTCGCCGCCGCGGTCGCGGAAGAAGTGGCCGGCAATGCCGGGGTGGAAACCCATTTCGCGCCCGTGATGGGGGCAGAGGATTTCTCCTATATGCTGGAGGCGCGGCCGGGGGCCTATCTGCTGCTGGGCCAGGGTGAGGGCGCTGGCGTGCATCACCCGAAATACAATTTCAACGATGAGATCGCGCCCATCGGCGCATCCTTCTTTGCCCGGCTGGTCGAGCGGGCGCAACCCATGGCAGGGAGCTGACAAATGGCGCTGGAAGACGCGAAAACCCAGGTCGATCAGGCCTTTACCCGCGACGATCTGAAGGGGCCGAGTTTCGAGAACGCCTTTGGCGGGGCCACGTCCTTTCTGCGGCGGCGCTATACCAAGGATCTCAGCGGCGTGGACATCGCCGTGACCGGCGTGCCCTTTGACCAGGCGGTGACCAACCGCACCGGCACCCGCCTTGGCCCCCGCGCCATCCGCGAGGCCAGCGCGCTGCAACCCTATGATCCGCCCTATGGCTGGGATTTCGACGTGCTGAGCGAATTTGCCATCGCGGATTATGGCGATCTGGCCTTTGATTATGGCCATGTCTCGCAGTTTCCCGCCGCTCTCACGGCGCATATCAAGGGGATTCTGGATGCCGGTGCCGCAACTGTGGTGCTGGGCGGCGATCACTACATCAGCTTTCCGATCCTCAAGGCCTATGCAGAGAAATACGGGCCGATCAGCCTGTTGCAGTTCGATGCCCATTCCGACACCTGGCCGGATGACGACATGGAGCGGATCGACCATGGCACGATGTTCTACAAGGCGGTGAAATCGGGGATCGTGGACCCGGCGACAAGCGTTCAGGTGGGCATCCGCACCACCAACCCCGATACATTGGGGGTGACCACCATCGACGCCCGCGACGTGCATGAAAACGGGCCTGCCGCCGCCGTGGCGAAGATCAAGGAAGTGCTGGGAGACCGGCCCTGTTACCTGACCTTCGACATCGACGCGCTGGACCCGGCCTTTGCCCCCGGCACCGGCACGCCGGTCTGGGGCGGGCTGACATCGGCGCAATGCGCGATCATGCTGCGCGATCTGGCGGGGATCAACATCATGGGCGGCGACATCGTCGAGGTCTCTCCGCCCTTTGACACCACCGGGGCCACGGCGATTGCCGGGGCGCATGTGGCGACGGAGATCCTTTGTCTGCTGGGGCACCGGATGCGGACGGCATGAGCGGCAAGAACCAACCCATCAGCGGCAACGACCTGGCGCGGTTTTCGGGGCCGAATACCTTCATGCGGCTGCCATCGGTGAACGATCTGGCCGGGCTGGATGTGGCGGTGCTGGGCGTGCCGATGGATATCGGCACCTCCTGGCGCTCCGGCACCCGTTTCGGCCCCAAGCAGGTCCGCAGCGAAAGCGCCATGCTGCGGCCCTATAACCTGGCCACCGGGGCGGCCCCCTTTGACAGTTTGCAGGTTGCGGATATCGGTGATCTGGCAATCAACACCTTTTCGCTGAGCGACAGTTTGCGCATTATTGCAGAGAGTTACGACGCGATCCTCAACTATGATGCCATTCCGCTGGCCATCGGCGGCGATCATTCCATCACCCTGCCGATCCTGCGGGCCATGGCGCGGCGCCACGGGCCGGTGGCGCTGATCCATGTGGATGCCCATGCGGATGTGAACGACGAGATGTTCGGCGAGCGGGAGACCCATGGCACCGTGTTCCGCCGGGCACATGAAGAAGGGCTGATAAACCCTTCGAAAGTCTATCAGATCGGGCTGCGCGGGACGGGGTACGGGGCGGATGATTTTACCGAGGCGGCGGGCTGGGGTTTTCAGCAGTTCCCGGCGCATGAGCTCTGGGGGCGCAGCCTGTCGGCGCTGAGCGGCGAGATCCGCCGCGACATCGGCGAACTGCCGACCTATGTAACCTATGACATCGACAGCCTTGATCCGGCCTTTGCCCCCGGCACCGGCACGCCGGAGATCGGCGGGCTGACCACCATGCAGGCGCTGGAGCTGATCCGGGGGCTGCGCGGGCTGAACATTGTCGGGGCCGACCTGGTTGAAGTGTCGCCGCCCTACGATACGTCGGGCAATACGGCGCTGACCGGGGCGAACCTGCTTTTCGAGCTGTTGTGCGTCCTGCCGGGGGTGGCCTACCGCTGAGAGGGCGGAAGAGTGTATTTTTGGAACAATGAGAGAGCGGGGTGCGCATGTATTTCATCTTGATTTTGATCATCCTGCTCGGCGGGCTGCTGGGCTATGTCCGGCTGGCGCCGCATAACGTGATGCGCTGGCATCATGCGGCGGCCGGCGCGCCGCTGGGCGAGACGCAACTGGAGGGCGGCTTTATCTGGCGCGAGGATGTGGGGGCGGCGGGGCCTGCCAGGCTGGCGCAGCTGGACCGGATCATCCGCGACACCCAGGGGACGCAGGTTCTGGCCGGGTCTGTCGCGGACGGGCAGGTCACCTATGTCAGCCGCACCCGCTGGATCGGCTTTCCCGATTACACCACGGTGACCCTGGATGACGGGATTCTCGAAGTCTTTGGCAGGCTGCGCTTCGGCCGCTCAGATTTCGGGGTAAACGCCAAGCGGATTAAAGGCTGGCTGGCCCAGCTCTGAGGACAGGCAGCCCTTTTGCACCTCGCGCCACATCGGCACGTTCAGTGACATCTGGCATTGTGCCATGAACATGCGCCCATCCACCTGCAGGCAGATGGTTTCGCCCAGTTCGACGCGGTTGTGGTTGCGGTCGGTGCAATAGCAATCAACCGTCTTGCCGCTGGGCGAGGTGACATCACCCCAGGTGACGGCAGGCAGGGCGATGAGCCCGAGGAGAAGCGTGGCGCGAAACATGGGGCCATTATAGCACGCGGCGGCCCTTGACCAAAGCCTTTCCATCGGCGACATCCCTGACGATGATACCCATGGACCGTCTTTTGCAGATCACCCAGCGCTTCCAGTACCTGGAAGCCGCCATGTCTGCCGGGTCCGACGGGGCCGATTTTGCCGCATTGGCCAAGGAATATGCCGATCTGAAGCCGGTGGTGGAACAGATCGACCATTACCGCCAGTTGCTCAAGGACATGGAGGAGGCCAGGGCGATGCTGGCCGACCCGGAGATGGCCGAGCTTGCCCGCGAGGAATTGCCGACGCTGAAGGAAGCGCTGCCGAAGGCGGAGGCGGCGCTGCAACTGGCGCTTTTGCCCCGCGATGCGGCGGATGCCAAGCCCGCGATGCTGGAAATCCGGCCCGGCACCGGGGGCGATGAGGCGGCCCTGTTCGCGGCGGATCTGCTGCGGATGTACCAGCGCTATGCCGAGGCGCGCGGCTGGGGGTTCGACCTGATCGAAAGTCAGATGACGGAGCTGGGCGGGGTCAAGGAAGTGGTGGCCCATGTCACCGGCCAGAATGTCTTTGCCCGGCTCAAGTTCGAAAGCGGCGTGCACCGGGTTCAGCGGGTGCCCAGCACCGAGAGCGGCGGGCGCATCCACACCTCTGCCGCCACTGTCGCGGTGCTGCCGGAGGCCGAGGACGTGGATATCGAGATCAATGCCAATGACCTGCGCATCGACACGATGCGGTCCTCGGGTGCCGGCGGGCAGCACGTCAATACAACGGATTCCGCCGTGCGGATCACCCATATCCCGACCGGCATCGTGGTGACCTCTTCCGAGAAATCGCAGCACCGCAACCGGGACAAGGCGATGCAGGTGCTCAAGGCGCGGCTTTACGACATGGAACGCTCGCGGGTGGACAGTGAACGTTCAGCCGACCGGGCGGCGCAGGTCGGCTCCGGCGACCGGTCGGAGCGGATCAGGACCTATAACTTTCCGCAAGGGCGGATGACCGACCACCGGATCAACCTGACGCTCTACCGGCTGGATGCGGTGATGCAGGGCGATCTGGACGAGATCGTGGATGCGCTGACGGCGGATGCCCAGGCGCAGCAGCTTGCGGCGATGAACGCATGACCACCGCGGGCGCCCTGATGGCGGCGGCTGCGGCGCGGCTGAGGGCGGCGGGCGTGCCGGACCCGGCCCGCGATGCGCGGCTGTTGCTGGCCCATGCCGCATCGGTGGATGCCGGGCGGGTAACGCTGATTGCGCCGGAAGAGGTGGCGCCCGAAATCGCGGAGCGGTTCGAGCGGCTGGTGTCGCTCAGGGCGGTGCGGGTGCCGGTCAGCCAGCTGGTGGGCGCAAGGGCCTTTTATGGCCGCGACTTCAAGGTCAGCCGCGATGTGCTGGACCCGCGGCCGGAAACCGAGACGCTGATCGAACTGGCGCTTGGTGCGCCATTCGCGCGGGTGCTGGACCTTGGCATCGGGTCGGGCTGTATCCTCGTGACCCTGCTGGCGGAGCGGAAAGAGGCGACGGGGCTGGGGATCGACCTGTCGGAGGGGGCCTGCCTGCAGGCCAGCGCCAATGCCATGGTGCATGGGGTGGCGGCGCGGGCGGATATCCGGCAATCGGACTGGTTCGATGCGGTTGAGGGGCGCTTTGACCTGATCGTGTCCAATCCTCCTTACCTTGCTGCCGACGAAATGGCCGACGTGGCGCCCGAGCTGCGTGACCACGAGCCGCGCATCGCGCTGACCGACGGGGCGGACGGGCTGTCGGCCTATCGGACCATTGCGGCGGAGGCGCAGGGTTATCTGACCGCAACCGGCCGGGTGCTGGTGGAAATCGGCTGGCAGCAGGGCGATGCGGTGCAGGAGATTTTCCGGCGCGCGGGCTGGGGTGACGTGCATCTGGCCCATGATCTGGGCGGGCGCGCACGGGTGGTAAGGGCCGCAAACCCGGCCTGAGTGGCGGAAACGGGCCACTTTATTTAATTTTCGCCACTTTGCCCTTGCCCTGTCGCCCCTCCCATGTTTTATCGAAGGTGTTGCAGCGGTGGATGCCTTTGGCGGTCCCGCGCGGCGGTAAGCCCAACAATCTTTCGCAATCGGGTGCAATTTGGCGATGATCGCTGCACCGGTTCTTTTGACAACTCACCAAAGACTGACATCATTTCATGAAATCCAGCAGATCACGGTCCCGGTCCAAGAATAACCGCAACCGGCAGCCGCAAAGCGGCGGTAATGTCGTCAACCGCGTCTTTGACAGCAGCGGTCCCGAAGGCAAGGTGCGCGGCACGCCCCAGCAGGTGATTGAGAAATACAATCAGCTTGCCCGCGACGCGCAGCTGAGCAACGACCGCGTTGCGGCAGAAAACTTTCAGCAGCATGCGGAGCATTACCTGCGCCTGCTGTCCGAAGCGCAGCGCGAGATTGACCAGCGCCGCGAGGAGCAGGAGCGCCAGAACCGCGAGCGTCAGGCCGAACGCGACCGCGAGCGGTCGGAGCGTCAGGAACGCGACGGCAGTCAGAATCAGCAGAACAACAATCAGAACAACAGCCATCCGGGCGATCAGCCCCAGCCGGGTGGTGATCAGCAGCCGGTGGTCGAAGAGGCCAAGCAGCCTGCGCCTGAAAAGCCCAAGCGCAGCAGGAAACCGGCGGCAAAGAGCGATCCTGCGTCACTGCCCGATTTCGTGACTGGTGGCAGCGATGACGATGATCAGGACAGCAGCGGTCTGGTGGAAACGCCGGAAAGCAAGCCCAAGCCCAAGCGCACCTATCGTCGCAAGCCCAAGGCGGAGAGCGACAGCAGCGATCCGAGCCAGGCTGCGGAATAAAGCGTCTGACGAAAGTCCTGACGTATCAGGCATGACGTGACGCGTTGAAATCTCTGATTTCAGGCAGCGTTACGTGAGTCTGGTTTTTCGCATGACGCTTTACAGCGTTTCGGGATTAACTTGAAACATCCAACATCACTTTTCGCGTTCGACCGCAGGGAGAGGCAGCGAACAAGTGATTCAGGTATATCCCGAAGCGCTATTGGAGCTTTGCCGGGTCGGTCCTCTGGCCCGGTCTCGGCAATGCATGTTCAGGAAATCAGGGTTGCAGGCTCCGGGCCAAGTCCGGCCATTTCCCGATAAAGGCGTCGCGGGCGCGGATGCCCGGTGACAGCTTCTGACGCCTGTCGTCCTGTGTCAGCCTGACAAAGATCAGCCTGCGTTTGCCCAACTCTGCCCAGCCGACATACCATCCCCAGCCGCGCGCATAGTCGAAACTGCGATCTGCCCGGCGCGGGTAGGCGCCGCCGGTCTTGCCGTGCAGGGTCCAGCCTTCGACGGTGCGTTGTTCGACGATGGCGCGGGTCTGTGCCATGGCCCGGGGGGTGACGGGCAGGGTATCGCGCAGCAGGGCGCGCAGGAAGCTCGCCTGCTCAAGCGGTGACACTTTCAGCGAGGATGCGATCCAGGCGCGTTCCAGGCCGTTGTCAAAGCCTGCATCGCCGGAAAAATCGGCATTGCCGTAGTCGAATGCCACCGCATAACCGGTCAGCCGGTGCTGGCCCAGGGCGGCGGTGATCCGTTGCGAGTACCAGACCACCGAATAGGTCAGCCAATCGGTCGGATCGGTGTCGCGGGTCCAGTTGTCGCCACCCCAGTCCGGTTCGCCGGGACGGTAGGAATGCAGGGGCGCATGGGCATCTTCCAGGATGCCTGCATCATACCCCATCACCGCCAGCGGGATCTTGAAGGTCGAGGCCGGGGTGACCCGCGTGTCGCAGTCGCCCTGCTCAAAAAGGATCGCGGCGCTTTGTGCATCCATCACCAGGGTGCAGAGGGTTTCCGCCCCGGTGGCAGAGGCCATGCCGATGCCGGTGGCGAGCACCAGTGCTGCGGGCAGGAGGGGGCGGGGGATGCGGGGCATGATTACTCCGGTTGCGGGGAGGCGGTGCCGTCAGCGTTAATATAGGTGACCCGCCCGAGGCGGCGCAGTTCCGCGCTGCGTTCCTTCCAGTCATAGCGGCGGTCCTGCAGCACCGGCGACCAGAACAATGTGCCGCCCTGACGCCAGGGGTCGATGATGACGCCCGCCTGCATCGGGGCACCTTTGGCGGTGATCACGGCGCTGGAATGTTCGATCAGGATCGGGTTTCCGGCATTGGCGATGGCGCGCTGGATCTCAAGGGTTTCGAAGCCGGCCTGGTTGAGCAGATGCTCCATGTCCGTGGCCCAGTGATAGCAGAGCCCGCGCGGCTTTTTCCCGGCGTTGACTTTGGCGTTATGCACGAGCGGCGCATCGGTGATCTGGTACTGCTGCGCCAGTTGAAAGGTATAGCGGTAGCTCAGATCCGCAGCCCGTGCGGCCTCTGCCGGGTCGACGCCGGGGGACATCGCCTGCAAGGCCCGGGTCAGCGCCGCCACATCCGCCCGCGACCCCTGTGAGGGGCCGGTGGGGGCGCAGGCGGCAAGTGCGCAGAGCAGCGCCAGTGCGGCAAGCCAGCGGATCATCGTTTTGCCACTTCGCGGGCGAGGGCGCAGAAGCCTTCAAGCGGGACCTGTTCGGCGCGTTCGGTCGGGGCGATGCCTGCGGCCTTCAGCAGATCCTCGATATCGGGGGCGATGCCCTTGAGCGCCGAGCGCAGCATCTTGCGGCGCTGGTTGAAGGCCATGGCGACCACGCGGTTCAGCACTGCCGCATCAGCCGGAAAACGCGGTTCCGGCAGGGCGGTCAGATGGACCACGGCAGAGGAAACCTTGGGCGGCGGGGTAAAGGCACCGGGCGGCAGATGCATGACGATCCGCGCCTCTGCCCGCCATTGCGCCAGCAGGGCGAGGCGGCCATAGGCCTTGCTGCCCGGCAGCGCCACGATGCGTTCGGCCACTTCGCGCTGGAACATCAGGGTCAGGCTTTCCCAGAAGGGCGGCCAGTCGCGCGGGGTCAGCCAGCGTATCAGCAGCTCGGTGCCGACATTATAGGGCAGGTTGGCCGCCACCCGGATCGGCGGCGTCAGATGGGCCAGCGGGTCGATGTCCAGCGCGTCGCCTTCGAGCACCGTCAGCCTGCCGGGATAGGCGGCGGCGATCTCGTCCAATGCGGGGCGGCAGCGGCTGTCCTTTTCGATGGCCAGCACATGGCGCGCGCCCTCTGACAGCAGACCCCGGGTCAGCCCGCCGGGGCCGGGCCCGATTTCGAGCACGTCGCATGCTGCGACATTCCCCGCCTGACGGGCGATCTTGGCGGTCAGGTTCAGATCCAGCAGGAAGTTCTGCCCCAGCGACTTGCGCGCCGAGAGACCATGGGTCTGGATCACCTCGCGCAGGGGCGGCAGGGAATCGATGGCGCTCATGCGGGGAGACCTGCGCCCGGATGCGGGGCCGGGATAGGTGTATTTCGGGAACAATGAAGCATCATGCGGTGCCCCTGGCCATGCGGTGGGCGAGCCGGATCGCCTCGATCATGCTGGTGGGGTTGGCCAGCCCCTTGCCCGCGATGTCGAAGGCGGTGCCGTGATCGGGCGAGGTGCGCACGAAGGGCAGGCCCAGGGTCACGTTCACGCCCCTGTCGAAATCCAGCGTCTTGATCGGGATCAGCGCCTGATCGTGGTACATCGCCACCGCCGCGTCATAACGCGCGCGGGCGGCGGCGTGGAACATGGTGTCGGCGGGCAGGGGGCCGGTGAGGTCAAACCCGGCGCTGCGCATCCCGGCGATCAGCGGTGCGATCCAGTCCAGCTCCTCGCGGCCCATGGCGCCGCCTTCGCCCGCATGGGGGTTCAGCCCGGCGATGGCAAGGCGGGGGGCGGCGATGCCGAAGAGATCGCGCAGGCCCGCATGGGTGATCTCGATGGTGCGGCGCAGGCTGTCGGGGGTCAGGGCCAGCGGCACTTCGGACAGTGCGATGTGGATCGTTGCCGGGACCACGCGCAGCTGATCCGAGGCCAGCATCATCACCACCTGAGAGACACCGGCAAGGGCGGCCAGGTATTCGGTATGGCCTGGATAGGCAAAACCGGCCCCGTCCTTCAGCGCCTTCTTGTGGATCGGCGCGGTACACAGGGCGCAGGCCCGGCCATCGCGCACCATCCCGACCCCGAGCGCAATCATGTCGATCACGCCCTGCGCATGTTCGGGGCGCGCGGTGCCGGGTGTCATGGCGGGGCCAAAGTCATGCGCCAGCACCGGCAGCGCATCTGACGAGACCCCGGCCGCCTCTGCCGCATCGGTGACGATGCGATGCGGGACATCGGCGGGCAGGTGGCGCGGATCGCCGAGCCAGAGCATCGGGATTTCACCGGCCAGGGCCATCCATGCGCGGGCGGCCACTTCGGGTCCGATGCCTGCGGGTTCACCACAGGAGATCACCACAGGCCTGTCCTGCAGCGCGCCGTCCCGGGGGGCTTCGGTCATTTCATGATGATGCGGGCATCGGCGCGCAATTGTTCCGTCAGCTGGTCCGCATAGCCTTGCAGTTTGCGCTGGCGCAGGCTCGACACCACGGCCTCGCGGCTGACCTCGGCATTGGCCTCGGCGGTGCGTTTGCACAGCATCAGGAACACCAGCGTCTGCCCGCCCGCCCGTGTCAGCGCGGTCGAGCTTTCACCCGGATCGAGCTTGGCCAGTTCGATCGCGATGTCCTGCGGGATTTCCGCCGGTTTCTTGGCGCCACGGTCCAGCACGCTTTCGGGCTGGCCCTGGGCCACGGCATAGAGATCGTTGCAGGTGTCGACCTCGCTGCGCACGCGGGCGGCCTCGTTCAGGGCCGCTTCGCTGCGACCGCCGGGGATGTAATAGGCGGCATATTCGATTTCGGAATAGGATTTGGCGGGCGCGCCGGTTTCCTCGATCCCGCGCAGCTGGAACAGGGCCACGGCATTGGGAATCGGCAGCGGCGATGTCACCTCGCCGGGGGCGAGCGCCAGCAGGATGGGGGCCAGCGAGGGCGGGAGTTTTTCCAGCGGGGTCCAGGGCATCCGGCCGCCCCGGCCACGGGAGGCGGTTGCGGAATACTGATGGGCATAGCGGGAGAATTCGGCCTCCGACTTGCTTTGGGCAATCCGGTCGGCCAGCGCGTTGACACGTGCGGCCTCCTGCGGCGGGGCGGGGATGATGATTTCCGACAAGAGCACGCGGATGCCGCTGCCCGCGCCGCTGCGGCCAAGTTCGCGGTCGATCTCGGCGTCGGAGATGTTCACCTGTGCGCCATAGCGGGCGCGGATCAGGTCGCGCCAGGTAAGCTGGGTGACGACGAAATCGCGGAAAGTCTGCTGCGACACGCCGGATTGTTCCAGCGCGGTGGTGAATTCTTCCACGCTGAGATTGGCGCGGGCGGCGAAATCGGACAGTCCGGACTGGACCGCCTCGTCGGACAGTTTCAGATCGAACCGGGCGGCGAATTCGTCGTGCAGACGGTCATTTATCAGCTCGTCGATGACATTCTCGCGGTCCGCGCCGGGGGCGTTCAGCAATTGCATGAAGCGCTGCCGTTGCTGGACCTCGAATTCGGTGACGATCCTGTCATTCACGCGCGCCACGGGGGCATAGAGGTTCTGCGCCATGACGGCGGGCGGCACCAGCAGGCACAGCGCCAGTCCAAGGGCCACGGCCCACCTTGAGATGGACGCCCACCTTGAGATGAACGCCCATCTTGAGATGAACGAAGGTGTCGGTCTGATCAATTCCGGCATGAGCGCACGTATCTTTCTGTTCCGTTGGAGGCGGCAAAGCCCCTGAGCCCGATGTTAAAACCGATATTGGTTGAGGGCTCAACACTTGTTGAAGTGGAATAGCGCCGATTGACCGAAAGGTCGACCGATACGCATTCATTGTTGTAGGTCAGGCCGAGCCCCGCCGAGGCGGCGCGGTCGTCGGCCACGTCGAATCGCCAGTCGGCCGAGGCGGTCCATTGCCGGTTGATCCGGTAATCGCCATCAAGCGCGATCTCGGAGACTGCCTGGGTGCGGTCCTCGGCCGGGTCGGAATCGAGCCAGACATAGCTGCCGCCCAGGCGTCCGCGGGTAAAGTCCCAGTCGCCGCGCAGCTCGGCCTTGGCAAACTGGAAATTGTCGTCGAACAAGCCGCGCCCGGTGAGGGACAGGCCCTGTGCGGTCTTGATCTGGCCTGCCAGCAGGAAATCCGAAGAGGTGCCTGTCAGGCCGGATGTCGTGGTGAATTCAAGGTCGGATTTCTCGCGCAGGACCTGACCGATGGTCAGATGCGCGTCCCATCCGGTGGGGTCAAAGCGCGACCAGTTGACGCCGATGGCCGCCACCGCATGTCTTTCGCGCCGGTCGGGCCGTGGAAACCGCGACAGCGACAGCAGGTTGCCTTCGTCGAATTCGACCCGGGTGCTTTCATCATTGGGGATGGCCAGACGGTTGCCGCCGGACCAGCCGATCTGAGCGATCGGTTCCAGCAGCTGGGACACGCCACCCCTGCCGCGCCGGATCATCGGATAGCGCAGGGCAATGGCCGCCGCCGGCACGATGTCGGAGTGGTTCTGGGCAAAGCTGCTGTCCTGCACGATATCGAAGGCATTGAAGCTGGCGCCGATCTGCCCGTCCGCAACCAGCCCGTTGCCAAAGGTCATGCGCCGCAGCCATTTGACTTCGCCGTGCAGGCGGGCCACGTCGCGCCCGATGATATCGGCATCCGAGGTGCGCCGGTGGCTGTGTGCCTGAATGCGCATCCGCAACTCGCCGCCGATGCCCGAGGGGAACAGCCGCCGCTCGTAGTCGCCGTCCAGCACGATGGTGGGCAGTTCGTCGTTCACCTCCGTATCGCGGAGAGATTCGAAATTGTAGATGCTGGCGCGCACATAGGCGTCGCGCCGCGCGCGGCTCACGGTAATCTGGCTGGAGAGGCGGTCCTTGGCGGAATAGCCGTAGTCTTTCAGATAGGCGGGGTCGCTGGTGGTTTCGATCCCGAATTCCAGCACATAGTCGCGCGCCAGGTCGAACCGGCCCACGCCAAAGAGATACCCCCGGGTTTCGCCGGGGCGCTGGTCGTCGCGGGTATAGGCGCCGTCGAACTGGATGCGTCCGGACCGGAAGGCCTGGCGGTAGCGGAATTCGAGGGTCCGGGTGGCGCTGGACAGATAGGGGCTCAGGGTCAGGTCGCGGTGTTCCCCGAGCTTGATGAAATAGGGAAGCTTGAAGCCGGTGCCCAGTTGCGAGGTGGTCCGGATCGAGGGCTGCAGGAACCCGGTGGCCCGTGCCAGCGTCGGGTCGGGCAGGCGCAGGCGCGGCAGGTAGAAGATCGGGACGTTGCGGATGTGGAAGGATGCTTCGTCGAAATAGAGCTGCTGTTCGAGCTTGTCGTGGATCACCCGCTTTGCCCTGATCTGCCAAAGCGGTGCGCGCCCGTCCTCGCAGACTTTGCAGGAGGTCACGGCGGTCTTGTAAAGCTGGCTGTAGCGCCCGTCGACGCGGTTGATCTGGTTGGCGGCCAGTTGCAACTGCTGGTTCAGGATCAGCCGGGCACCCCGCAGCAGGCCGTTCTGCAGATCCGGGTCCAGTTCCGCCGCATCCGCCAGGATCAGCGTATCCTCGCCTTCGGAGATGACGATGGGCCCTTCGATGGTGAGCGCGCCGGTGGTCTGGTTGTAGCTGATCGTGCGGGCGCGCAGGCGGGTTTCGCCCTGAAAGGCCTCCACGTTGCCCTGGGCCACCAGCGTCCGGTCACGGGTCAGGAAGACCTGGTCGGCCACCAGCACCGCCGCGGGTGGCGTGCCCTGCTGTGCCCCGGCGGTCAGTGGCATCACGGTGAGGGCCAGTATGAGCAGCCAGCGGCACACGCGTTTATCCATCCTCTGCATGCAGGAGCAGGCCAAGTGCCAGCAGGATCGCAACCGCAGGCGGCGCCCAGGCGGCGAGCAGAACGGGAATCTGCCCGTTCTCGCCAAGGATTTGTGCGAAGCTGCGAATGAAATACAAGGTGAACCCCAATAGCACAGATGCCAGTACAGCGACCCCTGTACCACCAAATCTGGTATGCCGCATGGTGAAGGCGCTCGCAACAAGAACCATCGCCATCAGGAAAAACGGCCGCGCGAACTCGGCCTGAAGCCAGACCCGGTGCTTGCGGGGGCTGAAGCCTGCCTGCTCCAGCTGGCGGATGAAGGCGGGCAGCTCATAGATCGAGACCGCGCCGGGCGCGCCGATGCTTTCGCGGATCCGCTCCACCGTCAGGGAGGAGGGAATGGTCAGCAACGCGTGGGTGGTGGCATTGCCTTCGGCATTGACCCCGGCCTCCAGCGGCCATGACTTGGCGTCGCGCAAGCGCCATTCGCGGTCGACCAATGCGGCCGATCCGGCCTCGATCCGGCGCACCGGCCCGCGGTCATGCTCATAGGTGATAAAGGTCACGTCATAGAGCACCGAGGCATCGGCATTCGAGCGCCAGGCGCGGATCACGGTCTGCCCATCGACATTGCCCTGGCGCAGCCACAGCCCTTCGTCGCTGATCGACAGGGCAGAGGCCCCGTCGGCGCGGTAGCTTTCGGAGAGTTGCAGATAGCGGTTGTTGGTGGCCGCCACGATGGGGTTCAGCATGCCCACGGCCATCACACCGATGATCAGCGCGACCACCACCGGCGCGATCAGGGCGCGCAGGGCGGAGCGGCCCGCGGCCCGCGTCACCACCATCTCGGAGGAGCGGGCCAGCGAGATGAACAATGCCACGGTGGCAAGGATCATGATCAGCGGCAGGATCAGGTTGATGGTTTGCGGCGCGTTCAGCAGGGTCAGCCCCAGGATGCGCTGCCATCCCAGGTCATAGCTGCCGAACCGGCGCGCCTGCTCGACCGCATCGACCAGCATCACCAGCGCGAACAGAATCGCGGTGATGGTGACAAAGGTCACGGCAAAGCGCCGTGCGAAATAGAGATGCAGGATCATGCGGCGGCCCCCGGTCTGCGGCGCCGCAACAGGCCGGGCCGAGATGCCACCGAGAGCATCGCCACCACCAGGATCGCCCCGACAAGCACCGGCATGTACATCAGCGGCCAGTTGGCGGGATCGGTCAGCACCTCGTCCACCAGCGCGCCGCGAAACCCGTCGATTGCGATCAGCAGGCCAAAGGCGATGACGACCTCGCGCCAGACCCCGAAGCGCGAGAAGCCGCCCAGCAACAGGGTGGAAAAGCCGACCATCGCCGCCACCACGCAGAACAGCGGCTGGGCAAAGCGGGAATGGAACTCTTCCGCGATGGTGCCCAGGCTGTCGCCCGACTCCCTCGACAGTTGATCCCAGGAGGTCAGGAAAGCCGGTGTTGTCAGATTTGGCGTCGAGATCTGCCGCCCGGCAGACTTGCTGACAAGTGCCGAGATATCAAAGGAAAAGTCCCGGAACTTTGCCGTGGCCAGCCGTTTGGTTTCCTGGTTCAGGCGCTGTGCCAGCCCGTCCACCATGATCAGCGTCGTGCCCTCGCCATTGCGCACCAGATAGGCTTCGGCAGCGGTATAGATCACCCCTTCGAGCGCATTGCGCCGGTCGGACAGGAAAACATCGCGCAGCACGCCGTCGGTGTCGATCAGCCGGGTGTAGAAGGTGACGTTCTCGCCCGGATGCAGGAAGGTGCCTTCGGTCAGCAGCCGTGCGGTGACGTTCTGGGAAATCTCGTTTTCGCGCTGGCTGAGCTGGCCCTGCGCCATGGGCACCAGAAAATGGCTGAGCACGGACATCATGCCCGCCACGCAGAGGCCGTAGATGAACACCGGCCGCGCCAGCCGCCAGGGGCCGGAGCCGGTCGATTGCAGCACGGTCAGCTCGCTTTCGCTGCTCATCCGGTTGGTGACATAGGCCGCACCGGCAAAGGCGGCGATGGGCAGCACGGTCAGGATCAGCTTGGGCAGGCCAAGGGCGGTGAACTCCAGGAACACCAGCGCCGACTGGCCGTCCCCGATCAGCCGGTCGAACAGCAAAACCGCCCGGTTGATCCAGAACAGCGCCACCAATACGAGCGCGAAAAAGCCGAACAGCAGCAGAAACTGCGACAGCATGTAGCGGTCAACTCTGGCCACTGCGATCCCCCCAAGGTGTCATCCGGCGCTCTGACGGCGATGTTGAATGCGACAATAATGTAAAAGAAGCGGGGGGAAAACTGGTATCTGGTCATGGGCGGGCAGGCGCGTTAGGTCTTTGCAGGAAACCAGAACAAGGGCTCTTTCATGACCGACCTCACCCCGATCCGCTTTTCCCCGACCGACATCGACAAAATCGCGGCCCATGAGGGCCGGATCGCCGTTTTCGTCAATCCGGAGGGGCGGCTGGACGCAGGCGCGCGCCGGGTCAACAAACTGATGCGCGGGGCGCTGGCGCGGCTGGTCGAGGGCGAGGCCTTTGCAAAGATGAAGCCGGGGCAGTCTGTTGCGATGGCCTATCCCGCCGGTCTGGCGGCGGAAGCGGTGGATGTTGTTCACCTGCCGCGCCGGATCAGCGTCGGGGAGGCACGGCGCGCAGGCGCAAGCCTGGCCAAGGCGCGCGGCACCGCCGATCTGTTGGTGCTGGCGGCGGGCATGCGCCGGGTGGCCGAGATGGGTTTTGGCCTTGCGATGCGCGACTACGGTTTTGAAGACCACAAGAGCGCGCCGAAGGAGCGCGAGGGCAGCGTGACCATCATGTGCAGCAAGCCCGACGCGGCACAGGCACAGGCAGAGCCGCTGATGGCGGTGGCCGAAGGCGCCTTCATGACCCGCGATCTGACCAATGCGCCCGCCAATGTGCTGACGACGACCGAATTCGCGGACCGTCTGGCGGCGATGGAGAAACTCGGCCTCAAGATCGAGGTGCTGGAAGAGGCCGAACTTGAAGAACTGGGCATGCGCACCCTGCTCTGCGTGGGGCAGGGTTCCGACAGCCCCTCCAAGGTGGTGGTGATGCGCTGGGAAGGCGGGGCCGGGGATGCGGCACCGCTGGCGCTGGTCGGCAAGGGCGTGGTGTTTGACACCGGCGGGATCAGCCTGAAACCCGGTGCGGGCATGGAGGACATGACCATGGACATGGGCGGCGCGGCCGTTGTGGCCGGGGTGATGCGCAGCCTTGCGCTGCGCAAGGCCCGGGCCAATGTCGTGGGCCTGGTGGGGCTGGTCGAGAACATGCCGTCGGGCAATGCGACCCGCCCGGGCGATGTGATCACCTCGATGAAAGGGGATACGGTCGAGGTCATCAATACCGATGCCGAGGGGCGCTTGGTGCTTTGCGATGTGATGTGGTACGCACAGGACCGGTTCAAACCCGCCGCGATGATCGACCTGGCCACGCTGACCGGGGCCATCATCATCGGGCTGGGCCACGAGAACGCGGGCGTCTTTTCGAACAATGACGGGTTCTGCGCCGAGTTCCTCAAGGCGGCAGAGGCCGAGGGCGAAGGGGCCTGGCGGTTGCCGCTGGGCCAGGCCTATGACGACATGCTGAAAAGCCGGATTGCCGATATGAAGAACATCGGCGGACGGGCAGGCGGGTCGATCACCGCGGCCCAGTTCCTGCAGCGCTTTGTGAAGGAAGAGACACCCTGGATCCACCTCGATATTGCCGGGGTCGCCTCGGTCAAGTCGGAGACGGCGCTGGCCCCCACGGGGGCGACAGGCTGGGGCGTGGCGGCACTGAACCGGCTGGTGGCCGACCGCTTCGAGACCGAGTGATCCGGCGATGGGCGCGGCCTATTTCTATCACCTGACGCGGCGGCCCCTGGTCGACACCCTGCGGATGCTGCTGGACCGGTCGCTGGCCCAGGGCTGGCGCGTGGCGGTGCGCGGCACCGATGCGGCGGGGCTGGAGGCATTGGACCGCGCCCTGTGGCTGGGCCCCGACGAGGGATTCCTGCCGCATGGCATGGCAGGCGGGCCGCATGATGCGGCGCAGCCGGTGCTGCTGACCACGGCCGCCGCTGCCGCGAATGCCCCCGCCTGCGTCATCTCTGTGCAGGGGGCCGAGGTGACAGCGCAGGAGGTCGCGGCGCTGGAACGGGTCTGCGTGCTTTTCGACGGCGATGATGACCTGGCGCTGAACCGCGCCCGCGACCAGTGGAAGCTGCTGAAGGAGGCTGGCGCCGCTGCGCAATACTGGTCGGAGGAATCGGGCCGCTGGGAGAAAAAGGCGGAAACCTGAGCCGCAGACGACACCGGCACGGCAACAGCCAGGGGCCACCCGCGCAGCCCCCGCGCAACATTTGACTGCGCTTACCGGGTGAGGATCAACTCTCCGCCGGTGATTTCGATACGGCCCCAGCGCTGCAGATAGCCCATGCCCAGCAGGGATTGCCGCATCTCGCCCGCGTTCACCACGGCGGCGACATCGGTATCCGTGACCGCGCCCAGGGTGACGGTATCCAGCGTGACAAAGGCGGTGCGTACTTCGCCGTTGGCGGTATTGGCGGTGCCGTGGAACTTCAGGCTGTCCGGGTCGACCCCGGCGCGGCGCGCATCGGCCTGGGTCAGCACCAGATCGGTGGCACCGGTGTCCACCACGAAACGGATGGGGGTGTCGTTGATGTCGAGCGTCAGATAATAATGGCTGTCGCGCGATTTGGGCACGACAATCCGGTCACCGCCCGTCAGCACCATCTGCGGATGCCGCGCATCGCGGCTGATGTCCTGCCAGAGCCCCACGGCGGCGGCGCCGCCGACAAAGATCATGCCCCAGACAGCGGCATGTTGCAGGCTGCGGTTCAGGCTTTCGCGCGATTGCAGGATGAACCAGCCGATCACCATGGTGCCGAGCACCACCAGGTAGATCAATTGCATTGTGTCGATACCGCCCATCTGTCGCCTCTCCTCCGGCTGGCTACCGATATAGATAGGCGCGGCGGGCGATGATGTCAGCCCGCGCCGGGGCCGAAACCGAAGGCGCTGAGCCCGTCGAGCACGAATTGCACCGACAGGGCGGCCAGCAGCATGCCCAGCAACCGGGTGATCACGTCGATCCCAGTCTTGCCGATCACATGTTCCAGATAGCTGGAGGCCTGCAACAGCAGAGCCATCACCACAAGCGTGAGCGCGGTGATCCCCAGCACCGTCACCAGCCCCTCGGCCCCCGGGCGTTCGCCGGTCAGCAGGATCACCGAGGCGATGGAGCCGGGACCGGCCATCAGCGGGATCGCCAGCGGAAACACCGAAGGATCATCGACGGAGGTCTCGTCGGTGCGGTCCTCGCGCCGTTTGGTGCGCCGCTCGAACAGCATGTCGAGGGCGGTCAGGAACAACAGGATGCCCCCCGCGACCCGGAAGGCGGGCATGGAGATGCCGATGAAGCCCAGAACGGCCTCGCCCAGAAAGGCAAAGAGGGTCAGCACCAGGCCCGCGACCAGCACCGCCCGCCAGGCGACGCGCCGCCGCTGGGCGCGGGACATGCCGGGTGTCAGGGCGATGAAAAGCGGGGCAATGCCGATCGGGTCGATCACCACGAACATGGTGACCAGCGCGGTGATCATATAGGCGGTGTCGAGCGTCATGATGCCGTGATCCGATTGCGGGCTGCGCCCATTCCATTGTTTTGCGGGGGCGCTGCCCCCATCGGCCAGAGGCCGATTCCCCCGGGAATATTTTTCGCCAAAAAGAAAGTCAGGCGGTGGCTTTCTCCAGCTTTTCCTGTGCCGACAACCAGAGCGTTTCCGCGCGTTCGAGCGCCTGCATCACTTCGGCGTATTTCTTGTTCCAGACTTCCAGCTCACCCAGCTTGGTATCTTCGTAGAGGGCGGGATCGGCCAGCTTCTTGGCCAGTTTATCGCGCATTTCGTTGATTTTCTCAACGCGGGCTTCGGATTTGCGGACTTCCGAGCGCAAGACAAGGATATCTTCGCGGCTCGCGCGCTTTACCTTGGGCGTCTCCCTGGGCTTGCTGTTCTTGCTGACCGGACGGGTCGGCTGCAGCAGCATCTTGCGGTAACTTTCCAGATCGTCCTCGTAAGGGGTGACGGTGCCGTTCGACACCAGCCAGAGCCGGTCCGCCACCATGGAGAGCAGGTGCATGTCGTGGCTGACCAGGATCACCGCGCCGGAATATTGCGTCAGCGCCTCCACCAGCGCCTCGCGGCTTTCGATGTCGAGGTGGTTGGTCGGCTCGTCGAGGATCAGCAGATGCGGCGCGTCCAGCGTCGCCAGCAGCAGCGACAGCCGCGCCTTCTGACCACCCGACAGGCGGCCGACCTCGGTTTCGGCCTGATCGGCGCCAAGGCCGAATCCCGCCAGCTGCGCTCGCAGTTTGGAATGCAGCACGCCGGGGCGTGCGCTGATCATGTGCTGCAGCGGGGTTTCGTTGATGTGCAGCTCGTCCACCTGGTGCTGGGCAAAGAAGCCGATGCGCAGCTTGTTGGCCTTGACCGCCTTGCCGTCCATCAGCACCAGCCGGTCCGACAGCAGCTTTGACAGGGTCGATTTGCCCTGACCGTTCTTGCCCAGCAGCGCGATGCGGTCGTCCTGGTCGATGCGCAGGTTCAGCCGGGACAGCACCGGCTGGCCGGGGGTATAGCCTGTGGAACCGCCCTCGATGGAGATGATGGGGGGCGAAAGCTCTTCCGGTTCGGGGAAGGTGAAGACCCGTTTCGCCGCCTGTTCGGGGGTCGAGATCATGTCCATCTTCTCGATCATCTTGAGGCGCGACTGGGCCTGTTTGGCCTTAGAGGCCTTGGCCTTGAACCGGTCCACGAAGGCCTGCATGTGGTCGCGGCGGGCCTGTTGTTTCTTGGCCATGGCGGCCTGCACCGCGCGCTGTTCGGCGCGCTGGCGGGCGAATTGGTCATAGGGGCCCTGATAGAAGGTCAGCTTGCGGTCTTCCAGATGCAGGATGCCGTTCACGGCCCGGTTCAGCAAACCGCGGTCGTGGCTGATGATGATGACCGTATGGGGATACCTGGCCAGGTAGCTTTCCAGCCAGAGCGCGCCTTCGAGGTCGAGATAGTTGGTCGGTTCGTCCAGCAGCAGCAGGTCGGGCTGGGCAAAGAGCACGCCCGCCAGCGCCACGCGCATCCGCCAGCCGCCCGAGAAGTCGGAGCAGGGCATCTGCTGTTCGGCGTCGTCAAAGCCCAGGCCCTTGAGGATCGAGGCCGCGCGCCCTTCGGCGGACCAGGCGTCGATATCGGCCAGCCGCGCCTGGATGTCGGCGATGCGGCCGGGATCCTTTGCCGTCTCCGATTCCGCCATCAGTGCTGCGCGTTCGGTATCGGCGGCCAGCACGGTGTCGATCAGCGAGACGTCGGAGGAGGGGACCTCCTGCGCCACGCCGCCGATCCTGGCCCGGCTCGGCAGGCTGATGTCGCCGCCGTCCAGCGCCAGTTCACCGCGGATGATGCGGAACAGGGTGGTTTTGCCCGCGCCATTGCGCCCGACAAGGCCAACCTTGTGACCTTCGGGGATGACGGCGCTTGCCTCTTCAAAGAGCGGACGGCCCTCGACGGAGTAGTTGATTTCGGAAATGCGTAACATGGACGCGGTGTGGACCAAGTTGCAGGCCCCGTCAATCGCGGCTTTTCAAGCCCCGGACCCCATGGTAGGGAGCGCCAAATTCAACACCCCGAAGGAGCAAGCCACATGGCCCTTGAGCGTACATTTTCGATCATCAAGCCCGACGCCACCCGCCGCAACCTGACCGGCGCCATCAACAAGAAGTTCGAGGATGCCGGTCTGCGCATCGTGGCGCAGAAGCGGATTCACCTGACCAAGGCGCAGGCGGGCGAGTTCTACAAGGTGCATGCCGAGCGTCCCTTCTATGACGAGCTGTGCGAATTCATGGCCTCCGCGCCGATCGTGGCTCAGGTTCTGGAAGGCGAAGGCGCCATTGCCAAGAACCGTGAAGTGATGGGGGCCACCAACCCTGCCGACGCCGAAGCCGGCACCATCCGCGCCGAATTCGCCGAAAGCGTTGGCGAAAACTCCGTGCACGGGTCGGATGCGCCCGAGACGGCAGCGGTCGAGATCGCCTATTTCTTCTCCGGCCTCGAACTGGTCGGCTGAGGCAGGCCTGACCGGAAGAGGGCGCGCCTGCGTCTTCCCTCAAGGTCTCCGATTTCTGACGCCCTCGCGGGAAACCGCGGGGGCGTTGGCGTTTTACGCGTGACTTTCGAACAATGCGGGCCCGGGCCGTCTGCCTGTGGTATGCTGTTCCTGATTGGAACACCTTGGAACACCTTGGAACATATGGGGGAAGGCGCCATGACACCTGCGCTTGGCCGGATCGTTATCTATACCGGGAAGATCGACCAGATGGCCGATTTCTATGCGCGTCACTTCGGCTTTGCGGTGAAGCGTGCTGAGGGGGACCGCATTGTGGAACTGGTGCCGCAAAATGCCGGTCTCAGCCTTCTTTTGCATCCCCTGGCGGCGAAACAGAAGGAAGGTCAGGTTCTGGTGAAGCTGGTGTTTGACGTCGAAGATGTCTCGGCGTTCTGCGCGGAAGCCAGCGCCAATGGGCTGGTGTTCGGAAAGGTCCATCAGGCGGATGGATACAGCTTTGCCAATGCCAAGGACCCGTCGAAAAATTCCATTCAGGTATCGAGCCGGGCTTTCGCCGGGTCATGATCGGGGTCTGAGCCCGGTGGCGCGGCTCAGATGCTGGCGTAATCGGTGATCTGCGGCGGTTTGGGTTTGGGCTTTTGCGCCAGGCTCTGGTCCGGCGCGGGGGCCGGTTTGGGCGGTTCGGGGCGCGGATCGGGGTCATGGCGGGCCATATGACTGCTCCTCAATACAGGCGCGGGTTTGGCGCCCGGCTCAAAGGCTTGCGCAAGACTGTGCCGACAGCGGGGCTGAATTAAGGCGATAATAGGGCATTATTGCGTTATTGCGTCTGGGTGATCCGGTATTCGGTGCTCTGTTGCCAGATGCGGCCCGGTTCCAGCGTGATCTGCGGAAAATGCCCATGATGCGGGGCGTCCGGCCAATACTGCGGTTCCAGCGCCATGGCATGAAAGGGGCGCAGGCTTTGGCCGCCGGGCAGGGCGCCGGGCGTGTCGGGCAGGAAGGCCCCGTTATAGACCTGAAGTCCGGGCGCGTCCGTGGCGATGCGCAACTGCGTGCCGGTGCTGCCGGTCAGCCAGGCCACCGGGCGGATCTGCGCAGCGGGTGCATCGGAAAGGCAGTAGTTCAGGTCCAGCGCGCTGTCGCGCGGCACCGGCCGGGGGCTGCGAAAGTCGAAAGGGGTTTCTGCAAGCGGGGCCACGGCACCCCGGGGCAGCCGCTGTGCATCTGTCGGCAGGTAGTGCGCGGCGTCGATCCGCAGATTGTGGCTGGTGATATCGCCAAGCCCGTCAAGGTTCCAATAGGGGTGATGGGCCAGGTTCATCGCGGTTGCGCGGTCGGTTTCGGCACGCAGCGTCAGGCTCAGCAGCGCGCCGGTCAGCCGGTAGTCCGCGCGGATCACGCGGTTGCCGGGCAGGCCACCTTCGCCATCTTTCAGTTCGGTCCCCAGAGTCAGTTGGTCGGCGCTATGCGTCAGGACGTTCCATGTATGGCTGTGCAGGCCGTCGGGGCCGGAATGCAGGGTGTTTTCCCCTTCGTTCCGGGGCATCTGCCAGGGCTGGCCGGACAGGGAAATCCTGCCGCCCGTGATTCTGTTGGCCACCGGGCCCACGATGGCACCGGCATAGACCGGCAGGCGCGCATGATCTTGCGGGTCGGCAAATCCCAGCACGAGGTTCTGTGTGCCGCCCTGCAAATGCAGCCCGACAAGTGACGCGCCTTGGGGCAGGATCTGCGCCGTCAGCGCGCCGGAGCGGATGGTGAGGGGGGCAAAGGGCGACATGGCTCCTTGATGCGGTCTGCATGCGGCGCAGGCAAGAGGCGGCAGGGGGTTTGCACAAAAATTGATCACTGTGATCTGAAAACGGGCGAAATGCCCGGCTGGCCCCGCGCAAAGAATTGCGATGGCGGTGCGGGGAGGTAGGTTGATCGGTGACCATTCGGGAAAGGACAGCCGATCACCTCTTTTGCGCCGCAGGACTGGCTTGATGCCGTGCCGCTGCAGCCCCGCACCCGTGGGGCTGGCAGCATCGCCGTGCGCGCCGCTGCGCAGGGGGAGACGCGGCTGGCCAACCTGCGCCAGTCCGGGGCGATGAAGCTGGTGCTGCCGCGGGTTTTCCGCCCCGACATCGAGGCGGTGATCGTGAACACGGCGGGGGGCGTGACCGGCGGTGACCGGTTGCAGCTGGAGGCGGTGGCGGGTGCCGGGGCCTGCCTGACGCTGAGCACGCAGGCGGCGGAACGGATCTACCGCGCGCAGCCGGGCGAAGTGGGGTGCGTGGACACCCGGCTTGAGGTGGCGGCGGGGGCGCGGATCAACTGGTTGCCGCAGGAAACGATCCTGTTTGACCACGCCGCCCTGAACCGCCGCCTGACCGTTGATCTGGCCGCCGATGCGGGGTTCCTGATGGTGGAAACGCTGGTCTTTGGCCGCGCCGCCATGGGCGAGGTCCTGCACGAAGTGCATCTGCGCGACCGCATCCGGATCAACCGGGCAGGCGCGCCGCTCTATCTGGACGGGATTGCTCTGGCGGGCGATGTGCAGCGCCATCTGGCGCGGCCCGCCATTGCGGGGGGCGCCGGGGCGGTGGCGACGCTGGTTTTTGTGGGCGTTGAGGCCGAGGCGCAGTTGCGGCCCCTGCGCGCCTTGCTCCCCGAGACGGCGGCGGCCAGCCTGCTGCCTGGCGGGGTGCTGGTGGCCCGTCTGCTGGCATCGGACAGTTTCGAGCTGCGCCGCGCCGTGATCCCCGCCCTGATGCTGTTGAACGATGGGCACCTGCCGCTGAACTGGAGACTATGAGATGCAATTGACCCCAAGGGAAAAGGACAAGCTGCTGGTGGCCATGGCCGCCGAAGTGGCGCGCAAGAGGCTGGCACGCGGCGTGAAGCTGAACCATCCGGAGGCGATTGCCCTGATCACCGACACGGTGGTGGAGGGCGCGCGCGACGGCCGTTCCGTGGCCGACATGATGGAGGCGGGGGGCCATGTGCTGACCCGCGACCAATGCATGGAAGGCATCGCCGAGATGATCCACGACGTACAGGTCGAGGCGACCTTTCCCGATGGCACCAAGCTGGTGACCGTTCACAACCCGATCCGCTGAAAAGGAAAATCCATGAAGATCATATCGACCCTTGGCCTTGTCGTCCTGGCTGCACCGGTGGCCGCCCATACCGATGCGGGGCTGCACCTGCATCCGCATGTCTCGGACGGTGCGGCGGCCTGGTTGCCGCTGGTGCTGGGCATGGTCACCATCGTCACTGCCGTCGCGGTGACGGCAGGGCGTGCGGCCATCCGGGCACGTAACACGCGGGACCGCCGCAAATGATCCCCGGCGAAGTGATCCCTGCCGCAGGCGACATCACCCTGAACGCGGGGGCGGATGCGGTGGTGCTGATGGTTGCCAATACCGGCGACCGCCCGGTGCAGGTGGGCAGCCACTATCATTTCGCCGAAACCAACCCGGCGCTGGAATTCGACCGCGCCGCCGCCCATGGGCGACGTCTGGACATCGCAGCAGGCACTGCCGTGCGCTTCGAGCCCGGCCAGCGCCGCGAGGTGGCGCTGGTGCCCTATGGCGGCAAGCGGGTGGTGTTCGGGTTCAATGGCAAGGTGATGGGGGCACTGGATCAATGACCCTTGTCTGCGAGAACAATGCGCAAAAGTTGCGCTACAAGAACCCAGTCTTCGTTGATGCCGAAATAGTGGAATACCACGATTGCGATGTGAAGGCAGACGCTCGGTTTCATTTGAAAGCTCCTACAAAGAGCAGCGGGTTGCAACTCAGGAGCCTCCCAATCTTCACACATCCGATTGGCTGTGCGGCAAAAGTCGTGCTGCCTCTTCTTGCCGCCGTGAAAACCAATAGAGAAAGCGCTTAGCCATGCCTGCCACCATCCCCCGCGCGCAATATGCCGCCATGTATGGCCCCACCACGGGCGACCGTCTGCGTCTGGCCGATACCGACCTGATCATCGAGGTGGAGCGCGACCTGACCACCTATGGCGAAGAGGTGAAATTCGGCGGCGGCAAGGTGATCCGCGACGGCATGGGGCAAAGCCAGGTGACCCGCGCGGGCGGGGCGGTCGATACCGTCGTCACCAATGCGCTGATCGTCGACCATGCGGGCATCTACAAGGCCGATGTGGCGCTGAAGGACGGGCTGATCCATGCCATCGGCAAGGCGGGCAACCCCGACACGCAACCGGGCGTGGACATCATCATCGGGCCGGGAACCGAGATCATCGCGGGTGAGGGGCGCATCCTGACAGCAGGCGGTGTCGACAGTCACATCCACTTCATCTGCCCGCAGCAGATGGAGGATTCGCTGCATTCCGGCGTCACCACCTGTTTCGGCGGCGGCACCGGGCCTGCCCATGGCACGCTGGCCACCACCTGCACGCCGGGGCCCTGGCACATCGGGCGGATGTTGCAGGCCTTTGATGGCATCGCGATGAACGTCGGCCTGTCGGGCAAGGGCAACGCCAGCCAGCCGGAGGCGCTGGTGGAGATGGTCCTGGGCGGGGCATCGGCGCTGAAACTGCATGAAGACTGGGGCACCACCCCCGCCGCCATCGACTGCTGCCTCAGCGTGGCCGATGACATGGACGTGCAGGTGATGATCCACACCGACACGCTGAACGAATCCGGCTTTGTCGAACATACCGTGGGCGCGATGAAAGGCCGGACCATCCATGCCTTCCACACCGAGGGGGCGGGCGGCGGCCATGCGCCGGATATCATCAAGATCTGCGGCGAAAGCTTCGTGCTGCCATCCTCCACCAACCCGACGCGGCCTTTCACCGTGAACACGCTGGAAGAGCATCTGGACATGCTCATGGTCTGTCACCACCTGGACAAGTCGATCCCGGAGGACATCGCCTTTGCCGAAAGCCGCATCCGGCGCGAAACGATTGCGGCGGAAGATATCCTGCATGACATGGGGGCCTTCAGCATCATCGCCAGTGACAGCCAGGCCATGGGCCGGGTGGGCGAGGTGCTGATCCGCACCTGGCAGACCGCTGACAAGATGAAGAAACAGCGCGGACGACTGGCCGAGGAAACCGGCGAGAACGACAATTTCCGCGTCCGCCGCTATATCGCGAAATACACCATCAATCCTGCCATCGCGCAGGGGGTCTCTCATGCCGTGGGCTCCATCGCGCCGGGCAAGCGGGCCGATCTGGTGCTGTGGAGCCCGGCGTTTTTCGGCGTGAAGCCTGAAATGGTGCTGATGGGCGGCACCATTGTCGTGGCGCAGATGGGCGACCCCAATGCATCCATCCCCACGCCGCAGCCGGTCTATACCCGGCCCATGTTCGGCGCTTACGGGCGGTCGGTGGAACATTCCAGCGTGACTTTTGTCTCGCAGGCGGCGCAGGCCGACGGCATCCGCGCCAGCCTGGGGCTGGCCAAACAGACCATCGCCGTCGCGGGCACCCGCAACATCGGCAAGAAGGATCTGTTGCTGAACGATGCCACCCCGAAGGTGGAGGTGGATCCGGAGACCTACGAGGTGCGCGCGGATGGCGAATTGCTGACCTGCGCCCCGGCAGAGGTGCTGCCGATGGCACAACGCTATTTCATGTTCTGAGAAAGGAAGTCGAAGATGACACAGACCGCCGAAAGGACAAGAACACTGCCCGTGGCGCAGACTCATTTGAAAAAGGGACATTGGTCCGGGCCCGCCGAAATCTGCCTGCTGGATTACGAGGCGCGTTTTCTGCGCCGCAAGCGGCTGGAAACGGTGGAGGGGCGGCCGTTTCTGGTGGATCTGCCGCAGACGACCTCGCTGGATCATGGCGATGCGCTGGTGCTGGAGGACGGGACATATATCCTTGTCCGCGCGGCAGAGGAGGCGCTGTTGCGCGTCACCGGGCCGGACCTGGCGCGGCTGGCCTGGCATATCGGCAACCGGCACACGCCCTGCCAGATCGCGGCGGATCATCTGCTGATCCAGAACGATCCGGTGATCGGCCATATGCTGGAACATGTGGGCGCGACCCTGACGGAGGTCACGGCGCCCTTCACGCCGGAGGGCGGTGCTTATGGCCATGGGCGGACCCATAGCCATGAACACGGGAACACGGCGCATGCCCACTGACAGCGATCTGCTGACCCTCGCGCAATGGTTTTCGCCCAGCTATCCGCTGGGCTCCTTTGCCTATTCGCACGGGTTGGAGATGGCCATCGTGACCGGTCGGATCGACAGTGGCGGGAGCCTGCAGGCATGGCTGGAGGACGTACTGGCCCATGGCACCGGGCGCAATGATTGCATCCTGATCCGCGCGGCCCATGCCTGCGCAGACCTGGATGCGGTGGCCGAGGTGGACGGACATGCCCGCGCCTTTGCCAGCAGTGCCGAACGTCTGGCGGAAACCCGGGTCCAGGGCGGGGCATTCGCACGGACCACGGCCGCGATCTGGGGCGCTGCGCTGCCGGAACTGACCCATCCCGTTGCGGTGGGCTATGCCGCCGGGCGGATGTCCCTGCCGCTGGAGCTGACGGCACAGATGTATCTGCAGGCCTTTGCAAGCAACCTCGTCTCTGCCGCGGTGCGGCTGGTGCCACTGGGCCAGACCGAGGGGCAGGCCTGTCTGGCCGCCCTCAGCGGGCTGGTGGGGCAGGTCGTTGCAAAAAGCAGGGGCATGGACCTCGACGATCTGGCCGGCAGCGCCTTTTTGTCCGATGTGGCCGCGATGCGGCACGAAACACTTGAACACAGGATATTTCGATCATGACTGGCATGAACGGCCCCTTGCGCATCGGGATCGGCGGCCCCGTGGGCGCGGGCAAGACCACGCTGACCGCCGCCCTGGCGCGCGTCTTTCACCCGGCGCTTTCCATCGGGGTGATCACCAATGACATCTATACGCAGGAGGATGCGGAGGCGCTGATGCGCATGCAGATCCTGCCGCAGGACCGGGTGATCGGGGTAGAAACCGGGGGCTGCCCGCATACGGCGATCCGCGAGGATGCCTCGATCAACTTGGCCGCTATCGCCGAGATGCGTGAACGCCATGCGGACCTCGATCTGGTGCTGATCGAAAGCGGCGGCGACAACCTCTCTGCCACCTTCAGCCCGGAACTTGCGGATGTGACGCTTTACGTCATCGACGTGGCGGCGGGTGAAGAGATTCCGCGCAAGGGCGGGCCTGCCATCACCAAATCGGACCTGCTGGTGATCAACAAGACCGATCTGGCCCCCCATGTGGGCGCATCGCTTGAGGTCATGGCCCGTGATGCGGCGCGGATGCGCGGGGACAGGCCGGTGGTATTCTGTGCCCTGCGCCATGGCACCGGCGTGCAGCAGGTGGTGGACCATGTGCTGTCCATCGGCGGTTTGCAGATGCCACAGGCCGAAATTGCGGATGCTTGACGCAACACGGCCCGCGCCGGGGCGCGGGCCGTGTCATCAAATGGGTTTGCGTGAGGGAAAGGCTTTCAGCCTTCCTCTTCCTTGACCTCTTTCGGCGTGACGATCACGCCGCGTTCCACAAAGAAGGCACCGGTGCGGTAGAAGGGCACAAAGGATTCCGTCTGCAGCTCGCCCCGGCCGTTGTCGATGGGGTTCACGATCTCCTGCTTTTCTTCGGTCGCGGCGCGCAATTCATAGCGATAGACGCCATCCTGAACTTCGCCCGGTTGCAGTTCGAACACCGGCGTGCCGGATTTTGCAAAGATTTCGGTGATCTTGCCGTTGGGGGCGGCGACAACCATGCTGGCGTTGCTCAGCCCGATCCAGTTCTCGAACCAGACGGCGTTGGAATTATGCTGCTGGACCGGATCGGCGGCCCAGGCTGTGCCGGCGCTGAATAGGGCAAGCGAAGTGGTCAGGGCAATTGATTTCAAAAGACGGGACATGACATACCTCGTTCCGTTTAAATATGCTTCGGGGCACGCGACCCCTATGATACATGAACATGGAATTCCGCCCTCTGGCAAGGGGCGCGGGGGGGCGCGCTGGCGGATGGGCCTTTTGCTGCCGTGTTCTGGCGGTCCGGCGCGACGCCGTGTTATGCCCTGGCAGAAGTGGGCAAGTCACGCCCCGGACCGGATCAAGGAAGCGCCATGAACCATTCAGCCCATTCCGAAGTGCATCTGGTGCACCGCATCGGCTGGCTGCGTGCCGCCGTGCTGGGCGCCAACGACGGGCTGGTCTCGACCGCCAGCATCGTGGTGGGGGTGGCCGCGGCAGGCTCCGGGCGGCCCGAAATCCTGATTGCGGGCCTTGCGGGGCTGGTGGCGGGTGCCATGTCGATGGCCGCGGGGGAATATGTCTCTGTCAGTTCGCAGGCGGACACCGAGGCGGCGGACACCCTGCGCGAACGGCAGGAATTGCAGACCGCGCCCGAGGCGGAACTGGATGAGCTGACCCAGATCTATGTCGAACGCGGGCTGGATCCGGCGCTGGCGCGGCAGGTCGCGGTGCAACTGACGGAGAAAGACGCCCTGGGCGCGCATCTGCGGGACGAACTGGGCATTGTCGACACGGCTGCGGCCCAGCCGGTACAGGCGGCGCTGGTCTCTGCCGTGACATTTGCGGCGGGTGCGGTGGTGCCACTGATCGCCGCGGCCCTTGCCGGATATGCGCGGATCGGTCTTGTGGTCGCGCTGACAACGCTGGTGGCCCTTGCCGTGCTGGGTGCGTTGGGTGCCGTGGTGGGCGGTGCCGGGCTGATCAGGGGCGCGGCGCGGGTCATGTTCTGGGGCGCGCTGGCCATGGCGGTGACCGCCGGTGTCGGCATGGTCTTTGGCGTCAGTCTCGGCTGACCGCCATCGGGCTGCAATAGCCCCGAGGAGCAGCGCAGCGGACTTGTCCGAACCGCCGCTTCAATATGCAAAAATACTGTCGGATGCAAAGCATGACTGGCTTTTGTGACATTCTTCAAACCCAAGTCGCATGGGCAAAGTGGAACGGCCATTCGTGCCTGGCGCAGCGAACGACCGAACAGAGCTTAAATTGACATGAGGCGTCAGCCGGGCCAGCGCCTGCCCGGGGTGGGCGATGCCGAGCTATGTTCATGCCACTTTATTTCTCAACCGTGATGAATCCTAACGAGGGAACACCCAGCCTCACCAAATCGCCTACCCGAGGGGCGGGCAGGCGATGGCCCGGCGCCTTCGGCTTGTTCCGGGCCTGGGTGCTCGTGTTTGATGGCAGCAAAGTCCACAAGCGCGCGTCCCGCAGCGCAGGTCCGGTTTGGGTCGGAAAGGCTCGGCATTTGAGGCAGGATTGCTTGGCCCGGTCTTCCGACAGGATTCAGAAAATCCATAGGCATGAGTGGCTTTCGGATGGAAGTCGACAATACTCCGAAACACCCTAACCGCAGGCAAATCCGTACGGTAACGCCACTGCGTTCCCGCCTCCTGCACAGACCATGTGCATTCAATCGCGCTTTGCAAACCCGCCTCCCGCGCCTACCTTCCAAGCAAGCAAAAGGAGCCCGATATGAGCTGGAACCCCGCCCTCGACCCGGATTGCCCCACCGGCGATGCCGTGGATGCCATTGAAACCGTGATTGTCCCCCGTGCCCGCGACCTGGGCGGCTTTGAAGTCCGCCGCGCGCTGCCCGCGCCGAAACGGCAGATGGTTGGCCCCTTCATCTTTTTCGATCAGATGGGGCCGGCCGAGTTTCTGACCGGCAAGGGGATCGACGTGCGCCCGCATCCGCACATCGGCCTCGCGACGGTGACCTATCTCTACAAGGGCAAGATCCACCACCGCGATTCGCTGGGCACCGATCAATGGATCGAACCGGGGGCGGTCAACTGGATGGTGGCGGGCCACGGCATCACCCATTCCGAACGCGCCGACGGCGACATGATCAAGGCGCCGCACAGCCTGTTCGGTCTGCAGACCTGGGTTGCCCTGCCCAGGAAATACGAGGATGAAGCCGCCGATTTCCAACATGCGGCCAAGGATGAGCTGCCGCTGCTGGAAGGCGAGGGCAAGCAGGTGCGCCTGATCCTCGGCGATGCCTATGGCGAGACGGCGCCGGTCCGGGTCTTTTCCGAGACCTTCTATGCCGATGCGCTGCTAGAGGCGGGGGCCTCGATCCCGATGCCGGACAATCACGAGGACCGGGGGCTTTATGTCGTCTCCGGGTCCGTCACGGTCAGCGGACAGGATTTCGACGCGGGCCAGATGCTGGTCTTTCGCCCCGGCGACCGGATCAGCGCGCGTGCAGGCGAACAGGGCGCGCGGGTCATGTTGCTGGGCGGGGCCACGATGGACGGGCCGCGCCACATCTGGTGGAATTTCGTCGCCTCCTCGAAAGACCGGATCGACGCCGCAAAGGAAGCCTGGCGTGCGGGTGACTGGGCGCATGGCCGTTTCAAATTGCCGCCCGGCGACGATGCCGAATTCATCCCGGCACCTGCGCGCTAGGGGCAGGGATGCGGAGCAACGGCGGTTGTTTTGACGCTGGTGAATATTTCTGCATTTTCGTCGGGTTTGCGTCTTGACGCCTCGCGCCCACGCTCATATTACCACCAAACGCTTCGGGGCCTGCTCCGAAGCTGCAGTGGGCGGTTGTAGCTCAGTTGGTTAGAGTACCGGCCTGTCACGCCGGGGGTCGCGGGTTCGAGCCCCGTCAACCGCGCCACCGCTGCATAAAAGGCTCCCTTTCGGGGGCCTTTTTGCTTTTGGATCAAAAGTTTGAAGATGGGTCCGGGGCGGGGCCCTTGACCGCCCGTCACCGGGGCAATGCCCTGCTGGGCCTTAACATTCCATTATTCCAGCGTGTAAGAAGGGGCATGAACGTTTCCGCCATTCCCCATGCCCGGCTGGGCATCTTTTGCATGCTGGCGGGGATGTTCCTGATTTCCGTCAACGACATGCTGATCAAATCCCTGTCGGGGGGCTATCCGCTGCACCAGCTTGTGATGTTCCGCGCGCTGGTCGGGCTGGTCTTTACCCTTTTCCTGCTGAGGATGGAGGGGGGTTGGAGCCTGCTGCGCACCGGGCGGCCGCTGTTGCACCTGCTGCGGGCCTTGCTGCTCGTCTTTGCAAACACCATGATCTATGCCGCCATCGTGGCGATGCCGCTGGCCACGGCCAATGCGCTGTATTTCGTGGCACCCCTGTTCGTGACGCTGCTGTCGATCCCGATCCTGGGTGAAAAGGTCGGGCCGCGCCGTTTTGCGGCGATCGGGCTGGGGTTCGGAGGCGTGCTGCTGATGATGACGTCGCAACTGGGCACCGGGGAGGGCGCCCTGGGCTGGGTGGTGATCCTGCCAATACTGGCGGCGGCGGGATATGCCATGATGTCGGTACTGACCCGCAAGCTGGGGGCCACCAGCCGCGCCTCGGCGCTGGCGCTGCACATGCAGATCGCCTTTATCGCCGTCAGCGTCTGCGTCTTTGTGGTGGCGGGAGACGGGCGTTTTGCCGCAAGTACAGAGAATGAAAGCATCAGGTTCCTGCTGCGGGCCTGGATCTGGCCGCCCATGGCGGATGTCCTGCCGATCACATTGCTCGGGCTGGTGGCCGCCGCCGTGGGCTATCTCATGGCGCAGGCGTACCGGCTGAGCCCGGCCTCGGCGGTGGCGCCTTTCGAATATTCGCTGCTGATCTATGCGCTGTTCTGGGGCTGGACGATCTTTGGCGAATGGCCCGCGCCGATGGTCTTTGCCGGGGCCGCGGTGGTGATCGGGTCGGGCATCTATGTCTTTGTGCGCGAAGGGCAGCGCAAGTCAGTCCGCCGCGTTTGACATCGCGCGCCGTTCGCGGTGGTCGAAACGGGCCACCAGGAAATCCACGAAGGCCCGGATGCTGGGCGACAGATTGCGTTTCTGCGCATAGCTGACGGCGACATCCGCATGGTTCTGGGTGTATTCCGGGAACAACCGGACCAGTTCGCCCGATGCGATCTTGTCCGCCACCAGATAGGTGGAAAGCCGTGCGATCCCCAGGCCGGACAGCGCCGCGATAAAGACCGCATCGGCGCTGTTGCCCTCGAAATTGCCGTCCGCTTCCACCGAATAGCGGATACCGTCCAGTTCCGCATGCCAGGCGTTGCGTCCGCGCGCGTTGGAGGTGCGCAGGCAATTGTACCGGGTCAGTTCGGCAAAGGTGGCAGGCGCGCCGTGGCGCGCGATGAAATGGGGTGCGGCGCACAGGATGCGTTCGTTGCGCATGATCCGCCGCACGATCACATTGGGGTTGGTCAGCTGCTCGGCAAAGCTGATGGCGGCGTCATAGCTTTCTTCCTCGATGTCGATGGTCCGGTCGGTCAGTTCGAGAGAGAATTTGATATCCGGGTATTTCTCCAGGAATTCGGGCAGGACATGCATCAGCTGTGCCTTGCCGAAAGCGACGCTTGAGGCCACGCGCAGCAGGCCGGAGGGCGCGGCGCTGAAGCTGTTGATGTAATCTTCGGCCTCGTAGAATTTCTCGGCCACGGCGCGGCATTTCTCGTAATACCGCTTGCCCTCTTCGGTCAGCGACACGCCTGCACGGGTGCGGCGCAACAGGCGGTGGCCCACGTGATCCTCCAGATGGCCGATCTGTTTGCTGACCGCCGACGGGGTCTGCCCGCTGGCCCGTGAGGCTGCGGAAATGCTGCCCGTCTCGACCACCCGGACAAAGGCCAACATCTGCGATGAAACGTCCATGACGCCTGAACCTTTCCTGCTGGGCATAGCCCCTATGCGCATTTGACGGGTACTAATCCGGCTGGTTGCGAACTATCTCTGCATTGCAGCATAAACATATACTGCATCGCAGCATAATCAAGAAAAGGAGTGGTCTTAATGGCAACTGCAACACATCGCAACCAACCGCTCGTCCAGGGTTTCGGCACCTATCTGAGCGCTCGTTTTCAGCATCTGGGCGCCGCCCTCAAACTGGCCCAGCGGCGCCGCGCCATTTACCGGCGCACCGTCAATGAACTGGTCGGCCTGTCCGACCGCGATCTGGCTGACCTCGGCATCCCGCGCGCGCACATCCGCCGCGTTGCCAAGGAAGCAGCAGGCATGGAGAATTAACATGGCACATCACAGCACAATCAACACCCAGAGCGCATTCCTTGAACGCGCCGTGGAAGTCCCGGGCACACTGGCACGCGGATTTGGCAGAGCCGTCCTGCGCGGCGTCAAGATGATGCAATACGGCCGTATGCTTTCGGTCCTGAACGCAAGCAGCGACCGTCAGCTTGACGCAATGGGAATCACCCGCGCGGACATCCCGCGTCATGCGGCCCATCTGATCGATTACGAATACGACGGCCTTTAAGCAGGTCTGACGGAATTTCGCGCGGCACGCCCGCGCCCAGAGATCAACGGTGCGTCAGATTGCTGCGCGCGCTGTTGCCAGGCAACCGGTCTCGCTCCTCCCAGAGACAACCGGTGCCGACTTTAACGGTGCTTCCTCCCTGAAGCCGTTATACAGACCGGCACGCTCACCTCCTCCCGAGCGTGTCGGTCCCTGTTTTCCCGCAGAACCCCCCGCAATACCCGTTGATATCAGGTCAGCGCATCCAGGATGCGCGCCCAGGACCGGATGCCCTTGTGGAAACTCTCCATGTCGTATTTCTCGTTCGGGGAATGCAGCGCGTCGTCGTCCTTGCCAAAGCCGATCAGCATCGGTTCGGTGCCAAGGATCTGCTGGAAGTGACCCGCAATCGGGATCGAGCCGCCGCAACCGATATAGGCTGCCGGGATCTGCCATTCATCCGACAGCGCCTGGCGCGCCTTTTCGAACATCGGCCCGGAAATATCGGCGCCGGAGGCGGCGCTGGCGCCATGTCCGTGGAACGTGACCTCGCAATCGGCGGGCAGGGCGTTCTGCACCATGGCGCGGAAGTTTTCCCGGATCGCCAGCGGGTCCTGGGTGCCGACAAGGCGGAATGAGATCTTGGCATGGGCCATGGAGGGCAGGACGGTCTTGAACCCGTCGCCGGTATAGCCGCCCCAGATGCCGTTGACCTCGCAGGTGGGGCGCGACCAGATCATCTCAAGCGGGGTTCGGTCCTGTTCACCGGCCGGGATGCTCAACCCGACATCGCCCAGGAAACTTTCGTGATCAAAGGCCAGGCCCTGCCATTGCGCCTCCAGCTCGTCGGAAAGCTCGGGCACGCCGTCATAGAAGCCGGGAATCGTGACGCGTCCGGTTTCGTCGTGCAGATTTGCGACAATGCCGCTGAGCACGCGGATCGGGTTCATCGCGATGCCGCCGTACATGCCGGAATGCAGGTCCTTGTTGGCGGCGGTCACGGTCAGTTCCTCGCCCAGCAGGCCGCGCAGCATGGTGACGATGGCGGGGGTCCGGGATTCGAACAATCCGGTGTCGCAGATCAATGCGATGTCGGTTTTCAGCTCTTCGGCGTTTTCCTGCATGAAGGGCACCAGCGAGGGGGAGCCGGATTCCTCTTCGCCCTCCAGGAAAAAGGTGATGCGGCAGGGCCAGTCGCCCTCGACCTCTTTCCATGCGCGCAAGGCCTCGACAAAGGTCATCAACTGGCCCTTGTCATCCGAAGACCCGCGCCCGCGGATCACCTTGCCCTTGGCGGTGTCCTGAACTTCGGGATCGAATGGGTCGCGGTCCCACAGGTTCAGCGGGTCAACGGGCTGCACATCGTAATGGCCATAGAACAGCAGATGCGGGCCGCTGTCGCCGAGGTGGCCCACAACCATCGGATGCCCCGGCGTGGGGCGTTTGCTGGCGTCGATGCCCATGGCGGTCAGATCGGCGACCAGCCAGTCAGCGGCGCGGTCGCAATCGGGTTTGAACGCGGGATCGGTCGAAATGGAAGGGATTCGCAGAAGGTCCAGCAGGCGGTCGGTTGCGGCGGGCAATTCGGCGTCGATACGGGCCAGGACGGCGTCTAGGGACATGGTGTACTCCGGTTGTCAGGCTGATTGGCGCGACCGTATCAGCCAGGCTGGCAGTGTCCAGAGACGGGGCAGGTGCCTAGGTCGTGTTGACATTCATTGTCGCCCACCCGTTTCAGTCCAAAATTGCTCAGTTCCAAGCAAGAGAGCGCAGGAATAGCCAGCTATTTCAAGCTCTCTTAACGCAGAAATGGGCAATTTTGGCGAAACCCCTGCGGGGCGCGGCGGATTTTGCCTCTGCCATCCCGGATGTTCACTTCCAA